>ERZ1034984.128-NODE-128-length-81876-cov-8.344251_pt1 | contig 81876 bp, 78 predicted proteins | sample MGYA00520589_ERZ1034984 | MGnify/ENA primary metagenome ERZ1034984 (study PRJEB33766, sample SAMN09781790) | gut metagenome | biome: gut microbiome | host: Homo sapiens | place: Madagascar | study: EMG produced TPA metagenomics assembly of the PRJNA485056 data set... | reverse complement strand
TGCCTTGAAGATCAATTTCTTCAAGTTTCGTTCGCTGCGATCAGCGAAGCCTTGCATTGTAGCACAACTTTTCATCAACTCGCTCAAAGTTTCTTTTTGAGCAAACCAGATCAGAAGATTTGGCGGAAACGGAGGGATTCGAACCCTCGATGAGGCTCTACACCCCATACTCCCTTAGCAGGGGAGCACCTTCGGCCACTCGGTCACGTTTCCGTTGAAGCCACTATTGTAAGCATGTTTTTGAGTGTTTTTTCAAAAACTGCCGCCAAATCGTCGAAATCCTCAGAGAACTCGACAAGCGCCTCTCACAAAAAGCAAAAGCCCGCTTTCGCGGACTTTTGCTTGCCTTGCGGCATGTTTGGCGGAAACGGAGGGATTCGAACCCTCGATGAGGCTCTACACCCCATACTCCCTTAGCAGGGGAGCACCTTCGGCCACTCGGTCACGTTTCCTAGGCGGTCGCCATTGTAACCAACTTTTTGCTGCGTTCCGGACAACCGCTGTGCTTTTTAGCAATTATTCGCTCTTATCCAGACCGAATGCGGTGTGCAGAGCACGCACAGCCAGCTCCAGATACTTCTCGTCGATCACGACCGACGTCTTAATTTCCGAAGTAGAGATCATCTGGATGTTCACGTTTTCCTGGCTCAGCGCACGGAACATGGTGGATGCCACGCCCACATGGCTGCGCATACCGATGCCAACGATGCTGACCTTGGCGATATTGGGGTTACCCACCACTTCAGCCGCACCCAGAGCAGGCGCCACCTTCTCGCGCAGCAGGTCCAGCGCACGCTGGTAGTCGCCCTGATTCACGGTGAAGGAGAAGTCGGTCTTACCGTCCTTGGAGATGTTCTGAATGATCACGTCCACTTCGATGTTGGCATCGGCCACAGGGCCCAGGATGCCAGCAGCGATGCCGGGAGTGTCGGGCACGCCGAGCACAGAGATCTTGGCTTCACCACGGTTGAATGCGATGCCAGAAACGACGGCCTTTTCCATTTTTTCGTCTTCCTCAAAAGTAATCAGCGTGCCAGACTTGGCTTCCTCTTCCAAGTCGATGTCCCAGGGCGTGAAGCTGGAGAGCACACGCATGGGCACTTTGTATTTACCTGCGAATTCCACAGAGCGGATCTGCAGCACCTTGGAGCCCAGGCTGGCCATTTCCAGCATTTCTTCGAAGCTCACGGTACCCAGGCGCTTGGCAGCAGGCACCACGCGGGGGTCGGTGGTGTAGACACCATCCACATCGGTGTAGATCAGGCATTCGTCCGCCTTCAGCGCAGCAGCCACAGCTACAGCGGAAGTGTCAGAACCACCGCGACCCAGCGTGGTGATATTGCCTTCAGGGTCGATACCCTGGAAGCCAGTGATGATGACCACGCGACCCGCATCCAGATCCTTGCGCACACGGGCGTCATCAATGGATTCAATACGCGCCTTGGTGTAGCTGCTGTCGGTGCGCACAGGCACTTGCCAGCCCGCGTAGCTCACGGACTCCATACCCTCAGCCTGCAAAGCAATTGCCAGCAGTGCCGAAGAAGCTTGCTCGCCAGTAGCGGCCAGCATGTCCAGTTCGCGGTAGTACGAAGTTTTTGCAGCGCTAGGCGCCAGCTCACTGGCCAAGCCCAACAGGCGATTGGTTTCACCACTCATGGCGCTTGGGACCACCACCATCTGGTGACCAGCCCGAGCCCACTTGGCCACACGCTTGGCAACGTTGCGAATGCGCTCTGTCGAGCCCATCGAAGTGCCGCCGTATTTATGAACGATCAGTGCCATTGGATATTAGGTGACGAAACTGCTTGGCACGGCGCTGTTGGTACAAGGCGTGTTTTGGCGCGCCGCCGGTTTTCGTGCTCAAAAAAATTGGGACCAAAACTCAGTGATTGTACCAACCGAGTACTGTGCCTTTTCTTACGGCAAACCCGTAGCCGAGCTTGCAATGTATCTGGTGCCCACGGGTGCGGCAGGCTGCAATCAGGCGCTGCAATTCCTGCAGCTGCGCGGCCGATGGTGTGACGCCGTACTCCTGCAACAGCCAGTGCCGCAGCACATTGGCCTGGCGCTCTGTGCTGAGGCTTTGCAGCAGCTTAATCTGCGGCGGATTGCCCACCACCTGTAAATCCATCTGCGCCAACTCCTGCAGCAACTGCCTGGCCTGGGCGGCATGGGCACTGCTACGCGCAAAAGTGTCGCGAAACTGCGGAAACACCTGCTCCAGCACTGGCAGCAACTGCAGACGAATGCGGTTGCGGGTGTAGCAGTCCTGGGCGTTGGTTGGGTCTTCCACCCAGTCTATACCCCGCGCTTTCAGCCACACGCGGATATCGGCAGCACGCACAGCCAGCAAAGGGCGATGCCAGTCCAGATCATCGTTGCGCCAGCACGCAGGCATGGCGGCAAGCCCTGCGACACCGGCACCACGGGACAGGGCCAGCAGCAGGGTTTCCACCTGATCGTCCGCATGCTGGGCCAGTGCCACGCTGGCGGCAGGCGTGTGGAAAGCGGTTTTGGCATGCGCGGCCAGTGCGGCATAGCGGTGCTGGCGTGCAGCATCTTCCGGACTTTGCCCCTTGGCATGACGCGCATCTACATGCACCACCGCCAGCGGCACCTGCAACTGCGCACAGACAGCGCGGCAATGGGCTTCAAAAGTATCCGCCGCAGCTTGCAGGCCGTGGTGCACATGGATGGCATAGACCTGCCCGGGCCAGCGCTGCGCACATGCATGCAGCAGTGCCGTGGAGTCTGCACCGCCGCTGTAGGCCACAGCCACAGGCAAGGCGGGCGCAAAAGCCTGCATGGCCTGATCGACAGAAAGCGTCACCCTGACCTCTTTTTAAAAATTCATAGCTTGTAGCGCTTGATTTATAAGCATTTCAGATACTTTTACATCTCAAAACCAAGCTAAACAAGTGCTAGAAGCTATCAATATTGAAATAGACAATGGCCCAACAAAAATGGCCCCACAGGGCCATTTCAGTGTCAGTCAAACACGCTGACAGCACAAGCTGCCAAGCGGTGATTAGCTGGCTTTGGTGTCGTTGAAGCGACCATAGCTTTGCAGGCGCTCGTAGCGGCGCTCCTGCAGTTCCTGGGGCTTGAGGTCTGCCAGCTGGCGCCATGCATCATTCAATGCGCGCTTGAGCAGGCTGGCCATGTGCTTGTGGTCACGGTGCGCACCGCCCACAGGCTCGTTGACAATCTTGTCGACCACACCCAGGGCCTTGAGACGGTGTGCGGTGATGCCCATGGCTTCCGCGGCCAGCTCAGCCTTCTCGCCCGTCTTCCACAGAATGGAAGCGCAGCCTTCAGGGCTGATCACGGAATAGACGGAGTACTGCAGCATCAGCACCTGGTCGGCCACGGAAATCGCCAGCGCGCCGCCGGAGCCACCTTCACCAATGATGGTGGTGATGATGGGCGTCTGCAGCTGTGCCATTTCGTAGATGTTGCGGCCAATGGCTTCGGACTGGCTGCGCTCTTCCGCGTCAATGCCAGGGAAAGCACCGGGCGTATCCACAAAGGTGAACACAGGCAGCTTGAACTTCTCGGCCGTCTTCATCAGGCGCAGAGCCTTGCGATAGCCTTCGGGCTTGGTCATACCAAAGTTGCGCAGTGCGCGCTCCTTGGTATCACGGCCCTTCTGGTGACCGATGACCATGCAGGGCTGGCCATTAAAGCGCGCCAGGCCTCCGACGATGGACTTGTCATCCGCAAAGTGGCGGTCACCGTGCATTTCCACAAAATCGGTAAAGCACTCACGCACGTAGTCCAGCGTATAGGGACGCTCAGGGTGGCGTGCAATCTTGGTGATTTGCCAAGGGGTCAGATCACTGTAGATGTCCTTGGTCAGCTGATTGCTCTTTTTGCTGAGTCGATCAATCTCGTCCGAGATGTCCACCGCATTTTCAGTCTGCACGTAACGCAGTTCTTCGATTTTGGCTTCGAGCTCAGCAATAGGCTGTTCAAAGTCCAGAAAGGTTTTCTTCGCCAAGTTATTTCTCCTTGTCCCGGCCTGCGCGAGGGGCCTGAGGATGTATCAATAGGCCACAGGCTGCGGGTCGAGCGAGCGCCAAATATACCAAGTTGCCACGGTGCACCAAGGTTTCCAAGCCTCAGCCACTTCGCGGGCATCACTGCGACTGACGGGGTCGCCCGAGAAGTAGCTTTCGCTGATTCCCTTGAGCAGCCCTGCGTCATCCAACGGCAGAACATTGGGCCGCAGCAGGTAAAAAATCAAAAACATCTCTGCCGTCCAGCGGCCAATGCCACGGATGGCGGTGAGCTCTGCAATGATGGCTTCATCATCCATCCGCTCCCAGTCCTGCACGTGCAGGCGGTCTTCCGTGAAGTGCAGCGCCAGATCGACCAGATAGTCCACCTTGCGTGCGGACAGGCCTGCGCCACGCATGTCATCCACCTTCAGCAGCAGCACATTGGCTGGCGTCAGATCGGTGAGCAAGGCACTGAAGCGCTTCCACGTGGCCGAGGCAGACTTCACAGACACCTGCTGCCCCACGATGGAACGCGCCAGCGTGATGAAGGGGTCGCCGCGCGTTTGCAGCGCTTCTGCACTGTACTGCGGAATCAGTCGGCGCATCACCCGGTCTTTCTTGACCAGGTGCTTGCAGGCTTCCGCCCAGTACGCAGGCGCATGCGCGGGAGGGGCAGGCAATTCTTTGGGAATGGGAGACATAGGTTTTACAGCCAGTGTTTACTGGGCTGCCTCCCACGTTGTACCAGTGGGCGAATCCTTGAGCACAATGCCCTGCTCCAGCAATTCCTTACGGATGCGGTCGGCTTCTGCCCAGTTCTTGGCCGCCTTGGCAGCTGCACGTGCGGCAATCTGCGCCTCGATAGCAGCAGCATCCACACCGGCAGCACCCGCCTGCAGGAACTGCTGAGGATCATCCTGCAACAGACCCAGGCAAGCGCCCAGTGCCTTCAGCAAGCCAGCCAACTCGGGCGACTTGCTGCGATTGACTTCACCAGCCAGGTCAAACAGCACTGCCACCGCTTCGGGCGTGCCAAAGTCTTCGTCCATGGCGGCCTTGAAGCGCGCTGCATGGGGTTCTGCCCAGTCAATAGCCACTTCAGCAGGGGCCACCAGACTCAGCGCGGTGTACAGGCGCTTGAGAGCGCCACGCGCGTCGTCCAGGTGCACGTTGGAGTAATTCAGCGGACTGCGGTAGTGGCTGCGCACCACGAAGAAACGCACGGTTTCCGCGTCGTATTCCTTGAGCACATCACGGATGGTGAAGAAGTTGCCCAGCGACTTGGACATCTTTTCGTTGTCCACATTGATGAAGCCGTTGTGCATCCACACCTGCGCAAACGGCTTGCCGGTCGCGCCTTCGCTCTGTGCGATTTCGTTTTCGTGGTGGGGAAACTGCAGGTCAGCGCCACCGCCGTGGATGTCAAAGCTCTCGCCCAGCATCTCACAGCCCATGGCCGAGCACTCGATGTGCCAGCCGGGGCGGCCTTCGCCAAAGGGGCTGGCCCATTTCACATCAGCAGGCTCTTCGGGCTTGGAGGATTTCCACAGCACAAAGTCCAGCGGGTCATGCTTACCATCCTGCACAGCCACACGCTCACCGGCATTGAGCTCGTCCAGCGACTTGCCCGAGAGCTTGCCGTAGCCGGGAAACTTGCGTACAGCAAAGTTCACATCGCCATTGCCTGCCTGGTAAGCCAGGCCTTTGTCCTGCAGCGTACCAATCATCTTGAGCATCTGCGGCACGTATTCGGTGGCACGAGGCTCAAAGGTGGGGCGCTCAATACCCAGGGCGTCGGCGTCCTGGTGCAAGGCATCGATCATGCGATCGGTCAGGCTGCGAATGGTTTCGCCGTTTTCCACGGCGCGCTTGATGATCTTGTCGTCAATGTCCGTGATGTTGCGCACATAGGTGACGCGATAGCCGCTTGCGCGCAGCCAGCGTTGCACCACGTCAAAGGCGACCATGGAACGAGCATGGCCCAGGTGGCACAAGTCATAAACCGTCATGCCGCAGACATACATGCGGACATGTCCGGGTTCAAGCGGCGAAAACGCTTCCAATGCACGCGACAGCGTGTTGTAGATACGCAAACTCATGGAGTGACAGAAACGGAAGTGGGGTGAGAGCGGCCGTCGTGCGACCCGCTCCAGCAGCTGGGCTACACGCCCAAGCAACAAGGGGTACTGCACCGCTTTCGCGTCAATACCCCTCAGCTACAATCTTCCGGAGTATAAGCCCAGCACACTGCAGGGCTCTTCTGGCCCTTGGAAAGCACCCACATGTCTTCTTACCTCCGCCCACAATCCTTGCTGCGCCTGCTGGCCGTGTCTGGTTTTTTGCTCGCTGGCTCGGCGCAGGCCGATATGTATGGGGATGTCTCCGCCCTGACCAAGGCTGGCAACACTGCCGAAGCCATTGCCAAAGCTGATCAATACCTGAGCAGCAACAGCCGTGACCCCCAGATGCGCTTTCTCAAGGGCGTGGCCCAATCCAAGGCAGGAGATCTGCAAGCAGCCGCAGCCACTTTTGAGGCGCTGATTCAGGAATACCCAGAGCTGCCTGAGCCCTACAACAACCTGGCCGTCATCTACGCCAACAATGGTGAGCTCAACAAGGCGCGTGACGCACTGGAAATGGCTGTGCGCAACAACCCGAACTACGCTGTAGCGCATGAAAACCTGGGTGATATTTATGCACGCCTGGCGCATGCGTCCTACAACAACTCCATCAAGCTCAACAGCAACAACCGGGCGCTGAAGCTCAAACTCAGTACGCTGACGGAGATGCTGCAGCCCGCTGCCGCGCAGTAACGCCTTTTCTCTTACTGGGCCAGCCATGTGCTGGCCTTGCCTTGATCACACACAGACACTACCATGCGCCTGACCCGCAGAACCCTGAACCTGTCCCTCACCGGCCTGCTGCTTGCAGGCATGACCAGCCTTGCTGCTGCGCAGGATGCCAAGCAGCCGCGCGTGCAGTTCAACACCAGCATGGGAGATTTTGTGGTGGAGCTAGCACCCACCAAGGCTCCCAAGACGGTGGAGAACTTTCTGCAATACGTGAACGACAAGCACTACGACGGCACCGTGTTCCATCGCGTGATTGATGGCTTCATGATTCAGGGCGGTGGCTTTACGGCTGACATGCAGCAAAAGCCCACCCGCGACCCCATTCCGCTGGAGGCACGCAACGGCCTGAAGAACGACCGCTACACCATTGCCATGGCACGCACTGGCAACCCCAACTCGGCCACAGCCCAGTTCTATATCAATGTGGCGAACAACGACATGCTCAACGCGCCCAATCCAGATGGCCATGGCTATGCGGTATTTGGCAAGGTTGTGCAAGGCCAAGCGGTGATCGACAAAATCCGCACCGTAGCCACTGGCAACCGGGGCACGCATCAGAATGTGCCCAAGGACCCCGTCACCATTGTTTCCGCTCGCGTTCTGCCCTGAAGCAGCTCGCTGGCTTTTCTGCCCTTTTACTGAAAGTTTTTCATGAGCAATCCTCAAGTTGAATTGCACGTCACCATCAACGTAGCTGACACAGCTACCCAAGGCGTGATCACCCTGGAACTGGATGCCAAGAACGCACCCAAGACCACTGAGAACTTCCTGAACTACGTCAACAACGGCTTTTACGACGGCACGATCTTTCACCGCGTGATCAAGAACTTCATGATCCAGGGTGGCGGCTTCACTGCTGACATGAAGCAAAAGCCCACCAACGACCCCATCGAAAACGAAGGCAAGAACGGCCTGAAGAACGATAAGTACAGCATCGCCATGGCTCGCACCAGCGACCCTCACAGCGCTACAGCCCAATTCTTCATCAACGTGGTGGACAACGACTTCCTGAACCACACCTCCCCCACACCTCAAGGCTGGGGCTATGCAGTGTTTGGCAAAGTGGTCAAGGGCACCGAAGTGGTAGACGCCATCAAGAAGGTGCGCACGACACGCCGCGGCTTCCACGACGACGTGCCTTTTGACGTCGTGGTGATCGACAAGGCTGTGGCCCTGTAATTCACGCCCATGCCACCGTTGGACCTAGCCATACCGCCAACGTACATGTCTTCGACCGTGCCTGCCATGCCAGAGCTCATCGCTCCTGCGCACTGGCGCACGGTCGAATTCATTTCCGACCTGCATCTGGACCCAGACGAGCCCGCCACAGTGCAGGCCTGGCGCGACTATTTGAGCAGCAGCCAGGCCGATGCGATCTTTTTGCTGGGCGATATCTTTGAAGTCTGGGTGGGTGACGATGCCCTGCTGGAAGCTGACAGTTTTGAAGCCAAATGTGCCCAAACACTAAGCACAGCAAGCGCAAGGCGCTCCTTATTTTTCATGGTGGGCAACCGTGACTTTCTGGCGGGTGATGCTTTCCTGCAGGCCACAGGCATGACGGGACTGGCAGACCCCACGGTACTGGCCTGGGGTGAGCACCGCATGGTGCTCAGCCATGGCGATGCACTGTGCCTTGATGATGTGGAGTACCAGCAGTTCCGGGCACTCAGCCGCTCTGCCGCATGGCAGCAGCAGCTGCTGAGCCAGCCACTGGCCGTGCGCCGCGCAATTGGGAAGTCCGCGCGCTCCGAAAGCGCGCAGCGCAAGCAGTCAGGCGCCACCTATGCCGACGCTGACCCCGGCATGACAGCCAGCTGGCTGCAACAGGCCAGGGCGCAATGGCTGATTCACGGTCATACCCACCGCCCCGCAGACCATGCCCTGCCCGATGGGCGCATGCGTATCGTATTGAGTGACTGGCATATCGATAGCAATCACCACCGCGCGGAAATCCTTCGCGTGACACCGACCACCTGGGAACGCATTCCCTTTCCGGGTGGATGAAGGCTTTTCGCCTCATGCAGCAGAGATGGGTGCTGCATTGCCCCATAGCAGCACTCAACCACACCAATAGGTGATTGCACCAATATGGTGCACACTTAGGAACTAAAATGGTGCCGATCAGAATGCTTTGAAAAATTCAAAGCTTATTGCACCAACTTGGTGAATTACCACCTGACCCATGAAGCTTGCCACTTCATGGGCTTATGCATGTATACACATGCAAGCGGAACGAATTCAAGCTGGCACACAAACTGCTTTGCTAACCGCGTACTTTCTATGAAGCGCTTTTCCAGGAGAACCTGATGGCTAAGACCGTTGCAGACGTGATGAACATGGTGAAGGAGAATGAGGTCAAGTTCATTGACCTGCGCTTCACCGACACCCGCGGCAAGGAGCAGCACGTAACTGTGCCTGTGTCGCACTTTGACGAAGACAAGTTCACTTCGGGCCATGCGTTCGACGGTTCGTCGATCGCTGGCTGGAAGGGTATTGAAGCATCGGACATGCAGCTGATGCCCGACCCCAACACCGCCAACATCGACCCCTTCTTTGAAGAAACCACACTGTTTCTGCAGTGCGATGTGATCGAGCCCGGTGATGGCAAGGCCTATGACCGTGACCCCCGCTCTGTCGCCAAGCGCGCAGAAGCCTACCTGAAGGCTTCGGGCCTCGGCGACACCGCCTACTTCGGTCCAGAACCTGAATTCTTCATCTTCGATGGCGTGCGCTGGAGCACAGAAGCCCACAACCCCTTCTACGAAATCGAAGAGTACGAAGCACCCTGGAACACAGGCGCTAAGTTTGAAGGCGGCAACCGCGGTCACCGTCCTCGCGTCAAGGGCGGCTACTTCCCCGTGCCTCCTGTCGACAGCACGCAAGACATGCGCGCAGAGATGTCCCTGATCCTCGAATCTCTGGGCATTCCTGTCGAAGTGTTCCACCACGAAGTTGCTGGTGCCGGCCAGAACGAGCTGGGCACCAAGTTCTCGACCCTGGTGGAACGCGCTGACTGGACCCAAGTACAAAAGTACGTGATCTGGAACGTGGCCAACACCTACGGCAAGACCGCGACCTTCATGCCCAAGCCCTACAACGGCGACAACGGCTCCGGCATGCACGTGCACCAGTCCGTATGGAAGGATGGCAAGAACCTGTTCGCCGGTGACGGCTATGCCGGTCTGTCTGACTTCGCGCTGTACTACATCGGCGGCATCATCAAGCACGCCCGCGCCCTGAACGCCATCACCAACCCTTCGACCAACTCGTACAAGCGTCTGGTGCCCGGCTTTGAAGCGCCCGTGAAGCTGGCTTACTCTGCCAAGAACCGCTCCGCTTCCATCCGTATTCCTTACGTGAGCAACCCCAAGGGCCGCCGCGTGGAAGCGCGCTTCCCCGATCCTATGATGAACCCCTACCTGGGCTTTGCTGCCCTGCTGATGGCGGGTCTGGACGGCGTGGAAAACAAGATCCACCCCGGCGAAGCTGCAACCAAGGACCTCTACCACCTGCCCCCAGAGGAAGACAAGCTGGTGCCCACCGTGTGCCACAGTCTGGATCAGGCACTGGAAGCACTGAACGCAGACCGCGCCTTCCTGACCAAGGGCGGCGTGTTCAGCGACAGCATGATCGATGCCTACATCGAACTAAAGATGGGCGAAGTGACCCGCTACCGCCAGTCCGTACACCCTGTCGAATACGACATGTACTACTCGCTGTAATCCACGGGATTGCTGTGCTCCTGCAAAGGAGTGCAGCCCACCTGCAAAAATGGCAACCCCACGGTTGCCATTTTTTTCGGAAAACTTCCATGAATGCGCGCAATCAATCAAAGACAAGCCATGCAGCACATTGCAAAATGCGGCGACCCTTTCAGAGGAAATGGGATGGATGCTTTTGATTGGAGGCAAAAAATGCACCGATGGATCGTCATGCTGGCAGGCAGCTGTATGAGCACAGTCATGTTGTACGGAACAGCCATGGCCCAGGACCAGATATACCGCTGCGGCAATGAGTACACCAATAACGCCACCATCGCCAAGCAGCGCAACTGCCAGGTGGTAGAAGGCGGTCATGTGACCGTGGTACATACAGACAGCCCACGCTCAGGCAGCAAACCCTCTGCCAGCGCAGACAGCAAGCCAAGCCCGAACCGCGCGGCCAAAGTAGACCCTGGCCAGCAAGAATCGCGTGACAGCGATGCCCGCAGCATCCTGCAGGCAGAGCTCGAAAGAGCGCAGCAAAGGCTCCAGGCACTCCAGGAAGAGTACAACGGCGGCAACCCCGTCAAAACTGCGCTGGAACTGCGCAACCCGCAGGTCTACATGGAACGGCTGGAAGCCTTGAAAGCCAATATCGCACGCCAGGAAGCTGATATTGCAGGCATTCAGCGTGAACTCTCGCGCCACAAAGGCAATTAATTCATAGATTTGATTTCATGCATCCAGATTCCTCCAGCCCAGCCCAGCGTTTTGCCGCTCTGGACCTGCTGTCTACGCTGACCGCTGTAGTCGATCAGCAAGGTCTGCTTATTTTTGCGAATGCCGCGCTGGAAAGTGCCATGGGTATCTCGCGCCGCATGCTGGAGGGCAGCGAGTTTGCCCAATACCTGTCCGCACCATCATTGCTGCAAAGCGGCCTGCAGGCTGCAGATGGCCAAAGCTACGCAGCCATGAGTTTTGATACCAGCCTGCTGTGCAACAGCCAGGATGCGCTGTTTGTGCATGTCACCGTCACACCGGTCGAACACACGAACTACAAGCTGATTGAGCTGTGGATGCTGGAGCAGCAAGCCCGGCAAGACCGTGAAGAGCGCCTGGTGGAGCAGGCCCAGGCCAACAAAGAGCTGGTGCGCAATCTGGCCCATGAAATCAAAAATCCGCTGGGTGGCATCAGGGGTGCAGCGCAGTTGCTGGAAATGGAACTGGACAGCAGAGAGTTGCACGAATACACCCAGGTCATCATCCACGAGGCGGACCGCCTGCAAAGCCTGGTCGATCGTCTGCTGGCACCGCACCGCCATCCCCACCAGCTCACCGACCTTAATATTCACGAAGTGTGTGAGCGCGTGCGATCACTGGTGCTGCTGGAATACCCGCAAGGCCTCAAGATCCGACGCGACTACGACATCTCCATCCCAGAGTTCAAGGGCGACCGGGAACAGCTCATACAAGCTCTGCTGAACATTGTGCAGAACGCAGCACTGGTCTTGTCCGACACCATTACCACTGGTGGTAATGCTGAAATCACCTTGCGCACCCGGGTTGCGCGTCAGATGACGATTGGCCGCCAGCGCCACAGACTGGCATTGGAATTGCATGTCATTGACAACGGCCCCGGCGTACCGGATCACATCAAGGAGCGGATTTTTTTCCCTCTGGTCACCGGACGGGATGGAGGCTCAGGTTTAGGACTGCCGCTGGCACAGACTTTTGTGCAGCGCCACCATGGTCTTATTGAATGCGAAAGCATGCCTGGGCGCACGGACTTCCGTATTCTGATCCCGCTGCCATAAGACTTCGGGCCGACAACCATGCACAGCAACGGAAGGTAAACACAGCATATGAAGCCGATCTGGATAGTAGATGACGACCCCTCGATCCGCTTCGTCTTAGAAAAGGCGTTGGCTCGCGAGAATCTGGAAACCCGAAGTTTCAGCAACCCTCGTGAAGTGCTGCATGCACTGGCAGAGATTCCTGAGGGTGATCCATCGCATCAAGGCCCCCGGGTACTGGTCAGCGATATTCGCATGCCTGGCGGCTCCGGCCTGCAGCTGCTGGAAGAGGTACACACCCAGCACCCTGGCCTACCCGTCATCATCATGACGGCATATTCGGATCTGGACAGTGCAGTCTCTGCATTCCAGCACGGCGCATTCGAATATCTGCCCAAGCCTTTTGACCTGCCCAAGGCCGTAGAGCTGATCCGCCGTGCCGTGGAAGAAACCGAGCATGAGCTGGTCGCCGAAGAGCGTATCAGTGCCATGCCTGAAATGCTGGGACAAGCCCCAGCCATGCAGGATGTCTTCCGCGCCATTGGCCGCCTGAGCCAGAGCGCAGTGACCGTGCTGATCACTGGTGAGTCTGGCGCAGGCAAGGAGCTCGTCGCACGCGCACTGCACAAGCACTCTCCCGTATCCAATGGCCCCTTTGTAGCCATCAACACGGCCGCCATTCCAAAAGATCTGCTGGAGTCCGAGCTGTTTGGTCACGAACGTGGCGCGTTCACGGGCGCCCAAACCCAGCGCCGTGGTCGCTTTGAACAGGCCGAAGGCGGCACACTCTTTCTCGATGAAATTGGCGATATGCCTTTTGATCTGCAGACACGCCTGCTGCGCGTGCTTTCTGACGGGCAGTTCTACCGCGTCGGTGGTCACACAGCCGTCAAGAGCAATGTGCGCGTGATTGCAGCCACCCACCAGAATCTGGAGCAGCGCGTCAAGGACGGCGTCTTCCGCGAAGACTTGTTCCACCGTCTGAACGTGATTCGCCTGCGCCTGCCTTCCCTGCGTGAGCGCGCGGAAGACATTCCCATGCTGGTCAGGCACTTCCTGCAGCGCAGTGCCAAGCAGCTCGGCGTAGAACCCAAACGCATTTCCGAAGCTGCCCTGCAGCGCCTGGTGCAATTCAAGTTCCCGGGCAATGTGCGCCAGCTGGAAAACATCTGCCACTGGCTGACAGTAATGGCACCTGCGCAGCAGATTTCCCTGCAGGACCTGCCCCCAGAGGTGCTGGAAAGCGATGGCAAGCCAGCGCCACAGCCAGCCTTGGCAGAAGCAGAAGGCCAGCCGCTGGATACGCCTTCACCACTGCCCAATACGCCCTCCACGGTGCAAGCTGCGCCAGAAGGCCTGGCGGCTGCAGACAACTGGAGAAGCTTGCTGGAAGCCGAAGCTCGCAAACTGTTGCAGACTGAAGGCAAGGATGTCTGGGACATTCTGAGCCAGCAATTTGAATCCAGCCTCATCACCACCGCGCTTACGCTGACCCATGGCCGCAGAATGGAAGCTGCCCAGCGCCTGGGGATTGGCCGCAACACCATTACCCGGAAAATTCAGGAGCTCGGTCTAGACAGCGCAGAGCGTCTGGCCCAGGACGAAGCCCGATAAACCACCGCGCCAACACCGCTAATGCCGTTCACAACCGTGAACGGCATTTGTTTTTTGCAGGGGGTCAGATATTCAGCAGCAGGCGCTTACTCTGAAGGCATCGCTAGAGCACTGCAGTCTCATACTGGAGTCAGCGACTGGCACCACGGCTTGCGCAGCCCCCGCTATTCGTCCTACATCTACCGCTTATCTCTACCGACTGTCAAAAAATTGCAGTCGTTGACAATTGATTGCTGCGGTGCAGAAAGCCGTACATGCATCCATTGACACTTCATATGCGGTTTTACATCACACCATCAGCAACACCGTCTGCCCCCCAGCTACTGGGCGCCCAAAACGCCTACACGCTCAGTGTCATTGACATACAGATGCGCTTGCTGGCCGATCTGGAAAATCAGTACTGGCGCAAACATTTTGCACACCGCCCCTATTACGTAGCGGGACGCAGCTACGACCAATACCAGCCTGCGTATGAGCTGGGCTGGCTCCATGCCGTACAGCACCCACTCTCAAGCTTTGACACGCTCGAAGCACATCTTGCCCAGCAGTGGAGCAGCCAGCGCACCACCAGTCTGCTGTCATGGAAAGAGGCGCGCTCTGCTGTCCAGGACGGCTGGCGGCATGCACTGCAACAGCAGCATGCATGGCAGCAACCTGCCGCACCAGCCTCCTCGCTGACACCGGAAATGGCCAGAATGCTGAAGTCACTCTATCGGCACGGCCTGCATCTGTCGGGTGAACTGACACGCCTTGCACAAATGCGCGTGAGTGACTTTGTCACCGAAGTCGTCAATCAGCATGCACGGATGTTGCGTGACTTTTCACGCAGTCTGGCAAAGCTTCCCGTCGTACGACGTACATCACAGTCGTTCAGCCATAGACTGGTCCACAAAATGCGCAGGCACTGGAGTTCCATGCAGTCTCATCTGCTGGAAGCTGACCCTGAGTCCCTGCTGCTGGAGTGTGAGCAAAAAGAGTATGAGCTGCTGCAGGCCTACCAGCGTGCTTGCGAGTACGCGTTACCAGAGCATGTGCATCACATCCTGCAGCAGCAAAGCCTGCAGCTGCGACAGCAACTGGAAAAACTCCGTCTGGCGCGCAGCCTCCGGGACTTCTGAGCACACAAAGTCTGAATGCTGTAGTCCACAAAACTTGCTTTATATCGAGCAGTCCTCCCACAGGCCATGCACAACAAGCAATTCAACAATTGCTTGCATGCACGGCCAGCACATGTTGGCACAGTAGGTGAAGGGATTTAAAAATGACAATGCACTACACAGGAGCTTTACTCGGACGAAACGCAGTCATAGAGTTTCCAGAGAGTACAGCGTATGTGAGTTATTCAGTGCGCGGAGAGCTGAAGTGGAAAGTAACGGACAAACACGGCAATGTCACACAGGGACAGGAACGCCTGAGTTACCTGCAACTGTCTGACAAGCTGCATTTTCTGAACTGGGTAGAAAAAACAGGTTTTACCGTCAGCCAGGTCATTGATACAGAGACCTGCACCGTCAAGGCCTTCTGGTCCTCCGCAGATGAAATGAGCGATTCTGGCCATCGCGCATCCATGTTCGTGAACGGAACTTTCCGTTTCGCCTGAACCACCCAGGCCCTGCTTCATAAACAAACAGCCCTTGCCTGAAGCAAGGGCTGTTTGTTTGCACTGTAGAAAGTGTGTCGATGACGAGACTTAGCGCTTGATTTCGCTTTCAACAACCAAGTCCAGCACATCCACATACTTGGACGCATCAGCTGGTGCATTTTGATTGGTGTAGCGCTTGATGCGCAAAATATTGCGCACATTGGGCTGCTTGCTGTAGCCCTCAATGGAGCCATAGTAATTGCCCCATGTGCCAAAGCCTTGCTTGATACCCTGGGCATCATATTTGACTTCACGCACTTGCAAGCACTGCGCGTTCTCCACCAATGGATGGTGACAGACTACTTTATCGGGAGCAACCTCCAGAAACATCTGCTCGCTCGGACCATACAGTGTTTCATAGGTGGGTTTGCCCTTGAGCTCCCAGACCACCCCACCCTGGAAAGTGAGCGCCAGTACAGGCGCATTCTCAGAACCGGTGATCTTCCAGGATTGCACCTTGGGCAGCTGCTGGGCGACCTGCCGCTCCAGAGCCATCATCTTTTCATCATTGCAGGCCATCATGGTGGAGACCATGCGGCTGACTTGCAGCGCATCACCCTGAGCTTCATAGCTGCCATGCATGTTGTTGCAAAGGCGCTTGACCACCAGTGCATTCTCGCCAGTGAACAGCAGCTCCACAGGAACGCGACTGGCTGCAACGCTACGCTGCCATTGCATGTCGGTGCTGCCATCCACATCTCGCACCTGGTTCAACTGCCAGTGATGGGTCTGCAGCGAGACAGGCGTCGACGCGCTCGTTGGTTGTGGACGTTTTTGCACATCCGTGGCATGCGTACAGCCCAGCGCAAAAGTGGTCAGTACACAAGCTGCAGCAATTGATTTCAGAGACGACATCGCGCCATTTCCTTTTCGTTATGAGCTACTCACGCGCTTCTGTCAGCCTGCGGCCAACGGGTACAACCAAGCTTGTTGTCTTGACTTCGAAAACAAGCTCTTATGTGCCGCGTGAGCAAGATCCAAGCATATGAAACTGCAGCTTGGAGCTTGCCCTTAGAAGTCCTGCACCTTCAGTTCGTTGTATCTAATTGTTTGTGAGACTTCTTCCCGATACGTTTTGAGACAAATTATCTGTAAAACGCCTGCTTTCTGTCTGAGTACACTACCTCTTAAGCTCCTAAAAAGTGAGCAATTTACACGAAAACAAGCTGGTTTTTTTCACAAGGTGCACAATGACGGCTTTACGGAATTCGGTCATGTTTCTGGTACGCATGGGCAAGTCAACACACGGGATGAACGCAGCTTTTACAGGCCTTGGCATCGCAATGCTGCTGGCAGGCTGTTCTGGCTTAGGGCATAGCCAGATGCCGGAGGCCATGCCCAAGGTAGAGGAGCAATTTGGCTCTGCTGCTACGTATTCACGCATGTTTGAAGCGACTCCCGCACAGACTTGTGAAGCTGCACGCCGGGCACTGCTAAGCCAGGGATATGTCATCAACAAGGCTGACAAGGAAGTGGTGGAAGGCCAGAAAAGCTTTCAGCCCAAGGCCGACCGCCATGTGCAGATGAATATTCGCGTGACCTGCGTGATCGAAGGCAGCGACAACACACTCAGCGTAGGTTTCGTGAGCGCGCTGCAAGACACCTTTGCTCTCAAGATGGCCAGCAACTCCGCCAGTGTTGGCGTCAGCATGCTCGGCACCGTCTCCGTACCAGTGGCTGCCGGTCATGACTCTATGATCAAGATTGGCAGTGAAACCGTCAGCAGCGACAAGTTCTACGACAGCTTCTTTGAACTCATGCACCGCTACCTGCTGATCGACCCTGCTTCTGCACGTACGGGCAGCAAGTAAACCTCATTCACAGGCCGTCATGACAGGCCTTCTGAGGCGAGTATTCACCTCTTGTTTTCTCTGTTTTCCATAGCTTGAAACGCTGCATTCTTGAGCTTGCGCAGAAAGTTCTATTCCTGCTGGCATGACACTTTGCAGCCATGCTGCACGGCGCAACTGCCATACAGTCTGACTGAAGGAAAACATTCATGCAAGCATTTCGTATCGTCATGATTGGTGCAGGAGAAACCGGTGCACCACTGCTGCAGCAACTGCTGCAATCTGGCTTTATTCAGGTCGCAGGCGTGGCAGATCTGAATCTGGATCTGCCCGGCATCGCCCTGGCCCGTGAGCACGGCGTGCCCGTGTCTGACAACTTCATGGACTTTGTGCGCCAGGGCGAGGAGGTGGACATCATCATCGATGTCACCGGCGTAGCCAAGGTGCGCGAGCAGTTGCGTCAGTACATGGTGGAAAGTGGCAATACGCACACGCTGATCATGCACGAGCGCATTGCGCTGCTCATGATGTCACTGTCCGCTGGCAAGCTGGTGGACGGCAAGCACGGCACACAGGCATACGCTTAAAATTAATAGCTGCTAACGCTTTCTACATCAGCGTTAGAGCCATATTTCTTAACAAAAAGGGCTACCCATGGGTAGCCCTTGCTGTTTGGAACGCGGTATCGCTGCTGCTTACAGCACGCTGCCGATGCCCAGCAGCTGCTGCAGCGTCTGGGGCTGCTCATTGAGCTTGAACTCACCTTCCGAGAAGCTCAGGGTCGCACTCACACCGTCTGCCCCTTGCTTGAGAACGCCGTTATCAATCAGCATTTGCAGACGCTGTTGCACACCCTTTTCGACGGCGGCCTGCAGCTCTTCTTCCTCAACCTCACTCCCCATCTGCTCCAGCAACTGGACATAGTCGTTGCGCACTCGGCCGTCCATGATGAGCTTGATCAACTGCACAGGCATGGACAGCTGTACCTGCCCGGCCATATCCATGGCAGGGTCAAAGGCTTGCGGCTGTTCGCCTACATAGCGCAGGAAAGCGGACAGCGCCACCGGGCCATCACTGCTGTCCATACTCAGACGCTGGATCTGCAGCTCTGGCTTACCTTCCAGCAGCAGAGGCAGCGTCTCAATCAGCTGGTTGACCTGCTCATCTGTGCTGCCTGCCGTCTGCATCATGCCCATCCACTGCTCAAACCAGGGCGCATTGATATTGTTTGCCTGGATCTGCAGCAGGATGTTCTTGGTGCTGAAGCTCGGGCTTTGCAGCTCCTTGACATGCAGCGACATGTCCGAACTCAGCAATTCCTGCTTGAGCTGGTTCACGCTCTTGATCTCAACGCCCTGCACGCTGACCGTCGATTCATCGGTGGCATCACGCACATTCAGATGCTCCAGCTGCATGGCACTGGAACCTAGCCAGAAACTGTAGCCCTGTGGAATACGGGCATCAAATCTCAGCTCCGCACCGGACATTTCCATGCGGCTGCCGTCCTGCTCTTCAGCCTGCACAGCAGGCATGCGTGCAAAGCCCTTGGTGGCATCCATCTCTGCAGACATCGTCCACTCCATCTGCAGCCCCCCCCAGGTCAGGGCTGAACCATCTTCAAACGCTGCCTTGAAGCTGGGTGACTCCATGTGGTTGGAGGTTGCGCCCGACCAGTCCGCCAATGCCGTCCATTCCAGCGGTGCGCGCTGCTCCAGGGCCTTGACCAGTGCAGGGTCTGTACCTTCAGGTAGCAGGAAGCGGGACACCACTTTGGCGGCTTTACCCATGGGCCATGGTCCATGCAGGATGTCATGCTTGGCCGTGATTTCATAAGTGTCATCTTCGGTAGCAATCGACCATAGCGTGGTGGCCTTGGAACTGATGATGCCGCGCTCATAGTCCATCACCTGTACGGTGACGCCGCTGCCCTCTGCCCAGGAATCTGCCGTTTGCTCAATGGCTTGCTCAATACGCCCGCCCACGTAATAGCTGGTTGCCAATGCGCCAGCGACAGCCAGCACGCCGATGCTCACTGCACCAATGGCTAGTTTTTTCATGAATGCCTCTTCAAAATCTGCATGGGCAAGCAAACGGCTTGCGCTGCGAGATTGTAGGTATGGCAGGCAAAGCGCAGTGTAAGTACGCACCAAGTGTTGTTTTAACGCTTTGATTCTTGATTTTTATAGCTACTCGCGCTTATTTCATCGGCGCTAGAGGCCAAAAACTCTATGAATACAAAATCCCATCTGCACATGCTTGCGCACATGAAAAAAGGCTGCCGAAGCAGCCTTTATGCAGATGAAGCAATGCCCAGAATTACTTGCCCCAGGAGTCCTTCAGACCTGTGATCTTGTTGAACACAGGCTTGTCGGCCGTGTAGTCCTTGCGATCGGCCACAAAGTAGCCAAAGCGCTCGAACTGGAACTTGTCGTCAGGCTGCGCCGCCTTGAGCGAGGGCTCCACATAGGCCTTCACGACCTTGAGGCTGTCAGGATTGAGCAGGCTCAGATAGTCCTTGCCGCCTGCATCAGGCTGTGGATCGGTAAACAGACGGTCGTACAGACGCACTTCGGCTTCAATACCATCCTGCACACCCACCCAGGTAATGGCAGCCTTGACCTTGACAGAGTCCGCACCAGGGGTGCCGCTCTTGGTGTCAGGCACCACAGTGGCCAGCACCTTGGTGATGGTGCCGTCAGCATCTTTTTCGCAGCCTGTGCACTCAATCACATAGCCGCCCTTCAGACGTACCTTGTTACCGGGGAACAGGCGCTTGTAGCCCTTGGGAGGCACTTCGGCAAAGTCTTCACGCTCAATCCATACTTCGCGGCCCAGCGTGAACTGGCGCTCAGGCACAGTTTCGCCTTCTGCATGGTGTGGCAGAGCAGGCAAGCTGCACTGTTCGACGTGGTCCGCTGCGTCAAAGACTTCTGCCCAGTTGGTCAATTCCAGCTTCACGGGGTCCAGCACCACCATGGCGCGGTGGGCCTTGTTTTCCAGGTCTTCGCGCAGGCAGCCATCCAGCGTGGCGTAGTCAATCCAGCTGTAGTCCTTGGTCACGCCAATGCGCTCGCAGAAGTTGCGGATCGACTCAGGCGTATAGCCACGGCGGCGCAGGCCCACGATGGTAGGCATGCGAGGGTCATCCCAGCCAGTCAGCGTGCCGCTGTCCACCAAGTGCTTGAGCTTGCGCTTGGAGGTGACGACGTAAGTCAGATTCAGGCGTGCAAACTCATACTGACGGGGCTGGGGAGAGGCAATCAGGCCGCCTTCACGCAGGTGGTCCAGCAACCAGTCATAGAAGGGGCGCTGGTCTTCAAACTCCAGCGTGCAGATGGAGTGGGTGATGTGCTCCAGCGCGTCCTCAATGGGGTGCGCGAAGGTGTACATGGGGTAGATGCACCATTGGTTGCCGGTGTTGTGGTGCTCGGCATGGCGCACCCGGTAGATGGCTGGGTCACGCAGATTGATATTGGGCGAAGCCATGTCAATCTTGGCGCGCAGCACCGCAGCGCCATCGGCCAGCTTGCCATCCTTCATGTCCGCAAAGCGCTGCAGGTTCTCGGCCACGCTGCGGTCGCGGAAGGGGCTGTTCACGCCGGGGCGGGTGAAGTCGCCACGGTTGGCACGCATATCTTCGGCCGACTGCTCATCCACATAGGCCAGCCCTTGTTCGATCAGATACACGGCGGCGCGGTACATGAAGTCGAAATAGTTGCTGGCGTAGTAGAGGTTGCTGTTGCCCTGTGCATCCTTCCAGTCAAAGCCCAGCCACTGCACGGCATCCTTGATGCTGTCCACGTATTCCTGGTCTTCTTTTTCTGGGTTGGTGTCGTCAAAGCGCAGGTGGCACACACCGCCGTAGTCACGCGCCAGACCAAAGTTCAGGCAGATGGACTTGGCATGACCTACGTGCAGATAGCCATTGGGCTCGGGCGGAAAACGCGTGCGAATCTTGGCTTCATCCACCTGACCCTGTTCATGGTGCTGGGCATCGCCAGGCGCACCGCCCCAGCGGCGGCCAGCATGCGTGCCTTTTTCCAAGTCGGCTTCGATGATTTGTCGCAGGAAGTTGGTGGGCTTGACCACTTCCGATGTGTCGTTTTTGGTGTTGGCGGGTGTGCTCATATCCTGATGATTGTAGGCCGCCTTGCAAGAGAAAGCTGGCACTGCGGGTGTTCTAGGCCATGCCCCTTGCTCTGCAGGGCATACAGGTCTGCACCGCTGCAAACAAACCGACACACGCCTTTACCGTTGTTTTACCTTTGTGCCGACATCCAAAACGTAAGCTGCAGCGTTATGAGGCTTATCAGCAGCTCAGAAGGGAAAAATCACATGCACACAGCACTCACTCACCACCTTGGCATACGCTGTCTGGCGACTGTGAGCCTGTTCGCAGCACTGGCAGCCACTCAGGCACAGGCAGGCAATGTCGGTGTATCAATCGGAATTTATGTACCAGGCGTCCCGGTCTATGTCGCTCCGCCTCCTCCTCCGCCACCACCGCGTGCCGTGCGTCATATGCCACCGCCTTATGTGGTGTACGCACCGCCCCCTCGCGGATTCTATGGACCACCTCCTCGCCACCATATTCCACCCGGACACTACAAGCACGCACCCAAACGCCGCGGTCACATGCATTACGGGCCGCCACCCCATCGTCGCTAAAAGCGATGGCCAGGGCTTACAGGAGCCGCATAATCGCGGCTCCTGGTGTTTGATTGAAGAGTGTTTGCCATGGCTAAAACCGTATTCGTCCTCAACGGCCCTAATCTGAACCTGCTCGGCACACGCGAGCCTGCGGTGTACGGCGCGCAGACGCTGACCGATGTGCAGCAACTGTGCGAGCAGACCGCAGCGCGACATGGCCTGACGCTGCGCTTTCACCAGAGCAACCACGAAGGTCAGCTGATTGACTGGATCCATGAGGCCGGGCAATTTCATGTCAGGGGCGAGCTGGCTGGGCTGATCTTCAATGCCGGCGCCTACACCCACACCAGCATTGCCTTGATGGATGCCGTCAAGGGTACAGGTGTGCCCCTGCTGGAGCTGCATATCAGCAATGTGCATGCGCGCGAAGCGTTCCGTCATCACTCCTATCTGTCCCCCGTAGCGCGCGCGGTGATCTGCGGGCTGGGTGTCGCTGGCTACGGCATTGCAATTGACGCTGTCGCACAGTGGTGAGCAGCGCCCACCGCCTCATGCATGCATCCACCACACCTTCCACCCTGCCCTGGGCGGACAGCCCTGAAGCCATCGCAGCCATTGCGGCAGGACAGCAGCAAAGCCTGGAGGTACTGCACTGGCAAGCCAGCGCCACCAGACTGACCCATCCCCATGCAGGTGGACACACCACCGTGCACCACTGGGCAGCTGTACAGCCCAATGGGCTACCCCCCCTGGTCTTATTCCATGGCGGCAGCGGCAGCTGGACGCACTGGGTACGCAGCATCGGCCCGCTGCTGGAAGCGGGGCATGATGTGTGGGCGGTCGATTTGCCAGGATTTGGTGACTCAGATGTCCCTCCGGGCGTCTCCGATGCCGACGGCATGCTGCCCGTGCTGGCAGATCTGCTGCAGACGCTATCCCCCCTGCAGGCTGTGCGACTGCTGGGCTTTTCGTTTGGCGGCATGACGGCTGGCATGCTCACTGCCAACTACCCGCATCTGGTGGAGCTGCTGGTGCTGGTGGGGGCCCCTGGCATAGGGCTGCGCAGCAAGCAGCCATTTCGTCTCAAAGGCTGGCGCCACCTGCAAGACCCGTGCGAACAGTTGCTGCACCACATCTACAACCTGGGCGCACTGATGCTGCATGACAGCAGCTGCATTGACCGGGACACCGTAGCCCTGCATGTGGCCAATGTGCGCCGCGACCGCCTGCCACGCCGCCGTATTTCCAGCACCGATATCCTGCTGCGCGCACTGGCCCAGGTGCAATGCCCGGTGGCTGCCATCTATGGTGCTTTCGATGCGCTCTACCCGGATGATCTAGACACCGTTGCTGCGCTGATGGGCGACCACGCCGCTCAATGGCAAGGCATGCAGCGCATTGCTGGCGCTGGCCACTGGGTGCAGTATGAGCAGCCCCATGCCTTTCACGCCGCACTGCTGCCACTTCTGGCCAAGGCCTGCTGAAGCAGGTGCTGCCACATTAACCGCATTCTCAGGACAGTGCGTGCTGCAATACATGACTAGTGTTAACACTGCAACGACCTAAGATGGAGACTATGTCAAACACACGCACATCCCTGTCCCATGCCCAGCGTCTGCCCACGCTGTTTGTTTCACACGGCTCCCCCATGTTCGCCCTGGAGCCTGGCAGCACCGGCCCAGCCCTGCAGCAATGGGGCAAGGACTTGCGCGCCCACCATCCGCAGCTGCGCGGCATTGTCATCATGTCTCCGCACTGGATGTCACCTTTTGTGGAAGTCATGGCCCACCCCGCGCCTGCAACCTGGCATGACTTTGGCGGTTTTCCTCCAGCGCTGTACCAGCTGCAGTACCCTGCACCAGGCAGCCCTGCTCTAGCGCAGGAAGTGGCAGATTTGCTCAGCGCACAAGGCTTTGGTGCGCGCCTGGATCCCAATCGCCCCATGGACCACGGCGCCTGGGTGCCCTTGATGCATTTGTTCCCACAGGCCGATATCCCCGTGGTGCAAGTAGCGCTGCCACAAATGGCTGATGCAGCGGATGTATATGCCATGGGCCAAGCCCTGCAAAGCCTGCGCGAACAAGGCGTATTCATCGTGGGCAGCGGCAGCATGACACACAACCTGCGCGAGCTGTTTCGCGGCGCACAGCCCACCGCTGACTATGTGACCGAGTTCTGCCGCTGGATTGAAATGCAGATACAGACCGGAGACATTGACACCCTGCTGCAATGGCAAGAGCGTGCACCCCATGCGCAGCGTGCCCACCCCACCGATGAGCACTTTCTCACCTTGTACTTCGCGCTGGGCGCAGGCGGTCAAAACGCGCAGGCTGAATATCTGAGCCGTGAGGTGATGTATGGCACGCTTGCCATGGATGCCTTCGCACTGAACCAGAAAGCATAGCTACCAGCGCTTGCTGGATAAGCCCTAGAGCCATTTTTTACTCCTAAAACACCATGCTTGAACTTCCTCTGAATGGTCTGTACCGCCCCGCAGCAGCCGAAACTGAAACTCCCTGGCTGCTGGTGCTGATGCATGGTGTGGGCAGCAATGCCCAGGACCTGTTTGGTCTGGCTGACCATGTACCTGCTGACTATCACCTGCTCAGCCTGCAGGCGCCTTTTGCCATGGGGGGCGATGCCTATGCATGGTTTATGTTCTCGGTGAATGCCGATGGCTCCCGCACCATAGACAGCGCGCAGGAACAGCACAGCCGCGCTGTGGTAGCAGAGACCATCCGCTTGGCCAGCGAACAGCTGGGCGTGCCCGCAGAGCGCGTGATCGTTGGCGGCTTCAGCCAGGGCGGCATCATGAGCCTGAGCCTGCTGCTAACGCAGCCTGAGCTGATGCACGGTGTATGCATCTGGCACAGCCGCCTGCTACCTGAAGTCCTGCCGCTACAAGTGGCACCAGCGCAGCTGCAAGGCCGTAATGCCTGGATCAGCCATGGCACGCTGGACCAGGTCATTCCACTGCGCAGCGCACATGCTATTCGCGACCACTTACAGGCTCTGCCCGTCACCCTGAGCTACCACGAATATCCCTGCCAGCACAACATCCACCCGCAGGAGCTGCACGACAGCATGCAATGGTTGTCCACACAGGTCGGAAAAGTTTAAAAAACAGAGCAGGAAATGCTTACCCATCTGCGCTGACTCAATAAAACACACTTCGCTTACATATTGCAAGTTCCCAGCTGCAAAGCTCTATGCAAGAATGGTCTGAAGGCGCTGCAGTAGACCATCCGGTCAGGCAGCTTCTTCTCACAATGCGCTTTTGAGAAAGGCCAAGCATGTTTCCTGAGTACCGTGAGCAAATCGCCCACCTGCGTGCCAATGACCGTCACTTCAGCCGTCTTTTTGACGAGCACAACAAGCTGGACCATGAAGTGAAACAGCTGGAAGACAAAAACTCTCCTGCCTATCAAAACGATATCGAGTTGCTGAAAAAGCAAAAGCTGGTCTTGAAGGAGCAGATCTACGAACTGCTGCGCAAGACAGATGCCGCCTGAGTTCTGAGCAAAGAGCACCCTCGTGGTGCTCTTTGTTTTTGTGCACTGGATGTTGCTGCACTGCAAGATTCAGCCGTGGTGCCCTCGGTACCCGACATGTCTTCATGACGAAAGGAAGCTTATGTTCACCGAATACCCTGAACAGATTAAGCAACTGCGAGCACGTGACAAACGCTTTGATTACCTGTGCGACAAACACAGCACGCTGGATGCAGAGATTCAGGCTTTGCTCAATCGCAAGTCCCCCAGCCTGCAGCTGGAAATTGAACAGCTGAAAAAACAGAAGCTGCGCGTCAAGGAAGAGCTCTACGCCATGCTGCAGCAGGCGCTGCCAGAACTGGAGCTGAAACAGCAGAAGAACTATATGAGTCTGCAGACTCTGGCCCAGAGCGCAGGCATTCGCCTTCGCGCCTGAAGCACCCTCTTTCGCAGCTCAACGCTGCGTGCACATAAAAAATGCCAGTCAGTGCAAACACTGACTGGCATTTTGCTTGGAAGCGTCTTAGACCGTAGAAGCCGTGCTTACAGCTTCCACTTTTCCATCAGCTTGGCAGGCGTCAGGTTGTCATAGCCTTCAAAAGGCTGGTGAATCCAGGGATTGGTCGGCAGGTCTTCCACAGAGTAGTCAGCCTTGAAGCTGGACACACCCTTGGTCCAGATCACGGCTGTACGCAGCTCGGTGATGGGAGCGTAGTTTTCCCTCAGACGCTTGACCACGGCGTTCAGTGTCACACCAGTATCCGCCAGATCATCAACCAGCAGCACACGGCCGGCAATCTCACCCTTGGGAGTAGCGATGAAGCGACCAATGTCCAGATGACCCTGCACCGTACCTGCTTCTGCACGGTAGGAGCTGGTCGACATGATGGCCAGGGGCTTATCGAAAATGCGGCTCAGAATGTCACCGGGGCGCAGGCCGCCACGGGCCAGGCACAAGATGGTGTCAAATTCCCAGCCAGACTGGTGGATTTTCAGGGCCAGCTTTTCAATCAGACCGTGGTATTCGTCATAGCTGACGTACAGGTGCTTGCCGTCTTCAGTCAACATGGTAGGTATTCCTGTTTAATTGCGCGAGGAGCGTGTTTATAGAGGCAATACCGGCTACGCCGCTGCGTAGGGGTTTTGCATCAGGATAGTATGCGCACGGTCAGGGCTGGTGGAAATCATGGCAATTGGCACACCCGTCACTTCTTCAATACGCTTCAGATAACGGCGAGCGTTCTCAGGCAGCGCGTTGTAGTCGGTCACACCCACGGTCGAATCCGTCCAGCCAGGGATGGATTCGTAGATAGGCTTGCAACGCTCGATGTCGTCAGCACCCAGAGGCAGGATGTCGATTTTCTCGCCGTCCAGCTCATAGCCCACGCACAGCTGCAGCTCTTCAATGCCGTCCAGCACGTCCAGCTTGGTGATGCACAGACCGGACAGACCGTTGATCTGGGCCGAACGCTTGAGCAGCGCAGCATCAAACCAGCCGCAGCGGCGCGAACGGCCGGTAGTCACACCTTTTTCAGCACCCACGGTAGACATGACCCAGCCTGGTGTGCCTTCCTTTTCCCATTCCAGCTCGGTGGGGAATGGACCGCCACCCACGCGTGTGCAGTAGGCCTTGGTAATACCCAGCACATAGTGCAGCATGCCGGGGCCAACGCCTGCGCCAGCGGCAGCGTTACCAGCCACGCAGTTGGACGATGTGACGTAGGGGTAGGTGCCATGGTCTACGTCCAGCAGTGTGCCCTGTGCACCTTCGAACAGCAGATTACCGCCTTCGGCATGCAGGTCGTTCAGTTCACGCGACACGTCAGCGATCATGGGCTTGAGCAGCTCTGCATGGCGCATGGCTTCGTCGTACACCGCATCAAACTGCACTTCGCCATCCTTCATGTAGGGGCTCAGTGCGGCGCCAAAGTCAAAGTTCTTGGAGCCCAGCACATTCACCAGAATATGGTTGTGCAGGCTCAGCAGCTCGCGCAGCTTGGTGGCAAAGCGCTCTGGGTACTTCAGATCCTGCACGCGCAGCGCACGGCGGGCAATCTTGTCTTCGTAAGCAGGGCCAATACCCTTGCCGGTCGTACCAATCTTTTGCACACCGCCTTGTTCACGGGCCGCTTCACGGGCCACGTCCAGTGCTTGGTGGAAAGGCAGGATCAAGGGGCAAGCTTCCGACACGCGCAGGCGGTCACGCACTTGCACGCCAGCCTTTTCCAGACCTTCGATTTCCTCGAACAGCTTACCCACGGACAGCACCACACCGTTGCCGATGTAGCACTTCACGCCGGGACGCATGATGCCGCTGGGAATCAGGTGCAGCGCGGTCTTGACACCGTTGATCACCAAAGTGTGACCAGCGTTGTGGCCGCCCTGGAAGCGCACCACACCTTGGGCGCTTTCGGTCAGCCAGTCGACCAATTTACCCTTGCCTTCGTCGCCCCATTGGGTGCCGACGACGACCACGTTGCGACCTTTGGTTGCTTTCATAATCTCAAATCCGATGAATTGAAAAATGCCTTAGATGGCTTGAACGACCCATTGACCGGCGCTTTGCACCAGTACTCGGTCGCAGTGGAATTCGTCCACCTCGCTCTCGTGCCCGGGCAGCACACACACCACAGTCTCACCTTGGCTACGCAGCTGCGCAATAGTGAGACTCAGTTGTGCGTCATTTCCCCAGGGAGCGCGGATGGCCGCCCGCAGCGGACGCGATGGCACCACCGACACCAGCTGCTTGATGTCCAGCGAGAAGCCCGCCGCAGGGCGGTTGCGTCCAAATACGGCACCGACTTCGTCGTAGCGACCACCACGCACCAGCGCATCGCTGGCACCCGGGGCGTACAACGCAAAACGTGTACCGCTGTAGTAAGAGTAGCCGCGCAGATCTGCCAGATCGAATGTCACATTCGCATCGGGGAACTGCGCCGCAAACCATTTCAGATGCTGCAGCACATGCTGCGCACCAGGCGTGTGCGACAGTGCTTTTTCTGCCTCATCCAGTACAGCCACATCCCCATACAGCTGCAGCAGTGCCAGCAGACCTTCACGCGAAGATTGGGGAAAATTCTTGGTGAGCGCAGCCAGCGCTGTAGCATCCTTGGCAGCCAGTGCCGCATGCACTTTCTGCAGCACGCTGGCCTCAACCATTACACCTGCAAGCAGGCTGCGCACGATGCGCACATCTGCCAGGTCAACGGTGAAATCTTTTACCCCTGCGCCTTGCACGCAGGCCAGCGCCAGACTCAGCGCTTCAATATCCGCTTCAGGGCCTGCATGACCGTAAATTTCTGCACCAAACTGCAGAGGCTCACGTGTTGCACGTGGGCGATCTGGTGTTGCATGCAGTACAGGGCCGCAATAGCACAGACGTGTGACACCCTGGCGATTGAGCAGGTGTGCATCGATACGTGCAACCTGCTGCGTCATGTCTGCGCGCAAGCCCAGGGAACGACCAGAGATCTGGTCCACCAGCTTGAACGTCTGCAAGTTCAGTGCTTCACCCGTGCCGGTGAGCAAAGACTCCAGATACTCCAGGAGCGGGGGCATGACCAATTCATACCCATAACTGCGTGCCGTATCGAGCAATCCTCGACGCAGCTCTTCGATATGCCGTGCCTCAGAAGGCAGGACATCGGCAATATGATCCGGCAGGACCCAAGCGGACATGGAAAAAATGGAGCAGCTGTTAAAAACGTGATTCTATCGGCTATCAACACCCATCCCTAATAAAGGCTTAAGGCCCGCCCACGATGCACGTTATTGCATACGGGACAGCAAAGCCACTCAGAGTGCGATAGCCCATAAAGAACCTCCCATAAAAAGCAAAGCCAAGACCGTGCTTGCAGCAACGTCTTGGCTTTATGCGGGGCTGGCATGTCGCCATGCAGCGCCCTATCGGACTTTTCAGGCCAGCCGCTTACTTGTCAGACTTGGTCGAGCCCTGGTAAGCGTTAAAGAACTCTGTGCTGGAGGGGTCCACCACCACCACATCACCCTTGCTGGTGAAGGTCTGCTTGTAGGCTTCCAGATTGCGGTAGAAGTTCGCAAACTTGGGTTCCTTGCCAAAGGCATCTGCATAAATGCGAGCAGCTTCAGCATCACCTTCACCCTTGACCTTCTGGGCATCACGGTAGGCATTGGCAATGGTGATGTCACGCTCACGGTCGGCTTCCGCACGAATCTTTTCACCTTCGGCCAGACCTGTGGAGCGCAGCTCATTGGCCACGCGCTTGCGTTCCGCTTCCATGCGGCGGAATACGGACTCGGTAATCGTTTCCGCATAGTCCACACGGGTGATACGCACATCCACCACATCAATACCCCAAGGCTTGCTGCCGTTCACGGCTTCCAGCACTTCCTTCTTGACGTCAGCCATCAAAGACTCACGCTGCGAAGACAGCAGCTCCTGCACGGTGCGCTTGTTCACTTCTTCCTGGAAGGCATTGCGCACCACACGGTTGAGCTGCGCTGCACCAGCGGCTTCGTCCAACCCCACATTACGGATGTACTCCTGTGGGTCAGAGATGCGCCAACGCACATACCAGTCGATCACCACGCGCTGCTTTTCAGCGGTCAGCATGGGCTCAACGTCCGAGCTATCCAGCGTCAGCAGACGCTTGTCGATATAGCGCACGTTCTGGAAAGGTGGTGGCAATTTCACGTGCAGACCGGGCTCGGTAATCACCGACTTGATCTGTCCCAGTGCATAGACCACACCGAACTGGCGCTGATCCACGATAAAGAGCATCGAACTTGCCAGCGCAATCACCACCAGCAGCGTAGATGCGATAAATCCAACTCTATTCACAAGCTATCTCCTCAGCGTGGATCGCGATCACGCGAACGGCTTACTTCACGTGCACGTGAAGTGCCTGCCGCCGCATTGCTATTGCCGGATGCACTCGATGCAGGTGCATGCGCAGCATCTTCCGATGTGAAGGATTGCTGCGATTTGGCGCTATCCATGATCTTGTCCAGCGGCAGATACAGCAGGTTGGAGCCCTTGTTGGAATCCACCAGCACCTTGGTCACGTTGCCGTAAATTTCTTTCATGGCATCGGTGTACATGCGATCACGCATGACTTGCGGAGACTTCTGGTAGGAAGGCAGCAGCTGCACAAAGCGCTGCGAATCACCTTCAGCCTGCGCCACGATCTTGCTGCGATAGGCATCTGCCTCTTCCTTCAGACGCGCTGCAGTACCACGGGCACGAGGCACCACGTCGTTGGCATAGGCCTGGGCTTCATTCTTGGCACGCTCGCGTTCCTGACCTGCCTTGAGCACATCGTCAAACGCAGCCTGCACCTGCTCAGGAGGACGTACACCGCCTTGCTGCAGGTTCACGCCAATGACTTCCACACCCACCTTGTAGCGATCCAGAATCTTCTGCATCAGATCACGCACGCGGGACGCAATCTGGTCACGCTCGTCGGCCAGCGCAGCATCCATCTTCATGTTGCCCACGACTTCGCGCACTGCGCTTTCAGCCGCCTGCACCACTGCCACATCAGGGTTCTTGCTCTGGAACAGCCAGTCACGCGCATCATTCAGACGGTACTGAACGGCGAACTTGATTTCGACGATGTTCTCATCCTTGGTCAGCATGGCCGAATCACGCAGCCCTGTACCCTTGACGATGTTGTCACGACCCACTTCCACCGAGCGAATTTGCGACACATAGACCAGTTCATCGCTCTGGATAGGCCATGGCAGACGCCAGTTAAAGCCCGCACCGACTGTGGAGTGGTACTTGCCAAACTGTGTAATCACCGCCTGCTGACCTTCTTGCACGATGAAAAAGCCAGAGCACAGCCACACCAGCACGGCCACACCGCCAATAAGACCCACGCCCAGACCTGCACCTTTCATCTCAGGAGGCTGACTGCCACCCTGTGAACCACCGCGTGGTGGCTTGTTGCCGCCACCCAGCCAGCCCGAGAGCTTACGGTTGAGGTCACGCCACAGTTCATCCAGATCCGGTGGTTGACCTGCCTGGTTGTTACGCCCTTGGGAGGGTTGTTGCGAAGAAGGCGGCGGAACAGGACGGTCAGAATCCGGGCGCTGCTCACCCTCGCCCTGCGTGTTGTTGTCCTCTCCACGGCCCCAGCGGGGATCATTCAGATTGAACATCCCCCGCAAGCGTTCTGGCAGCACTGCCCATCGAGGGGCGCGATTCAGGAAATTCATGCGAAAAGTCTCAATTGGTATTGCTATGAACCAAATGGCATTGTGCCCAATCTTCAATCAGGCGCTTTGCTCAATCATCGTCTTCTTCTGGGGAAATTGGCGGCAACTGCAGGCTTTCATCTTCCTGCGATGCATCCGCAGCACCTTTGCTGGACAGTACAGCATCGGCCAGCATCTGGCGCAGCTGCGTCAGGCCTTCGCCTGAACGCGCACTGACGAAGACACGAGGCACGGCCACACCGTCCACATCGTAGGTATCCTGCAGCTGCACAGGCTTGCGCCCATCCGGCAGGGCATCCAGCTTGTTGAACACCAGAATCTGCGGAATATCCAGCGCGCCGATTTCTCCCAGCACCTTGCGCACCTGATCCATTTGTTCAGGAAAGGTTTCGTTCGATGCATCGACAACGTGCAGCAGCAAGTCTGCATCCACCGCCTCCTGCAGCGTGGCCTGGAAGGCTTCCACCAGACCATGCGGCAGATCGCGGATAAAGCCCACAGTGTCAGACAAGGACACCGAGCGCTGCGCTTCCGTCAGATACAGCTGCCGTGTGGTGGTATCCAGGGTCGCAAACAGCTGGTCAGCCGCGTAGGCCTGCGCCTTGACCAGTGCATTAAACAGTGTGGATTTGCCCGCATTGGTGTAGCCCACCAGCGAGATGTTGAACACATCTCTGCGCTCACGCTGGCGGCGTTGTGTCTGGCGCTGCTTCTTGACTTTCTGCAGCTTGTCCTTGGTCCGCTTGATGGCCTCGGCAATCATGCGGCGGTCCAGCTCAATCTGCTTTTCACCAGGTCCACCACGCCCACCAATACCACCCATCTGGCGTTCAAGGTGGGTCCAGCGACGTACCAGACGTGTGCTGATGTATTGCAGACGTGCGAGCTCCACCTGCAGCTTACCCTCATGACTGCGTGCACGCTGCGCAAAGATCTCCAAAATCAGCAAAGTACGGTCATTGACCGGCATCTGCATGTATTTTTCGAGATTGCGCTGCTGCGCAGGACTGAGCGCCTGGTCAAACAGGACCTCTTGGGCTCCATGCATCTGCGCCAGCATGCGGATTTCTTCCGCCTTGCCGCTGCCGACAAACAGAGCGGCATCTGGCGTCTTGCGCTTGCAGGTGATTCGTGCGACAGGATCCAAGCCTGCGGTCTGGGCCAGCAGCCCTAACTCTTCAAGCTCAGCATCAAAATGGGGAAGTCCGAAGTCAACGCCAACCAGAACGACAGGGGTGGCGTCAGGGGAGGAACTGGACGACGCACTCATATCCAAGCCTCCCCAGCCCCGCGCTGCTGCGCGGGGAAAGGATGAATCAACAGTTTCAAGCGGCCGCTGCCTCGTTGTCGTTGTTGTCAGCCACGTTGAAGTTCACGGCGCGACCGGGAACGATGGTGGAGATGGCGTGCTTGTAGACCATTTGTGTCACTGTGTTGCGCAGCAGCACTACGTACTGGTCAAAAGATTCAATCTGACCTTGCAGCTTGATGCCATTTACCAGATAGATGGAGACAGGCACGTGCTCGCGGCGCAGTGCGTTCAGGAAAGGATCTTGCAGGAGTTGACCTTTATTGCTCACGATATTCTCCGTGTTCGGAAATTTTGTTGTAAACCGACACCTTACCACAGCGCTCTGTGCTCCCTCATCCCCTAGGGATTCGTTCGCACCAGCGCCATGGTAATGGCTTCCCGTCCTCAGTCGGTATAGGGGTTATGGGAAGTCTTGAACTCAATCCGCAGAGGCGTTCCCACCAAATCAAACTCTTTACGGAAGCGTCCTTCCAGAAAACGCTTGTATGCCTCCGTAATGTGCTCCAGAGAGTTGCCGTGAACCACAATGATGGGTGGATTCATGCCGCCCTGGTGCGCATAGCGTGGTTTGGGGCGGTATGCACCCACCTTCTTAGGTGTCTGATACTGCACAGCCTCCAGCAGCACGCGTGTGAGCACAGGCGTCGGCATCTTGCAAGTCGCCGCCTTGTGCGCCTGCACGATAGATGCCCACAGCGGACCCAGACCCTGGCGCTTGGTCGCCGAGATGAAGTGAATGGCCGCAAAGCGCAAGAAACCCAGACGTGTCTCAATGGAGCGCTCCACCAGCTGACGCTGGTAGTCATCGACCGCATCCCACTTGTTCACTGCAATCACAACAGCACGGCCACTTTCCAGGATATAGCCCGCAATGTGCGCATCCTGATCGGTCACACCTTCGGTGGCATCGATCAGCATCAGCACCACGTTGGCCGTTTCAATGGCCTGCAGCGTCTTGACCACCGAGAACTTCTCGATGGCTTCAAACACGCGCCCCTTGCGGCGCAGACCTGCGGTGTCGATCAGCTCAAACTTCTGACCGTGGCGCTCAAACGGTACGGAAATCGCATCGCGTGTGGTGCCCGGCATGTCGAACGCCACCAGACGCTCTTCACCCAGCCAGGCATTGATCAGCGTGGATTTACCTGCGTTAGGGCGACCGGCCAGCGCCAGACGCACAGGACGCGCCTCAACGTTCTCAATCGTGTCTTCGTCCTCCGGTGCCTCGGGCAGGTTCAGCAGGCCCAGCGCCTGATCGACCAGACCGCGCACACCTTGACCGTGTGCGGCAGAGACGGGGTACACCTCACCCAGGCCCAGTTCGTAGAACTCAGACAGCTGGGCGCCGGACTTCATGCCTTCGGCCTTGTTGGCCACCAGCACGCAGGGCTTGCCCAGACGGCGCAGGTAGTTACCGATGTCATGGTCCTGTGCAGACAGGCCATCACGCGCATCCACCACAAACAGCACCACATCGGCTTCAGCGACAGCCTGGCGGGTCTGCTTGGCCATTTCCTTGAAGATGCCCTTGGAGGCATCAGGCTCGAAACCACCCGTGTCGATCACGATGTACTCGTGCTTACCCTGTCTGCCCTGACCGTAATGGCGGTCACGCGTCAGACCGGCAAAGTCTGCGACGATGGCGTCGCGGGACTTTGTCAGCCGATTGAACAAGGTGGATTTGCCCACATTGGGCCGCCCAACAAGGGCAATAACTGGTTTCATTGAAAACTATTCATCAATCCGGGCGGAAGCCGTAAACGCCACCGCCGCGGGTCACTACGACCAAAGTATCTGCAGCCACAACTGGCGTCACGGTCACGCCAGTTCCGTCAGTTGTCAGTCGGTTCAGATGTGAACCATCGCGCTTGGACAGCATGTGCACCAGACCGAACTCATCGGCTGTGACCACCGAGCGTCCCAGCACCAGCGGTGCGGTCAGCTTGCGGTGCTGCAGGCGGTCCACAGACCAGCCTTTTTCACCGTCCATCAGCTTCCATGCCTGCACGATACCGTTGCTTTCCGTGCCAAACACGTACTCTGCATCACTTGCAATTCCCACTGCTCCCTTGGCAGTTTGCGTCCAGGCCGTGCGACCTGCATTCGCATCCACACAGCCCACGGAAGCCTGGAAAGCGCGCGCGCAGACAGCATTGCTCATACGGCTGGCAGGACCGACCAGATCCACCAGACGCTCCACGTCGTTGGTACCGCGAGGCGAAGCAATAGGCGCCTCCCACTCGATGTTGCCATTGTCGGGATTCATCGCAACGAGGCGACCAGACAGGCCTACCAGCAAGTCGTTGCCGTAAGGCATGAGCACGCCCTGCTGACGCAGCACCAGCGGCTCACCATCTCGGCGCTGGGTCCACAGGTGCGCACCGTTTTCTGCATCAAAGGCAGAGACAGCACGGTCTGCGGTCAGCACAAACACACGGCCACCAGCCACCAGCGGTGCGGTATAGGCAGCGGCGTTGAGCGGCTTGCTCCAGAGCTTGTTACCAGCATCGAGCACCACCAGCTGATTACCCGAGGTCACAACGGCAGCCAGACGGCCATCGGCACCCACGCCAGTCTGCAGGCGCTGACCAGCCTGGCCACGCCAGTTTTCACGGCCATTGGCGGCATTGATGCTGACCACCTGACCATCGGCCGAGGCGATCACCACGTTGTCGCCCTGCACGCTGGCGCGCACATTGCTGTCCTTAAGGGGGGAGATGCTGAGCTTCCATGCCTGACGCACGGGCAAGTTCACCACATTGGGGCCGAGATCCAGAGGCTTTGGAGCCTTGCTCGATCCAAACCACGCACAACCGCCCAAGGCTGTAAGCAGCACTGCAGCCAGTGCCGTCCGTTGAGCAGTCTTCCAGAAACGAGAACCTTGTTGGTGTTGCGCGCTGTGATTCACTTATTTTGTCTCCGTCGAGATCACTGAGTCAGAAGTTGCTTGCCCCAATGCGTTGAGCTTGAAGCCCACCAGTGCCCGGTAATCCACTTGCGGAGCAAGCAGTTTCCATGCCTCCTGATAGGCTGCAGTCGCCTCCTGGGGCTTGCCTTGTAGTTGCAGCACATCGCCCAGGCGATCTGCTGCCAAGCCCTTGAATTCTGCGGGGAAGCTGGTGCGCAGCAAAGCGGCTGCGGCATCCAGATCCTTCTCCTGCATCAGCACAGCTGCCAGGCGCAGCTTGGCGGTGGCCTGATAGCCCTCGTCCTTGCTGTTGTCCACCACCCATTGCAGGGCAGATTTGGCCTCAGCCAGCTTGTTGGCATCCACCTCGGACTGCGCCAGCACCAGCGCCGCATGATCGGCCTGCAGCGTGCCCTTGTAGTCAGCCTTGACGGTGTCAAAGGCCTGCAAGGCACGCGCCTGGTCACCACTGGCCACCGCGGCAACCACCACATCGGCCACGGCAGAGGCCTGCAGCGCCTGACGCTGCTGCCAGTACTGCCAGCCATTCCAGCCCGCAAAACCGGCCATGACCACCACTGCTACGGCAGTGATGGGCGTGCCCCACTTGTTCCAGAAATGCTTGATCTGTTCAAGTTGCTCTTGTTCTTCAAGGTCGAGGTGCGTTGCCATATCTGGTGTCGTAACAAATTAAGCGTTCGATTGTAGGCTGAGCGCCCAGGATGCCACATCGGCCAGCGATTGCTGCACTTGCGCACCCTGTCCGTCGCGCAGCGACTTGACGGTCACCATGCCCTGTGCCAGCTCGTCGCCACCGAAGATCAGGGCAAAGCGTGCGCCCGAGGCATCCGCCTTCTTGAACTGCGACTTCATGGAGCCCATGCCCTCGGCGCCCGCCGTGTGCATCTGTGCGCGCACGCCGACTTCACGCAGTTGCGTGAGGGTGCGCAGCACCACAGGCATGGCTGCCGCGTCTGGCACGATGGCGTAGACATCCAGCTCAGGCTGTGGAATATCGGTGCCCAGCTCCTTGACCAGTTCCAGCACACGCTCCACACCCAGGGCCCAGCCCACGGCAGGCGCGGGCTTGCCGCCCACTTGCTCGATCAGGTAGTCGTAGCGGCCACCGGCGCAGATCGTGCCTTGCGAGCCAAGCAGGTCGGTCACAAACTCGAACACGGTGAGGTTGTAGTAGTCCAGACCGCGCACCAGACGAGGGTTGACCGTCCATGGCACACCGTTGGCGTCCAAAATGGCTTTGAGACCGTCGAAGTGGGCCAGCGAAGCTTCGCCCAGATAGTCCAGCAGCTTGGGCGCAGCATTGACCATGTCCTGCATGGCAGGGTTTTTGGTGTCCAGCACACGCAGGGGGTTGGAGTACATGCGACGCTTGGCCTCTTCGTCCATCACATCGGTGTGCTGCTCCAGGTAAGCAATCAGCGCCTCACGGTGGGCCTTGCGCTCTTCGGGCTGGCCCAGGCTGTTGATTTCGAGGCGCCACTGGGTCAGACCCAGACGCTTCCACAGCGACACGGCCAGCAAGATCAGCTCCGCATCCACATCAGGGCCGGCAAAGCCCAGGGCTTCCGCACCAATCTGGTGGAACTGGCGGTAGCGGCCGCGCTGGGGACGCTCGTGGCGGAACATGGGACCCATGTACCACATGCGCTTGCCGCCGTCGTACAGCAAGTTGTTTTCGATGGTGGCGCGCACCAGGCTGGCGGTACCTTCGGGGCGCAGGGTCAGCTTTTCGCCGTTGAGCTTGTCTTCAAAGGAGTACATCTCCTTTTCCACAATGTCCGTCACCTCGCCGATGCCGCGCACGAACAGCTGGGTGTGCTCCACGATAGGTGTGCGCACATTGCGGTAGGCAAAGCGCCCCATCAGATCGCGCACCTGCGCTTCCAGCCATTCCCAGCGCGCGGATTCACCGGGCAGGATGTCATTCATGCCTTTGACGGCGGAGAGTTTTTCGGTCTTTGCCACTTTGTCGTTCTCTCAAAAAGGCAGCTCTTAAAAATAAGAGCTGCTTACGCTGATCTAGCGCGGTTTTCAGATAGTTTTATATTTGAAAGCCTTTATACACGAGCGCTAGCCGCTATTGTTTTCATTAAGCCTGTGCACCACCCCAGCGGCGCTGCACATAGGATTCCACGATCTGCTGGAACTCCGTAGCAATGCCTTCGCCGCGCAGTGTCATGGCTTTTTCGCCATCAATGAAGACGGGGGCTGCAGGCGCTTCGCCGTTGCCGGGCAGGCTGATGCCGATGTCGGCATGCTTGCTCTCGCCGGGGCCGTTCACGATGCAACCCATCACGGCCACCTTCATGGCTTCCACGCCGGGGTACTTCATGCGCCACACGGGCATCTGGCCGCGCAGGTAGTCGTCAATCTGCTTGGCCAGTTCCTGGAAGGTGGTGCTGGTGGTGCGACCGCAGCCGGGGCAGGCCGTCACGCTGGGCACAAACACACGCAGCCCCAGGGACTGCAGAATTTCCGAAGCCACGACCACTTCCTGCGTACGGGCTTCACCAGGCTGGGGCGTGAGCGAGACGCGAATCGTGTCGCCAATGCCTTCCTGCAGCAGCACAGACAGGGCGGCAGTGGAAGCCACCGTGCCTTTGGTGCCCATGCCCGCTTCGGTCAGACCGAGGTGCAGCGCGTAGTCACAGCGGCGGGCCAGTTCGCGGTACACAGAAATCAAGTCCTGCACGCCGGAGACCTTGCACGACAGGATGATGTTGCCAGGGTTCAGACCGATGTTCTTCGCCAGCTCGGCAGAGCTGATGGCCGACGTAATCAACGCCTCGTACATCACCTGACGGGTTTCCCAGGGCTGGGCACGCTTGCTGTTGGCGTCCATCAGCTCGGCCATGATTTCCTGGTCGAGCGAGCCCCAGTTCACGCCAATGCGCACGGCCTTGTCGTACTTGGCCGCGATCTCGATCATCTGGCCGAACTGCTTGTCCTTCTTGTCGCCCTTGCCCACGTTGCCGGGGTTGATGCGGTACTTGGACAGTGCTTCAGCGCAGGCCGGGTAATCGGTCAGCAGACGGTGGCCGTTGTAGTGGAAGTCACCCACCAGCGGCACGTACTCGCCCATGCGGTCGAGCTGCTCGCGGATGTAAGGCACAGCCGCAGCCGCCTCGGGCGTATTCACGGTGATGCGCACCATTTCCGAACCGGCCTGGGCCAGCTGCCGCACCTGGATGGCGGTTTCCACCGCATCCACCGTGTCGGTATTGGTCATGGACTGCACACGCACGGGCGCATCACCGCCCACGGTCACGATATTGTTGCGCCACACCACGCGAGCCTGACGGCTCTTGCGGGGCAGCGGCGAGGCAATCGCTATGGGCGACGCCTGGAATGTGTGGTCAGACACTTCACTTCACCTCAAATCGGGCTACGTTGTTACGGGCAGACTCCTGCAAGTTCAACGCAGCGCCATCTACCTCCAGCGTGGTGGCACCGGCATTGCCCACCACCACCTTCAGAGGGCGGCTGGGTGCGGCCTGGTCCAGGACATCACCCGCCTTCATCATTTTCTCCATGACAACTTTGTCCTGCGCATCACGCACCTGGACCCAGCTGTCACCGCTGGCTGCAAAACGCAGACGGGGGCCTGCGCCAGCCTGGGCTTCGGCAGGCTGCGCTGCATCAGCAGACGGCACTGCAGCCGCAGCAGCTTCCGTTTCTGCGGGCGCAGGTGCAGGCTCCTGCGCTGCGGCTGCTGGCTGCTCGGCAACGGTGGTCTCCTGCACAGACACCACGACACCAGGCGCCTGTGGTGCAAACATCAGCTCAGGCTCCACACTGGCAGGCGCTGCCTCAACAGTTTCCTGCTCTTCAGACTGCCACTGTGGCAAAAAATACAGACCCGCACTGCCAGCGACGGCAATCAGCAAGGCTGCCACGATCTTGAAAGCATTGCCCGAGCTGCTGTCATGCGAAGGCGACATCAGCGAGCGCAAGGTCTTGTCCTTGAACGGCGCGTTGATGCCTTCGGGGTTGGCAGACAGCTTGGAGCCTTCGAGCTTGGGCAGACCGGCCAGCACTGGCTCGGAAGGAATATTCAGAATTCTGCAGACGCTCAGCGCCAGCGAACGTGTGAACACAGCGTCGGTCAGAGCGTCCCAGCGATCCTCTTCCAAAGCCTGCAATTTGTGCACAGGCACTTTCAGCATGGCGGCCAGGGTCTGCACCGTCATCTGCTGCTGCTCACGCGCCTGGCGCAACAACTGTCCGCTGCTTGGCTGCATGACTGCATCATCGCTGCTGTTTTGTTGATTAGCGCTCTCCACCACCACCTCATTCATTAAAAGCTCCCTGCTCAAACCATCGCCATTCCTGGGAATCAGGGAATTGCTTGTGTAATTGATCTGCCAGCTGCCGCACCTCAGCACGATCACCCAGACTTTGCTCCACCTTGATGCCCAGCCACAGCGACTGCGCAGAAGCTGCGGGGCCAGCATTCAGGCGACGCACATAAAACCGCGCGCGCTCAGCCTGCCCTGTGGCCTGCAGGACATCCGCGAAATTGTAGGCAGCCGCAGGGTTGCCGGGATCGAGTTCGTAGGCTTTTTCCAGCGCCGGCAATGCCTTGTCGTTACGCCCACCCTGCCGCAGGCAGACACCCTTGCCCAGCCAGGCACGCATGCGCACTTCATCACTGCCGCGCGGCGCTGCCAGCGATGCGTCGAAGTGCTGATCGGCCTGCACAAACTGGCGCTGCTGGCACAGCAGCCAGCCGATGTTGTAGAGCGTGTCTGCATCATTGGGACGCAAGCTCAGCGCACGGTCAAAGCTGGCGCGTGCCGCGGCATGGTCTTCGCGAGCCAGATGAATCCAGCCCTGCAGGTTGTAGGCATCCGCATTGCGCGGATGGACCTGCAGCGACTGCTCCAGCTCATTGAGCGCCACATCGTTGCGACCTTCCTGAAAGTGCAGCGCCGCCAGCTGCAGGCGGGTTTGCGCCAGTCGCTGACGCTGCTCTTCAGCCGCAGAGGCTGGAGCCTGGGGCTGCTGCACCTGCGGGGCAGAGGCACACGCAGTGAGCATGAGCGCCCCTACCAATCCCAGCACGCCCCAATGGGCTTTACGCATTGCATTTCTTACGGGAGAGGTGAGAGCACTCATGCACATCCTTTTTCTTGAAAAGCGACTAACGAACTGGCTGCAAAGGAATCGTACGTTGCTTGGCCATGCGTTCTGCCGCACGGGTACGGTCCTTCACATCACCAGCCAACTGACCGCAGGCTGCATCAATATCGTCACCGCGCGTCTTGCGTACCGTGGTGACGATGCCTGCATCGCTCAAGGCCTTAGCAAACGCAGCCACTGCTGCATTCGACGAGCGTAGCAGTCCCGAAGCGGGGAAAGGATTGAACGGAATCAAGTTCAGCTTACACCAAGGCTTGCCCTTGCCGTATTTCTCGATCAGGGCAATGAGCTGCTGGGCATGCTCGGGCTGGTCATTGACACCATCGAGCATGCAGTATTCAAAGGTGATGAAGTCGCGTGGCGCGAACTCCAGATAGCGCAGACAAGCCTGCATCAGCTCGTCCAGCGGGTATTTCTTGTTCAGGGGCACCAGGTTGTCACGCAGCGCATCATTGGGCGCATGCAACGACACGGCCAGCGCCACGGCGCAGTCCTGAGAGAGGCGGTCCATCATGGGCACTACGCCGGAAGTGGACACGGTCACGCGGCGGCGCGACAGGCCATAGGCATGGTCGTCCAGCATGGTGCGCAGCGCGGGCACCAGGGCGGAGTAGTTCTGCATGGGCTCACCCATGCCCATCATCACCACATTGGTGATCACGCGCTCTTCGGTCTTGAGGTGCTTGCGCAGGAAGTGCTCGGCAAACCACAGCTGGGCAAGAATTTCGCCCGTGGTCAGATTGCGGCTAAAGCCCTGATGGCCGGTGGAACAGAAACGGCAGCCCACCGCACAACCCGCTTGCGAGGACACGCACAGCGTGCCGCGGTCATCTTCAGGGATAAAGACCGACTCCACCGCATTGCCGTCACCCACGTCGAACAACCACTTGATGGTGCCGTCCTGGGATTCGTGCTGGGTAATCACCGGCAGGCCTTCGATCACAGCCTGGGTCTTGAGCTTTTCGCGCAAGGACTTGGCCAGATCGGTCATCTGGTCAAAGTCGCTCGCACCGCGCTGGTGGATCCAGCGGAACAGTTGCGTAGCTCGGAAACGTTTTTCCCCCAGCGATTCGCAGTAGGCGACAAGGCCCTGGAGGTCAAAATTCAGTAGATTGGTGGTCATATAGCAATACCCCGGACCACTCACAGGGCGACACTCCCATGCAGGAGTGCCGCCGCAACAGCAAGCACGGCCAGCATGGGATTCACAGCAATTAACGTGCGTAAACGTTCATGCCGGGGAAGAAGAAGGCAACTTCCACAGCAGCAGTTTCAGGAGCATCGGAACCGTGCACGGCGTTGGCATCGATGCTGTCAGCAAAGTCAGCGCGGATGGTGCCGGGTTCAGCCTTCTTGGGGTCAGTAGCGCCCATCAGCTCACGGTTCTTCAGGATGGCGTTTTCGCCTTCCAGCACTTGGATCATCACGGGGCCGGAGATCATGAACTCAACCAGATCCTTGAAGAAAGGACGCTCCTTGTGCACAGCGTAGAACTGCTCAGCTTCTTGGCGAGACAGGTGCACCAGCTTGGCGGCAGCGATCTTCAGACCAGCGTTTTCGAAACGTGTGTAGATCTGGCCGATCACGTTCTTGGCAACTGCGTCGGGCTTGATGATGGAGAGGGTGCGTTCGATAGCCATTTGGATTTCCTAATGAAAATGGATGTATTTTTTGCCGGATCGGGTAGGGTAGGGACAGTTCATTACTGAACCATCCCCCCCTAAGAACCGGACTTGCGACTTTCATCGCATCCGGCTCAAGCACAACAATCTAGTCCCGCGGCAAAACTCACGATTTTACTCAGAGTCTGCAACCGAACCAGAATCAAAGCCTTTTCAGGCCGGCTTCGTAACTGTCAGCCCAAGAGCGTGCAGCCGTGTGTGACAGACCGGATGCAGAAGCACCCGATTGGACATAGCGTCTGACCCACCATCCACCTTGCGAACAATGTGGTGGTCATGCCATCCGCCTTCGTAGTCCAGTGGTTCTGCGCAAAGCGCACAACGCCCGTCTTGCTTGATGAACAGCATCGAAGTCTCGTACTGGTACGACATGCTCTTGAGCATGCGTTTCGTACGCAACTTTTCGCCATACACCTCCCAAGCAGGGTCAAAGGGGTTGTACTCCCCCTTGATCTTCTCGTGTCGCACGATCTCTGTATCAGCAAGCTTCAACAGTTTCCACGTGCGCGAACCTCCTTCCGCCCTCACGGTCGCAGCAAACTCGTCCCGCTCCTTGATGCGCTGCCAGTAACGGCTTTTGCACCATGACCGAGACTTATTCGGATGCCGCCGTCTCGACCAACGCATAAGGCGCCAGTAGATCAGGCTATCCATCCGACTGAAGGCCTCTTTCGCCACCACCGGCTGGTGGTACTGCGCCCAACCCCGAAGGACTGGATTCAGTTTGGCAATGAGATCTTCCTGCTTCACCGATATGTGCGTCTTCAGGATTCCCCTCACCTTGCTGTAGAACGCTTTCACGTTCTTCTTGCTCGGTTTGATGAGTAGTTTTCCCTTGTATTTTCGGAAATTCCACCCCAGGAAATCAAAGCCCTCGTCCATGTACACGACCTTGGTCTTTTCCAGCGACAGCCGCAACCCTCGTTGTGCAAGGAATGCTTCTATCCACGGCCTGATCTCGGATTCCAGAAGCTTCCAGAAGCTCCCGGGAGCTACCTGTAACCACAAAATCGTCGGCGTACCGGATCACATTGACTTTAAGCCCTTTGATCTTCGAGCGTCCAAATCTCGCACCGAGGTGCTCAATAAGACCGCCCTCCAACCCGTTCAACGCCATATTCGCCAAAGTTGGCGAGATGATTCCGCCTTGCGGCGTTCCTTCCTCGGTTGGCGATAAGCGGCCCTGATGGACCACTCCGGCTTTCAACCACTTGCGCAAGATTGTCTTGTTCATAGGAACGTGACGCACCAGCCATTCGTGATTGATATGGTCAAAGCAACCTTCGATATCCGCTTCCAACACCCACTGAGCCGAAGCTTTTCGTGAGGTGCAAACAAATATCTGCCCCATAGCATCCGCCGTCGAACGATTTCTCCTAAAGCCGTAGCTATTCGGATCGCTCGTGGTTTCCGCCACAGGTTCCAGACCCAGCAGGTGTAACGCCTGCATGGCTCTGTCCAACATCGTAGGAATTCCCAGAGGGCGTTCCTTTCCGTTGGATTTGGGGATATAGACCCGCCGAAGCGGTTTAGCTCTATACCCCCGTTGCTGCTTTAATCGACCTATCGCCGCCCGTTTCAGGGCAGGTGAATCCCACAGCTGGCGATCGACTCCCGCCGTTCGCTTGCCTTGGTTTTCAGTGACTCGTCTCACCGCCAGTGCCCTGGCGGAAAACGAGTGGTTTAAAGACCGTTGCAAAGCTTTCACCTTGCGCCAATCCTTTTCCAGCGTAGCCTTCGCTATACGTCTCTGCGTCGTTCTCACAAACTGCTCGACCCGGCGCCAATCAATGGCATGCCAGTCTTGCGGTTCGCGTGAGGACGCAGATTCGCCGTCGCCGGTGAGTTTTCTCATGCTTTCCTCCTACCAAGTAAAACCCAGCAAGAAGGCGCACGTCTCCCCGAAGGGATGCGCACACCATCCCTTCGGGTTAGGTTTAAACAAATGCAGTCGTTTAACGACGGTTGCACCAAGTGGAAGTGGGCACGCTTTCACGTCAGGGCAAGAACCCCTATGCCACCCATTACAGGCAGCCCTTCGCTTTTTCCACTATCCCATACCCCCTCATCCAACAGGTTGCCTTACGGTTTCCCTGCCCGCACGCCTAGGCGTGCGGGCGGACAGTGGGGCTTACCACGTTCCCCGATCTACCGACATTCAGCGGCGCACACCGCTTCCCGTCTATCCGTTTAGGACTCATCTCTCCTGGGACTGCCTTGTGACGACGATCACCTAGTTTTGACAGGTGATACCGGCAGCACACCTTTTGGTTATGGCCTATCAGCAGATTTGGCCACTCAATCATGACCCAGGTTCAAACGATGATTCACTTTACGTTGCCCATGCGGAACTAGCCTAGCCCCTTCACCGCCCTTCTGCTGGCAATTTCCAAAGACATCCTCACGGATTGCCTTCGCTACAAACGTAGGGAGCATTGTCAGGTGAGCTTCGCACAGACCCATTACTGGTCCTGCACGTCACCGTAGGCTACTTGTGGTCGCACACAAGGTCACAGCAACCCATTGCTAGGTTGTGCGACAAGGCAGATCAGAGCTGCGCTCTGCGGTTTCTTCCATTGTCAAATCGCATGCACGATCGAACACCTCCCAAAAGAGGATGCTCTGCTTTGAATCCAGACACTTGTGGTGTCGGTTAAAGGTGTGAAGCGACCCGGGTGCACGTGAAAACGTGACCCGCAGTCTGGCATGAGCGAAGCGCCCACGCAGGTGCAGAACAGTCGGCGAACCGATGTTCTGTGTGACAAGTGCTGACCCGATTGGGTTCAGCCGGTAGGAAGAATGTGCCTTGAGTCCGACCCTTGGGAGGTCTGACCGTACGATTTTCAAAGGCTGAATCGTTGCAGATGGATATGCTCCATCTAAGCAGAGCGACACGACGTGTCGCACCAAAACCCTTGATTCTAGCGGTGCGCTGCCAACCCTAGAAACTGGTTGGCAAGCGCGTTTTTGCATGGATCAGCGGCGGCCACGGGGCTTGCGCTTTTGCTCGGCACGCGCACGTGCCAGGCTGTCGCTGCCGATGTAGCCCACCGATGTCTTCAATGGATCGGGCTTGCTGCTCGTGGTGGGCAGCTGGTAGTTGTTGTTGCTGGTGCGCTTGGGGCCACCCTTGGCAGAGCGGCGGGCACGCAGGAAGCGCTCTTCCTCTGCCGCATTGACGCGCGCCTTGTTGCGCGAACCTGCACGGTCCGAAGCACGGCGCACCGTGTTCTGCGTCGAAGGCTTGCCGGGCTTGGGCAGGGCCACACCTGCGGCGCTGACCAGCGCCTGCACGTCTTTTTCGTCCAGCTCCATCCATGCACCACGGCGCAGGCCACGGGGCAGTAACATGGCGCCGTAGCGGATACGGATCAGACGGCTGACGGCACGGCCCACGGCTTCAAACAGGCGGCGCACTTCGCGGTGGCGACCTTCGGAGATGGTCACGCGGTACCAGACGTTGGCACCTTCGCCACCGCCATCTTCAATGGAGCCAAAGGAGGCTTCGCCGTCTTCGAGCTTCACACCCGTGGTCAGCAACTGCTTTTCTTCCTTGGTCAGCGCACCCAGCACACGCACGGCGTACTCGCGCTCCAGACCAAAGCGGGGGTGCATCAGGCTGTTGGCCAGTGCGCCGGAGTTGGTAAACAGCAGCAGACCTTCGGTGTTCAGGTCCAGACGGCCCACCGACTGCCACTTGCCCACTGGCAGCTTGGGCAGACGACGGAACACGGTGGGGCGGTTCTGGGGGTCATCCAGCGTCACCACCTCACCCACGGGCTTGTGATAGGCCAGCACACGCACGGCAGGCGGTGCGATACGCACCTTGACGGGCTTGCCATCGACCTTGATGTCGTCACCCAGCTGGATGCGCTGGCCGACGTGGGCCAGTTCGTCATTGACGGTGATGCGGCCTTCGCCAATCCAGCGCTCAATTTCCAGGCGCGAACCCAGACCGGCCTGCGCCAGCACCTTGTGCAGCTTGGGCGACTCCGCTTCAGGCTTGAGCACACGCTTGGCAGCGGCAGCAGGGCTTTCCGCTTCATTTTCTGCAGCGTCCAGCGCCCCAGAAATAACGGATTCAAAGTCATAGGCATCTTCAACCTGCATGACTTCTGCCTCAGGAGCTATATTCTTTGGAGTATTTGCTTCGGCACGTGGGGCACGACGTGCTGGCTTGGTTTCTTTGGTCATGATTTCCATTTCCGCGCCAGCCCTTGTGGTCGGCAGACGCATTCATTCAAATTGTGGGCAGCAAGCCTGCGTTCAGTCTTGCTGTGGCTCGGCGGGTGCTGCGGACTGTTCAGCAGCAGGCGTTTCAGCCTCGGGCTGTTCGTTGGTGGTCTGCGGGGCAGCCGCTTCGCTGTCTGATGCCAGGGGCACAAACACCGCATCCATGGGCAGTGCAGGCTCGGCAAACAAATCGCCTTCAGGCACGGCCGAGGGCTGAGGCTCGGCACTGGCAGCAGCGTCTTCTTCCAGCGCGGTAAAGAGCGACTCCTGCGCTTCTGGCTCATCCAGCATGGGCAGCTCGTCCAGCGACTTCAGACCCAGGTCATCGAGAAACTGCCGCGTGGTCGCCAGCAAGGCAGGGCGCCCCACAGTTTCACGGTAACCAATTTCTTCGACCCAGCCACGATCTTCGAGCTGCTTGATGATGAGGCTATTCACAGTCACGCCGCGAATGTCCTCAATATCGCCACGCGTGACGGGCTGGCGGTAGGCAATGATGGCCAGGGTCTCCAGCACCGCACGGCTGTAGCGCGGCGGTTTTTCAGGGTGCAGCTTATCCAGATAACTGCGCATCTCGGGGCGGCTTTGAAAGCGCCAGCCCGAAGCCACTTGCACCAGCTCCACGCCGCGCCCCGTCCAGTCCTGCTGCAGCGACAGCAGCAGCTCCTTGAGCGTATCCGCCCCCAGATGGTCATCAAACAGGGCGCGCAACTCCCGCAGCTGCAAAGGCTGCTGCGCACAGATCAGGGCGGTTTCCAGGACCCGCTTGGCATCAACCGTATTCATGGTTTAGACGCGGAAGCCTCACATGCGGAGAGATAAAGACAGATGGACCGGACCCTCACGGGCAAGTACACCAATGACAAGGGCAGACCTTCAAGACCTGCCCTCAAGTTAGCGGGGATTGTAGCTGAGACGCAGTTTTTCCACCGCAGTCAGGAAATCCTGCGGCGGCTCGGCCGCCAGCTCCAGGCTCTCACCCGTCACCGGATGCACAAAAGACAGACGGAATGCATGCAGGGCCTGGCGCTGCATATCGCCATCCGCCGCACCGCCATACAGGGCATCGGCCACCAGTGGATGCCCCAGCGACAGCATGTGCACGCGAATCTGGTGGGTGCGGCCGGTATGCAGCTTGCAGTGCACCAGGCAGTGCGCATCCGTGCTATCCCAGCAGGTGATGTCCGTGCGCGCCTCCTTGCCCGGGTGCTGCGCCAGATCGACCACGGCCATGCGCAGGCGATTGCGCGGGTCACGGCCAATGGGGGCATTGACCTGCTGCATCTGCGCACCTTTCCACGGCTTGTGTGCCAGCGCCAGGTAACGGCGGCTTACATCGCGGCGGGCAATCATGGCCACCAGCGCATCCATGGTCTGGCGGGTTTTGGCCACTACCATCAGCCCACTGGTATCTTTGTCCAGACGGTGCACGATGCCTGCACGCGGCACGGCAGCCGCACCCGCATGGTGGGCCAGCAGACCGTTGAGCAGCGTGCCCTGCCAGTTGCCGGGTGCCGGATGCACCACCAGCCCGGCGGGCTTGTTGACAACCAGCAGGTGCTCGTCTTCATAGACCACGTCCAGCGCCATGGTTTCAGGCTTGAAGGACTGGCTCTGCGCCGTGGGACGCATTTCGATGCTGATCACATCACCGAGCTTGACCTTGGCGGAGGACTTGGTCGCTGGCTTGCGATTGAGCTGCACTGCACCCTGCTCCAGCAATTGCTGCAGATAGCTGCGCGAGAACTCGGGCACCAGCTCTACCAGCGCCTTGTCCAGGCGCACGCCATGCAGCGCCATCTGCACAACATGCTCGCGCTGCTCGACACCTGCGTCTGCAGCTTCCAGCTCTACAGCGTCTTCAGATTCCAGCAGGCCCGCAGCATCCTGAGGCAAAGCGTTCTGAGTCACGCAAAATCCCATTTCAAACGTTCAACAAAAAATGCCCGGCATCCTCGACACCGGGCATTCTGACAAAGCCAGTGACTGGCTGTGATCAACGTGCAGGCAGATAGCGCGAAGGGTCTACGGGCTTGCCCTGGCGGCGCACTTCAAAGTGCAGCTTCACGCGGTCTGCGTCGCTGCTACCCATCTCGGCGATCTTCTGCCCCTTCTTGACGCTCTGGTCTTCCTTGACCAGCAGCTTCTGATTGTGGGCATAAGCCGTCAGATAGGTGTTGTTGTGCTTGAGGATCACCAGGTGACCATAGCCACGCAGACCCGAGCCTGCATACACCACGCGGCCATCGGCGGCAGCCAGCACAGGGTCACCAGCCTTACCTGCAATATCCACACCCTTGTTGGTCGCTTCGTTAAAGCCAGCAATCACAGGGCCGGAAGCAGGCCAGATAAAGCCCAGGCCGCTGGCATCGCCACCGCTGGACGTCGATGTGCTGCTCGATGTGGTGGCAGCAGGTGCAGTAGCCGCAGGCTTGGCAGCCGCTGCTGAGCTGGATGAGCTGCCAGCCGGAGGCAAGGTCACCGCCTGCACCGAGGTCGATGTCACAGGGCGTGCACCGCTGGCCTGAGACTCCACCGAGCCGGGCGGCACCACGCGCACCACCTGACCCACTTCAATCAGGTCAGGATTGCTCAAGTTGCTCCAGCGTGCAATGTCCTTCCAGCTCTGACCATGCTCCAGACCGATACGAATCAAGGTATCTCCGGGTTGCACGGTGTAATAGCCAGGCTTGCCCGCGTTTTCCGCTCCGGGCAAAGTGGATGGGTCCACCGTTGATCTGGCACGCGACTCACTGCGATCTTCGACAGGAGCCTTATTCACCTGGGCGCACCCCAGCAGCACACCACTGCTCACCAGCACTGCTGCCAAAGTACCCAGCCCACGCGATAAAAACATATTCACTCCCTTTCAGGCAATTCCAGATTTTAGGGGCACAAAATGCACAGCCTCGAGCACGGACTCTGTATATCCGTACTGCGTCTTATCAATCACCAAAAGCGCCTGCTGTCCCTTGCCCTTCACGATAGGGGCTACCAGCCTCCCGCCTATCGCCAGCTGATCCAGCCATGCCTGAGGCACAGCATCTCCTCCAGCGGCAGAAATGATGCCTGCATATGGCGCTCCTGGCGCATAGCCGAGCATCCCATCCCCAAATAAAAGGTGAATATTTGTGAGTTTCAGGGGACGCAAATTGTTCCGCGCCTTGTCATGCAAGCCGCGCAGACGCTCCACCGAATACACCTGCTGCGCCACACAGGCCAGCACGGCCGCCTGATAGCCACAGCCCGTGCCGATCTCCAGCACCCGCCCCATGCGCCCCATGGCGCGTACGTACTCTGCTCCTTCTAGCAGCTCAATCATGCGTGCCACCACACTGGGCTTAGAGATGGTCTGCTGCAGACCAATGGGCAGACTCGTGTCTTCGTAGGCCTGATTGACCAGCGCGCTGTCCACAAACAGGTGGCGCTGCACCTGGCCCATGGCGCTGAGCACCTTCTGCGACTGTATGCCGCCCGCCGCCAAGCGCTGCACCATGCGCTGGCGCACAGCGGCCGAGTCCAGCCCCAGCCCCACAGGTGCGGGCACTACAGGGCTGCGCACTGCCGTGCTGCTCACCGCGCGACCACTCACCGTGGACTTGGGTACGGCAGAAGATGCCACCCAGGAAGGCACGCCTGTACCTTTGGAACGACTCATGCCATCTCCTGCTTTTGTACGCCTTGCATGGCAGTGTCCAGGCGCGAGGCAGTCTGCGCCCAGTACACCAGATGATCGTGGTCCGTCAGATCAACCTTGAGCGGTGTCATGGAGACATGACCATGTGCAGTAGCGTGAAAGTCCGTGCCTTCCGAATCATCCTTGGCCGCACCTGCGCTGCCAATCCAGTACATGGTTTCACCACGTGGATTGACCTGCGTAATCACGGGCTCGGCCGAATGTCTGCGCCCCAGGCGGCAGAGCTTGACCTGCCCCATCTGCTCCAGTGGCAGGTTGGGAATATTCACATTCAGCAGCCAGGGCGAGGCACCGATCAGCTGCTGCTGCATCATCTGCTGCACGATCTGCCTGGCTTTCTGGGCTGCAGACTGCAGCTCCCCCCAGTTGCGCTCCACCTGCGAGAAGGCAATGGCGGGCACGCCAAACAGAAAGCCTTCCATGGCTGCACCTACGGTGCCGGAGTAAATGGTGTCATCGCCCATATTGGCGCCATTGTTGATGCCCGAGACCACCAGATTGGGCCGATACCCCAGCAAGCCCGTCATGGCGATATGCACGCAGTCCGCAGGCGTGCCATTCACATAGCGAAAACCATTGGCCGCATGGTGCACATACAGGGGGGAATGCAATGTCAGGGCATTGGACTTGGCACTGTTGTTGTGCTCTGGTGCGACCACATCCACGTCCACTCCATCGATCGCAGACAAAGCTTCGTACAGGGCGATGATTCCAGGTGCCTGATAACCATCGTCGTTAGAAATAAGAATCTTCATGGGTTTTAACAGTTAGCACGATTGTAGGAGGCATTGAGCGTCTCTTTGTCAGAGCATGCAGGCCAGTTGCTGCAAAAGCCCCTCTGCTCTGCGAAACTTGCGCTTTTGATTTGCGAGACAACCCCGCTGTGGCACTCCGAACCCCTGCAGACATTGCCCGTGAAACCCTGAAATTGCTGGCCGCCCGGCGACTGACGCCTACGCCTGCCAATTACCAGTCAGTCTATGAGGAAGTAGCCGGCCTGCTGCCGCAGGTCAGCTTTCCGCAGACACCGCTGCGCCGTATCGCCAGCATTCTGCCCACGCAGACCCCGGTGCAAAAACGCCTGGCACAGAGTTTTCAGCAGGCCGTAGAAAGCCAGGACTGGACCGCACTGCAAAGCGCCATCGTAGATTACGCCCAGCTCGATCTGGGCATTACGCCGCAGCCGCCTGTCACCCACACCAGCCCGGCGACGCAGATTGTGGATGCCCTGCCTGCATCCACCGCACAGCAGCTGGCGCGCATGGTGGAGGCCATGAGGAGCGTGCTGGGCAGCGCCGACCAGCGCATGCGAGAGCTGTCCGACCAGCTGCTGGAGTTTCTGGCAGATGACGACCTGCCACTGCCACGCCTGGAAGCCAAGCTGCACAACTACAGCTACCGGCTGAATTTCACCGCCGAAGACCAGGCCCAGCGTCGCCACTGCATTCACGCCCTGCTGCGCATGGTCTGCACCCATATTGCAGACATTGCCCGCCAGGACGCCTCTCTGCAGCAGCACGCACAGGCCCTGACCGATGCCATCACCCAGCCATGGACGCTGCAGCAACTGGACACCATTCAGTCCTGCCTGAAGAACCTGCTGTTCCGCCATCTGGAAATTGAAGGCAACCGCTCACAAGTCCATGAGCAGCTCAAACAGCTGCTGGGCGAGCACGCGGTGCAGATGAGCCGTCTGGGCCAGCTCAGCGAAGCCCACGCCAGCGCCTTGCAGTCCTGCGCGCAGCAAATTCAGCAGTCGCAGGATCTGGGCGAGCTGGCCTCAATGCTGGAAGCCGTAGTGAGCTCCGGCACGGCGCTGGCCACGGAAAACCGCATGGTTCAGGCTCAGCTGGCCGACCTGCGTGCCCAGGCCGAAAGCCAGGAGCAGAAGATTCTGGAGCTGTCCACCCACCTGCAGGAAATCCAGCAGATCACCCGCCACGATGCCGCCACCGGCGCCTTCAATCTTGTAGGGCTGGAAGAAGCACTGGCCACCGAGCAGGCACGCAACCAGCGCCACCACTTCCCCTTGAGCCTGGCCTGCCTGGAAGTGGACCCGCCACAGGCCCCAGCATCACCCGTCTCAATGCAGGCAGATGACGCAGCCCTGATGCATCTGGCGCGACTGGTTCGCAGCACCTTACGGCCACAGGATGCACTGGGGCGCACCAGCGACCACCGGCTGGCCGTCATCTTTCCGGAAACCGATCCAACCCAGGCCGCACAGGCCCTGGCACGGCTGCAGATGGCGCTGCAGCAACGCCCCCTGCTGCTGGATGAGCAGGTGCTGCCGCAAAGCTTTAGCGCGGGCGTGATTGCCGTACAGCACCTGGAAGCGCCGCAGCACGCACTGGAGCGTGCGCAGGCAGCCTGCGAGCAGGCGCAGCGCATGGGCCGGGCACGCGTCTCTATTTTTTAGGCACAGGCATGCTGCAACCCATCACGCTGGCAGGGGAAAGGCGTGGAAAGCGGCATGGGAATACACCGAAGCACACGCTCACGTAAATGCACGCTCGCATAGCACAGAATGCGATGACACCCCTTCTCAAACCGAGAAATCCAGAGGGGATAACCCGTAGATTTCAGCGCCCATGCTTCACTTTCGTGCATAGTCAGCGCGCGAAAAAACCAAGCTAAACCGCTTGCTTAGCATTTAAAGATTCGAAAAAGTCATAAAAAGAACTTTTCAGAATATCAAGAATTCAACCAGTTAAGCTTCAATTTAATTGCGAAAGCAACTACATTTTTAGTAGCACGAAGGATTCATTTCCCTCATAACTGGATGAACGCTCCGTGACCGTCCCTCTCATAGCGGTGCTTTCTGGTGCACATCTGCGCGCACCAAGATAGTGCTTGGCTTTATGGAAGAAGCATTTATGCATATCACTTTCAGCACGAATTACACACTCATACTGGCTGTCCTGGTCCTGCTGCTGGGCAAGTTCCTGGTGTCACGCATACGCTTTCTGCGTGATTTCAACATTCCCGAACCCGTAGCAGGCGGGCTGCTGATAGCAGCCGTCATCTACATACTGCACGCCACCATGGGCTGGTCGTTCGGCTTTGAATCCAGTCTGCAGACCGCCTTCATGCTGGCCTTCTTTGCCTCGATTGGTCTGAGCGCCAACTTCGCCAAGCTGCGCCAGGGCGGCATCGGCCTGGTGATCTTCCTGTGCGTGATCGTGGTCTTCATCCTCGTGCAGAACGCCGTGGGTATTGGCCTGGCCAAGGCGCTGGGTCTGGATCCACTGGTGGGTCTGGTCGCTGGCTCCATCACGCTGGTTGGTGGCCACGGTACCGCCGGTGCCTGGGGCTCGGTGCTGGAACAGCAGCACGGCCTGACTGGCGCGACCACCCTGGGCATGGCCTGCGCCACCTTTGGTCTGGTGATTGGCGGCATCATGGGTGGCCCTCTGGCCAAGCGCCTGATCACCCAGCACAAGCTGGCCAAGCCACGCAGCGAAGCCGATCAGCTCGGCTCCACACCTGCTGCCGGTCATGAGCAGAACGACTTCGTGAACCTGGAATCTCCCAGCAAGACACCTCGCCTGATCACTGCCGACGCTGCCATTGAAACCCTGGCACTGTTCGCTGCCTGTCTGGCCTTTGGTGAATTCATGACCCACGTGACCAAGGGCACAGCCATCCAGCTGCCTACCTTTGTGTGGTGTCTGGGCGGTGGTGTGATCATCCGCAACGTGCTGGATTACATCTTTGGCTTCAAGGTGTTCGATCGCGCCATTGACGTGTTTGGCAATGTGTCCCTGTCGATCTACCTGGCCATTGCCCTGCTGTCGCTCAAGCTGTGGGAGCTGACCGATCTGGCCGGTCCTCTGGTCATCATCCTGGCCGTGCAAACCCTGGTCATGGCGCTGTACGCCATGTTTGTGACCTTCCGCATCATGGGCAAGAACTACGATGCCGCTGTGCTGGCTGCCGGTCACTGCGGCTTTGGCATGGGTGCTACCCCCACGGCCGTGGCCAACATGCAGGCCATCACCAACCAGTATGGCCCTTCGCACAAGGCTTTCCTGATCGTGCCACTGGTCGGTGCCTTCTTCATTGACATCGTCAATGCCTTCCTGATTCAGGGCTTTATCACCTGGATCCGCTGATCCACTGAAAAACCAGCAGGGGCGTAAAGCCTCTGCTGTCAGGACTGCGGTTTTGGCGCACACTGGGCCTTCACTCAACGAGGAGATGGCCCATGCGTAAGCTTCCAATCAGCATGCAACGCCCAGCCTCTGTGCTGGGCGTTGTGCTTTCCGCGGCGCTGCTGGCTGCCTGCAGCAGCACACCCACTTCAGACAGCCACCGCTTCAGCTACCAGATACCGGATCAGCCCGAAGGCAGTTCAGGCTGGACCGAAAAGCCTGGCTGGGCTGCAGAAAAATTTGCCGTGGCAGCGGCCAATCCGCTGGCTACTGATGCGGGCTATCAAATTCTCAAGGCTGGTGGCAGTGCCGTTGACGCAGCCATTGCCGTGCAGATGGTGCTGGGCCTGGTGGAGCCCCAATCCAGCGGCATTGGTGGCGGTGCCTTTTTGCTGCATGCAGCAGGCGACAAGGTGCAGGCTTATGACGGTCGTGAAACCGCACCTGCAGCCGCAACAGACAGCCTGTTTCTCAAGCCTGACGGCAAACCCATGGCCTTTCATGACGCTGTGGTTGGCGGCCGCTCTGTAGGCACACCCGGCGCAGTACGCATGCTGGAGCTTGCGCACAAGGAGTACGGCAAACTGCCATGGGCCGCGCTGTTCGAGCCAGCCATCCAGCTCGCTGAGCAAGGCTTCAAGCTCAGCCCCCGCCTGCACAGCCTGCTGCTCAAGGAAAAATATCTGGCGCAGGACCCTGCTGCGCGCGCCTACTTCTACGGCAGCGATGGGCAGCCTCTGCCCGTAGGCACGGTGCTGCAAAACCCCGCCTACGCCCAGGTGCTGCGAGCCATTGCCCGTGATGGCAGCAAGGCCCTGCACGAAGGTGCAATAGCCCAGGCCATTGTGGACAAGGTACGCAGCCACCCCACCAACCCTGGCGTGCTGTCCCTGCAGGATCTGGCCAGCTACCAGCCCAAACAGCGTGAAGCCCTGTGCCATGACTGGACACCGCAAGGCCAGCTGCCCGTGCGCAGCTACCGCATCTGCGGCTTTCCACCACCCAGCTCCGGAGCGATTGCGGTGGGGCAAATCCTCGGCATTCTGAGCCACACGCCTGCGGCCAGCATGCCGCTGGGCGCAGACGGCCTGCCCACAGCCGACTGGCTGCACTACTACACCGAAGCCGCACGCTTGGCCTTTGCAGACCGTGCGCTGTACGTAGCCGACCCTGACTTTGTGCGAGCCCCAGGCGGCGACTGGCTGAACCTGCTGGATAACCGCTACCTGCAGGAGCGTGCGCGCCTGATTGGCCAGCAAAGCATGAAGGTGGCACAACCCGGCATCCCGGGCAAAGTACAGGTCAGCCATGGCCCCATGCCAGAGCAGATCGAGTACGGCACCAGCCACATCAGCATTGTGGATGCCTATGGCAATGCACTGGCCATGACGACCACCATCGAAGACCAGTTCGGCAGCCGCCAGATGGTGCATGGCTTTTTGCTCAACAACGAGCTGACCGACTTCAGCCTGGCCCCACGCACAGCAGACGGCCAGCCCATTGCCAACCGCGTCGAACCCGGCAAACGACCACGCTCCTCGATGGCGCCCACGCTGGTATTCGACAAGGAAACCGGCGAGCTGGTGATGAGCGCTGGCAGCCCCGGCGGGGCGCAAATCATCCACTACACGGCCAAGACGCTGCAAGGCGTGCTGGGCTGGGGGTTGATGCCACAGCAGGCCATCAACCTGCCCAACTTCAGCAGCCTCAACGGCCCCAGCTTGCTGGAAGCAGGAAAGTTTCCGCCCAGCACGGTGCAGGCCCTGCGAACACGTGGTGCGGAAGTCAAGGAGCAAGAACTGACCAGCGGCCTGCAGGCCATCACGCGCGGCATGGCACACGGCAAGCAACTGTGGCTGGGTGGTGCCGACCCACGCCGTGAAGGTGTGGTGATGGGCGACTAAAGCACAAAGCCTCCGGCAGCACTGGTCTGCTGGAGGCTTTGACAAAAACGCACTGCAAACGGTAAGGCAGCTAACCCACCCGTCGCATCAGACCGGCAGCAATACCACCCTGGATGTGCTGCGCAGCAGATACTTGGGCAACAGCAATGCAGCCTTGTTCAGAAACGCAAACTCTTCATCGCTGATGCTGTAGTTCAGAACATCGAAGTGACACAGCGTGCCGAATAGATCACCATAGTTATTGACCAGAGGCACTCCGTAGTAAGCGCCAATCACACCCTGATATTTGTGACCATCGAGCATAGGCTCCCGTGCGGTATCACAGGTGCGAAATTCGCGGTCGCGCAGTACAAACTGGTAAAAGCTATCGCCCAACGGCACTGCCTGTAGAAAATCTGGAATGACCTCGCCTTCTTTGTCATGCAGATAGACGTTATGCAGCACGCCATCTTCCAGCCTGTACACACCGGTAAAACGATGAGGAACACGCGCATTCAAAAAATCCAGGCCCGCAGGGCCATGCATTTCCAACACCTGTTCATAGCCATTCAACCCCGCTGCTACATAGGCGGTGTAAGGCATCGTTTGCTCCTGTCGTTATTGTGAAGAAAAGGCCTTTATAAGCGGCAACTGCCTTTATTCAGCCAATGCCCTGCCAAAAAATGCACACAGCTTTCAGCCCAATGCCCACCTTCCTGCGCTTGTTCCCTTTGCATGGCACGAGATCGAGCGATCTACACACGCTATGGGGCATGCCTCAAAAGTCTGCTCCATGAAGATCAAGCGTTGGTGCATGCTAGGGGCCGTACTTGTTGGCACCTTACTGGCGAGCGGATGTAGCTTGCCCGCAGTGCAGCATCCAGCTTCGGTCCAGCTGCCGGAGCCTGATGCACCTTCCGAGCTGAGTGTGGCCATAGAGCAAATGCGCGCAAGAGACCGCGCCGATGACAGTGACTCCGGCATTTACGCCCTGACCGATGCGCAAGAAGCCTTTGCCGCCCGTGCGCTGCTGGCACGAGCAGCCCAGCACAGCCTGGATGTGCAGTACTACATCTGGCGCGCCGACAAGACGGGGCGCTTGCTGTTGAATGAATTACTGATGGCGGCCGACCGCGGCGTGCAGGTGCGGCTGCTGCTCGACGATCTGGGCACAGCTGGGCTGGATGCTGAGTTGCTGGCCCTCAATGCCCACCCCCACGTGCAGGTGCGCCTGTTCAACCTCTTTGTATTGCGCGGCAGCTTCAATTTGTGCAGCAGATGCTGGCAACCACCTTGCCCCTGGAATGGGCCAAGGCCCATCTGGTGAGCGACCCGCCCGAGAAAATTCAGGCCAGGCACAAACTGACGCCTTGATTGGCGAGCAAATGCTGCGCGCCATTGGCACCCCGCAGCGCAGCCTGGATTTGGTATCCCCCTACTTTGTGCCTACGCAAGCAGGCGTGGATGCCTTTGCCCAGTTAAGCGCCCAAGGCATACAGGTGCGCATACTGACCAACTCACTGGAAGCCACCGATGTGGCCGTTGTGCATGCCGGTTATGCCAAGTACCGAAAACCGCTGCTGCAAGCCGGTATCGGGCTGTACGAAATGCGCGGGCGCCCTCCGGAATACGCCGATGAAGACGAATCCCTGCAACTGCGCCTGCCGGAGCTGGGCAGCTCCGGCAGCAGCCTGCATGCCAAAACCTTTGCCGTGGATGGAGAGCGCGCGTTCATTGGCTCATTCAACTTTGACCCACGCTCCGTGCACCTGAACACCGAGATGGGGCTGATGATTGAAAGTCCCAGACTGGCTCAGGCCATCAGCCGCAGCTTTAGCGAAGACATTCCCAGCCGTGCCTTCCACCTGAGTCTGGGAGAAGATGGACAACTGTGCTGGCAAAGCGGCGTAGGCCAGCCACCGCCCGTCTACAGCGTAGAGCCACAGACCACGTGGTACCAAAGATGGACGCTGTGGCTGCTGGGCCTGCTGCCTATTGAATGGCTGCTCTGAAAATATCCATAGATTTGCAAAAACGCAGCGCGAATCGCTCTACCATTCGCGCCATGCCTCGCCAGAACACCTGCCCTGCAGACTTTCCGCCTTTTATCCTTTCGCAAATCGAACAGGTCGCACAGCGCATCGTCGCAACGCGCAAGTCGCGCGGAGAAACCCAGGCACAGTGGGCGCAGAAGCTGGGCATCTCTCAGCCCACCATGGCACGCATTGAACGTGGCGACCCCTCCATCGCCACCGCCACCTATGTGATGTGCCTGTGGCTGGTGAACCCCCAGCTCCATCTGCTGCAGCTGCTGGATGCACAGACTGCAGATACAGCCCCCGCCGCCCCCTCTGAGCCAGCACCAGTACAGGCTGCCACGGCCCCACAACAACCCTCCGTGGCCGATGAGTTTGCCGAACTGCTGTCCACGTGGACGGCGCCTGCGCTGTAATTGCCGCCTGCGGCAAATACGCAAGCCACAGGAGGCTGTCTTGACCTACATTCAGGATTTCCGCAGGGCGCAGTCCATGCACGGCTACGCCCATATGCCCCTTATTTTTCGAAAGCTATCCCCATGAAGTCTCGTGCCGCCGTGGCCTTTAAGGCCGGAGAACCCCTGCAGATCGTGGAGATCGACGTAGCTCCGCCCAAGAAAGGCGAAGTGCTGATCAAGATTACCGACACTGGCGTGTGTCACACCGATGCCTTCACCTTGAGCGGTGAAGACCCCGAAGGCCTGTTCCCTGTGGTGCTGGGCCACGAGGGCGCTGGCATTGTGGTGGAAGTGGGCGAAGGCGTGACCAGCGTCAAGCCCGGTGACCACGTGATTCCGCTGTACACCGCCGAGTGCGGTGAGTGCCTGTTCTGCAAGAGCGGCAAGACCAACCTGTGTACTGCCGTGCGCGCCACCCAGGGCAAGGGCGTGATGCCCGATGGCACGACGCGCTTTTCCTACAACGGCCAGCCCATCTACCACTACATGGGCTGCTCCACCTTCTCCGAATACACCGTGGTGGCCGAAGTGTCGCTGGCCAAGATCAACCCCGAAGCCAACCACGAGCAAGTCTGCCTGCTGGGCTGCGGCGTGACCACCGGCCTGGGTGCCGTAAAGAACACCGCCAAGGTGCAGGAAGGCGACACCGTGGCCGTGTTCGGTCTGGGTGGTATTGGTCTGGCCGTGATCCAGGGTGCCAAGCAGGCCAAGGCCGGCCGCATCATTGCCATCGACACCAACCCCGCCAAGTTCGATCTGGCCAAGACCTTTGGCGCGACCGATTGCATCAACCCCAAGGACTACGACAAGCCCATCCAGCAAGTCATCGTGGAGATGACGGGCTGGGGCGTGGACCACAGCTTTGAGTGCATCGGCAATGTGAACGTCATGCGCGCAGCGCTGGAATGCGCCCACCGCGGCTGGGGCCAGAGCGTGATCATTGGCGTGGCAGGCGCGGGCCAGGAAATTTCCACCCGCCCCTTCCAGCTGGTCACCGGCCGCAAGTGGATGGGCTCGGCCTTTGGTGGCGTGAGGGGCCGCACCGAGCTGCCCGGCATGGTGGAAGACGCCATGGCAGGCAAGATCCAGCTGGAACCTTTCGTTACCCACACCATGCCACTGGAAAAGATCAACGAAGCCTTTGATCTGATGCACGAAGGCAAGTCCATCCGCTCGGTGGTCAAGTACTAAAAACTTGAATCCCGCATAAAGAAAGCGCTCCTCGGAGCGCTTTCTTTCATTGTGGAACTATGGCCTGGTGCTTACCAGCCCCACAGCAGTTTCTTGGAGATCCAGCCCGTCTTTCCATTGCTGGCCTGGCCTTTGACCCAGCCGTTTTTCTTGTCCAGCGTCTTGAGCAGGTCGTATTGCTCAAAGCTGGCAACTCTCTTGTATTGCGTGCCAGGGCCGGTGCGCATATTCGCCTTGGGTACTTTGACGATATGGTGGGCCTGCTTGCCGGTCAGAGGTCTGTAGACCCAGCCCAGCTCCCCTTCAAAGTCGCGCACTTTCAGCCAGTTGCCGCGCTTTTGTGTCACTTTCATGGGGTAGCCCTTGCTCAGCTCCCAGCTCACATCATGCTGGGTTGACGGGCCTTGCCGCACATTCACGCTCTTGCCAGCAATGCTCACAAACTCAGCCTGCGCCTGCGCAGCCCCCAAAGCCAATCCCAGTACGGCAACCGCTTTCCATAAAACACCCATGGGTTGTTTTTCCCTTTCTTTCAACATCCATCAAGACCATCTGCCAACTCACCAAGAGCCGCTCACGCAACCCAGCAAACCGCAGGTTTGCGTTGGAGGCGAGGCGCGAAGCCGCGGGCAGTACCAGTCGTACGACAAGGCTTCGCAACAACGAATCCAGAGTTGCGTTAGCGAGTCTAAGCACTTGCAGTGCGACTCACCCTTTCGCTGAGCACTGCATCCACCAAAGGTTCCCCCGCAAGGGCTGCAAAAGTCCTTGCCGCACACAAAGCTGCGGCAGGACCGACAATCGCAGCCTTTGCTTTTCAACGCTACATCCTCGCGTTTGCCCATGCCCTTTTCTGCCCTTGGCCTTGCGCCTTCGCTGGCACATGCTGCTGCTTCTCAAGGACTGATTGCACCCACTCCCGTGCAGTCTCAAGCCATTCCTGCCATCTTGAACGGCCACGATCTGCGCGCCTGCGCGCCCACTGGCTCTGGCAAGACAGCGGCCTATGTCCTGCCCTTGCTGCAGCAATGGCTGCTCAGCGATGCCGCCCAACGCCAGGGCTCGCGCAGCACGCAGGCGCTGGTCCTGGTGCCCACACGTGAGCTGGCGGCGCAGGTGGCCGAGCTGATCTACCACGTAGGCGAAACCATGGGCCGCCGCCCCAAGGTGGCGGTGCTCACGGGTGGTGTATCCATCAACCCACAGCTGATGGCATTGCGCGGCGGTGCAGACATGGTGATTGCCACGCCCGGCCGCCTGCTGGACGTGGTGGCACACAGCCAGCTCAAACTCCACACCATCGACACCCTGGTGATGGATGAGGCCGACCGCCTGCTGGATCTGGGCTTTGCCGAAGAACTGGAGCAAGTGCTGGCCCTGCTGCCCGCCAAAACTGCACGCCAGACCCTGCTGCTGTCTGCCACCTTTGGCCCTGCTGTGCAGACGCTGGTGGGCCAGCTGCTGCGCGAAGGCCATGTGAGCGTGGAAGTGGAAAACACCCACCAGCAAGATGCCACCATTGCCCAGCGCGCCATCTATGTGGATGCCGCCAGACGCACCAGCTTGCTGCATGAGCTGATTACGCAATACCCGGAGCAGCGTATTCTGGTGTTCGTCGCCAGCCGCTACAGCGCCGAGCATGTGGCCAACAAGCTCTACGCCAGGAAGATTTACGCCACGGCTTTCCACGGCGAACTCAGCCAGGGCGCGCGCGAGAAGGTCTTGCAGGAGTTCAAGAACCACCAGTGGCAGGTGCTCATCACCACCGATCTGGCGGCGCGCGGCATTCATATCGACGCCCTGCCCGTAGTGGTCAACTATGACCTGCCACGCTCCGCCGATGACTACACCCACCGCATCGGCCGCACAGGCCGTGCAGGCCTGTCGGGCACAGCCATCAGCTTCGTCTCTCCCGCCACACAGGCGCACTGGAAGCTGATTGCCAAGCGCAACCAGCTCAACATCGAACTGGAGACGCTGCCTGCCTACCCCGTCACCGAAAAAGCCCCAGAACGTGCGCCGCATGAAGATGGCAACCATGGCGGCATCAAAGGCAAGCGCCCCAGCAAGAAAGACAAGCTGCGTGCCGCTGCAGCAGCGGCTGCGGCCAGCCACAAGCCATAAATGGCTGGTGCGCCCTACACTGGGCACAGCTTTTGCAGACAAACTGTTAAAACCAGAGCAGCTTGCGCTTGCAAATATTAGCTTTCTGAATGTTTTCCATCGGAAAGTCTTATGCAAGCAGCGCAAGCAGCTATTTTTCCAGGAGTAGCCCCATGTCCACCCCTTTTGAACTGATCAACGCCCACGCCTGCTTTGGTGGCGCACAGCGCTACTACCAGCACGATTCCCGCGAAATTGGCCTGTCCATGAAGTTCTCGGTCTACCTGCCTCCACAGGCCATTCAGGGCGAAAAAGTACCCGCCCTGCTGTACCTGGCCGGACTGACCTGTACGGAAGAAACTTTCATGATCAAGGCTGGCGCACAGCGCCTGGCAGCCGAACTGGGCATGGCCCTGATTACCTGCGACACCAGCCCGCGTGGTGCCAACGTCAAGGGCGAAGCCGACAGCTGGGATTTCGGCGTAGGCGCAGGCTTTTACCTCGATGCCCAGCAAATGCCCTGGGCGCGCAACTGGCGCATGGAAAGCTACATCATCGATGAGCTGCTGCCCATGATTGGCCGCTACCTGCCCATCGACCTGCAACGCCTGGGCATCTGCGGCCACAGCATGGGCGGTCACGGCGCACTCACGCTGGCCCTGCGCCACCCTGGCAAGTTCAAAAGCCTGTCGGCCTTCGCCCCCATTGCCAACCCCAGCAACTGTCCCTGGGGTGAAAAAGCCTTCACCGGCTACCTGGGTGACAACCGCGCCGTCTGGGCACAGTACGACGCCACACTGCTCATGGCAAAGCAGGGCAAGGCGCCCTACCCCGCAGGCATCCTGATTGACCAGGGCATGGCCGACAAATTCCTGCACGAAAAGCAGCTGCTGCCAGAAGCCTTTGAGGCAGCCTGCGCCCAGCTGGGCCAGCCTTTGACCCTGCGCCGCCAGGGTGGCTACGACCACGGCTACTACTTCATCCAGACCTTCATCGAAGACCACCTGCGCCACCACGCGCAGCAACTGGCAGCCTGAAGACAAAAAACCGCCACTTCGGCGGTTTTTTGCAGTCTGGGGTGTACTGTTTAGTGCCAGCTTTGCGCTGACGCGCTGATGCGGTGCACGCCCTGCTTCTTGGAGACATACAGCGCCTGGTCTGCACGCTGGATGATGTCTTCCATGCTGGTGTCGCTCCGATCAAACTGCGCCATGCCCAGACTCAGCGCAGGCGTGCTGCTGCGTGTGGCATAGGGGCGCAGGGCCTGGCTGCCCAGCTCCAGCAGCTGCTGTGCAAACGCGGGCATCTCGACCATGGAGGTATGGCACAGAATGGCAAATTCATCGCCCCCCACACGGCACACCAGATCCTCAGGCCCCGCCATCTGCAGCAAGGCCTGGGCCAGATCGCGCAGCGCCTGATCCCCGGCAACATGGCCCTGCTGGTCATTGATGGCCTTGAAATGGTCCACATCCACGCTCAGCAGGCAGATGGAGGGCACCTTCCTGGCGATGAAATCCGAATAGGCGCGCGCCAGTGACTGCATGAAGTGGCGTCGATTGCACAGCCCGGTGAGCTCATCGCTCATGGCCTGCTGCAGCAGCTAGTTCTGCAGATTCTTGCTGGCCGTCATGTTGCTGGCCACCCAGACTACCGCCGCTTCACCGTGGACAGCATGCTTGAGCGGGCTGATGCGTCCTTCAAAGATGATGACTTCTTCCGGCCCCTCGGGTGGCAGGCCCAGCACATCGCGGGAGCTGAGCTCGTACTCCACCACCAGCATCTGCTGGCTGTCAATCGCCTTGCGGATCTGCTCCAGAAACCAGCTGGTCTTGGTGGGCACCAGTACGTCCTGCAGGTACTTGCCTACCAGTGAGCTGCCATCGTGGTAGTAGCGCTTGTCCTTGCCGCCGAGGATGGCGATGTATCGCCCGGACTCGGAGAGGATGAAGGTAGGGTCAGGCAGACTGTCGCAGATCTGTGCGTAGTCGGTGCTGGTCAGAAAGTCAGGGACAGACATGGATGGCGCGCATGGAGGTTGTGTCAAATTGTCGCAGGTTCTGTCTCCAGTCCTTCCGGTGAATTCCCATCCCGGCAGACTGGGACTTTTCTTGCGCTAGCGCAAACCGACGCAGCATGAAGCTCTGCGAGCAGGTACTGGCTCGCATAATGCGCGCCCATGCTGGAACGCATCCGCCAATCTCGCCGCCTGCATGCCGTGGTCGTCACGGCATTTGCGCTGCTATTGCTGGTGGCCATGCTCTCCGGTGTACGCGTGCGCGCCGCCACAGCCCCGGCCACGCACGAAACGCTGACACAGTCCATGCTGCACAGCCTGTGCCTGCCGCAGGACGCACCAGCTGCAGCGGCCAGCCAGCAGCAGGCCTATGAAGAATGGCTGCTGTCTGCCTTTGATACGCCCCCTGCGACCCACGCGCATGACGAGCACGCAGGCCCGCACTGCGTGCTGTGTCTGGCGCTCATGCTCCCGCCTGCCATCCGCCTGCAGGCCGCTCCCTATCCGGTGCCGCACTACCGCGCACCGTGGCTGTGGCCGGTGCTGTTTCCGGCTGCACAGCCTGTCCGGGCACCACTTCCGCCCCGAGGCCCTCCGGCCAGTTTCCGCGTTCTCTGAAAAAAAGTTCGCGTACCCGTCACTGGGTACGCACCGTTCTTTTTGACCTCTGATATGCACCGATGAGGGCAGGCGCAAGCCTGCCCTCATCCTGCGCGGAAAGTTCATCCGATGTTCCCATCTTTATCGCCTACCGCACTGGCAGTGGCGTGCCTGACTGCGCTCTGCGGCAGCGCTGCCCAAGCGCAATCCGAAACTGCTGATACCTCTCGTTCCCTGCCCGAAGTAGTGGTCACTGCCGTCCACGACCACTCTCCAGTGCAGGTCCGCATAGACCCCAAACTGCCTCGCCAGCCCATTCCGGCCAGTGATGCGGCTGACTACCTCAAGACCATCCCCGGCTTTGCTGCACTGCGCAACGGCGGCAGCAACAGTGACCCCGTGTTTCGCGGCCAGTTCGGCTCGCGCCTGAGCCTGCTGAGCAATGGCGCACAAATTCTGGGGGCCTGCGGCGGCCGCATGGATTCGCCCAGCTCGTATATCTCGCCCGAGACCTATGACACGCTCACCCTCATCAAGGGGCCGCAGACTGTGCTCTGGGGGCCTGGGGCTTCCGCAGGCGTGGTGCGTTTTGAGCGCCAGCCGCCCGCGTTCACCGAACCCACCGCCCGCGTGAGCGCCAGCCTCATGGCCGGTCGCTTTGGTCGCAATGACCAGAATGCCGAACTGGAGCTGGGCAATCGCCAGGTCTACGCCCGGCTGCATGCCAACCGCTCACACAGCAATGACTACCGTGATGGCGCAGGCCAGCGTGTGCATGCGGCCTACGAAAAGTGGAACGCCGATCTGGAACTGGGCTGGACACCCGATGCCTACACCCTGGCCGAGCTGAGCGTGGGCGCTGGCGACGGCAAGGCCAGCTACGCCACACGCGGCATGGATGGCAGCAAGTTCCGCCGCGACAGCCTGGGCCTGCGGCTGGAAAAGCGCCATCTCACGCCTTGGCTGACCAAGGTGGAAGCGCAGCTGTACCACCACCGCGCTGACCACGTCATGGACAACTACACGCTGCGCCCCGCCCCCAGCACCGGTGCGCGCGTGAGCAATGTCAGCCGCACCACCAATGGCGCACGCCTGGCGCTGACGCTGCAGCCTGCGGCGTCGCTTGAAGTCATCACCGGCTTTGACAGCTTTATCAGCCCGCATGACAAGCGCATGAGCACACCGGCCGTGCCCTACCAGGGCCTGCCGCGCGTGCGCGATGCACGCCTGAGCAACTGGGGCTGGTTTGCAGAATCGAACTGGCAGATCAGCCCGCAGACACGCTGGGTGGCCGGTCTGCGCCTGGACCAGTCCGAAGCACGCCGCTACACCACCAGCCTGTCTGACCACCGCCGTGAGCAGGCCATGCCCAGCGGCTTTGTGCGCTGGGAGCACAGCCCTGCCAAACAGACCACGGTGTACGTGGGTCTGGGCCATGTGCAGCGCTTTCCGGATTACTGGGAGCTGTTCTCCGCTGGCAACAGCGGCATCGACAAGGGCAACAGCTTTCAGGCGCTGCAGACCGAAAAAACCACGCAACTGGACTTTGGTGCGCAGTGGCAGGGATCACATGCCAAGGCCTGGGCCGCAGGCTATGTGGGGCAGATGCGTGACTACATCCTGTTCAACTACGCTGGCAACGGCAAAGAAGTCCGCAATGTAGATGCGCACATTGCAGGCTTTGAACTGGGCGGCAGCTACCGCTTCAGCCCAGCCTGGACGGCACAGGCCACGCTGGCAACCGTCTGGCAGCACAACACCACGGACGACCGCCCCTTGCCACAGACACCACCGGCTGAACTCAAGCTGGGTCTGGACTATGCCCAGAGCCCGTGGACGGCAGGCGCCCTGTGGCGACTGGTTGCCCCACAGCACCGCTACAGCCGCAACGAAGGCAATGTGGTGGGGCGCGATCTGCAGCCCACGGCAGGCTTTGGCACGCTGGCGCTGAACGTGGGCTACAAACTCTCCAGCCATGTGAAGCTGCTGGCCGGGGTTGATAACCTGTTTGACCAGCAATACACCGAGCACCTGAACCTGCTGGGCAATGCGGGCTTTGGCTATCCGGGCTACCAGCGCATTGCCGAGCCTGGACGCACTTTCTGGCTGCGCGCAAATTTGGCATTCTGAGCGGCAGTTGTCAAAACCGCTTCCATAACGACAAAGGCAGCCCGAAGGCTGCCTTTGCTGCTTTGACGCACACGAATACCGATGCTCAGCCTGCGGACGGGTCCTGCAGCTGCTTGCGGGTGGCTTCATCGTCCATCAGCTCAAACCACATGGCGTTGAGTACGGCAAACGCTGCAGCCAGCGGCAGGCCCAGCATCCAAGCGAAGTACCACATTGCGATTTCCTTTCAAACTTCAATAGTGATAGCTGCCAGCGCTTGTGCTGTTTGACTTTAGATATTCAAAGACTTTCAAACCTTTGAATATCAAGCGCTGGCAGCTCTTTTTTTAATAGGCGTGGGTCTTGCCGCCTTCAATTTCCTTTTCCTGCACCTTGCCACGCATGATGTGGAACACCCAGCTGGTATAGGCCAGGATGATGGGCATGAAGATCACGGCGCACACCAGCATGATGAACAGCGTCAGGTGGCTGGACGAGGCGTCCCACACCATCAGGCTGAACTGGGGGTTGACCGTCGAAGGCAGGATGAAGGGGAACATGGACACGCCCACGCTCAGCACAATGCCAGCGATAGCCAGACCGCTGCTCATCAGCCCCAGCCATTCACGGCGCAGCTTCATGCCCAGCGCAGCCAGCAGCGGCATGCACACGCCGATGGCAGGCACGATCCACAGCAGGGGCTGCTTGGCATAGTTGGCCAGCCAGGCGCCCTCACCCACGGCAGCAGACTTGAGCATGGGGTTGGAGGGGCCTGTGGTGCTCATGGCTTCGGTCAGCACAAAGCCGCTGAGCTTGGCCAGCCACAAGCCTGCCACCACATACAGCACGGTAGTCAGCACGGCAGCCACCACACCCCAGCGGGTAGCGCGGGCCTGCACCGCACCTTCGGTCTTGAAAACCAGCCAGGCAGCGCCGTGCATGAGCAGCATGGTCAGCGACACCAGACCGCACAGCAGGGCAAACGGTGTGAACAGGTCAAAGAAGCTGCCATCCCAGAAGATGCGCATGTCATCCGACAGGCGGAAAGGCACGCCCAGCAGCACATTACCCATGGCCACGCCAAACACCAGGGCAGCGCCCCAGCCGGACAGCGTCAGCAGCCAATCCCAGGTGTTGCGCCAGGCAGTGCTTGCTTGCTTGCTGCGGAACTTGAAGGCCACGGGGCGCACGATCAGGCACACCAGCACGGCAAACATGGCCAGGTAAAAGCCGGAGAAGGAAATGGCATACAGCATCGGCCAGGCTGCGAAGATGGCTCCACCGCCCAGAATCAGCCAGACCTGGTTACCTTCCCAGACAGGGCCGATGGTGTTGATCACCACACGGCGCTCTACATCGGTCTTGCCAGTGATGCGCAGCAAGGCGGCTGCCCCCAGGTCAAAACCGTCGGTGACGGCAAAGCCGACGAGCAAAATGCCCAGCAGCAGCCACCAGATGACGCGCAGGACGTCGTAGCTAATCAGTTCATGCAAGATCATGTGTGACTCCTCGGGTTACTTGGACTGCGGCTCATACGCGCTCAGATGGGGCGCGCTTGCTTCCTGCGGCCCCTTGAGGATGGCCTTGCGCATCAGCACCATTTCAATGATGAACATCACGGTATAGATGGCGATGAACAGGCCCAGCGTCAGCAGCACCGTGCTTGCACCCAGGTTGGAGACAGCCATGGCTGTCGGCAGCACCCCTTCAATAATCCAGGGCTGACGGCCCACTTCTGCCACGATCCAGCCGCACTCGGCCGCAATCCAGGGCAGAGGAATGGCGCACACCGCCACCTTGAGCAGCCAGGGGTGGGCATCCAGACGGCGGCGGGCAGACAGCACGAAGAAGGTCGCAGTCAGCACGATGAAGAACATGCCCAGGCCCACCATCACGCGGAAGCTCCAGAACAGAGGCGCCACAGGAGGCACGGTGTCATTGGCAGCCTGCATGATTTGCTCGGCCGTCGCCTTGCGGGGATCGTCGGTGTAGCGCATCAGCAGCAGGGCATAGCCCAGATTGCTGCCGTTGTCTTCAAACGCAGCGGTCACGTCTGCTGGCACCTGGTCAGGATGCTTGTAGGAGCGGATGGTCTGCAGCGCGTCATAGGCCTTTACACCAGAGACGATGCGATCCTGTGCGCTGACCACCAGCTCGTTGATGCCGGGAATCTGTGTATCCAGCGAGCGGGTACCGATCAGGCCCATGACCCATGGAATATGCACGGCGAAATGGGTTTCGCGGGCCTCCTGGTCAGGGAAACCAAAGGCGGTAAAAGCGGCGGGTGCAGGCTCTGTATCCCACATGGCTTCGATGGCCGCCAGCTTCATCTTCTGGTGTTCGGACGACAGATAACCGGATTCGTCACCCAGCACCACCACGGACAGCGATGCCGCCAGGCCGAACGATGCAGCCACCGTCATGGAACGCTTGGCCAGCTCGGTATGACGGCCCTTGAGCAGATACCAGGCCGAAATGCCCAGCACAAAGATGGCAGCCACGGTGTAACCGGCCGAGACGGTGTGCACAAATTTGGCCTGCGCCACAGGGTTGGTGAGCACAGCAAAGAAGTCATGCACTTCCATGCGCATGGTCTGGGGGTTGAACACCGCGCCCACGGGGTTTTGCATCCAGCCGTTGGCAATCAGGATCCACAGCGCCGAGAAGTTGGAGCCAATGGCCACCAGCCAGGTCGCAATCAGGTGCTGCACCTTGGTCATGCGGTCCCAGCCGAAGAAGAACATGCCCACAAAGGTGGCTTCCAGGAAGAAGGCCATAAGACCTTCAATCGCCAGCGGGGCACCAAAAATATCGCCCACATAGTGGCTGTAGTAGCTCCAGTTCATGCCGAACTGGAACTCCATGACCACGCCCGTGGCCACGCCCATGGCGAAGTTGATACCGAACAGCACGCCCCAGAACTTGGTCATGTCGCGCCAGATGGTGCGGCCCGTCATCACATAGACGGTTTCCATGATGGCCACCAGAATCGACAGGCCAATGGTCAGCGGAACGAACAAGAAGTGGTAGAGCGCCGTTATCGCAAACTGCAGCCGCGATAAATCGACGATGTCGAGGTCCATGGCAATTCCTTTCTAATGGGATTCCTCAAAAACTTGGTTGCCACGTGCCGTGCAGCACAGGTGGCAGTGATGGCATCGCTCCACGCAACGCGGCAGCAGTGCATCAATGGGCAGTGATCCATAGGGGCGCAATGGCAAAGCAGCGCTGGCCACATGCAAATTTCCAAGCTTTTTTGCCATTGAGCCCTTATCTTTCAAGCGCTTGGCGCTCTCTTTTTTATTTTTCAGGCATGACGATGGGGTGGGGTTTGCAGCACGAAAGGTATCCCGCTTCCTCAGACCACGGGGCCTGGCAGCGCTGCCCTGACAAGCTTTGCAAAGAAGACATGGATGTAATCATATTCTTTAATTTCAGTAATTTCTGAAATTGAAGAAATGCTAGCAAGTGTCACAGATCCATCTTTTAACTAGGGTATTTACTTGATCGTTATGGCGTGGCTTTCGCGCCTGCCACAGGCATAAAAAAACACCGCAGACGTGGCGTCGTGCGGTGTTTTCGGTATGAGGGGTAAGGCGCTATGCCTGCTTAGCCCTCATCCCCTTTGCGCAGCCATTGCGCGCGCTGGGCGTCATCTTCGAGCAGCTCAAACCACATGGCATTGAGTACGGCAAACGCTGCGGCCAGCGGCAGGCCCAGAATCCAAGCGAAGTACCACATTGCGACTTCCTTTCAAACTTCAATAGTGATAGCTGCCAGCGCTTGTACTACTTAGCTTTAGGCATCCAAAGACTTTCAAAGCCATGAATACCAAGCGCTGGCTGCTCTGTTTTTAATAGGCGTGGCCCTTGCCGCCTTCAATCTCTTCTTCCTTGACCTTGCCACGCATGATGTGGAACACCCAGCTGGTATAGGCCAGGATGATGGGCAGGAAGATGCTGGTTGACACCAGCATGATGAACAGCGTCAGGTGGCTGGACGAGGCATCCCACACCATCAGGCTCATGCCGGGGTCTACCGACGAAGGCAGGATGAAGGGGAACATGGACACGCCCACGCTCAAAATGATGCCGGCAATGCCTACTCCGCTGGACAGCAGCGCCGTCCACTCATGGCGGCCCTTGATGGCCCAGGCAGCAATCAGCGGCATCAGCAGGCCCAGCGCAGGAACGATCCACAGCACAGGCTGCTTGGCGTAGTTGAGCAGCCAGGCACCCTCAGCCACACCCGCACTCTTGAACAACGGGTTAGACGGGCCTACGGTGCTCATGGGCTCGGTCAGCACATAGCCTTGCAGCTTGGCCAGCCACAGGCCGGCTGCCAGATACAGCAGCACGGTCAGCAGTGCAGCCACCATGCCCCAGCGGCTGGCACGCTCCTGCACCACACCTTCGGTCTTGAAGACCAGCCACACAGCGCCGTGCATCAGCAGCATGCACAGCGACACCAGACCGCACAGCAGGGCAAATGGCGTGAACAGGTCAAAGAAGCCGCCCTCCCAGAACATGCGCAAATCGTCGGTCAGGCGGAAAGGCACGCCCAGCAGCACATTGCCCACAGCCACGCCAAACACCAGGGCAGCGCCCCAGCCAGACAGCGTCAGCAGCCAGTCCCAGGTGTTGCGCCAGGTGGCACTGTCACGCTTGCTGCGGAACTTGAAGGCCACGGGGCGCACGATCAGGCACACCAGCACGGCAAACATGGCCAGGTAAAAGCCGGAGAAGGAAATGGCATACAGCATCGGCCAGGCTGCGAAGATGGCTCCACCGCCCAGAATCAGCCAGACCTGGTTACCTTCCCAGACAGGGCCGATGGTGTTGATCACCACACGGCGCTCTACATCGGTCTTGCCAGTGATGCGCAGCAAGGCGGCTGCCCCCAGGTCAAAACCGTCGGTGACGGCAAAGCCGACGAGCAAAATGCCCAGCAGCAGCCACCAGATGACGCGCAGGACGTCGTAGCTAATCAGTTCATGCAAGATCATGGTGCGACCCTCTTATGTTTATTGCTCATGCTTGCCAGAGGCCAGCGCAGGTGCAGGCGCAGCAGCTGTCATGCCGTGCGGGTCTGGGTCTGAGGTCATCGTTGGCCCCTTCACGATGGCGCGGTGCATCAGCTTCATTTCGATGATGAACATCACGGTGTAGATCGCAATGAACACGCACAGCGTAAACAGCACCGTCCCTACGCCCAGGTTCGACACCGCCATGGCGGTTGGCAGCACCCCTTCAATAATCCAGGGCTGACGGCCCACTTCTGCCACGATCCAGCCGCACTCGGCCGCAATCCAGGGCAGAGGAATGGCGCACACCGCCACCTTGAGCAGCCAGGGGTGGGCATCCAGACGGCGACGGGCCGAGAGCACAAAGAAGGTGACCATCAGTGCGATGAAGAAGAAACCGCAGGCCACCATGATGCGGAAGCTCCAGAAGATCGGGAACACTGGGGGAATCGAATCACGCGCTGCCAGATGGATCTGCGCTTCTGTGGCATTGCGCGGGTCATCGACATAGCGCTTGAGCAGCAGGCCATAGCCCAGCCAGTGGCCGTTGTCTTCAAACTGTTGCTGCACATCGGCAGGAATGGTTTCGCCCGGTTTGACCTGACGGATTTTCTGCAGCGCGTCATACGCCAGCACACCATTGCGGATGTGGGTCTGCGCACGTGCTTCCAGTTCCTTGAGGCCTTCAATCGGAGTATCGAGCGAGCGGGTACCGATCAGGCCCATGACCCATGGAATATGGATGGCGTACTTGGTTTCCATCTTTTCCTGATCGGGAATGCCGAACAGGGTGAAGGAAGCTGGTGCAGGCTCTGTCTCCCACATGGCTTCAATGGTCGCCAGCTTGACCTTCTGGTGCTCGGAAGTCAGATAGCCCGACTCATCACCCAGCACCACCACGGACAGCGATGCCGCCAGGCCGAAGGATGCAGCCACCGTCATGGAACGCTTGGCCAGCTCAATATGGCGGCCCTTGAGCAGATACCAGGCCGAAATGCCCAGCACAAAGACAGCAGCCACGGTGTAACCGGCCGAGACGGTGTGCACAAACTTGGTCTGCGCCACAGGGTTGGTGAGCACGGCAAAGAAGTCATGCACCTCCATGCGCATGGTCTGCGGATTGAACACCGCGCCCACGGGAACGTTCATCCAGCCGTTGGCAATCAAGATCCACAGCGCCGAGAAGTTGGAGCCCGCGGCAACCAGCCAGGTGGCAATCAAGTGCTGCACCTTGGTCATACGGTCCCAGCCGAAGAAGAACAGGCCCACGAAGGTGGCTTCCAGGAAGAAGGCCATCAGACCTTCAATCGCCAGAGGTGCTCCAAAGATGTCACCCACGTAGTGGCTGTAGTAGCTCCAGTTCATGCCGAACTGGAACTCCATGACCACGCCAGTCGCCACTCCCATGGCGAAGTTGATACCGAACAGCACGCCCCAGAACTTGGTCATGTCGCGCCAGATGGTGCGCCCCGTCATCACGTAGACCGTCTCCATGATGGCGATGAGCACCGACAGACCCAGGGTCAGCGGCACGAATAAAAAGTGGTAGAGCGCCGTTACCGCGAATTGCAGTCGCGATATATCGACGATATCGAGTTCCATGGTGGCATCCTTTCCTCGAGGGACTTCTTTCCAAAACAGCCATATACGCAACCTGTCGACTTATCTCCCAGCACAACAGGCCATCAGTCAGGGCGCAAGCACTTTACCCACTCATCAAAACTGGCTGCTACTTTTTTTGCTTGCCCACGCACACTACCAGTTTCAATGCATACAACTGTGTCAGTCATTAACGCTTCTCGTTGCAAATGTGTACTGAGCACGACGGTTTTGTCTGCAGCCCGATGCATCAGCCGCTGCAGTACATCACGCGCCGTGGCAGCATCCAGCCCTTCCGTGGGTTCGTCCAGCAGCCAGCAGGGCTGAGGTGACAGAAACAATCGTGCCAGACCGAGGCGGCGCGCCTGCCCACCCGACAGACCCAGGCCACCTTCACCCAGCATGGTGTCCAGCCCCTTGGGCATGGCACGTACATCAGCGGCCAGCCCCGCGTCTTCGAGCGCCGCCCACAGCGCAGCATCGTCTGCCTCCGGGGCTGCCAGGCGCAGGTTGTCGCGGATGGAATCCTGAAACAGCGCCACGCGCTGGGTCAGCCACACACTGGGCATGGCCTGTACGGTGCCTGCCGTCACGGACAGCTCACCGGCCAGCACTTCCAGCAAGGTAGATTTGCCAGCGCCGCTGGGGCCCACCAGGGCCAGCCTTTCGCCTTTCGCAATGCGCAGGCTGACTTGATGCAGCGCAGGCACGGCAGAGCTGGCGTGCTGCACCGTGACCTGATCGAGCACAAAGGCGGTGTCTGCATCCGCCGGAGGCTGCCAGCTGGGTGCATCACTGACCGGCTCCTGCAGGCGCTCGCCCAATCGACGCGCAGCCAGCCGCGTGCGCCCAGCCTCCAGTGCGCCACGGCGCAGTGCGGCAAAAGGCTCCATGGCCGTCAGCGCTACCAGCAAGGCCAGCGCAGCGCCCGGAGCGCCGATCACACCCGCCTGTACCAGCCAGCCAGCCATGGCCAGCACACCTGCCAGCGCCAATGCACCGGCCACACCAAAGCCGGTGGCAGCCTGCGCGTCCAGACGATTGAGCGCATGGTCAGCCTGCGCCACGCGGGCATCGGCCTGCATGAGCTGCTCACAGGCTCGGGGCAGCTGACCGGCCATGAGCAGCTCGGTCTGCCCGGCCACCACATCCACGGCCTGGGCACGCAGGCGCTCCAGCGCCACAGCGCGACGAAGGGCTGGCACATGGCTGCGCTGCAGCAGCCACCAGGCCAGACCACCGCCAGCCACGCACAGGCCCAGCAGCACAGCCACACCCAGCCACCAGGTCAGAGCACCCAGCACGATGGCGGCCAGCAGCACAGCACCTGCAGCTGCGGCCACAGGCACCATCAGGCGCAGATACAGGCTGTCGAGCGCATCCACATCTGCCGTCAGGCGCTGCAGCAGGCGCGCAGGGCGCAGCTGCAGCTGACGCGCCGCGCCAGGCTGTGCCCAGCCCAGAAAGAGTTTTTCCCGCAGCGCTGCCAGCACGGCCAGTGTGGCTTCGTGCGTGACCAGACGCTCGCCATAGCGCGAAGCGGTGCGCCCCATGGCCAGCAGACGAATGCCTGCCGAGGGCATGAAGATGTCAAAAACCATGGCTGTCGCTGGCAGCAGCCCGGCAATGGCCGTGGCTGCAATAAACCAGCCGGAAAGGCCCAGCAATGCCATGCCCATGGTGACGGTCAGCGCTGCCATCAGCATCCCGCCCAGCCACCAGTGCCGCGGCGCCATCTGCCCCAGCAAGCGGGCCATCTGCCGCAAACCCATGCGTTGTTTTTTCATGCGGCCACCTCCTTCAGCGCAATGGTGCGGTCCATCAGCGCCGCCAGGGCTGGATCATGGGTCGCAACAATCAAGGTCTTGCCAGACGCCATCTCGCGCAGGTTGTGCATGACTTGCTCGCCGGTTGCCGGATCCAGGTGGGCCGTGGGTTCATCGACCAGCCACAGGCCTGCATGCTGCTGCACAGCCATGCGCGCCAGCCCCAGTCGTACGGCTTCACCACCAGACAGGCCCTGCCCTGCTTCCCCCAGGCTGGTGCTGTAGCGCTGGGTAAAGGCCTTGCCTAGCCCTGCCTGATGCAAGGCATGCTGCACAGCAGCGGGCTCCCCCCCCTCACGCCCCAGATGCACATTGCGCGGCACGCTGCCTGCAAAGATATGCGGTTGCTGGCTCATCCAGGCCATGCGTGCACGCATCACGGGCCAGTCCTGCTCCTGCATGCGCCGCCCATCGAGCTCCAGCTGCCCCGCAGGCACGGGCAACAAGCCTGCCAGCTGCGCCAGCAGCACCGATTTACCCGCACCGCTGGGCGCCCAGATGGCCACATGCTCTCCGGGCTGAATATCCAGGTTGACGGGGGCCAGCATGGCCTCACCATCTACGGCGACCTGCAGATCATGGGTGCGCACACCCATCGCACTGCGCGACACGGCATCAGGCACTGGTTGTAGCGCTGCAGGCAAGGGCTTGCGCTGCTGGCTCAGAGCCTGCAGACCTTCCATGGCGGCCTGCCCCGCTGCACGGTCATGCCAGACGGCAGACAGCTCACGCAGCGGATCAAAAAAGCTGGGGGCCAGCATCAGTACCCACAGCGCCTGGCCCAGACTGAGCTTGTCGCCCCAGGCACCAAACGGCAGATTACCCAGCAGATGAAAGCCCACATACATGGCCACCATGGCCACGCCCAGTGCCGAAAAAAGCTCCAGCACTGCAGACGACAAAAAGGCAATACGCAGCACGCGCATGGTGCGCACGCGCAGCGATTCGGCATGCGCACGCAGGCGGCTGGCCGTGTGCGGCACCGCATGCAGGGCGCGCAGCGTGCTCAGGCCACGCAGGCGGTCCAGCAAAAAACCATTCATCTGCCCCAGTTCCACCATCTGGGCTTCACTGGCGGCCTTGGCACGCCAGCCCACGATCGCCATGAACAGGGGGATGAGGGGTGCGGCAAACAGCAAAATCAGGGCCGCCACCCAGGATTGCGTGGCCACCGCCACAGCGATCAGGGGTGAGACCACCATGACGCGCCACATCGCTGGCTGATAGCGCGACAGCCAGGGCACGATGGCTTCGGCCTGCTCGGCCAGCGCACTGGCTGCAAGGCCGGATGGAGTACGCGTGCGGTCCATGGGCGAAGTCTGGGCCAGCGCCTGCAGGGCCTGCTCCCGCAACTGGCTGACCTGTGCACGTGCATGCACATAGGTCACGCGCACACCACGCCCCTCACACAGAGCGCGCAAGACACCGCAAACGGCCACACCTGCGACCTGCCAGCCCAGATACTGCATGCCCTGCCCATTGGCAAAGCACTGCACAGCCCAGGCGATAAAGGCGGCCTGAGGCAGCCACAGCAAAGAGGCCATCACCAGCCATCCACTGCCAGGTTGTACGGGTCTTCGTGCGCGGGTCGCTGCCTTGCCGTCTGGCGGTGGAGTCTCAGTGGTGGTCATCGTGTGGGAGTCTGCAACAAAAAGAAAACAGCACATGCTAGCAACTGCGCACCATGCCCTGCACACCATACCCGTGCAAGTCTTAGCGTTGCTGCAGGACATCACGCTGCCGCGCATAAAAAAAGCACCCGGAGGTGCTTTGGGGAATATCTGGAGATCACGCCCCCAGCAACCGCGCTCGTGCTGCCTGGTACTCCTGCTTCAGGCGTGCCACCACGTCCGCAGCGGGCTGAACCCGGTCAATCACGCCAATGCCCTGACCACAGCCCCAGATGTCTTTCCAGGCCTTGGTACGGCCCGAGCCAAAGTTCATGGCGCTGGGATCAGACGCTGGCAGGTTGTCGGGGTCCAGACCTGCAGCGCGGATGGATGGCGCCAGATAGTTGCCATGCACGCCTGTGAACAGGTTGGAATAGATCACGTCGTCAGAATTGCAGTCCACGATGGCCTGCTTGTAGGCCGCATCGGCCCGCGCTTCATCGGTGGCGATAAACAGCGAACCCATGTACGCAAAGTCTGCACCCATGGCCTGTGCAGCCAGCACCGCACCACCAGTTGCCATGGAGCCAGACAGTGCCAGCGGGCCGTCAAACCACTGGCGGATTTCCTGAATCAGAGCAAACGGGCTCTTGGTGCCTGCGTGACCTCCGGCGCCAGCGGCTACGGCGATCAGGCCGTCTGCGCCCTTTTCAATGGCCTTGCGCGCAAATTTGTTGTTGATCACATCGTGCAGCACCACGCCACCCCAGCTGTGTACCGCCTGGTTCACATCTTCACGCGCGCCCAGGCTGGTGATGACGACCGGCACCTTGTACTTGGCGCAGACTTCCATGTCACGCTCCAGACGGTCATTGCTCTTGTGCACGATCTGGTTGATGGCAAAGGGAGCCGCAGGTGCATCGGGGTTCGCCTTGTTGTGAGCCGCCAGCTCCTCGGTGATCTCGGCCAGCCAGTTGTCCAGCTGTTCCGCAGGACGCGCATTCAGTGCTGGCATGGAGCCCACGATACCGGCCTTGCACTGGGCAATGACCAGCTTGGGATTACTGATGATGAACAGCGGCGAGCCAATGACTGGCAGCGCCAGGTTTTGCAGCACTGCAGGAATCTTGGACATGCAAACGTCTCCGTCTTAAATTGGAAAGAAACTGGCTGCCAGCGCCCGATACACAAGCGCCAGCAGCTATTTTTTTCAGAGTCTATGAGCAGAGTGACAGTGCCTGAGGCTCAGACTGTCACACGGGTGTCAGAACGCTTCCAGCGGCAGTGCACAGGCGCTTTCGCCGCCCAGCAGGATGCTGTCGCGCAGGCTGGCCGTACGGGTCAGAATGTGCTCGCCATAGAACTGGGCGGTGGCAATCTTGGACTGCATGAATGGCACGTCCTCGCCCTGTGCCAGCTTGTCCTGCGCCACCAGCATGGCACGGCCCATCTGCCAGCCCGCCATGAGATTGCCTGCCAGCATCAGGTAGGGCACGCTGCCTGCGTACACGGCATTGGGCGATGCCTTGGCCTTGCCCACCACAAAGTCCACCACCTGCAGGAAAGCTTCACGTGCTGACTGCAGGCGATCCGCCATGGACAGCGCTGCTGCCGAGCCACTGGCACGCAGTTCAGCTTCGGTCTTGGCAATCTGCGCGGCAATCGCCTTGGCGTTCTCGCCGCCATCGCGGGCGGTCTTGCGGCCTACCAGGTCATTGGCCTGAATGGCGGTTGTGCCTTCGTAGATGGTCAGAATCTTGGCGTCGCGGTAGTACTGGGCTGCACCGGTTTCTTCGATAAAGCCCATGCCGCCATGCACTTGCACGCCCAGGCTGGTTACTTCCAGGCTCATCTCCGTGCTGTAGCCCTTGACCAGCGGCACCATGAATTCGTAGAAGGCAGCGTTGGCCTTGCGCACTTCGGCATCCGGGCGGTGGTGGGCAGCGTCATAAGCCGCCGCTGCCGTGCTTGCCATGGCGCGGCAGGCTTCGGTCACGGAGCGCATGGTCATGAGCATGCGGCGCACATCGGGGTGATGGATGATGGCGGCACTGCCTGCCACGCTGCCATCCACAGGGCGGCTTTGTACCCGGTCACGCGCATACTGCACGGCACGCTGGTAGGCACGTTCAGACACGCCAATGCCCTGCAGGCCGACGCCGTAGCGGGCGGCGTTCATCATGATGAACATGTACTCCAGCCCCCGGTTTTCTTCGCCCACCAGGTAGCCAATCGCACCACCGTTGTCACCGTACTGCAGCACAGCCGTGGGCGATGCCTTGATGCCCATCTTGTGTTCGATGGATACGCAATGCACATCGTTGCGTGCCCCCAGACTGCCATCGTCATTGACCAGGAACTTGGGCACGACGAACAGGCTGATGCCCTTGACACCTTCCGGCGCACCGGCCACGCGGGCCAGCACCAGGTGGATGATGTTTTCAGCCATGTCGTGCTCACCATAGGTGATGAAGATCTTGGTGCCAAAAATCTTGTAGGAGCCATCGGGCAGAGGCTCCGCCTTGGTGCGCACCAGCGCCAGATCCGAGCCAGCCTGGGGTTCAGTCAGGTTCATGGTGCCCGTCCACTCGCCCGAGACCAGCTTCTCCAGGTATTTGGCCTTGAGTGCATCGCTGCCTGCGGTCAGCAGTGCTTCGATGGCACCGTCGGTGAGCAGCGGGCACAGTGCAAAGCTGATGTTGGAGGCATTGAGCATTTCCACACAGGCTGCGCCAATGGTCTTGGGCAGGCCCTGCCCGCCAAAGTCCACAGGGTGCTGCAAGCCCTGCCAGCCGCCTTGCACGTACTGCTGGTAGGCCTCCTTGAAGCCAGGCGTGGTCACAACCTTGCCTTCGGCAAAGCTCGAAGGCTGGGTATCACCGGGCACGTTCAGCGGCTCAATCACGCCTTCGCAGAGCTTGGCGCTTTCTTCCAGCACGGCCTGGGCGGTTTCCAGGCTGGCGTCTTCAAACCCGGGAATCTGTGCCACCTGTGGCAGATTGGCCAGGTGCTCCATGCAGAACAGCATGTCTTTGACAGGTGCGGTAAAACTCATTGTCTCGTCTTTCTTTTATATAAAAAATGGCAGGAAACGCAGATGAAATCTGCGCTGACAGCTACATTTTTATTGGGTTACCCGACCCTGGGCATTGACAATGCTCAGGTCTACGAATTTGGATCCCACCTGCGCACCGGGCCGAAAATCCACCCAGTAGCCGCCCAGATCCACCGGCCCCAGACTGCGCAAGCTGCTGCTCAGCTGCTCAGCCGTCAATGGAGCCGTGCTGCGGCGCATGGCTTCCACCAGCACCTTGGCATTCACAAAACCTTCCATCATGGCGTAGCTCACGGGCTGCTGTTCTTCGCCCCCGTTCTGGCGCACCAGATCACGAAACTCCTTGCTGAGCTTGTTGTTGGAACGGTAGGGGTTGGGCACCACCTGTGCAATCGACACCCCACGCATCAGCTCCACCGGCAGACGCACCGCCAGCTGTTCAATATCGGCACTGGAGATGGCGTAGATCTGCGCAGCCCCACCCTCCAGTCGATAGCGCTCCAGGAACCCGGCTGTCATGGGACTGGAGGCCACCACAATAATGGCCTGTATGTACGGCTGCGCCTTCTGCAGGCTATCCACATCAGAAGCCTGCCCCACTCTGTGGCCCTGCATCTTCATGCTGGTCACCAGACGGGCGCCAGCATTGGCTACCGTCTCTCGCACCAGCTGCTCCAGTGCCTGGGCTTCTTCAGGTTCACGGTCGTCATACACCAGCGCCAGATCCAGCAGCCCCAGCGTAGCCAGATGCCTGGCAATTTTTTCCAGCTCCTGCGGCAGCCCGGCACGCGTACTGAACATCTGAGGCGCATTCAGCACCTGCATGTCTGTGCTCTGAAAGCCCACCACACTGATTCTGTGCTGCGCCAGCAACTGGCTGTCCAGCAGATGACGCAGATTGCGGTTACCAAAATAGCCAGCCAGCGCCACGGGCTTGTAGTCCTGCAGCAGCGTTCGGGTCTGCTCTACCGTGGTTTCCGGCACGCCGCGATCATCGGCCGTGACCAACTTGAGGCGTTCGCCATGCACTCCGCCGCGGCGGTTGACCTGGTCGAAATACAGTCGCATGCCCTGCGCATAGGCCTTGGTCTGCACAGCGGACGCCCCCGTAAACGGCCCCACCTGCCCAATCACCCAATCGGCATATGCCAGGGTGCTCCCCCAGGTACCAACAGCCAGCAAGCAGCTGGCGAATATGCGTGAACCCAGTCCTCTCATGCTTGTGTGTCTCTTGTTATGTACTTGCTGATTCATGTTTCGGGAGATCAGCTCTGCCCGTCGCCCCCTCGAAGTTCTGCTCGCCAGCATGAGCTGTCATGCGCTGTCCAATGCAGCCGGGGGCATCTGAGGCTCTAATGCAAAAAGGAGGGCAAACCCTCCTTTTATTCCGCACGATTTACAGCGCCTGCACCAGTGCAGGAACTGCCTCGAACAGGTCTGCTTCCAAACCATAGTCCGCCACCGAGAAGATGGGAGCCTCAGGGT
>ERZ1034984.126-NODE-126-length-83223-cov-8.317105_pt1 | contig 83223 bp, 74 predicted proteins | sample MGYA00520589_ERZ1034984 | MGnify/ENA primary metagenome ERZ1034984 (study PRJEB33766, sample SAMN09781790) | gut metagenome | biome: gut microbiome | host: Homo sapiens | place: Madagascar | study: EMG produced TPA metagenomics assembly of the PRJNA485056 data set... | reverse complement strand
CTGAGGGTCGACGAGGGCCTTTGCGTTCAGTGCATGCATACCGGGCCTTACGACGGCGAGCCGGCGACCATAGACGCCATGCGCGCATTCGCGGCGGAACAGGGCTATGCCCCCGACTTTTCCGAATCCCGCCTCCATCACGAGATTTACCTCTCCGACCCGCGCAAGTGCGCGCCGGAAAAGCTCAAGACCGTGATCCGTCATCCTATCAAGTTGATTTAGCGAAATGAGCGGCGCCGCGTGCTTCGGCTTTGGGGCTTAGCAATCGCCGGCCCGCGTCGATCGAGCAAGCCGCCCAGTCTCTCGGCAGGAGCGTTATCCCTTTAGGCGGTTTGTCTCGAGATTAGTTCTTGGGCCTCCTGTAGCGCGGAGTTTTGATACTCCCAAAAGCCAAAAGAGATTTGAGTTTTAGGAGCAGCTCTTGAAAGGTATCAGACTTTTGAAGCTGTCCCAGCTTTTGTCCCCGAAGCCGACGAAACGCGACATCGCGCCATTCGGTGGCACTCGCCTCGAGATGCCGTTGAAAACTGGGCGCAACGGGAATGACGGGGCGGCAGAACCAAAGCCACCGAGTGGGAGTAACGAACAAGCGTTCGTTGTAATCATATACTACCAGGTGGCAAGCGCGGTTTCGATTGGAGCCGCGCTTGCTGCTATATAGGGGCCCTGTCGCCGGCCAATGCAAGCAGGAGCGTCGAGAACGGGTTGAAGAACGATTTCTTGAACATCGGGGCTTCTTTCTCGCGGCACCTCGATTGTATATCGCCTGCATTTGCGCGGGTTCTTGCTATTTCCTTGCTTTGACGGGCGCGCAAACGTCTACACTGTCGCGCTTGGGCGGGGGAGGGTCTCCGCCGCGAGTTCCCGTATCTGCCGACGGCGTTCCGTCGTATCCAGTCAAAAGGCCACCACAGATGATGAGACCAAAAATCCTGTCGCTTGCCCCCATGGAGGGGGTCACGGGACACGTGTTTCGCCGTGTGCACGCCGAGTGCTTTGGCGCGCTTGAGCGCTACTACACACCGTTCATCTCCCCGCCGCGGCTGGGCTCCACCTTTGGCCAGCGGGCGCGCGAGGAGCTCGACCCGCTCAACAGCCCGGGCCTCGATGTCGTGCCCCAGTTGCTGACGAAGAACGCCGACGAGTTCGTGCATGCCGCGCATCTGCTTGCGGACATGGGCTACAAGGAAGTCAACCTGAACCTGGGCTGCCCGTCGGGCACGGTCGTCGCCAAGGGCAAAGGCTCCGGATTCTTACGCAACCCCGACGACCTCGGAACCTTCCTGCAAGATATATGTGCCAGGTCGCCTCTGCCGGTGTCGGTCAAGACGCGGCTCGGTGTTTGCGCCGACGACGAATACGCGAGACTCCTCGATCTGTATTGCCGCCTGCCGCTTGCCGAGCTCATCGTCCACCCCCGTGTGCAAAAGGACCGTTATCAGGGAAAACCTCGGTGGGAGCCGTATGGCGCGACGCTGGAGAAGGCACCGTTTCCCGTTGCCTACAACGGCGACATCTTTGCTGTTGGCGATTTTGAGGCACTGCTTGCGGCCTATCCTGAGACCCGCCATGTGATGCTGGGCAGGGGAATCGTTGCCAACCCGGCCCTTGCGCGCATGATTCGGGGCGGCCAGGCTGCCACGTTGGGCGAGCTTGAACATTTCCACGACAGGCTCTTTTGCGAATACGAGGAGCTCATGGGCGCCGACAACGCGGCCGCACGCATGAAGGAGTGGTGGTCCTATGCCAAGTGCTGCTTTGCCGATCCGGCATCGGTCCACCTTGCCGTGAGGGGCGTGCGCGGCCAGGCCGAGTATGCGGCCGCCGTCGAGCGCATCTTTTGCACACAGGCGTTTGCAGATGCGCCATGCCTGCGTTGACGCGGGCGCAGAATGGGAAGAAGGCGTTGCGATCGTCTCAACCATCCGCCGTGCGAACGCTGCCAATCGAAAAGGGGTATCTCCATGTCCAACGTCCTCATCGCCTATTTCAGCCGTGCCGGCCAGAACTACGTCGCCGGCGACATCGTCGACCTGCCGCAGGGCCACACGGCCACTGCCGCGCAGATGATCGCCGAGCGCACGGACAGCGAGCTGTTTGAGATCGCTACCGCCAAACCGTATTCCGCCGACTACCGGGGCTGCGTTGAGGAAGCGCGCAACGAGCTTGCCACGCACGCCCGCCCCGAGCTGCGCGAGATGCCCGAGAGCCTGGACGCTTACGACACAGTGATCCTGGGCTATCCCAACTGGTGCGGTGATATGCCCATGGCCGTGTACACCTTCTTGGAGTCGCTTGACTTTGCGGGAAAGAAGATTCTGCCGTTCTGCACCAACGGCGGTAGCGGCGCCTCGGGCACCGACCGCAAGATCGAAGCCGTCTGTCCCAGTGCGACGGTGGCGCCCGTGCTTTCCCTCATGGGCCATCTGGTGACGCAGTCCGGCGACGCCATCGACGCCTGGCTGAAGGAGAACCTGTAAGGGCTGCGGTCTCGCGAGGCTTACGACTCGCGGGTGCCATCGTCTGATATAAAGAAGTCACTCATTGGGTGGGCCTTGTGCCCGCCCAATTTGTTGGCCATGCGTCAGTGCGCTGGCGGTTTTGTGGACTTGGGTTCAGACATATTTTGCGCGCTAAAATGTCTCCCTCGCCTTTCTCGACGAGAAATTATTACTTATACCCATTCGAGAAGAAACCAGGCCCATGCAGCGCGACAAGATTAAACCGATTCTGTTCAGCGTCATCAAGCATTCCAGCAAGGAGGAATTGCGCCGCCAGATCCCGAAGGACATCGTCTCGGGCATCGTCGTGGCGGTCGTGGCGCTGCCGCTCTCCATCGCGCTTGCCATCGCCTCGGGCGTGAGCCCTGAGCGCGGCATCTACACGGCCATCGTCGCCGGCTTCCTCATTGCCATGCTTGGTGGCTCGCGTGTGCAGATTTCGGGTCCCACGGCCGCGTTTGCAACCATCGTCGCAGGTATTGTCGCCACCGACGGCCTCGAAGGCCTTGTGGCCGCCACGCTTATCGCCGGTGTGATCCTTATCTTGATGGGCCTGCTCAAACTCGGCACGCTCATCCGCTTCGTGCCCTACACCATCACCACGGGCTTTACCGCCGGCATCGCCGTCACCATCGTCATCGGCCAGATCAAGGATTTCCTGGGCCTCACCTATCCGGCCGGCACCGTCACGATCGACGCCGCCGACAAGCTTGCCGCCGTGGCCGCCAACATCTCCACCTTTAACTGGCAGGCCCTGCTCGTGGGCCTTGTGTGCCTGGCCATTCTCATCCTGTGGCCTCGCGTCAACGACAAGATTCCCGGCTCGCTTGTCGCCGTCATCGTCGGAGCCGTCATGGTGCCGCTCTTCGGCATGAACGTGAACACCATCGGCGACCTCTACACCATCCAGGCCGGCCTCCCTCAGTTCCAGGCGCCCCAGCTCAGCTTCGAGCTTTTCCGCAACGAGCTGTCCAACGGCGTCACCATCGCCATCCTGGCAGCCATTGAGTCCCTGCTTTCGTGCGTCGTGGCCGACTCCATGATCTCGGCCCACCACCGCTGCAACATGGAGCTCGTGGCCCAGGGTGTGGGCAACATCGGCTCGGTCCTGTTCGGCGGTATCCCCGCCACGGGCGCCATCGCCCGCACGGCCGCCAATGTCAAGAGCGGCGGCCGCACGCCCATCGCCGGCATGGTGCACGCCGTCGTGCTGCTTTTGGTGCTCGTTTTCCTCATGCCCTATGCCGCGCTCATCCCCATGCCCACCATCGCCGCCATCCTGCTGCAGGTGGCCTACAACATGAGCGGCTGGCGCAACTTCGCGCACCTGTGCCGCACCGCATCGAAGGGCGCCGTGGCGGCGCTGCTCCTCACGTTCGTCCTCACCATTGTGTTCGACCTGGTCACGGCCATCGCTGCCGGCATGACCATCACGGTGGTCCTCTTCATGAAGATGGTGAGCGAGGAGACCGAGGTCAAGGGCTGGAAGTACTACTGCGACGAGAACTCCGAGGTCACGCATCTGCGCGAGCTTCCCAAGAGCGTGCGCGTCTACGAAATCAACGGCCCCATGTTCTTCGGCATGACCGACCGTATCACCGACATTTCGGTCAAGGAGTTCACCCGCTACCTCATCATCCGCATGCGCGGCGTGCCCTCGCTTGACTCCTCGGGCATGAACGCCCTGGAGAACCTCTACGAGTACTGCAAGGAGAACGGCGTGCAGCTCATTATCAGCCACGCCAACGAGCAGCCCATGGCTGCCATGCGTCATGCCGGTTTCGTCGACCTGGTGGGCGAGGAGCACTTCCGCCCCAACATCGACGACGCCATCGCCCATGCCCGCGAGCTCGTCGCTGCCGACGAGCAGGCACAGAAGGCTGCCTAGCGCGCGCCCGCTTTTCCTCAAGGCCGCTTGCCTCCCACGGGGGCGAGCGGCCTTTTGCGTATTGCGCTGGTTTTGTCGCTTCGCGCGGCAACGGGTACAATCGGTGCGTTTGGTTTTTGCGGCCCCAACCGAAAGGCCCCCATGTCGACACTCGTTCTCGGAGACCTCCACCTCAAGCAGCCTTTTATCCTGCCCCGCCTGTTGGGATATGTGCGCGACCCCGAGCTGGCCGTGAGGCGCGTCGTGTTCTTGGGCGATGCGTGCGACGATTGGGGCGCCACTGAGCATCGTGCCCTCGATGCTCTTTCCTACCAGGCAGATTGGGTGGAAGCCCGCCGGTCTGAGGGCCTGAGGGTCGACGTCCTCATGGGCAACCACGACCTGTGCTACATCCGCGGCCGCGTGGGGTCGGGCACGATGCCGGGCATTATGCGCGAGGTGCGCGATGTGCTTGAGGACCGCCTCCATGTGCAGATGGCCACGACGGTGGGCTCGTTTCTGTGCTGCCATGCGGGCATCACGCAGGAGTGGGCCGACGAATACCTGGCAGAGGTGGACAAGACGCCCACGGACATCGCCGCCTGCCTCAACGCGATGCTCTGCGACTCGGGCCAATGGGCCGCTCTCGACAGCGCCGGCGCCTCCAGGGGAGGTTGGCAGGCTCCCGGTCCCGTGTGGGCCGACGTGTCCGACATGCTCTACGGGGCCCTTGCCGACCTCAGCCAGATCGTGGGCCACACGCCGATTGCCCGCGCCGGCAGGCTCGGCCTCGTGGGCTGGGAGGACGGTTGCGCTCCCGAGATCTGGGCATGCGACACGTTTTCGCTGCGTCGCTCGGGGGCGGCCATCGGCGACGGCTCGATGGTGCTGGTTGAAGACGACGGCCGCCCCCGTCGCCTGGCGTTTCCCGGCGAGGGCGGCTATGAAGCGGTCGCGCGTGCCGTGGCGGCCCAACGCGAGCTCTAAGGGCCGCTCAAGGCGAGGCATGCCCGCAAACCAGGTTAGTTTTATTTGGGAGCCCCGGTGATTCCGGGGGAGGAGATAGGGAGATTCATGCAATACCGCGAGTTGGGCAAGACTGGCGTCAAGGTGAGCGAGATCGGCTACGGCGCTGAGTGGATCCGCGGCGACGACCCCGAGGGCACCCGCGAGATCGTGCGCCGCGCCGCCCAGGCCGGCATCAACATCGTCGACTGCTGGATGGCGGACCCTGCGGTGCGCCGTGCGCTGGGCGCAGCCGTGTGCGGGCAGCGCGACCACTGGGTGGTCCAGGGCCACTTCGGGGCTACCTGGCAGGATGGCCAGTATGTGCGTACGCGCGACCTGGACAAGGTCGTGCCTGCGTGGGAGTTTTTGCTTGAGTGCTTCGGTGGCCACATCGAGCTCGGCCTCATCCACTATGTCGACGCGGTCGACGAGTTCAAGGCCATCATGGGCAGCCCCTTCATCGATTACATCCGCGCAGAGAAGGCGGCGGGCCACATCGACCACATCGGCCTTTCGACCCACAACCCCGAGGTCGCGCTTGTTGCCTGCGACTATCCCGAGGTTGAGATGGTCATGTTCTCGATGAACCCGGCGTTCGACATGCTGCCACCTTCCGAGAACATCGAGACGCTGTTTGTCGAGCATTACGACGACGCCCTGTCCAACGTCGACCCCAAGCGCCAGGAGCTGCTGCGCGCATGCAGCATGCACGGCGTGGGCATCACCGTCATGAAGCCCTTTGCCGGCGGCCGCCTGCTCGACGCCTCCAAATCCCCCTTCGGCGCGGCCATGACCACGACGCAGTGCATCGAGTACTGTCTCGCGCGTCCGGCCGTCGCCTCGGTCATGACGGGCTTCAGCACCGTCGAGGAGCTCGAGGGCTGCCTTGCCTATGAGGACGCGACGCCTGCTGAGAAGGATTTCGGCCGCGTGCTTGCCGCAGCCCCGGCGCATTCCTACTTCGGCCAGTGCATCTATTGCGGCCACTGCCAGCCTTGCGTCATGGGCATCAACATTGCCGAGGTCAACAAGTTCGCCGACCTGGCCATGGCCCACGACGAGGTGCCACCCTCGGTGCGCGAGCACTACAAGGCGCTGCCCGCCCATGCTGAAGATTGTATCGGGTGTCATCGCTGTGAGCGCAACTGCCCCTTCGGCGTGAAGATTGCGCAGCGCATGCGCCAGACCGCCAAGCTTTTCGGGCTGTAAGGCGACGTGTCCGGAGGCATCGAGCCCACACTGGCGCCAAACAAGAGGGGCCCGCGGGAAACGTTACGCATGCGCGCGCGTCCTGCGGGCCCCTTGCTTGCATGCGGGGCGGCTCCTGTCGGTGTGTGCCGGCCTTATTGGCTTGCCTGGTCTTGCCGGGCGAGCCATTCCACGGCCGACAGCGCTGCGACATTGCCCTGACCTGCGGCTTTGATGTACTGGTAGGGTTTGCCCGCGATGTCGCCGGCAACGAAAAGGCCTGGGATGTTGGTCGCCATCTGCAGGTCGCACACAACGTGGGGCCCGTCGGTCGCAAGGCCGCCGACGAGCTGGTCGGCGGCGACGGCGTCACGCAGCACAAATACCGCGCTCACCTCGTGGTTTCCGTCTTGGGTGAGAAGGGCGCAGGTCGCGCCGTTGCCCTCGATGCCAAGGGGTCGCTCCTCCACGACTTCGATGCGCTCGTCGCCCGGCACGTCGTGGCGCTTTCCAAAGAAGTAGAGCACGCGGCCGCACACCTCGGCGAGGTAGAGCGCCTCGCGCCAGGATTCCTCGCTGTAGCCGATGGCCGCCACGGTTTTTCCCCTGTAGAGATGGCCGTCGCAGGTGGCGCAGTAGCTCACACCGCGTCCGAGCAGCTCTTTTTCACCCGGCCAAGGTTTGCCCATGACGACGCCGCTGGCAAGTACCACGCTGCGGGCCTCGTATATGTCATGTGCGCCCTGCAGGGCGAAGTAGTCGCCCATGGGGTAGACGGCCACGATTTGCTCGGGCGTCACTGCCACGTCCATCGCGTCGAGGTGGGCACGCATGTGCGCTGCCAACTCCGCGCCGCCGACGTCGGGCAGGCCCGTGTAGTTGCGTATGTCGTGCGCCTTGCTCATCTTGGCGCTCAGCTCGGCGCTTCCAAAAAGCGCCACCTTCTTGTTGCGCAGCTTGGCCGTCACGGCAGCCGATACGCCCGCCGGTCCCGTGCCGACAATCGCGATGTCCATCCGGTCCATGCTTGCCTCCTTGTGGTGAGTGCCTGGTGCTTTCAGCCCAGTATATGCCCCGCGGCGCCTGTTCTCGCACGGGTCTGCGACGGACCTCCTTGCAAGACGCGCAATCTCATGTTCCCTTCGTGATTCACTGGCATGAGGGCCCTCAAGTTTGGTATGCTTCCTCAGCTCACGGGGCGCCTGGTCGGAAACCAGCGTCCGTCATCTACCATAAGGAGTTTTATCATGAAGCAGGGTATCCACCCCGAGTACGTCGAGTGCACCGTCCGTTGCACCTGCGGCAACACCTTCAAGACCCACTCGACCGTTTCTGAGCTCACCGTCGAGCTTTGCAACGCTTGCCACCCCTTCTACACTGGCCAGCAGAAGTTCGTTGACAACGCCGGTCGCGTCCAGCGCTTCGCCAGCAAGTTCGGTGGCGCCGCTGCCGCTCTGGCCGAGAAGCAGGCCGCTGAGAAGGCTGCCCGCGCTGCCAAGGCCGCCGAGGCCGAGGCCGCTGCTAAGATTGAGCGCGAGAAGAAGGCCGCCGAGAAGGCCAAGCGCGCCGCTGAGTACGCTGCTGCTCACGCCAACGACCCCGTCGAGGCTCCTGCCGCTGAGGCCGAGGCTCCCGAGGCCGAGTAGCCTTTAGCCCTGCCACGCAAGGCACCAGCACGTTCTTTAAGCCGGCCCTTCGAGTCATACCGAGGGGCCGGCTTTTTTCGTACCGAAGGATTGGGAGGATTCCATGGACGTTACGCTTCTCTACCACACGCCTGAACCCGAGCGCGCCGTGGCGACTGCTGCCCGCCTTTGCTATGCCCCCGTGGGCGGCCGCGAGCTCATGGAGAGCCTGACCGACGAGAAGATCCGCAAGGTTCTCACCACCATCATGTCGAGCGGTCACTTCTCCACGCTTGAGCATGCCAGCTACACGTTTGCCGTTGAGGGTGTGAGCCGTGCGCTCACCCATCAGCTTGTGCGCCATCGTCTTGCGAGCTACAACCAGCAGTCGCAGCGCTACGTCAAGTTCAAGGAAGAGCCGCCTATCGTGCGTCCCGCCAGCGTCGACACCAATCCCGAGGCCGCCCAGGCCTTTGACGAGGCCATCGATGCGTGCTGGCAGGCTTACGACAAGCTCGTGCAGGCTGGCGTTCCTGCCGAGGATGCGCGCTATATCCTGCCCAACGCCTGCGAGACCAAGATCGTCGTGACCATGAACATCCGCGAGCTCATGCACTTCTTCTCCAACCGCTGCTGCAACCGCGCGCAGTGGGAGATTCGCGAGCTTGCCTGGAAGATGCTCGAGCTTGTAAGGCCCACGGCCCCCTTCATTTTCCGCACGGCGGGCCCGGGCTGCATGCGTGGGGCATGCCCGGAGGGCAAGATGTGCTGTGGCAACCCCTATCCGCGTCCGGCCGAACTGTAATCAAACTTCAGGAGAGCGTGTCATGTCCCAGTACCAGGACGGCAATCCGTACGGCAACCAGCAGAACCCCCAGGGTCAGTACCAGCAGACGCCTCAGGGTCAATATCAGCAGGCCGACAACGTGCCCGTTTACTCTCGTGCCCAGGTCGTTGCCTGGCAGCAACAGCAGATGGCCATGCTGCAGAAGGGCATCGACGACGTACAGCAGCAGGCTCGCGCGAAGTCGCACCGCACGGCGGCTGTCACGGCGCTCATCGGCCTCGCGGTAGGCGTGCTCGCCGCAATCGTCCTGGCCAGGTTTGTCTTTGGCTGGGGCACGACGAAGCTCGATCCCGTTGCGCCCGCCTTGGCCGACACCGAGCTCTCCTGCGTGGTGGGCACCTACACCTACAACGGCGAGACGTTCGATATCACGGCACGCGAGGCCATCGAGGGCACGCAGTCTCTCTCGTACTCGCTCAACGCCGACGGCACGTACGACGCACCCTCCTCGGACATGGTCCTTGCGTATGCCCGCAACCAGGTGCTTGCCCAAATCGCCGCCGACGCCGGCATCACGGCGAGCGCCGACGAGGTGAATGCCTACATGCAGCAGCTCGTGGGCACAACCGACATCACCCAGGCAGCTGCCTACCTGCACATGGATGTCGACCAGGCTCAGGCGGCCCTGCAGCAGGCGTGCGCCATCTCCAAGCTCAAGGACAGCGTATGCCCCGCCTCTGCCCAGACGCTTCAGGAGCCTGTGTGGCCCTCCGACGGGAACACCGAGCTGGGCCATCCCGAATACGCCGACTACATCATCGGCCTGCTCGGCGCCAACTGGGACGCAGCCACCCAGTCGTGGGCCAACACCGACAACGCCTACTATGCCGTGCTCAAAGACCAGGTTTTCGCGCAGGGTTCTGCCAGCTACAATGCTGCAATGCTTGCGTATAACGTGGCATACCAGCAAGCCGGCGGCACAGCGGGCGATTCGTCGGCTGCCTGGACCGATTACGTCAACACCTACCTCGACAAGGCCGCTATCGTCATCTACACGCTGCGCGCCTAAGGGCTGCGGCGAGGGCGGCCTGGCATGCGCGGGGCCGACGGGAAGGATTCTCGAACCACAATGGCTGACACTAAGGACCAAAACACCGGGGAGCTCTTCCAGACCCACATCGGTGGTGCCGCCATGCTCGAGGGCGTCATGATGCGCGGTCGCTATTCCTGGGCCGTTGCCGTGCGTGAGCCCGAGGGCGGCATCTACGTGGAGGAGCACGACGTTCCCGGCTACGGCAAGAAGCAGCCCTGGCGCAAGTGGCCGCTCGTGCGCGGTTGCGTGGCCATGGTTGAGTCGCTCGTGCTGCAGTACAAGGCCATGGGCATCACCGCCGCCCACGCCTATGACTTCGACGAGGACGAGGAGCAGGCCAAGAAGCTCGAGGGCAAAAGCGAGGCTGAGAAGCAGGCGGCGCGCGCCGAGGCGGCCGAGCAGATTGCCGAGGAGCAGCGACAGGCCAGCGAGGAAGCCGAGGAGAAGGGCATGGCCGGCTGGATGGCCGTTTCCATGGCCCTGGGCGTGCTGCTGGGTGTGGCCCTCTTCATCTTCGTGCCTGCCTTTGTGACCAACCTCGTCGTGGGCGATTACTCCCATGACAACATGGTTGCGTGGAACCTGCTCGACGGCGTGCTGCGCGCCGCCATCTTCGTGCTGTACATGTGGCTCATCGCCCTCATGCCTGACATCAGGAAGATGTACCGCTACCACGGCGCGGAGCACAAGACAATCCACTGCCTGGAGCATGGCCTCCCACTCACGCCCGAGAACTGCATGGCGTTCTCCCGCCAGCATGTGCGCTGTGGCACCGCGTTCATCATCATGGTGCTCATCGTGTCCATCATCGTGTTCACCGTGTTCCCCACCGACATGCTCGTGGAGGCCCTGGGCCTCGAGGGCGGCGTGGGGCGCTTCCTGGTGGTGCTTCTCACCCGCATCGTCTTGCTGCCGATTGTGGCGGGCCTTTCCTATGAGGTCACCGTGCGCTGGGCCGGCCAGCATCCCGACAACCCTCTGGTGAAGATCGTGCTTGCCCCGGGTATGGCCATGCAGCTCATCACCACCAACGAGCCCGATACCTGCCACCTTGAGTGCGCCATCGCCGCGATGAAGGCAGTCGTGGCACGCGAGGCGCGCGAGGAAGGCTGGGAGCTTGGCCCCGACGGCCTGCCTCGCGACATCACTTCGCTTTCTGGCTGCCCGATGGCCACCGACGTGCCCGAATCAGTTGCACAGGGAAAGGAGTAACGACCATGGAAGAGGCCGCCTTCAAACCGTACGACGCACAGCGTTCTGTCTGCATCGCTCCCGACCGCCTTGCCGAGGCGATTGTGTGCGTGCATGCGGCGCTTGCGGCATGCACGCCCGTTGACGAGCAGCTCATGAGCGACATCCACGGCGACTCGCTGGCGTTCGACCATCTTGTGCGTTCCGCCTCGGGCCAGGTGCGTCGCTTTGTTGAGCAGACTTTGGGTGAGGGCTTCTCCTCCGAGGAGCTCGACTGCGTGTGTACGCTGCTCTACTACCCTGAGTTTGCCTACGAGGACGAGTGGGAGCGCGCGTGCGAGGGCCTCGACGTCGACGACCTCGTTGACCTGGCCGAAGATGTGCGCCAGCGTTGCACGGGGGCCTTCCACCTGATCGGTGATATTTGGGATCGCGGCCCGCGTGGCGACGAGGTCATGGCGACCCTCATCTCCACCCCTCGCGTCGATGTGCAGTGGGGTAATCACGACGTGTGCTGGATGGGCGCCGCTGCCGGCGACCCCGTGTGCATCGCGACGCTTCTGCGCAACAACATCAAGTACATGAACGTCGAGCAGTTCGAAGAGGGCTACGACATCGATCTGGAGCCCCTCTTCACGTTCGCCGAAGACACCTACACCGAAGAGGGCTCGCTCACGCCGTGCCTCAAGGCCATGAACGCCATCCTGTTCAAGTGCGAGGGCCAGGCCGTGCGCCGTCACCCCGAGTGGCACATGGACGAGCGTCTCCTGTGGGCCGCAATGGACCTGGAAGCCGGCCAGGTGCGAATCGGCGACGCCCTCTATCCGCTCAAGACGCGCGACTTCCCCACGTTCGACGTGGCCGACCCCTTTGCGCTCACGGCTCGCGAGCAGGAGGTGCTCGATGGGCTCGTCGAGGCGTTCCTGTCGAGCGAGAGGCTGCAGTCGCAGGTGCAGTGGCTCTACGACCACGGTTCGGTCTACAAGGTCGACGGCGACCTGCTGCTCTTCCACGGCTGCGTCCCCATGAACGAGGACGGCACGCTTGCCCAGGTAGACTGCGGCTCTGGTGTGGCGCGCTCCGGCAGGCTCCTGCTTGATTGGGTCGACGCCCTGTGTCGTCGCGCCTGGGAGGAGCGCCGCCAGACCGACCTCGACTGGATGGGGTACCTCTGGTGCGGCTGGCAGTCCACGTTTGCGGGCCGCGTCGTCAAGACGTTCGAGCGCACCTACCTTGAGGACAAGTCCACCTGGACCGAGCCTGAGGATCCCTACTATGCCCTCACGCGCGAAGATGCGCATGCGGCCCAGTCGGTGCTTGCCGAGTTCGGGGTCGACCCCGTGCACGGCCGCATCGTGAACGGCCACACGCCGGTGAAGCTGCCCAAGGGCGAGAATCCCGTGCGTGCCGAGGGCCGCCGCCTCGTGATCGATGGAGGCCTCTGCCAGGCCTATCGCAAGACCACGGGCATTGCTGGCTACACGCTCGTGCGCAAGGGCGACGAGCTCACGCTGGTGAGCCATGCCGATTTCCCCGGCCTGGATGCCGTGCGCACTTCTTGCGTCGACATGGGCCATACCGCCCAGGCGCTCTAAGCTCCAGGGAATTGCCAAACACACAAGAGGGGCCGGCCGAGCCTGCGCGTGTCGCAAGGCTGGGTCGGCCCCTCTTTGTATATATGGTGCAGGCGTGCGTGCTTGGCGAATATGACCCTACAGCATGAGGTCCAGGCTTACCGGGCAGTGGTCTGAGCCGTAGACGTCACTGAGGATGGAGGCGTCGGCCACTCTGCCTGCCAGGGCCTCGCTTACGAGGAAGTAGTCGATGCGCCAGCCGGCGTTCTTCTCGCGGGCCTTGAAGCGGTAGCTCCACCAGCTGTAGGCCCCGGTGAGGCTGGGGTGGAGCATGCGGAAGGTGTCGACGAAGCCGGCGTCGAGCAGCTCGGTGAACGCTGCGCGCTCCTGGTCGGAAAAGCCTGCCTTGCCCCTGTTGGGACCGGGGTTCTTCAGGTCGATCTCGTTGTGCGCAACGTTGAAGTCGCCGCAGGTGACCACGGGTTTGGTGGCCTCAAGGTCTTTGAGGAACTCGCGGTAGCGCCTGTCCCACGCCATGCGGTAGTCGATGCGCGCCAGCCCCTCCTGGGCGTTGGGCGTGTAGACGTCCACGAACCAATACCGATCGAACTCGAGCGCACAGATGCGTCCCTCGTTGTCGGGGTCGTCGGCGAACCCCATGCGCACGCTGCGGGGCTCCTCGCGGCTGAACACGGCCGTGCCCGAGTAGCCCTTCTTCTCGGCGTAGTTCCACACCTGATGGTAGCCCTCGGGCCTGAAGCAGAGTTTCTCCTGGTCAGGCTCTTGAAGCTTCGTCTCCTGCAGAGCCACCACGTCAGCGTCGAAGCTGTCGAAAAGCTCGGCGAACCCCTTCTTCATCACGGCACGCAGGCCGTTCACATTCCAGCTCACAAAGCGCAGCGGCTTGTTCTGTGTCTCCATTGCCCGGGCGTTCCTTCCTCGTCGTGCCCCGCGCTGCTGCGAGGGCACCCTGGGTGTGCGCAGGCCATGATAGCAGCCCTTGGCGGGGCGGGGACCTCGGCCATGACTGCTACAATTGGGCGCACATTTCTGCTGAGAATTGCTGGAAGGCGTCAAACGCGCCGGCTGCATGGCCCGTCTGGGAGGTCGTCACTTGATGGATTCGAACAAGATCGAGCAGGGAGTCCGCCTGATTCTTGAGGGAATGGGGGAGGACCCCGCGCGGGAAGGCCTGCTCGACACGCCCGCCCGCGTGGCACGCGCCTGCACGGAGCTTCTTGGCGGCATGGGGCAGGACGCGGCCCAACTCTTCACCACGATGTTTGAGGCCGACCACCACGAGATCGTTATCGTGCGCGACATCGAGTTCTTCTCCATGTGCGAGCACCACCTGCTGCCGTTCTACGGTGTGGCCCACGTTGCCTACCTGCCCAGTGCGCAGGGTCGTGTCTGCGGCATCAGTAAGCTTGCCCGCACGGTGGAGCTCTTTGCGCGTCGCCTGCAGCTTCAGGAGCGTCTCACCTCGCAGGTGGCTGACGCGGTGATGGACAACCTTGCCCCTCAGGGTGTCATCGTCAAGATGAGCGCCGAGCACATGTGCATGACGATGCGCGGCGTCTCCAAGCCCGGCTCGCACACGGTGACCCTGGCGACGCGTGGTGTCTTCGCCGATGACGCCGCCCTTGCGGCCCGCGCCCTCTCGCTTCTCGACTAGGGGAGGGCTGCGATATGGCTGAGCTGGCACAAGAGTGGCGCTGTGGCAGTCGCGTGCTTGACTTGGGGCGCACCCGCATCATGGGAGTGCTCAACGTGACGCCCGACTCCTTCAGCGACGGCGGCGCGCACGACTCCCTTGCCGAGGCGCTCGCCTGGGCCGACAAGATGCTCGACGACGGTGCCGATCTCATCGACGTGGGCGGCGAGTCCACCCGCCCCGGTTTTACGCCGGTGGGGCAGGACGAGGAGATTGCCCGCGTCGTCCCTGTGGTCGAGGCCCTTGCGGCACGCGGCGTGCTCGTCTCGGTGGACACGCGCCATCCAGGTGTCGCGCGAGCCGCGCTTGACGCAGGCGCGCACATCCTCAACGACGTCTCGGGCTTCGAGGACCCCGAGATGGTGCGGGTTGCCGCTGAGTATGGCTGCGGTGTTGTGGCCATGCACGCCTGCAAGGGTTATCTGGCAGGCCAGGCGCGAGCCGACGCGGGCAAGGACCCCGAGGGCTTCGCGCGTGAGGTCGAGGCGTACCTGCTGCATCAAGCGCACGTGCTTGAGCAAGCAGGCGTTGACCCCTCTTCCATCTGCATTGACCCAGGTCCTGGCTTTGGCACGAACGCCGACGAGGACCTTGCCGTGCAGGCGGCCACCTCGGCCATGACGCGCCTGGGCTATCCCTATCTGTGTGCCCCCTCGCGCAAGCGCTTTGTCGGCGCCGTCTCCGGGTCCAACCCCGCGGTTGCCCGCGATGCGGCAACGGCCGGTGTGGTGTGTGCGGCAGCCTTGGCAGGTGCCCGCATCGTGCGTGTCCACGACGTGCGCACCAGCGCTCAGGCCCTGCGTTGCCTGGAGGCATGCGTGGGCATCGCTCCCGCCCGTCGTGCCTTCATCGCCCTGGGCGGCAACATGGGCGACCGCCTGGCCTCGCTCAAGGCCGCCTGCTCCGCTCTCGACGCTCTGCCTCAGACCAGAGTGGTCGCCGCAAGCAGGGTCTACGAGACCGAGCCTGCCTACCTGGGCGACCAGGACCTGTTCGCCAACGCCGTGGTCGAGGTCTCTACCCGTCTGCACCCCCGCGCCCTCATCGAGGCGCTTCTCGGCATCGAGGATGCTGCGGGACGGGTGCGCACGGTGAAAAACGGCCCCCGCTGCCTCGACGTCGACCTGCTGTGGATGGAAGGCGAGCGCCATGCGGGCCCGCGCCTTACCTGCCCGCATCCCCTCATCGGCGAGCGCGACTTTGTGCTTGTGCCCCTCGGCGACCTCGTGGGCGACGTCGAGGCGTTTTGCGCCCGTGAGGGCATCGCATGCGTGCCGGCCGAGCAGCGGGTGGGCCACATCGAGCGCGTCCTGGGCAACCTCGCCTAGATTCGAGCTTACCTGTACCTTCAACTCGAACTTTATCCTGAAAGGCGGCTCCCATGAGCACCTTGTCGCAATTCGAGACAAACGACCTGCTCAGGGTCGTAGATGTGACCACTTCCACCAATGACGACGCCCGCGAGGCGGCCCGCGAGGGGGCTCCGCACGGCTCTGCCGTCGCTGCCCGTGTGCAGACGGCGGGTCGCGGCAGGCGTGGCCACGTGTGGGAGTCGCCGCGCGGCAGCCTCTATCTCTCATGCGTCTTGAGGCCCAGCGTGCCCATGCACTTCTTCACCGGCCTGCCTGCGGTGTGCGCCCTGGGCGTGCTCGACTGCCTGCGCGACGACCTCGGCATCGCCCAAGCGGCGCTCAAGTGGCCCAACGACATCATCGCGGGCCCTTCCAAGCTTGCCGGCATCCTCGTCGAGGCTGGCTCTTCTGCCATGGGTACCTTTGCCGTGTGCGGCGTCGGCGTCAACGTGGCCCCCGCCATGGCTGACAGCGCCCCTCAGGCCCAAGCGACCCCCGAGACGGATGCCGTCCCGAGCCCCGAGGCCCTGGCGCGTACGTGCCTGGAGGAATTGGTTGAAGACCCCTCGAAGCTTCCTGCCTTCGAGGATGTCGCCGAGCTCCTGCGCCGCCGCATTGTGGCGCGTGTGGATGCCTGGGACCTTGCGTGTCGGCAGGGGAGGGCCCAGGCCGGCCCCCTCGCCCCCATCCTCAACGAGTACTTCGACTGCTGCCCCCTGCTGGGTCACCGTTTGAGGGCACTTTCTCCCGAAGGCGAGCTGGTCTGCACGGGGTACTTCGCCGGCCTGGACTGCTGGGGCCGCGCCACTGTCAGGCGCGACGATGGCGTCGAGGTTGTTTACACGTCCGAAATGGTCTCGCTGCGCCCCGAGTAGTAGACTCCACGCCTGCGCATGAGCGCATCGTTGAGGTTTGTCCATATGAGAAGAGGGAGCACCCGCATGAATCAGACGGCCGCCGTATCCAAGCCCGGCATCTCCACGCTCGACATCGCCCAGTGCGGTGTCGTCATCGCGCTCATTGCGGTGGCGGCCCAGGTCATCGTGGCCATTGGCCCAGTTCCCTTCACCCTGCAGCTGCTCGTCGTGGTGCTCGCCTCGCTCATCTTCACCCCGCGCCAGGCTTTTATCGCCCTTGCCGGCTACATCCTCCTCGGCCTTGTGGGCCTGCCGGTGTTCTCCGGTGCCGCCGGCGGCTTTGCCAAGCTCTGCGGTGTCACAGGCGGCTACCTCTACGGCTTCGTCGTCTCGGCGTTTCTGGGCGCCTTGCTGCGCCGTCTGGTTCTGGGCGATCCCGCCCGCGCCGGCAAGCCGCGCCGCATCGCCTCTGACGTCGTTGCCTGCGTGGCCACCGTTGTCGTGTGCTACGCCATCGGCACCGCTCACTTCATCGCGGTGAGCGCCCTGGCCGGCACCTCGGTCGAGCTCGGCTATGTGCTGGGCGTCTGCGTCGTTCCCTTCATCCTGCCCGACGTGCTCAAGTGCGTTGCCGCCGTGCTGGTTGCCTGGGCCCTGCGCGCTGCCATCCCTTCCATTGCCGCGCGTTAGGAATCCGCAGCTCGTTGCCCATTTCTCGCAGCTGAGTAGCTCATCGTTTTAAAAGTTGCATTTTCACAACAAAGCCTTTCAAGCCTTTCCTTCCCATGGCGGGCAGGTACCATGCTGTTTTGAATGCATGTATCTGCTCTACGTGGAGAGGGAGGGCTTTTTCATATGAACAAAGCAGCCAAAAAACGCCTCATCGTTGTGGGACTCGTGATCGTCGTTGTCGCCCTCGCGCTGTTCGCTGTGCTGGGAGGCGGTGCGGCTGCCGCCACGCTCACGGTGGAGCAGGCTGTCTCGGGCGATTACGAGGGCAAGAAGATCCAGGTGTCCGGCCCTGTCGTCAAGGACTCGTACGCCACCGAGGGAACGAACTGCATCTTTAAGATTGCCGGCTCCGAGGAAGGCTCCAATGCCGAGCTCGAGGTCATCTACGGCAAGGGCATGCCCTCCTCGTTCGGCACGGGCGTGACTGCCATCTGCACGGGCACCCTGCAGGACGGCACGCTGCTGTGCTCCGAGCTTGCCACCAAGTGTCCCTCCAAGTACGAAAGCGCCGAGGGCGCGGTCACGGCTGCCGTCATCGCCGCTTCTCCCGCAAGCTACGTCGGTGTCGACGTCAAGCTTGCCGGCTACGTCACCGAGGGCTCCATCGCCGCCGCGTCCCAGGACGTGCGTTTCGTCGTGAACTCCCAGGGTTCAAGTCTCAATGTCAACTATAAGGATGCTCTGCCCGAAGGCATGGAGGATGGCAGCGCGGTCGTGGTGAGCGGCGCTCTGGACGCCGACGGCGAGACGTTCGTCGCCACCGATGTCGCGCTCGACGCTTCCGTGCAGTCCGAGTAACTCATAAGGAGAGGTTTGAAGATGGTTTCGTATGCTATGGGCGCCATTGGCGCGGGGGCGCTGTGGGTTGCCTTCGCGGCCACCATCGGTGCCATCGTCTTGCTGATTGCAGGTCACCTCAAGGCCGGCAAGCCCGCTGGTAAAGGCGTGGCCAAGGCCGGCGCGTCGAAGGACGCCGCTTCCCTGCGCGTGGGTCGCATCTGCGTTTTCGTCGCCATGTTCGCCCTGCTTCTGGCCTGCGGCATCATCGTCGAGGGCTTCTTCACGCATAACGTCGCCCTGTATTACGTCGCCACCCAGTATCCCACCGACACGGGCTCGCTCTTCTGGTTCTACCAGCTCGCCGGCCTGTGGGCGGGACGCGCCGGCTCGCTTCTCACCTGGGCGTTTCTCATCAGCGCCTTTGCTGGCTACGTTGCTTGGCGTCGTCACAGGCACCCCGAGCACCTTTCCGATGTCGCGCTCGTCGTCATCATGTCCGTCCTTCTGCTCTTCATTGCCGTCATGCTGTTCAGCTCGGGCAACAACCCCTTCATTCTCACTGACCGCGCCTACATCGACGAGACCACCGGCGCCCTTGTCGGCCAGGCAACTGCCTGGGGCATGAACCCGCTGCTGCAGCACTGGGCCATGGCCATCCATCCGCCGACGCTGTTCATCGGCTACGCCGGCATGACTGTGCCGTTCGCCTATGCCATCGCGGCCCTCGTGTGCAACGACCCCTCCAAGCGCTGGGTTGAGCTTTGCCAGCGCATCGCCCTGTTCTCCTTCATCTTCCTCACCGCCGGCATCGGTCTGGGTGCCGTGTGGGCTTACGTCTGCCTGGGTTGGGGCGGCTATTGGGGCTGGGACCCGGTCGAGAACGCCTCGCTTCTCTCCTGGCTTGTCGCCGTCGCTATGATTCACACCTTCACCGTGTACCGTCGTCGCAACATGATGAAGGGCTGGGCCGTCTTCACCGCCACCCTCACGTTCGTCTTTGTCGTGCTCGGCACGTTCATCACCCGCTCGGGCCTCGTCGAGTCGGTCCATGCCTTCGACAACGACCCCGTGTCGCTCTACCTGTTCCTCGCCGTCATGCTCGGCGCCCTGATCGTCCTGCTCGTTGCCTGGATCATGCGTCGCCAGAGCTTCCAGAGCTCCGACGACATCGAGAAGGTCGTCTCCAAGAACGGTTCGTACTACCTCACGAACCTCGTCATGGTGTTCGCCGGCATCCTGCTTGCCTACCTCACGGTGTCGAGCGCCCTGCCTAGTTGGCTGCCCGCCGGTGGCCTCACCATCGGCACGGGTGCCTACGAGACGGTCGCCCGTCCTCTGGGCGTCATCCTGTGCGCCCTGGCTGCCGTGTGCCCCTTCCTCATGTGGAAGAAGACCGACGGCAAGCAGTTCTGGTCCAACATGCGCCTGCCCCTCATCATCGCGGCCGTGCTCGCTGTGGCGCTCATCGGCCACTGGGCCTTCAACTTGCTGCCCGCCTATGAGGCCAACCTCTCCCAGGCCGACACCGTCGCCGCCGCCGACCTGCAGAACATGGGTCCTGCCTGGTATTACAACGGCCTTGCGGTCATCGCCATGCTCGTGGGCTCGCTTCTTGTCGCCGACTCCGCCTACCTGGTCGTGCGCGGCGTGCGTGCCCGCATGAACAACAAGGGCGAGAGCCTGCCCCGCGCGATTGCCGGCATCGTGACCAAGACCCCTGCTCAGACGGGTGGTTACCTCACGCACCTGGGCCTGGGCATCGTGCTCATCGGCCTGGTGGGCTCGGCCATGTACATCACCGACCGCACCTACATCTTCAACGAGGGCGACACGGCCCGCGTGGGTGCCTACACGCTCAAGCTCACCGACGCCACCGAGGCTCACTACGACGAGCAGAACAACCGCCTTTCCGACGTGACCGTCGAGGTCTCCAAGGGCGGGCAGGTCATCGACACCCTGAACCCCGCGGAGTGGACGGCCAAGAGCTACTACGGCCAGACCTTCGTCACCGCCTGCACCGTCTCCAACCCCTTCGAGGACCTCTTCGTGTCCTACCAGGGCTACAGCTCCTCGGGCTACATCGTCAACGCGCGCATCAACCCCATGATCTCGCTTGTGTGGGCGGGCTTCATCGTCATGACCATCGGCATCGTCTGCGCTGCCGCCCCCAAGCGCTCCTCGATCAAGGACCAGCTCGAGGTTCTGCCCGGCGGCGCCGGCGAGCAGGGCGCGGCCGAGCCTGCCGAGCCGAAGGAGTAGCCCCATGGTGGAGACCCCCGCGCTTGCGGTGCACGACATCAAGAAGGCGTTCGGGACCCGTCGCGCGCTCGACGGCGTCTCGTTCGACCTCCCGCAGGGTGCGTTCCTTTCCATCTTCGGGCCCAACGGTGCAGGCAAGACGACGCTTTTGCGCATCCTGTCCACTGTGAGCCGTCCCACTGCCGGCAGTCTCACCATGCTTGGCATCGACGCGCTCGAGAACCCCGAGGAGCTGCGCGGCCGCATCGGGCTCATCTCGCACAAGCCCATGGTGTACGGCGACCTCACGGCCATGGAGAACCTTGAGTTCTTCGCCAAGCTCTACGGCGTGCCCGATGCCCGCAACCGCATCCTTGACCTGCTTGAGCTCGTCGAGCTCGACCACAGGCGAAACGATGCGGCCCGCACGTTCTCCCGCGGCATGACCCAGCGCCTCTCCATTGCGCGCGCCCTTATCAACGACCCGGCCATCGTGCTGCTCGACGAGCCGTACTCGGGCCTGGACCCGCATGCCATGCAGCTCTTCGACGAGCTCATCGCGCGCGTTCGTCGGGGCCGCACCTTCGTCATGGTCTCTCATGACCTTGACAAGGGCTATGAGCTGGCATCGCACGCCCTCATCCTGGCTGCGGGCCGCGTGGTGTGCTTCGACGAGAAGGCCGCGCTCGAGCGCGAGGCGTTCCGCAAGCTGTATCTGTCTACCGTCGGAATGGGGGTGGCTTAAGACTATGGCTTCCAACTGCTCTTCTGCTGGCCAGGCTAGTGGGGCCGCCCTTCCTCGCGTGAGCTTCTGGGCTCAGTACAAGGCACTACTCATCAAAGACGTGCGCATGGAGCTGCGCACACGCGACATGATCGTCTCCATGGGCGTCTACGCGCTGCTTGTGCTCACGGTTTACGGCGCGACGATGTCCCAGACCGGCGACGCCTTCGACATCTTGTCCGTGGCGGCGGGCCTGCTGTGGGCGATGATCGTCTTCACTTCGCTTCTGGGCCTCAACCGTTCCTTCGCCAACGAGGTGGAGAACGGCTGCCTTGAGGGCGTGTTGCTCGCCCCCGTCTCCCGCGCCGCTATCTACCTGGCCAAGATGACCTCCAACCTGTTGTTCCTCTGCGTGGTGGAGCTCATCGCCGTGCCGTTGTTCTTCGTGTTCTTCCTCTCGGGGGCTGTGCTCGCCGATACGACTCCCTACATCGTGCTGCCGCTGCTCGTGGGTTCCATCGGCATCGCCGGCGTCGGCACGTTTCTGTCCACGATGACGATGGACACGCGCGGCAAGGACGTGCTGCTCGCGATTCTCTTCATCCCGGTCATCTTCCCGCTGCTCTACGCGTGCGTGAGCGCCACCTCCGTCGCGCTGCTTGGCGTGGAGGGGCAGATGGTCACGTTCTGGCGCAGCCTTATACTGGCGGGCGGTTACGACGTCATCATGGTTGCCGCAGCCTGGGGCCTCTACGAGTTTATCGTCAACTCCTAGACATCTGCCAGCCCTTTTGGTCGGTGTCCGCTGCCATGTGCGCCGTGGCGGCATGTCTTATAGAAAGGAACCTTGTCATGGCACAAACCGAAGCGAAGGTGAAGAGGCGCTTCGACTGGGGAACGGCCGGCGTCGTCTCCCTGGTCGTGGGACTTCTGCTCACGACGTTCGATTTCCTCTGGGCGCTTCTCAAGGCACCCATGGTCAACGGCGACCTCGAGCTCAGCCAGACCTATGTCATTGGCGGCGTCGTCATCGACCACATGCAGGTCCTCACGCAGAAGATCTTCTACTTCCACGTGCCTGTTGCCATCGTCTCGTTCATCTTCATTATCGTAGCGGCAGTCTATGCCGTGCTCTACCTGGTGAAGAAGGAGGCCCGCTACGACCTGCGCAGCAAGACCTGCATGGTTATCGCCCTCGTCTTCATCTGCGCCACCATGGTTTCGGGCGACACATGGACCCGCGCCGAGTGGGGTGTGTGGTGGACTTGGGATCCGCGCCTCACCACGTACTTCATCCTCACGATGCTCACGCTGGCCTACTTCATCCTGCGTGCCGCCATCGACGACCCCGAGCGCCGCGCGCGTCTGTCGGGTGTCTTCTCCATCCTCGCTGCCATCGATGCGCCTATCTCGTACTTCATCACGCGCATGGTGCCCTCCTCGTTGCATCCGGTGATCTCGTACTCCGGCCTTGAGCCTGCCATGCTCATCCCGTTCATCTGCGGCATCTTCGGCATGATGTTCGTGGCTTTTGGCCTCTATCATCTGGCGCTGAGGACTGCCGAGCAGTCCGAGGAGCTTGCCGAGCTCAAGCAACGCTGGGAAGACCTTTCCCGCTAATCTTGGCCGTCGCCTGTCGTTTCGTCGTATCTAGCAAAGGAGCCAACCATGGATCCCGTTCTTGCCGAGCTTTACACCAATATCGACGCCGCCCCGTATCTCATCGCCGGCTACGCGCTCATTTGGGTTATCCTTCTCGTGTTCGCCATCGTGATGCTGAGCCGCACGAAGAAGACTCAGAAGGACATCGACGCCCTGAGGGAGGCCATCGAGCGTCGCGAGCGCAAGGAGGAATAGAGCGTATGGGCGTACTCAAGGACATGGTGTTTCCCGCCGAGATGGGCCGCGATGAGTACCGGGCTCGGCGCGAGGAGCTGAAGACGCGCCTGGCGCTTCTCCAGCAACATGCCATCAAGGCAAACATGGGCACGGTCATCCTCTTTGAGGGTTGGGGCGCTTCAGGCAAGGGAAGCCGCATTTCCGACCTCGTGGTTGACCTTGACTCGCGCGCCTACAGCGTGCACACGATGGAAGAGCCCGTGGGCTACGAGGGACGCCTGCCCTTTATGGCGCGCTATTGGATGCGCTTGGGCAAGCGGGGCACCATGACCATCTTTGACCAGGCCTACTACGACGAACTGTCGCGCGCCTGGGTGGAGGACGTACGCCTGCAGGGAGACCCGAGTCAAGACAGCGCCGCGCGCGTGCAAATGGCAGCCCGGGCAGACCAGCGGGTGCGCGAGCACATCAGGTCCGCCCGCGCTTTTGAGCGCCAGCTCACCGACGACGGCTTCATCATCGTGAAGTTCTTCCTGCACATCACCCGCAAGATGCAGTCGCGTCGGCTCATGGAGCTCATGGGTGACGAGGCGAGCGCCTGGAAGGTCGACCAGTCCGACATTCGTCAGATTCAGCACTACGACGAGTATGTGCAGGTCTACGAGCGCTGGCTTACGAGCGATTCGGCCAAGGACCAGTGGTGCCTGGTGCCGGCGGAGTTTCGCCGCAACTCCAACATCTTGATTATGGAGGAGCTCGTCCGGCGCATGGACGAAGGCCTGCGCGCCCGCGGCATCGACCCCGACCAGCCCATCGGCCAGGGCGAGGCGCTTGAGACGCCCGCCGGCGGCGCTGCCGCAGCTCCGTCTGCTGCACCTGAAGAGCCCGTCGAGATTCTCAGCGAGCCCGAGATCCTTGCCCGCGAGGTAAAGAAGGCCAAGCGCCGTATGGGAGACGCGAGCAAGCTTACCTCGAGGTTCGAGTTGGAGACGGTGCCCGACTTGGCCCGCTCGCGCCGTAAGCCCCACGAGATGGACAGCGACGACGAGTACCACCATGAGCTGAAGCGCGAGCAGGAGAAGCTGGCGCGTCTGTCGCTTGAGATGTACCGCCATAGGGTTCCTCTCATCGTGGCTTACGAGGGGTGGGACGCCGCCGGCAAGGGCGGCAACATCAAGCGCCTCACCGCCGCAATGGATGCGCGCGGGTATCGTGTGAACCCCATTGGCCCGGCCTCGCGCGACGAGCTTGCCCGTCCTTTCTTGTGGCGCTTCTGGAACCGCCTGCCGCGCTCGGGTCACACCGCCATCTTCGATCGCACCTGGTATGGTCGCGTGCTTGTGGAGCGCATCGAGGGGTTTGCGACCAAGGACGAGTGGCGCCGCGCCTACGACGAGATCAACGAGTTCGAGGATGACCTGCGTATCTGGGGTGCCGTGCTCGTGAAGTTCTGGATCGACGTGAGTTCGGCCGAGCAGCTTGCACGCTTCGAGTCGCGCCAGGCCGATCCTGCTCGCCGCTGGAAGATCACGCCCGACGATTGGCGCAACCGCGCCAAGAACGACCTGTACTACGAGTGCGTCGACGACATGGTGCGTCTTACGTCCACTCCCTATGCGCCGTGGCACATCATACAGTCCGACGACAAGCGCTATGCGCGCGTCAAGGCACTCAAGATTGTGAACAAGGCTTTGTCGGAGCGACTCGAGTTGTAAAGAATCGCTGATGGTCTTGCACAGCTGCAAGTGATTGTGCATAATGTACGTCCGCTGTCCCCATCGTCTAGCGGCCTAGGACGTCGCCCTTTCAAGGCGAAGATCGCGGGTTCGAACCCCGCTGGGGGCACCATTTGTCTCTTAGAAAGCCCGCAACGCGCATGCGCTGCGGGCTTTTTTTGTTTGTGCCCGCTTCAGGGATGCCCTTGTTGTGCGATGTGGGCGCCCAGCCCTCGTGAGTCGTTCGCTTTGAGGGATGATGATGCAAACGTCTGTGTGCGGGGTGGACCTGTCGTCTGCCCCGTGCTGTGCGAAAGGGGTATGACCATGATCACGTCAATGTCGCGCCGTGAGATGCTTGCCGGCGGCCTGATGGCCCTTGCTTGCGCGGGAACCGCATCGGCCTTTGCCGACGAGGCGAAGTCTGAATCGCTCGCCGACACGGTCTCCAAGCTTGTCGCCTGCCCGGTGAACCTCACGGAAGACCAGCTCGACGACGCCATTGCCGCCTACACCTACGATGGCAAGGCCACCGAGATCACGGCGCGCATGGTCATCGAGGACGCCACGAACATCGAGCAGCGCAAGAACGACGACGGCACCTACTCCACTCCCAGCACCGAGGACATCCTTACCTACGTGCGCAACGAGATCCTGCGCACCCTTGTGCAGGCCAACGGCATTGAAGTGAGCGATGACGAGGTCTCTGCCTACATGCAGAACACCTTGGGAGCTCAGGACTTCGCCACGGTGGCCAACTACTACGGTCTCGATGAGGAAAAGGCCAAGACCATCATCACCGAGGGTGCCGCAGTGGCCAAGCTGCGCGACACGGTGAGCGGCTCGATCGGTTCGTCTCCCCAGGCGCCTGAGTCTCCTGCCGACGGCGACAACTCTGCCGCCAATGCCGACTATGCCGCCTACATCGTGGAGCTTGCCGGCAGTGATTGGGACGCTGAGAACAAGACGTGGGCCGACGGCAGCCCCTATGCAAGCGCTCTTGAGGCCTACGACTTCAATGGTGAGCTGGCAAACTACCAGATGGCCTTTGCGGCATATAGCGTTGCCTCCCAGCTGTACGGCCAGGCTTCCTCTGCCCAGTACAGCGCCTGGCAGTCCTATACCAACGAGTATTTCGGCACGGCGACCCTTACCGTACTTTCGCTCAAGGCGTAGTCGGCCTCAAGGTTTCCTGTCCTGTGATTTGTGGAGTAAGAGTAGGAAAGCCCCGCGCGAGGGTCATTTCGCATTGACACTCAGGAGCCTTCCTCATAGACTCTTTTAGTTCACTTTCGCAGAGCCCCGTGAAACCTCTGTTTCAGTGACAAATCCTATGCGAGTATGAGTTGGAGGAGTTTTACGTGAAGACCACGTACTACGCCAAGCCCGGTGAAGTCGAGCGCGAGTGGCTGCTCATTGACGCTGCCGAGGGCAAGAATGGCGGCATGATTCTCGGTCGTCTGGCCGCCCAGGTTGCTGCTATCCTGCGCGGCAAGCACAAGCCGACCTTTACCCCCCATGTCGACACGGGTGACTTCGTTGTCATCGTCAACGCCGACAAGGTGCGCCTCTCTGGCAACAAGGAAGAGGAAAAGGTCTGGTACCGTTACACCGGTTACATCGGTGGCCTCAAGAAGGAGACCTGGAAGGAGGCCATGGAGAAGCACCCCGAGCGCATTGTTGAGCGCGCTGTCAAGGGCATGCTCCCCCACAGCTCCCTCGGCCGCAAGCAGTTCACCAAGCTCAAGGTGTACGCTGGCCCCGAGCATCCCCACCAGGCCCAGAACCCTCGCAAGATTTCCGTGGAGGCGTAACCGATGAGCAACGAAGCCATTTACTGGGGCACCGGCCGTCGTAAGAACGCCGTCGCCCGTGTTCACATCGTTCCCGGCACCGGTAAGGTCACCGTCAACAAGCGCGACGCTGTCGAGTACTTCGGCCGTCAGCAGCTCGTCGACATGGCCCTGATGCCCCTCAAGGTCACCGAGACCGAGGGCCACTTCGACGTCATCGCCCTGTGCGACGGCGGCGGCATCTCCGGTCAGGCCGGCGCTCTGCGTCTGGGCATTGCCCGCGCCCTTCTCGAGGCTGGCGACTACCGTCCCGTCCTCAAGAAGGCTGGCTACCTCACCCGCGACGCCCGCGTGGTCGAGCGTAAGAAGTACGGCCTCAAGAAGGCTCGTAAGCGCCCGCAGTTCTCCAAGCGCTAAGCTTTACCTCCAGCTTTTGTGTACAAGAGGAGCCTCACCTTGTGTGGGGCTCCTTTTTTGTTTCCTGCTCGGGTCATCCACGTCGAAGTGGCGTGTACTCGCCCCATAGTCGGTGGGCGGTTTGCGTTGGGCTGATACAATCAGTCAGTTATGGCGTCTGTTTCGCCATCCTGTTTGTATGCAACGCGCACGCTCTAAAGGAGGTGCCCCATGTGCGGCATTGTCGGATATGTAGGCCATGATCAGGCTCAACCGTTTCTTCTCCAGGGTCTTGAGGCACTTGAGTATCGCGGGTACGACTCGGCGGGTTTGGCCGTCGTCTCGCAAGACAAGGTTCTTCGCAGCATTCGCCGCAAGGGTCGCGTGAAGGTGCTTGAGGAGGCGGCTCAGGCAGATCCCATGCCGGGCTGCACCGGCATCGCCCATACGCGTTGGGCCACGCACGGCATTCCGTCCGAGCGCAACGCCCATCCCTTCCGTGACTGCTCGGGCAACTTTGCCGTCGTGCACAACGGCATCATCGAAAACCACGCCCAGCTGCGCGAGCGTCTCGTGAGCGAGGGCCATTGCTTTACGAGCGACACCGACACCGAGGTGGTCGTTCACCTTGTCGAGGCAGCCTACGAGGGCGACCTCATGGCCGCTGTGCAGCAGGCGGTCTCGCAGGTCGAAGGCGCCTACGCGCTCGCCGTCGTATGTGCCGAGCTTCCGGGTGAGGTCGTCGTCGCGCGCAAGGGATCTCCTTTGGTGCTTGCGAGCACAGAAGGCTGCTGCGCGTGCGCCTCTGACCTCACGGTGCTCCTCGGCATGACGCATGACATGATTATGCTGGCAGATGGCCAGGTCGGCCGCATGCGCGCCGATGGCACCATTGAGCTTGTCGATGCCCAGGGCGCCCCTGTCACCCCTGAGGTCCTCCATGTCGACTGGGACGCCTCTTCGGCGAGTCTGGGCGGTTGGCCCGACTTCATGGCCAAGGAGATCTCCGAGCAGCCCCAGGCCATCGAGCGCTTGCTCGAGGGCAGACTTACGCCGCAGGGCGTCACGCTTGACGAGCTTGACATCACCGACGAGGAGCTCGCCGGTCTCGACCAGGTCTACATCGTTGCCTGCGGCACCTCCTACCATGCGGGCCTCTACGCCAAGCGCCTCATCGAGTCGTGGGCGCGCCTGCGTGTCGAGGTTGATGTTGCAAGCGAGTTCAACTACCGCGACGTGCTCGTCAACGAGCGCACCCTGTGCATCGTCATCACGCAGTCGGGCGAGACGGCCGACACGCTCATGGCGGCGCGCAAGATGAAGGCCGCCGGTGCCAAGGTGCTTGCGGTGACCAATGTCCTGGGCTCCACCGCCGCCCGCGAGGCCGACGCCACCATCTACCTGCAAGCGGGCCCCGAGGTTTCCGTTGCCTCCACCAAGGCCTACACCGCCCAGCTTGTGGCCATGGCGCTTGTGGCACTCTTCCTCGCCCAGGCGCGCGGCAACCTCACGGGCCGCGACTTCGGCGAGCGCGCGGCGGCCTTGCGAGCCATCCCCGGGCAGCTGCGTGCGATGCTTGACCGCAAGCACCAGGCAAACGTGTGCGCCGGCGCTTTCGAGAACGCCGCAAGTGCGCTCTTCCTGGGTCGCGGCTTCAATGCCGCAAGCGCCGAGGAAGGTGCCCTCAAGCTCAAGGAGGTCAGCTACCTGCATGCCGAGGCCTATGCCGCCGGCGAGATGAAGCACGGGCCCATCGCCCTGCTTGAACCCGGCTTCCCCGTACTCGTGGTTGTGCCCGACGATTCGGTGCGCGCCAAGACAGTCTCCAACATCGCCGAGATCAAGGCGCGCGGGGCTACGGTGTGCGCGGTTGCGACCGAGGGCGACGACGAGGTCGCTGCCCTTGCCGACCGCATGATGTGGGTCCCGCCCGCACCCGAGTGGGCTTATCCGGTGAGCGTTGCCGTGGCACTGCAGCAGCTTGCCCGCGAGGTTGCCCTTGCGCGTGGCTGTGACATTGACAAGCCGCGCAACCTTGCCAAGTCCGTGACGACTGAGTAGAGGAGTGTACGTGGCAGGTATCGGCGTCGACATCGTCGAGATTGACCGTATCAAACAGATCCTTCAACGTACGCCTCGTTTTGAGGAGCGCGTCTTTACCCCGAAGGAACGCGAGTGGGCGAGCAGGCGCCGTGACCCGTTCGTGACCTATGCGGGTTTCTTCGCTGCCCGCGAGGCGGTGCTCAAGGCGCTCGGCACCGGCTTTGGTTCGGGCGTGGGCTTTGCCGACGTGTGGGTCGACCACGATTCCAAGGGCCGCCCCGTGGCGCGCCTGGAGGGTGGTGCCAAGGAAGCGGCCGCCAGCCAGGGTATAAGCGAGGTCTTCCTTTCCATCTCCCACACCGGCGGGCTTGCAATTGCCAACGCCCTCGCGGCCGACGAGGAGTCCCAACCGCCCCGCCCCCGCGATGTGAAAGACGAGAAAGCGCAGATAGCGCAGCAGTTCAAGCAGGTTCGTTCGCTTTTGGACGAGCTCGACACACAAGAATGAGAGTGATGCAATGCAGCCGGTTCTGAACGTGCGCGATGTACCCGGACTCGAGGCCGCCATTGAGCAGCGCGGCGTCGATGCTGCCGAGCTCATGCGCCGAGCGGGCACGGTCGTCGCCCAGCAGGCCATGCGCGAGGTCGACCAGGGCGCCGTCGTTGTGCTCTGCGGCCCAGGCAACAACGGCGGCGACGGCTGGGTGGCGGCTGACTACCTGGCCGGACACGGTCTCGAGGTCAACGTCGTCACTGCCGCCGAGCCCTCGCTCATCCGCAGCGCCGCGGCGCACCAGGCAGCCCAGCGCGCCTGCACCGTCGGTATCCCCGTCCATGTGGCACCCGACTACGAGGAGCTCGCGGCCCTGCTGGTGGAGGCCGACGTCGTCATCGACGCGGTGTTCGGCACGGGTTTCAAGGGCGCGATGTCCGAGCCGTTCGACATGTGGGTCGAGGTCGTCGACGACTATTTCGAGGGCATGGTGCTCTCGGTCGACGTCCCCAGCGGCATCAACGCCGCGACGGGCGAGGCGGAAGGCCCCTTCTTCCAGGCTGACACGACGCTCACCATGTTCGCCCTTAAGCCCGGTCTCATCGCCGGCCTCGGCAAGCAGGCGTCCGGCCAGCTTGTGGTGGCGAGCCTTGTGGGCGACGACGAGGGCTCCGAGGAGCTTGCCGACACCGCGGGCGCCTACCTGCTCGGCGAGGCCGACTACCTCGACGCCCTGCCGGAGCGCGACGAGTTTGCCGACAAGTACGGCCACGGCCGCGTCCTTGTCGTGGCGGGCTCGACGCGGTTCCCCGGCGCGGCCATCATGGCGGCCAAGGCCGCGGCTCGCAGCGGCGCCGGCTACGTGACGCTTGCCGTTCCCGCGCCCGTGGTGCCCATTGCGCAGGCACATCTCCTCAGCATTCCCGTGGTGGGCCTGCCTGCCGCGCAAGACGGCACGTTTGAGGCCGCGGCCGCACAGGAGCTGTCCGATCTTGCCGCCAAGGCCGACTGCGTTCTCGCAGGTCCCGGCATGGGCACCTCGTTTGGCGCCGGCGAGGTCGTGCGCGCCCTCATTGCATCGTCGGCGCCCCTCGTGCTCGACGCCGACGCGCTCAACGTCGCTGCCAGCATCTGCCTGGGCAACGCCGACGTGCATCCCAACGCCCTTCGCCGCGAGGCCCCGCTCGTGCTCACGCCCCATGCCCGCGAGCTGGCGCGCCTGCTCGGCAAGGAGACGGGCTCCATCTGCTGCCTGACCGACCTGATGGATGCCGCCCAAAGCCTTGCCTGGGCGGTGGGCTCGTCCAACTTCGCCGTCGTTGCAAAGGCCGCCACGAGCTGTGTGTCGTGCATTGAGACCACGCTTGTGCCCAAGGCCGGCCCCTCGGCCCTGGGCACCGCAGGTACGGGCGACGTGCTCGCCGGTATCGTGGCTGGCCTTCTTTCCCAGCAGGTGAGCGACCTCGGCGCTGACGAGGTTGGTTCGGCCGACTTGGCGCTCATGCTTGCGGCGGCCCTGCGCATCCAGGCCCGTGCGGCCGATGCGGCCGTGAAGCGCGTGGGCACCCGCGGCGTCATCGCGACCGACCTCATCGACCTCGTGGGCGTGGCGTTCGACGACGTGTACGCCCACGCGGTGCTTGCGGCCAATGCCGACCCCGCGGCTGGCGACGACGAGCTTGACGACGAGCCGAAGCTTGCGCTCGCCCCCGAGGTGACCGACTCGATCACCGCCGAGGCCGCCGTGCGCAAGCCTGTGGTTCCCGGCGAGGTGCACGCCTACGAGGGAGATCTCGACGAGCCCGAGCTCGACGACGTCGACGAGGACGCCTCCGAGCAGGAGGATTCCGAGGACGTCGAAGACGTCGAGGACGCCTCCGAGCAGGCCGGCGAGATGGGCGAGCCTGAGCCTGACGAGAAGCCCGTCGCCTGCGAGACGGTCGAGGAAGGCGACGCCCCCACAGCCAGTGCGCCCAAGGCGGCGAAGCTTTCGGCGGGCATCCCGTCGTTCCTTGCCGCCATCGGTGCCACCGTTGCCCCCAAGCGCCCCGCCCAGGTCGTCCAGGCCGGCGAGGATCCGTCCTTGTCCAAGCCCGTCGTTCCCGCCGCCCCCAAGGCGGCTCAGACGGGCGCCGTCCCGGCCTTCCTTGCCAAGGTCGAGAGGGCGAAGGCCGATGAGGGGAGCGACAAGGAAGCACGTGCAAACGACGCGGCCTCCGCTGCTGAAGCGGGTGCCGTCGAGCAACAGGCCCCGGTGGCTCCCGCAGGCGTCCCTGCTTTCCTGAGCCAAGTGGCGTCCTCCTCGCAGGCCAAGCCCATGCCTGCGTCGGCATGCGCCACTACGGTCATGCCCGCACTCACGTTGGAAGACATTGCCCGTGCCACGGCGCAGGCAGCCACCGCGCGCGAGTCCGAGCAGGCCGTATCGGATTCCTCCGAGCACTTGAGCCCCGATGTCAGGCAGCGTCAGGAAAGCCGGACGCGTCTGGAGGAGTTTCATGAGCGTGCCACGATGCGCGCCGGCGAAGATGAGGTGACGCCCGTGCAGGAACGTCCTCGCGCCCATCGTGTTCGCCGCAAGAAGTAACGACCGCGCGCTATACTGTCCGATTTGCAGTTTTGCATTCGCGCGCACGCCAACGACGACGCGCCAGTGAGGAGGAACCGTGTTACCAGATGAGCGTCTGCTTCCACAGGACCGTTGGGCTTGGGTCGAGGTCGACCTGGAGGCCATAAAGAAGAACGCCCGTGCGTGGAAGTCGTTCACGCAGCCTCCCACGCGTTTCTGCGCGGTCGTGAAGGCCAACGCCTATGGTCATGGTTCCGTGCGCGTCGCCCAGGCGCTGCGCAGCGTGGGTGTGGACATGTTCGCCGTCGCCACGGTCGCCGAAGGCGTGCGCCTGCGCGAGGGCGGCATCACCGAACCCATCATCATGCTGGCCCAGCCCCCGATCTCCTCGGTGGGCACCCTTGTCGAGCACCGTATCATGCCTGCCGTCTATGACCTCGAGTTTCTGGGCAGGCTCTCCGAGGAGGCCCTTGCCCAGGGCACGAAGGCCCGCTATCACCTTGCCATCGACACGGGCATGGACCGCATCGGCGTCGCGCCTGACTGCGCGGCCGAGTTCATGCGCATGGCCGACAAGCTGCTCGGCGTCGAGGTCGACGGCACGTTCACGCACTTTGCCACGGCCGACCGCATCACCGACTGGGACTTCACCGTCCAGGCGCGACGCTTCCAGGACGCGGTGGCATCCATCCGCGCCGCAGGGATCGACCCGGGCATCGTGCACTGCGCAAACACGCCCACCACGGTGCTACATCCCGAGTACCATTTCGACATGGTGCGCGTGGGCGTGGGTCTCTACGGCCTGCATCCGGCCGACACCACGCGCGACAAGCTCGAGCTCACCCAGGCCATGAGCGTGCGCGCCCGCGTGACCCGTGCCGTGCAGCCCAACGTGGGGGAGGGCGTGGGCTACGGCATGACGTACCGCATCGCCCATGAGGGCACACAGGTCTGCACCATCCCTGTGGGCTATGCCGACGGCCTGTCGCGCGTGTACAGCAACAACCTCTCGGTGCTCTGCCAGGGTCGTCGCCTGCGCCAGGTGGGCAACATCTGCATGGACCAGTGCATGTTTGAGGTCCCGCCCGAGCTTGCGGCGGGCGCCGACGGCTTCAAGCCCGTTGAGGAGGGCGACGTCGTGACCTTGGTGGGTTCCGACGGCGACGAGTTTGTGAGCATCGAGGAGCTTGCCGAGAAGATGGGCACCATCAACTACGAGGTTGCCTGTCTTTTCGACATCCGTCTGCCCAAGGTGTACGTCTAGCGTTCCCGGGGCCGTCGCAACGGCGGCCCTTGGGCACCTGAACAGGGAAAAGGTCGTGCAACCATGCCTTGCGTCTTGAAGATACCTGGTCATCCGTCGCCTCACGCCCGTGAGGTCAAGCTGGAGGAGATTCGCTCGGCGCTGGGTGACTGCCGCTTGTGCCCGTTGTGCGAGACGCGGCGCAACATCGTCTTTGGAACGGGGTCTCAAGACGCCCGGGTGGTTCTTGTGGGAGAGGCACCGGGTGCCAACGAGGACGAGCAGGGCCTGCCGTTCGTGGGCCGTGCCGGCGAGTTGCTCGACCGCATGCTTGCGCAGGCCGCGCTCATGCCCCGCGAGGACGTCTACATCGCCAACGTCCTCAAGTGCCGCCCACCGGGCAACCGCGACCCCCGGCCCGACGAGGTCCAGCTCTGCTCGCCCTATCTACGTGAGCAGATTCGCAGCATCTGGCCCGACGTCATCATGCCGATGGGCAACCCGGCGACGCGCTTTATCTTGCGCACCGAGGCGGGCATCACGCACCTGCGCGGCAAGGTGTTCAAGACGGGCCATTTCTACGTGCTGCCCACGTTCCACCCGGCGGCCGTGTTGCGCGACCCGTTCAAGATGGAGGCGCTTGAGGCCGACTTTAGGCTCATGGGCCAGATTGTGCGCGGCGAAGTGAGGCCCGAGGGCCTTGCCGCCCCCGGAAAGGAGCAAGCTCGGTGAGTCAGCAAGAAACCCCTGAGGTCCTGGGCCCCGGTCGCTTCCGTTGTGCCAGCTCACAAGCCATGCGTGTCCTTGGCGAGGCGCTGGGCCGCGCCCTTGAGCCCGGCGACGTCGTCTTTCTCACCGGCGACCTCGGCGCGGGCAAGACGTGCTTCACGGGAGGCGTGGCGGCCGGGTTGGGCGACGCGGGCCCTGTCACAAGCCCGACGTTTCAAATCATGTGCGTCCATGACGCCGGGCGCATGCCGCTGTTCCACTTCGACCTCTACAGGCTCGAGAGCGCAGACCAGCTTGAGGATGTGGGCGTGTTCGAGGCCCTCGAGGACGACGGCGCCTGCCTCATAGAGTGGGCGGAAATGTTTGCCGAGGAATTGGGCGACGAGCATCTTGAGGTGCGCATCACGCGCGAGCCCGTGGGTGCCGATGCCGCCGAGCCCGCGCGCGTGGTGGAACTGTCGGCAGCAGGGGAGAGGGCAGCCCAGCTTGCCCATGCGTTTGAGCGCAACGCGCTTTCCCTGTAAGCTTGGGATACAAGGCTCGGCGCCATCGGGCGCTGCGGTAAGACGAAGACGAAAGGCACGCATCGAACGTGAATGCTGTAAAGCAAGGCGCCCCGTGCGCATGGAACATTCTGGCCGTTGACACCTCGACCGACATGCTGGCTTGCGCTTTGGGCCGCATGGAGGTCGACGAGGCGGGAAGCCCCTGTGGCTTGGAGATGATCGCCAGCGCCGACCAGATGTGCCGCCGACACGCAAACGAACAGCTCGTGAGCGTGATTGACGGCATGCTTGCCCAGTGCGGCATGAAGCGCGACGAGGTCGACGCGGTGCTCACGGGCACGGGCCCGGGCTCCTTCACGGGCGTGCGCATCGGCGTGGCGACTGCCAAGGGCGTGGCATGTGGCCTTGAGGTCGCGCTGCACGGCACCTCCACGCTCGACGCCGTGGCCTGGGGCGTGTGGCGCCGCGGTGTGCGCGGCCTAGTGGGCGTCGTGGGCGATGCCATGCGCAAGGAGGTCTACCCCGGCCTCTATCGCGTCGACGACGAGGGCGCACATCGCCTGTTTGCCAGCGAGTCGGTGATGAAGGTCCCCGACGCCGTGGCCCTGTGGGCCGGTCGTGCCGACGCCGGCGACATCGTGCTTGCCGGTGACGGCATCGCCAAGTACCGCGCGCTCTACGCGGAGGCGGGTTTTGCTCGCTTTGCCCCCGAAGAGGCCTGGTACCCCAGTGGCGAGGGCCTTTTGCGCGCAAGCCTGGCGGCGCAGCGCTTCGATGCAGCCGAGACTGGCGACCCCGCGCTTGTCCTGCCTGTCTACACGCGCCTGTCCGACGCCGAGGAAAACGAGCGCATCCGCCTGGGCATGCCCGAGCCCGAAAGCGTGCGCGTGAGCGGCGTCGACGACGCCCTGGGCGACATCCACCTGCAGCTGCGCCCCATGAGCGTCAATGACGTCGCTGCCGTGGCAGCGCTCGAGGCGGCTGTCTTCGCCGATGCCCACCACACGCCCTGGCCTGAGAGCGTGTTCTACGACGACGTTGCCCTTCCCGGCCATATCTGGTGGGTGGCGCATGACCGCGGCACCATCGTGGGCTATGCGGGCGGCACCGTCGTGGACGGCGAGCTGCAGATTGCAAACGTCGCCGTTGCCCCCGAGCGTCGAGGCGAGCGCATCGCCGCGCGCCTCATGGGCCGCGTTGCCTACGACGCCCAGATGCTCGGCGTTACAACCTCAACGCTCGAGGTTGAGGTGGGCAACGCCCCCGCCGAGCGTCTCTACGAGCGTCTTGGCTATGTTGAGCAGGGCATTCGCCCCAACTACTACGCTCCGGGCGTGGGTGCGCGCATCATGGCCGCGCAGCTTCCGCTCAAAGACACCGCCCCCAACCCCGATGTCGAGCCCGGCCCCCAGGCGTGCTCCTGCGCGTGGCCGCCCGTCTATCCTGAGCGCACGCCCGAGCAGGCCGAGGCTCTCAAGGCGGCCGGCGAGCTCATTTTGGCGGTTGAGAGCAGCTGCGACGAGACGGCCATGGCCGTCATCGACGGCGCGGGCAAGATCATCGCCAACGTCGTTGCCACTCAGATTGACTTTCACGCCCGCTTCGGCGGCGTCGTGCCCGAGATTGCCTCGCGCAAACACACCGAGGCCGTTGTGGGCGTCTACCTGGAGACCATGGAGCAGGCAGGCGAGGCGCTCGGCTTGGGCGCCATGCTTTCCCCGCACGACCTGGCCGCCGTTGCCGTCACGCAGGGTCCGGGTCTTGTCGGTGCGCTTGTCGTGGGCATGGCATTTGCCAAGGGTCTTGCCTGGGCGGCTGACAAGCCCCTCGTGTGCGTGAACCACCTCGAGGGACATCTCTTCGCCAACCTCTTTGAGACGCCTGACCTCGAGCCGCCGTTCGTGGCGAGCCTGCTGTCGGGTGGCCACACCATGCTCGTGCACGTGCGCGACTGGGGTGACTACCGCATTCTGGGCGAGACGCTCGATGACGCGGTGGGCGAGGCGTTCGACAAGGTGGCCAAGGCGCTCGGTCTGGGCTATCCCGGCGGCCCCATCATCTCCCGCCTTGCCAAGACGGGCAACCCCAAGGCCATCGACTTCCCACGCGCGATGCTGCACAGCCACGACTACCGCTTCTCGCTGTCGGGCCTCAAGACGGCCGTCGTCACCTACATCAACGCCGAGAACGCCGCCGGTCGTGCCATCAACCTGCCCGACCTTGCCGCAAGCTTCGAGGCTGCCGTCGTCGACGTGCAGGTGGCAAAGGCCGTCACGGCGGTGCGCGAGTGCCATGTCACCGACTTCTGCGCCGGCGGCGGCGTCACAGCCAACCCCGAGCTGCGTGAGGCCTTCAAGCAGGCGTTTGGCCGCCGCCATGTGCGGGTGACCCTGCCGCCGCTTTCGGCCTGCACCGACAACGCCGCAATGATTGCCCTCGTCGCCCGCCGCAAGTTCGACCGCGGCGAGACGGCGCCCCTCACCGCCGACGCGGTGCCCAACATGGAGCTGTAAGGTCGCCTCGGTGCGACCCCAGCACATATGCCGGTCAATGTCTGGCCCGCTCGAGCATGTACGTGCCGGGCGGGCCTTTGTGTCACCGTTCGCTTGTTTGCGGGTCAGTTTCACCTGTCCGAAGAGCCTAATTTTGCCCATCTAACCAGGCCTGTTATGTCTACGTGACCTCTGGGTTCAAATCCATGGGGGCTCCATGACACATGGCGCCTGCTCGGCATACGATGCCCTTTGTCAGGTTGGGGAGATGGGAGACGCGAGTTCCCATCCGCAGGCGAATGGACGGGTGTATGCGCAAACGCGCCCTTTTCCCGGGTGCGGTCGCGGCAGCAAAAGCGCTCGGTGCGGGGTTGGAGGAGGTGCTGTGGCCCACACGGTGTGTGGGATGCGATGCCATGGGGGAGCTCCTGTGCAGCCAGTGCCGCTCCCGCCTCTGGGAGATAGACCAGGCCCTTGCATGCCCGCGGTGCGGGGCGCCGTTCGGCAGCCTCGTGTGCACCGAATGCGCATGCCGGATGCACGACGAGGACGACGAGGACGCAGGGGGCGCCGCGCCCGACCAGGAAAGCCTCGCCGACGTCATCGCCTCGCTCGACGGTGTGCGCAGCTACGCTATGCTCGAGTGGCCCCACGACCGCATGGTGAGAGCCTACAAGGACGCCGGCGAGCGCCGGCTCGCCGTGCTCATCGCGCAGGGGATGGCTCGGGCTGCGCGGGCGGCTTGGCCCCAGGAGCTCACTTTGCTCGATTGCGTCGCGTTTGTCCCCTGTACCCCGCAGGCATATGCCCGCCGCGGCTTTGACCACATGGAGGCGGTGGCACGAGAGCTTGCGGGCCTCCTCGGCGTCCCCCTTGACGACGTTTTGGCGCGCCGGTCCCTCAAGGACCAGCGTGACCTGGGGCGCCTGGGTCGAGCGGCGAACGTCCGGGGCACGTTTGCCGTGCTCCATCACCTCGATGGGCAAACCATCCTGCTTGTCGACGATGTCTTTACGACGGGCGCCACCATGGGGGAGGCGGCGCGCGCCCTCAAGGTCTGCGGCGCCGCGCGGGTGTTCGGCCTGACTTTCGCCCGCGCCTGGGCGGGCTAGCCGCCCTGCGGCCCGATGGCGCCCCGGCGCCCTGTTTTCGCCCGCGCCTGGGCGGGCCAGCCAGCCCAGGGCTGCTCGACCGCTACGCCTGCCCGTCTTGCGTTCTTCGGCGCATCCGCAGCTCGGAGCCGCTCATGAGCACCCCGTCGCCGAACTTTCCGCGCAGTGCATCCTTTGTGCCTGCAATCTTCTCGCGTCGCTCGCGTTCGTGGTCGAGCTGCTCCACATCGTCAAAGAGGCTTGCCTGCTGCAGACTTTCCTGCCAGTTTGACACCCCTACACCTAAAAGTCTCACGTGCTCGCCGGGGCGCCAGAGCTGGCCCAGGAGCTCCCAGGCAACGGGGAGGATGTCGTGCTCGTCATCCACACGTCGCTCCAGTGTCTGCTGCGCCGTGCGTGTGTGCCCGAACTCCTGGCAGCATTTCACGCACACGCAGCGGCCTTTGAGTCCCTTTGCGCGAAGGCGACGCGCTGTCTGCGCGCACACCGACGCCAGGGCGTCGCGGACCTCCTCGGCCCCTGTGAGGTCGTGGACAAACGTGCGCTCGCTCGACACGCTCTTGGTTTCTGCGCGCAGGGAGTAGTCTTGCACGGGGGAGGGGTCGATGCCACGCGCCCGTGCGGCAAGCGATGTGCCCACGCTGCCCAGTTGCGCCAGGGTTGCCGTGTCGGCCTGTGCCAGGGCTCCGAGCGTGCGTATGCCGAGCCGCTCGAGCGTGGCGGCGGTCTGCGGCCCCACGCCCGGCAGGGCCCGCACGCCCATGGGGGCCAAGAAGTCGGCCTCGCAGCCGGGGTACACCACCGTTGTGCCGTTGGGCTTGTTGCGTTCGCTTGCAATCTTGCTCACCGTCTTGCTGGTGGAGAGCCCGATTGAGCATGTGATGCCCAGGCGCTGCACGGCCGCGCTGATGCGGGCGCAGACCTCGACCGGGTCGGTGCACGAGAAACGCCCCGGCGTCACGTCGAAGTATGCCTCGTCCACGCTCATCTGCTCCATGTAGGGCGTCTCGTCGAGGATGAGGCCCATCACCTGGCGGGACACCTCGTTGTAGCGTTTGTGGCGGCCCTGCACCCAAATGGCGTCGGGGCACAGGCGCTTTGCCTGCGCAGAGGGCATGGCCGAGTGCACGCCAAACTCGCGCGCCTCGTAAGAGCATGTGGACACGACGCCGCGCTTGTCGGCGTCGCCGCCCACAATGAGGGGGAGGCCCCGCCACTCTGGGTGGTCGAGCACCTCCACTGAGGCGAAGAACGCGTCGAGGTCGAGAAGCCCCACGGCTCTGCCCTGCCATGTTGTGTGTATGTCCGAAGCAATCTTTTCCATGCCGTAAGTATACGACGCGCGCAGGACACATCGGGCTTTGGTATGCTAAGCAGGTTCTCCTCGTGTCTGTGGTTGCGGGGGAGCCCCTGCGGGGGCGAACCTTAGTCCAAGGCAAACGCGGCCAAAAGGATCCACGTAAGCCACCCGCGTGCGCGCGGGGGTGAGCATGGCGCGTCCTAGAAGTAAGTCGTGCCGCCCGTATACTTTGAGGGCAAACAGCCCCGCGGGCGAGAGGGCCTCCAGTGAGGGCGCCGTGGCGTCCGTAGCGAAAGTCCCAGCACGCGAGTGTGGGGTCAAATACCAGGTCAGGCGAGGGGAACGCTTGACAAGCAAGTTGGGGCGCGCCTGGTGCGCCCCCTGATGAGGCAGGAGCCTGCGAAGATGTACCAGACGATGACGCGCCGCCGTTTTGTGGCGGGGTTGGGTGCGGCTGCGGCGATGGGCCTGGCGGCCCTGTGCACGGGTTGCGCAAACTACCCATCCACCCAGGAGGCTCTGGGCAACGTCAAGCAGGTCTCGAGTCTGCCGGCGGGCGCAACGCTTGAGCAGGGCGTCCTCACGGTGGGCGTCAACACCTCCAACGCCCCTTATTGCTGGCCCACTTCCGACGGCACCCGCCTACAGGGCATCGACGTCGACGTGGCCCTTGCCCTGGGCACGCAGCTGGGCTGCGAGGTCAAGTTCGTCAACGTCGGCGCCACCTACAACGGCGCCGCGGGCGGCACGTGCGACATTGCCATGGGAGTGAGCACCTCCACGCTGCCCGGCAGCGAGGTCCTCGTGGGCAACTATGCCGAGTCGGCACCTGCCGTCTTTGCCCGCAACTTCTCCGGGACGCTTTCTGACACCGACCTCGAGGGTGCCACGGTCGGCGTGCAGAACGACTCCGCGAGCGCCCGCGCCACCCAGCAGGCGGCCCCCGGCGCCCAGCTCAGCGGCTTCTCCACGCTCAACGACGCCTTTGCGGCGCTTGAGTCGGGCGGTGTGGCCTATGTGGCGTGCGACTCGTTCATGGGCGGCTATTTGGCCATGGGCTATTCCGACATCAGCCTGGCCGCTGCCTTCTACCTGGCCGATGCGCGCGGTGTGGCCATCGCCGCCACCAACACGAGCCTGCCCTCCGCGGTTACCTCGGCGTTCGACGCGCTTACCTCTTCCGGTGAGCTCAGCGCCATCCGCAAGCGTTGGGTCGGCGACCTCGCCACCATCTCCTCGTCCAACCAGCTCGTCATCAACGGCGTTGCCCAGCAGTACGCCGACGCCCAGGCCGCGCAGGCGGCTGCCGATGCGGCTGCGGCCGAGGAGTCCCAGGAGGGCGAGGGCGAGGAGTAATCGCGCCCCTGGTGACAAAACGGCCGCTTTCTATCTGCCACCATTTGCCGCAGTCACGAACATATTCTGTCAAAGATGGGGTATGCTTTGGCCATCCAGTAAGTCGAGAGATAGGAGCGAGTATGAACATCACCGTCACCGGTCGTGGCATCGAAGTCACCGCTGCCATGCGTTCTTACGTCGAGGAAAAGCTCCAGGCTGCCACCAACGTGCTTGATATGCCTATGGAAGCCGAGACCGTGCTGCGCGTCGAGCACAACCCGTCCAACCCGGTTCCCCAGGTCGTTGAGGTCACCGTGCGTGTGAAGGGCGCCGTCGTGCGTGTCAGCGAGGCCGCTGTGGACATGTACGCCGCCATCGACCTTGCAGCCGACCGCGTTTCCCGCCAGCTGCGCAAGTACAAGACGCGCGTCGTCGACCGTCGTCAGCGCGGCGCCGCTCCTGCGCCCGCCAGCGAGGTTGACCTTGCCGACCTCATCGAGCAGCCTGCTGAGCCCGCGGTTGAGGAGGACTCCGAGGAGATTCTGCGCGAGAAGCTCATCGAGTTCACCGAGCTCTCCGTCGACCAGGCCCTGCTCCAGACCGATCTGCTCGGCCACGACTTCTTCGTGTTCACCAACAAGGACACGGGCGACGTCAACGTCATCTACCGTCGCAAGGACGGCGGCTTCGGTATCCTGAAGCCGATTGCCCCCGCGCCCGCGATGGCTCAGTAACAGGCAAGTCAATCGAGTTTCGGGCGGGGCGGCCTGCGTGGTCGCCCCGCCTTGTTTCATGAAAGGTGCCCTATGGCAGCTGTGTCGCACTTCAAGACGTTCTCGACCCATCCCGCCTGTCGCATCATCCTCGACTCCACCTCCGCTGTCACCGATGAGCTTGCCGAGCGCATGGGCGTCGATGTGGTGGAGTTCCCCTTTGTCATGGCCGACGGCCAGCATTGGGATGACCAGTACAAGTCGATAGGGGTCAAGGAGTTCTACGATAGGATGCGCGCCGGCGAGCGCGTCTTGACGAGCGCCGTGCCCACGGGCGAGTTCGTGGAAATCTTCCGCGCCTGCGCCGAAGACGGCGTGCCCACGATGTACCTTTCGCTTACCGGTGGCCTTTCGAGCTCGGTGAACGACGCTCGCCAGGCCGCGTACCTTTTGAAGGACGAGCACCCGGATTTCGACCTTGCGGTCATTGACTCCTGCGCTCCTTCCCTCACGGCGACCCTTCTGTGCCAAGCGGCATGCAAGCTGCGCGACGAGGGCAAGACGATGTGCGAGATCGTCGAGTGGGTTGAGGCCAACAAGCATCGCATCCACGGCTACTTCACCCTCGAGTCGCTCGATTGGCTCGTTGCCGGCGGCCGCGTGCCCAAGGCGGCTGCGTCCGTCTCCGCTGTGCTCGACATGAAGGCCGACCTTACGTATGGCCTCGACGGCTCGCTCACACTGACGGGCGTGTCGCGCGGTCGCAAGAAGGCGCTCAAGGGTCTCGTGAAGAAGTTCAAGGAGTTCTATCGCGGTGATGCCGAGCACATGATCGGTATCGTCGACGCCGACGATACCGAGGCGGCCGAAGCGGTCGAGGAGATGGTACGCGCCGAGCTGGGCGATGCCTGCCCCTCCATACAGCGCTTCACGCTCGACCCCACTATCGGCGGCCATGTCGGTCCCGGAATGGTGGCCTTGGCCTTCTGGGGCACCGACCGTGCGCAGGACGCGCGGGCATCCAAGCGATAACACACGTTGTTTCGACGGGGCGCCTGCGGGCGCCTCGACTGTGAAAGGACATCCATGACCTCAAAGCGCACGATAGCTTTCATCGGCTGCGGCACGATGGGGGCCGCTATGGCGGGCCACCTCATCGACGCTGGCCATGAGCTGCGCGTATTCAATCGCACTCCCGAAAAGTGCACCCCCCTCGTTGCCCGCGGGGCCCAGCTTGCCCCCGACGTCGCCTCTGCCGTGCGCGATGCCGACGTCGTCATCACCATGGTGGGCACTCCCTCCGATGTTGAGGACCTCTACCTGAGTCACGACGGCATTCTCGAGGTCAGTGCGCCCGGCGCCTACCTCATCGACATGACCACGTCCTCCCCGCAGCTCGCACGCGACATCTCCGAGGTCGCCGAGCTCTCCGGCAAGCATGCCTTCGACGCCCCTGTCACGGGCGGCCCCCAGGGTGCGGCGGCAGGCACGCTCACCATCTTCTGTGGCACCGACGCCGAGACGCTCGCCGGCGTGCGCGACGTGCTTGCCTGCATGGGCTCGAAAATCGTGTGTTTTGGTGCGGCTGGCAAGGGTCAGCTTGCCAAGCTCGCCAACCAGACGGCGCTCGCCGGCGCAATGGTAGGCTTTGCCGAGGGTCTCGCCTTTGCTAAGCAGGCCGGCCTTGACCTCGCTCAGACCCTCGACGCCCTCGCTGGTGGCATGGCCGATTCCAAGGCGCTTTCGACCTTTGGGCCCAAGGTGCTCGCGGGTGACTATGCGCCCGGCTTCACCGTCGACCACTACGTGAAGGACATCGACCTTATCGAGCAGGCAGCCGAGTCCATGGAACTCACGCTTCCTGGTGTTGACACGGCTCGCGACCTCTATGGCGTGCTTTCCGCGATCGGTGCAGGCAAACTCGGCACGCAGGCTGTTGCCCTCATGTATGAGGACGAGCAGACCTGTGCCAGCCATGGCCTGGACTGGTCGGCCCTGGGTACCTCTGATTTTGACGAGGACGAGGAGCATGGACACGCGGGTGGCGATGCATGCGGTTGCGGCCATAACCACGATCATGACAACGCTTGCAACCAGGTCCATGACGCCGATGATGACGACGAGGATTTTGAAGACTTTGATTTTGCCCAGGCCTATGGCCTGGAGAGTTTCTACGACCCGTCCGGGTCTCGAGAGTAAGGAAGGACCCTACGCTTATGGGCACCGACATCGACAATACCGCCGCCGAGCTTGAGTTCGCGGCACTGTGTCCCGCAGGCTTCGAGGAGCCGCTCGCCCAGGAGCTCCATGGGCTGGGTGCGCGTCGCATCAGGCCCCTGCGCGGCAGCGTCTCGTTTTACGGCGATCTTGCCTGCGCGTATCGGGTATGCCTGTGGGCGCGCTTGGCAAGCCGTGTCACGCTCGTCTTGGGGCGCTACCCCGTGGCAAGCATCGACGAGCTGTACGAGGCCGCAAAGGCGTTCCCGTGGGAGCGCCACGTCGGCGAGAACGCCACCATCGCCGTTGAGGCGCGCGGCGGCAACGACGGCGTGCGCGACATGCGCTTTGCGACCCTGCGCGTGAAGGATGCCATCTGCGACCGTCTGCGCGAGCTGCGCGGCAGCCGCCCCTTCGTTGACGTCGACCGTCCCGATGTGCGCATTGTGGCCACCGTGCGTGCCAACAAGACGCTCTTCTCGCTCGACCTGGGCGGCGGCTCGCTCATCGACCATGGGTATCGCGTGCCTTCCCGCGGCCGCGTCGCCTCTGGCCGTGCGGGTTTCGTGCGCGAGGACATGGCCGACCTGCTGCTCAGCCTGGCAGATTGGACCAAGGTCTGCCGTCGCAACAACCGCGCCCATCTCGTCGACCCGCTCGGCACCTCGCCCGCGCTCGACGTCGAGGCCGCATGCATCGCCGCCGACCGCGCTCCGCGCCTCGTAAAGCGCTACTGGGGCTTCACCGGCTGGCTCGGCCATGACGCCCAGGCATGGGACGAGATCCTGCGCGACGCCCAGGCCCGCTTTGAGGCGGGGCGCGCATGCGGCGTGCGCGTGAGCGTTGCCTGCACCGACCCCGCGGCACGCGTGGAGCTCGCCGACATGGCCAAGCGCGCCGGTGTCGACGGCCTGCTCGACGTCCAGGCCTGTGGCCCCGCCGTGCTCGACCTGGGGGAGGAGCGCCTGAGCGACCCCGTCGTGGTGTGTGCCCTGCCCGACGAGGGCATCGTGGGCCTCATGGGCGACCTGCCTGCCCGCCTGGCGGCCATGGCGGCCCTCACCCGTGGCGAGCAGCTGGCCGAGGCGCCCCTTGCGGCCCTCGTCACCACCGACATCCTCCAGCGCACGCTCTCCATCGAGCCCGAGGTTGTGTGCAACGTCATCAACGGCAAGGACGACGCCTCCATCCTCGTCTTCCCCAGCGCCGCCCAGGCTGCCCGCGCCATGGTGCAGAAGGCCGCGGCCGGCGCCAAGGACGAGGACGCTTCCCAGTCTGAGGGCGAGGCCCTCGAGGGTTCCCGTGCCGCCCAGGCCGCACCTGCCCCGCAGCTCTTCCATACCATCGACCTTCCCGGTGACGCCGGCCAGATCGACGTGCTCGTGCCTGCTTCCGACCAGTTTGCGGCGCGCCTGCACAAGGCCGCCAAGGCTGCAGGCAAGTGGGCCCGCAGGGAGAACATCAGCTGCTACCGCATCTATGACGCCGATCTGCCCGATTACGCGGTGAGCATCGACCTCTACCAGGGAAGCGACATCACGCCTGGTCGTTGGGTTGTCATGAGCGAGTACGCCGCTCCTCGCGGCATCGACCAGAACCTGGCCCAGCGCCGTTTGGCCGACGCGCTCGCCATCACGCCGCGCGTGCTCGGCGTCGATCCCGAGAACGTCTTCCTCAAGGTGCGCCGCCACTCCAAGGGCGGCTCGCAGTACTCCGAGCGCGTCCGTCAGGGCCGCACGGCCCTTGTCGAGGAGGGCGGCCTGCTCTTTGAGGTCAACTTCTCCGACTACCTCGACACCGGTCTCTTCCTCGACCACCGCATCGTGCGCTCGATGATCGCCGAGCGCTCGAGCCGCGTGCGGTTCCTCAACCTGTTTGCCTACACCGGCGCTGCCAGCTGTTATGCGGCTGCGGGTGACGCATATCAGACCACCACGGTGGACATGAGCAAGACCTATCTGGCGTGGGCGCAGCGCAACATGGAGCAGAACGGCTTCTCCGGCCCCATGCACGAGTACGTGCAGGCCGACGTCATGCCGTGGATCTCGCAGCAGCGCCGCACCGGCAACCGCTGGGACCTCATCTACATCGACCCGCCGACGTTCTCCAACTCCGCGCGCATGCACAAGCGCGGCTTTGACGTGCAGGTCGACCACTCCGAGCTCATCATCGGCGCATCGCGCCTTCTCACGCGCACCGGCTCGATCATCTTCTCGTGCAACCTGCGCGGTTTTGAGCCCGACCTTGAGAAGCTCGACAAGGCCGGCATCGAGCTCGAGGATGTGACCGCCTCCACCATTCCGCGCGACTTCGAGCGCAACGCTCGCATCCATCACTGCTATCTGGCTCGTCGCGTTCGCTAAGTTTGCATCCTCGCCGCTGGCCGTTTGTTTGGTTTTTGAGACAAGGGCCAGCGGCGAGGTGCCTTTTTCCTGCCCTTTTGACTAAAATGGGAGGTCTACATCAACCAAGTCAATCAGGGGGCAGCTATGAGCGACATGTCAGCCGAAGAGCAGGTAATGCAGTTGTGGCAGCAGGCCCTTTCTGGCCGCAGCCGTAAGGAGCGTCAGATTGCCGCCCACGCCTTTGCCGTGGCCAGCGTTTCTGTTCCCGAAAAGGTTGCCGCCTATGCCGACGTTCTCGTGAGCGCCGTCGGGCGCCCCGAGGCCCAGACGCGGTGGGAGTCGCTTGACGCGCTTGCCCACATCGCGCCCTATGCGCCCGAGGCCGTCGCCGAGGCATTTACGAGTGCCGAAGACTGCCTGTTCGAGGAAGAGTCGGGCCTCGTGCGCCTCAATGCGTTCCTCTATTTCGTGAGCCTGGGCATGTGCGGCCCGGAGTGGTCGAGCAAGGCATGGCCGCTCATGGACGAGGCCATCCAGTGCATGCATGGCGACGAGGAGTACCCTGAGATGCTTCAGGCGCTCGTTGAGTTTGTCCAGGTCGATATCGACCCTGCCGTGCGCCAGGCAATTATCGATCGTCTCGCGTTTGATGCCCAGAGTGGAAAGGGCGAGGCCTCTATGCTTGCCCGCAAGGTGATTCAGGCAGCATGCTAGCAAGCGCGATGCGCAAAACTTCCTGGTAGCCCTTGCCGCTTGCGTGCGCAAGGGCTGCAAGGCTGTCGTGCTCGGGCATTGTGCGCGTCTGCCCGCCGGGAAGCTCCACCGTCTTGGCTTCTACTGTGCCAAGCGGGGTCGCCACCTTGCAGGACCTGCGTACAAGCACCGTGCGCTCCATGCGCTGACGCCTCACGCCGATGGTGGTCGTGTTCAAGAAGAGAATATTCTCGCAGCACTCGCGCCGCCCCTCGTCGCAGATGACTTGAATCTGCCACGCGGGGCGGTTTTTCTTTGTAAAGACGGGGACGAAGTGGGCCTCTTTTGCACCCGCTGCGAGCAACGCTTCCATGCAATAGCCGAGCGCTTCTCCCGTGCAGTCGTCCACATCACACTCGAGCTTCCAGATTTCGCGAGGCGTGGTGTCTTCTTGCGCGTCGCTGTGCTGCGGTGCATCCGTTTCAATGAGGTGCGCGCGTAGGATGCCGCTTGTTCCCTTGTTGTCGCGCTTGCCGGCCCCCACGCCGGTCGCGATGATGCGGAAAGCGGCGGGCAGCTTGTCCTGTGTGCGCGTTGCAGCCACGATGGCTGCACCTGTGGGCGTGACGAGTTCGCCCTGGACAGGCAGTACATGCAGGGCGATGCCGTGCTGAGCCACCGTGGCGCATACAGCAGGCACGGGCACGGGCAGTATGCCATGCGCGCAGCGCACGGTTCCGCTTCCCTCGCAAAGAAAGGGGACCACGACCTCGTCGATGTCGAGCGCATCGAGACACACGGCCGCCGATACTATGTCGACGATGGAGTCGACGGCACCCACCTCGTGGAAGTGGACCATTTCCGGCGTAGTGCCGTGCGCCTGCGCCTCCGCCTGGGCCAGGACCTCGAATACGCGCTGGGCCGTGCACCTTGCGCGTTGGGTCAACGTGCCGGCGTCGATGATGGCAAGAACATCGGCCAGACTGCGATGCTCATGGTGGTGGTGCGCGCCCTCGTGGGAATGCTCACCCTCATGCGCATGGGAGTGATCGTGGTCGTGCCTGGAATTTTCGGCCTGCCCATGCTCGTGCGCATGGGCGCACGTGGCATCACCTTCAAGATGGCCGTAGAGCCACGCCATGTCGTGGTCGTGGTTTTCCAGCTCGGCCTGGAGTCGCACGTCGAAGTCGCGGGCGCGCACACCGTTCTTCGCCACCTCGCTCACGACGACCTCGTACCCCGTGAGCGGCAGACTTGCGAGCGTCTTGCGCAGGCGCTGCTCATCGGCCCCCAAATCGAGCAGGGATGCGACGACCATGTCGCCGCTGATGCCCGACGCGCATTCGAGATAGAGGGTCTTTCTCATGAGATCATCCTTTCCGGCGGCGGGATGACGTGCCGCTAGCGGCGGTGGTTGATGAGGCTCGCCTGGTAGCCGGCCCCAAAGCCGTTGTCGATGTTGACGACGCTCACGCCGCTGGCGCAGCTGTTGAGCATGGCCAGCAGGGCGGTGACTCCGCCAAAGCTCGCCCCGTAACCCACGCTTGTGGGCACGGCGATGACGGGGCAGCTCGCCAGGCCTGCGACGACGCTGGGAAGCGCCCCCTCCATGCCGGCGACGGCGACGATGACACTTGCGTCTGCGATGTCGTCGGCATGGCGAAGGAGGCGATGGATGCCGGCCACGCCCACGTCCCAGGCGCGCACGACGCGGTTGCCGAGCATCTCGGCGGTAAGGGCCGCCTCTTCGGCCACGGGAAGGTCGCTCGTACCTGCGCATACGACGAGAATCGTCCCCTCGCTATCCGCTGCGGGCTTATCGCCTACGATGCCCATGCGAGCCTGCTCATGGTAGGCGAGAGTAATGTCTGATTGTGTACCGTTTTCTAAGAGAGACTGGACTTCGGCGGCTTTTTCCTGGTCAAGGCGCGTCACCATGACGCGGGCCTGGCCGGATTGCACGAGGGCGCCTACGATGCCGGCAATTTGCTCGGCGGTCTTTCCTGCGCCGTACACAACTTCCGACACGCCCTGGCGTGCGCCGCGCTGTAGGTCGAGGGTGGCGTATTCGAGTTTGGCCACGTCGGCTGTGCCGATGCGCCGTGCCGCCTCTTCGGCAGGCACGCGACCTTGTGAAACCTCGTCCAAAAGCGCGAGCAGCTCGCTTCTTTCCATCACGTCTCCCTTCGCATGTGCGAAAAGACTCTACCATTTGAGGGCAACTGCACCTTTCAAGACATCTATCTTTAGCGATTTGCACAAGCATGCTGCATCAAGGTGGATTACACTGCTCACACCCATGCGGGAAGCGCCCGCGGGGCTGTTTTTGCCCATTGCCCATGTCACACGAAAGGTCGCTCAAATGGCTGAGACTCCTATCGTTTATTCCACTGAAGGCGCTGCCGGCAAGCCGGTCGTCGTTGTCCACGGCGGTGCCGGCCGTCGCCGTCACCCCTTCACGCCCGAGCGCGAGCAGCAGGCCGCTGCAGACATCAAGCGCGCCCTCGACGCCGCCATGGCGGTGCTCGACGCAGGCGGTAGCGCCCTCGATGCCGTTGTTGCCGGCGTGCATGTGATGGAGGACGCCCCCGAGTTCAACGCGGGCCGCGGTGCGGCTCTCACGAGCGAGGGCAGGGCGGAGATGGACAGCTGCGTCATGACCGGCGACGGCCGCTGCGGCGCCGTCGCGGGTGCCGATTGCGTGCGCAACCCCATCGACGCTGCCCGCGCCGTCATGGAGAAGACTCCGCACGTCCTCATGGTGGAGCCCACCGAGGCCCAGTGCGAGGCCTGGGGCGTCGAGACTGCCCCGCAGTCGTACTTCATTCTGCCCGAGCGCGTCAAGCAACTCGCCGAGCTTCAGGCTCTGCCTGACGGCGGTTGGGACAAGCCCGGCCACGGCACCATCGGCGTCGTCGCACGTGACGCTGCAGGCAACATTGCGGCAGGTACCTCCACGGGTGGTGTGACCAACCAGCAGCCGGGTCGTGTGGGCGACTCTCCCATTGCCGGCGCAGGCACGTACGCCAACCAGCAGACGCTGGCTGTTTCATGCACGGGCACGGGTGAGCGCTTCATCCAGGAAAGCGCCGGCTACCAGCTGCATGCCCGCGTGCTGTGGGCGGGCCAGACTCCCAGCGACGCGGCGAAGGCCGTGCTTGAGGCCGTGGAAGACCGCGGCGGCGACGGTGGCCTCATCTGCATTCCCGTTGAGGGCGAAGCAGTCGTCGCTCACAACGCCTGCGCTCAGATGGACTGGGGTTATGCATTCGGTGACGTCCGCGTGACCCACAACTAGGTCTTTTCGTACAGCGTGTATACAGAGCCGGGTTCTGCCATCAGGGGTTATTCAAGCACCTGAAACGAAGCGCAGAACCCGGCTTCTTTCTATGCACACATTCTTATATTACAATAGAGCGCTATACGCCATGATCCCTACCCCTTTCAGGAGGAAACGTATGGCGCTTTCAGATGAAAGCAAAGCCTGCTCTAGGCCGTATGGCCGCGCAATTGCGGCCGTGGCCCTGGGGCTTGCAATAACGGTTGGCGGTGCTTGGGCGCTGGGCCCGACCATTGGTGACGCCCATGCCGACTCCAGGGAGACCCTGGCTCAGCTGCGGCAAGAGGTCTCTGCAAAGAGTCAGGCATACAACGAGGCCATGGAGGCCACCGCTCAGGCTCAGGCTGATGTCGAAGATTGCCGTGCGCGCATTGCCGACATCGAGGCCCGTATACCCGGTGCGCAGGAAAAGGCCGCTTCGGCCATGGTCACGCAGTACAAGTTCTCGCAGAATTCCGCCGGCCTTTTGAACGTCATTCTGTCTTCGGATGGCTTTGAGAACTTTGTTGCCACGCTGACCTATCTCAATACGGTGCAAACCTACACGTCTGGCCAGCTTGAGGGCTTGCTCGAGCTCCAAGATGAACTTGAGCAGGAACAGGCGAACCTAGAGAGCCTGCTCGTCGAGGCCCAGCAGGCCGAGGACGAGGCTGCTGAGGCGCTTGCCCAGGTGCAGGCAGCTGCCGATGAGGCTGAGGCGCGCGTTGCCGAGGAAGAGGCTGCCAGGCAGGCCGCGCTTGCTGCACAGGTTGCCGCGTCGCGCGATCAGTCCACGGTGACGACCGAGACTGATCCGTCCACAGGCGAGACCATCTTCATCGAGACGAAGCCCGACGGAACCACCGAGCGCGTGGACGAGGACCGCGCCGACGAGATCATCAACTCGAACCAAAATGCCAACCAGGGGTCTTCCTCTGAGTCGAACGGGTCGGAACCTGCCCCGACTCCCGAGCCCGAGCCTGAACCCTCCCAGCCCGACAACTCCACCTCCGGCGATTCCACTGTCGACGCATGGGCTGCCCGCATCGACGCTTACCTCGCCGGCTCCACGCTGTCGGGATACGGTCGCGTTTTTGCCCAGGCTGCCCTTGCCTACGGTGTCGATCCCCGCTGGTCGCCGGCCATTTCCTGCATCGAGTCGACGATGGGCGCGTACTGCTTCAGGCCGTACAACGCCTGGGGCTGGATGGGCCACAGCTTCTCAAGCTGGGAAGAGGCCATCTGGGCTCACGTTGAGTACCTCGGCTACATGTACGGTGGCAAGCTCACCATGGATGCTGCCAACACCTACTGCGACCCCGGCGAGGAGTGGTACTACGCCGTGTTGGGGGAGATGGAAAGCATCTAGGCAGCTAGGGCACGATACATCCCGGACGGGGCCCACGTCTGTCATCTCGCTGGTCCTCGCCGCGCACAGCGCGGCTGCGGATTCGCTCGATGGCAGACGTGGGCCCCTGCTGTATCGGGCCCGTACCTGGCAGGGGGATCAGGGGGACGCTTTGCATTTCCCTTGATCCCCCCAGCCCGCAATCCCCGCGCTTTGCGCCAGGTCAGCATGGCGCGTGCGGGCCTGAGGGGGCTTGTTTCGAGCGAATCCGCAGCCGCGATTTTTGCGGCGAGGACCAGCGAGAAACAAACCCCCTCAGGCCCCCAACTCACTCCCTCACATTATCAGTTGCCACATACAGCAGCGCATTGACGATTGCGGCCGCCACGTTGCTGCCACCCTTGCGGCCCTGCGCCACGATCCAAGGTACGTCCTTGAGCCCCATGATGAGCTCTTTTGATTCTGTCACGTTTACAAAGCCGACTGGCACACCGATGATAAGCGCAGGTGGTATGTCCATTCCCTTGTCAATGAGCTCGCGCAGCTGCACGAGGGCGGTGGGGGCGTTGCCCACGGCGTAGATGAGGGGGCGCCCCAACCCGGCGGCCTTCTCCATGGCCATGGCGGAACGCGTGACGCCCTTGTCGCGTGCCTCTTGCATGACCTCGGGGTCGCGGATGAAGTTGAGGGCCTCGCCGCCCAGGCGTGCCAGGGCGCGCTTGTTGATGCCCGACTGCGCCATGGTGGTGTCGGTCACCACGGATGCCCCCGCCTTGAGCGCCTCCACTCCCGCCTGCATCGCACCAGGGGAGAAGAGCAGGTTCTCGGCATAGTCGAAGTCGGCCGTCGTGTGGATGGCGCGCATGATGACAGGCGCCGTCGCGGGGTCGAGGCTGACGCCGCGCTGGCGGAGCTCTTCGGTAATGATTTCAAACGAGCGCGTCTCGATGTCACCGGGCTTCACATGCTCGAGCGTGCCCAGGGTGGTTGCACTCATATGCCTTCCTCCAAGATTCGATAGACGAGGTCCATGTCGAGGCTGGTTCGCAGTGTGTCGGCAAGTATATTGAGCTGCTGTTCCCTGCGGGTGGCGCGGTCTTGCGCGTTGATGCGCGTGCCGGAGATTCCCTTGCGCGCGAGGAGCATGTCGATAAGCGCTTGCGTGAAGGGCACGGAGTCGAAGAGGCCATGCAGGTACGTGCCCATCACGGTGCCTGCAACGCAGCCATCCTCGTAGGTGGACTGCCCCGCGTCGTCACTGGGCCTGCCGTTGCTGGGCATACATCCTCGCTGGTCATAGGCCGTATCGTTGTCGTTGACGCATGCGTATGCTTGTGCGGTATTGCCCGCTGCATCGCCGTTATCTGCAAGCAGGCAGAACGGCATGCCGCCCTCGAGCATCGTCTGTCCCATGTGGATCTGGTATCCCGCAACGTCCAGGTTCGACAGGTCCGCAAAGGGCTCCTCAAGCTGCAACGTCGTGCCCGCACTGCTGCAAAGCGTCTTTTCTTGGGTGAACGCGGTGCGTACGGGCAGCAACCCCAGACCCTCTTGGCACCCGCCGCCTTCCACCCCCAGGGGGTCGTGTATCTCCAGGCCCAGCATCTGGTACCCGCCGCAGATGCCCAAGACGAGGCAACCTGCCTCGGCATGCTGGCGCAGCGCGGCATCCAGGTTGTATGCGCGCACCCAGGCGAGGTCGCCCAGGGTGGCCTTGGTGCCGGGGACCACGACAAGGTCGGGCTGGCCCAGCTCCTCGGCATGGCTCACATAGCGCACGCGCACCTCGGGCAGGGCGGTGAGGGCGTCGAGGTCGGTGAAGTTCGAGATGTGGGGCAGACGTACGACGGCGATGTCGAGCAGGGCGTTTGCTGCGCCCGACCCCTGTATGGCGGAGAAGCCGTCCTCGTCGTCGAGGTCAAGGGGTGTGTAGGGCACCACGCCGGCCACCGGTATCCCCATGCGCCGCTCAAGCTCGTCGAGGCCGGGCTGCAAAAGGGTCACATCGCCGCGGAACTTGTTGATAACGCAAGCCTTGAGCATGCGCCGCTCGTCGTCCTCAAGCAGGGCATGCGTGCCCACAAGCTGGGCGAACACGCCGCCGCAGTCGATGTTGCCCACAAGCAGCACAGGTGAGGCCGCCATTTTGGCCATACCCATGTTCACGATGTCGTTGTGCTTGAGGTTGATCTCGGCCGGACTGCCCGCGCCTTCGATGACCACGACGTCATGGCGCGAGGCCAGGTCGTCATAGGCTGCTTGCACGGTGGGAATGAGACTCGTCTTATATTTGAAGTAGTCGCGGGCCGCCATGTTCGCCACGGGTTTGCCCATGACAACGACCTGCGACCCCACGTCGGTTGTGGGTTTGAGCAGAATGGGGTTCATCGCGGGCTCGGCGGGGATGCCGCAGGCCTGCGCCTGCAACGCCTGGGCGCGTCCAATCTCAAAGCCATGTGGCGTGACGGCCGAGTTGAGCGACATGTTCTGCGACTTGAAAGGGGCCACCGCAAGGTCGTCCTGGGCAAAGATGCGGCATAGACCTGCGGCGATGAGGCTCTTGCCTGCGCCCGACATTGTGCCCTGCACCATAATCGCCTTGGCGCGCTTGTTGGTCATGCCGCTCCTCCCGTTCGCTGTGCCGCACGTGTGCGCGGCTTCATCCAAACATGTCTTCTCATAGTCCCGCCGCCGCTCTCACAAGCGTCCACACAAGAGTCCCGAGTCCTGCGCATACGGGCAGTGCCAGCAGGCTTGTGGCATAGAGCAGCCTGTTTGCTCGGCGGATGTCGGCGGGTTCCACCGCACGGCATGCCTCGCCCAGCGTGGGTTTCTCCACCAGCACGCCGCCATAGTAGTTGGGTCCGGCCAGCTGTATGCCCAGGGCTCCCGCGCAGGCCGCCTCGGTGTGGGCGGAGTTGGGCGAGGTGTGGGCGAGCCGGTCGCGCCGAAAGGTGCGCCAGGCGCGCTTGCCGTCAAAGCCTGCAAGGGGGGCGGCCAGGCACATGAGAGCGCCGGCCAGGCGAGCGGGGATAAAGTTCACCGCGTCGTCGAGCTTGGCGGCTGCGCGGCCGAAGTCGAGGTAGCGGTCGTTTTTGTAACCCACCATCGAGTCCATGGTGTTGATCGCCTTGTAGACGACCCCGCCCACTGGTCCCAACAGCGCCAGGTAGAAAAGGGGAGCGATGACGCCGTCCGAGGCGTTTTCGGCTACCGTCTCCACCGCGGCCTTCGTGACGCCCTCTTCGGTGAGCGCTGCCGTGTCGCGGCCTACGATCATGGAGACGCGCATGCGCGCCTCGGGCAGGCCCGCGTGTTCCAGGGCGTCGAGCACGGCCATGCTCTCGTCCTTGAGCGATTTGGTCGCAAGCATCCAGTAACTTACAAGCGCCCCTACCGCGCAGGATAGATAGGGACTGACGGCTCCCGCCAGGGCGAGCGCGGCCGCGCACGCACCACCGCTGATGCCCGTGACCAGGCACACAAGCGCTGCGCCCGCAGCCCGCTTGCCGCGCGGTGTGTCGGGGAAGGTACGGCGCAGGGCAGGCTCGAGCCGAGCGATGAGGGAGCCCATCCAGCGCACGGGGTGGGGCCAGCCGTGTGGGTCGCCCAGAGCGAGGTCGGCTACATAGCCTGCGGCCAGGCTTACAAGGTGCAGGTACACGTCGCGTCCTTTCTCTGCGCGCCCCATGCGGCACACGCATGCACAAACCTGCGTGCAACGTCGACAGATCCAGGCAGGTAGAGATGGGGAAATCCCGCATAGAGGCTGGGGGTGTGGTGCCCTGCATGCCAAAAGCGCTCGCTTTCGGGTTTGCGAACGAGCACGTCAGCGTCGGTGTAATCGGCCTCCCAGCGATGGAACTCGTGCCCGCGCAGTGCGGTGCCGGTGGGTCCAAGAAGCCCTGCGCCCTGTGTCTCAAGCTCGGTGTAGCCAAAACGCCCATGCTTCTTGCGCTCGGCCCCGCCTGGGCATGCGCCCACGAGCGGCCAGGCTGTGCCATCGTCGTCGGTCAGGCGTTCGAGCAGGTAGAGGAACCCTCCGCACTCTGCAATCGCAGGCATGCCCTGTGCCAGTGCCGCGCGCACGGCCTCGCGCATGGCGGTATTGGAGGAAAGCTCGCGCACGTGCAGCTCGGGGTAGCCTCCGCCCAAAAAGAGCCCGCTTGCTCCCTCGGGCAGGTTCTCGTCGTGTAGGGGAGAAAAGAAGGCAAGCTTGGCCCCCAGGTCCTCCAAAAGCTCGAGCTCCTCGGCGTAGTAGAAGCAAAATGCCTCGTCGCGGGCAACGGCGATAACGGGGGCGGATTCGTGTGCATCCAGGCAGGGCGGAAGGGGCCATGCGCCGCTGGAGCTGAGCTGCGGGGCCGCCTGGGCAAGCGCGAGGATCGCGTCGACGTCGAGGCAATCCTGCGCCAGCGAGGCCAGGCGGGCGAGCTTCTCGTCGAGGTCAGGCAGGTCCTGGGCCAAAACGAGGCCGAGATGCCTGCTGGGAAGCGCAATCGCCTCGTCGTGGGGAAGATAGCCCAGCACGGGCACGCCGCACTCCCGCTCAATGACGGGCGCCACCTTGTCGGCAAGTGCGGCGCTCGCGTGGTCGAGCACGACGCCCGCCACATGACTGGGCGTGCGCATGGCGACAAAGCCGAGCACCTGTGCGGCAAGCGAGGCACATGCCCCGCGTGCGTCGAGTACAAGCAAGGCGGGCGTGTCGGTGATGCAGGCAACGTCCCAGGCACTGGCCTTGGTTGTTGTCCCCACGCCGTCGTAATATCCCATGGCGCCCTCGATGCAGACGATGTCACAATCGCGCCCGGCGTGGGCGAGAAGGTCGCGCATGAGGGTCTCGGACTGAAAGAACGCGTCGAGGTTGAGGCGGCGCACGGCGCCCAGCCGTTCATGGAAGGTGGGGTCCACGTAGTCGGGGCCGCACTTGCATGCCAGCATGCGCAGGCCACGCTCGCGCAGGGCCCCCATGAGCGCGCAGGTGAGTGTCGTCTTGCCCGCGCCGCTTTTGGGCGCCGTGATGAGGATGCGCGGCAGCGGTGTCAGCATGAGGCACCCTCGTTTCGCACGCCTTGGCCGCTTACGATCCACACGGGGTTCTGGGCGGCCATGAGGTGCAATCCGCCGAGATCGCGCGCCTTCGCCACACCGAGCTGCGCGACCTCGACGTTGGCCATGTCGTGTGCCTGAAATGCCTGAAGCGCCTGGTAGAGCGTCTCGATGGTGACGGCGCTTGCCACCATGCGCGCCTCAGGGTTGGCGGCGAGCACCGCGTCTGCGATCTGGGCAAACGAGCCTGCCGAGCCCCCGATGAAGGCGTGCGTGGGGGCGGGCAGGCCGTCAAGCGCTGCGGGCGCCTTCCCCTCGACGGTGAAGACGTTGAGCGCCCCGAGCTTGCGGGCGTTCTCGGCGATGAGGTCGACGCGCTCGGGTACTTCCTCCACGGCGTACACGCGCCCGGCGCATGCCGCCAGGCCGCATTCCACGCTCACCGAGCCCGTACCTGCGCCGATGTCCCACACGCAGGCGTCGGCCACGAGGCGCAGCTTGCACACGATGGCCTGGCGCACCTCTTCCTTTGTCATGGGAGCGTCGCCGCGCGTGAGGTCGGTGTCGCGCAGGCCTGGTGCCTGCCAGGCGCGCTCGACAGGCGAGGGATTCTCAACGAGCATACAGGCAAGGTCTTCAAACGTCTCGCGGGCGAGTTCGGTGGCCGTGCCGCTCAGCACGCGCTCGCGGGGGCTGCAGAGGTTTTCGCCCACGTGCACGGTGAGGTCGCCCATGCCGCGGCTTGTGAGGTCGGCGCACACGTTGTGGGCGCGAATCGCCCCGCCCGTGAGCGCGAAGGTGAGCCGGTGGCATTGGGCGGCTCCGGCCACATCGCACGCCCGCCCGTGAGCCGAGAGCACATGGGCATCCTGCCAGGGCATATGGAGCCTCGCGCACAGGCATTGCAGGGAGGAGACGCCCGGGTGCTCGTGGAGCTCGATGTTCGGCATGCTTGCCAGAGTGGCACGCAGGGGGGCGGCGAGGCTGTAGAGCCCCACGTCGCCCGAGACTGCCACGGCCGCGCGCTCGATGCCTGCTTGGGCTTGGCCGGCCAGCACCTCGGCGATGTCCGAGGGACTCACCAGGGCCACTTGGCGGGCATCTGTCTCCAGGGCGAGCTCTTGCAAGACGCGGGCGGCTCCGATGACGAGCTGCGCCTCTTCGAGTGCTTGCATGCCGCCAAGGGTCATGCCTTCCCGACCTGCGGGTCCTGCGCCTACGATGTCGACCCTCATCCAAACCTCCTTGCCAGCTGTGCCTTGGCCTCCTCAAGCGTGAGGCCCTCTTCTTTCGTCGGCCGCCCAATGACGACAAGCGTGCACCTCGTCTTTCGTGCTGCCTGCACTTTCTCCCAAAAACCGCCCGTCGTGCCCGAGGCCTTTGTCACGAGGATGCGCGCGCCGCTGTGTCTGATGAGCGCCACGTTGTCTTCCAGGGAGAACGGTCCCATGGCACCCACGATGCGCTCGGGCGGGATGCCCGCTTGCCGCGCCGCCTGAACCGATGCCTCGTTGGGAAGGCAGCGTACCCAGATGCGCTCACGAAGGCCGGGTTGCGAGCAGTAGGCGGCGATGTCCTTCGTGCCCGTGGTGAGCAGGATGTCTCCGGGAAGGCCGGCCAGCAGTTCGGCGGCATGCGCCGGCGACTCCGCCCGAATCCAATCGCCAACGGGCTCCCCCTCGCGCACAACGCGCAGGTACTCGCATCCCTGCGCCAGGGCTGCCGCGCGGGCATTCGCGGTGACAACGCTTGCGTAGGGGTGCGTGCAGTCAACCACCACATCAAACGCGCCCTGTGCCATGAGGTGTTCCATGCCCACCTCGTCCAGACGCTGTGCCAAGACGCGAGTGTGGGGGAGCGCCCCTAGAAGGTGCGCCCCGAAGTCGGTCGCGCACGACACGCACGTTTCCACGCCGTCTTGCGTGCTCAGCCATGATGCCAGCTCGCGGCCCTCTGTGGTTCCGGCGAACACGAGGACGCGGCATGCCTGAGAGCCGCCTGCCATCTACTGCCTCACCTGGTAGCCGCGCGGCGTCACCATGCGGCCGGCGATTTCGCGCGTTGTGGCGTTGCCCACGTAGACAACGCTCGTCATGTCGGCCGGGGCATCCGCGAGTTCGCCCAAGGTGAGCACGCGCGCGCTTTCGCCGGGTCTGCCCACGTTATGTGCGATGCCACACACGCAGCTCGCCGGCAGCTCCTCAAGCAGGATCTGCGTCGCGTGTGCCAGGTGGTCGGGCCTGCCGTGGGAGCAGGGGTTGTAGAGGCAGATGACAAAGCCGGCACGCGCTGCCGCACGCAGCCTCGCCTCGATGGCATCCCAGGGTGTGAGCAGGTCGGAAAGCGACACGAGGCAGAAGTCGTGCATGAGGGGCGCGCCCAAAAGCGCCGCTCCTCCCGTGGCGGCGGTGACACCGGCCACGACCTCAACCTCGACTGCGTCTGCCAGGCCCATGTCCTGGGCGAGTTCGAGCACGAGGCCCGCCATGCCGTAGACGCCCGGATCGCCCGAGCACACGAGAGCCACCGTCGCCCCTCCTGCCGCATGCTCCAGGGCCGCCCGACAGCGCTGAACCTCGCCGCGCATGCCGCTTACGAGCAGCTCTTTTTCGGGAAAGGCATCGCGCACAAGGTTGACGTAGGTCGTGTATCCGGCTATGACCTGGCTTTCTTCGAGCGCCGCGCGGGCACGCTGGGTGAGGTCGGCTCCCGCTCCGGGTCCCAGGCCCACAACGTAGAGCTTAGGCATGGTCGCTTCCTTCCTTCATATCAAAGCTGAGCGCCTTGGGCACAAGGCCCACGGCCACGGTCGTTCCCTGATGGGCCTGCTTGCTGAGGATGCGCGTGGCCCCGCAGCAGGCAAGGGCCCGCTCGCACACGTTGTCCACGCCCACGTGGGCCCGCACGAACTCCGACGATGCGAAGTCACCGCTTTGCGCGGCGAGTGCCTGGGCGCTAAAGGTGCGCAGGAGCCAGCCGTGCTTTGCGGCAAGCTCGACCACGGCGGGCTCTGCGGCCTTGAGGTCGATGGTGGCCAGAGCGCGCACTGATTCCGGCGCCAAACCAAGGCCGACCAGCGCTGCCTCGACGCAGTCTTGCAGGATTGCCGGCTCGCAACCGCGCCTGCACCCGACGCCCACCACTGCGTTGCGCGTGATGAGATGCAGCGTGTCGGGGTCGTTTTCACAGGGCAGCTCGGGCCCGATGTGGACGTGCGCGTGAAGAACGTGAGATGCATCCGCTGAGTCGGGGGCGGCTCCTGCGGGGCAGGGCTTGCGGATGTCGCCAGTGTCGTTCGTGTCGCTTGCGCTGCTCGTGTCGCCTGCGCACTCCTCGCGCACGAACCCCGCGGGAAGCTCGCCTGTCAGGGACACCTGCCGTCCCACGCGCACCCCAACGTGCCCACCCTCGAGCAGTGCGCCTGAAACATGCTTGATGAGCTGGGGATTTGCGATGACGAGGCCTTGCCGTGCCGCCCACTCGTCGATGGCGAAGGCGCCGCGCACGTCGGTGGCCGTGGTGACGACAGGCGTGGCCCCCACGATGCGCGCGATGTGGCGCGCAAGGTCGTTTGCGCCGCCCACATGGCCGCTGAGCAGGGATATTGCCCAAGTGCCGGCCTCGTCCACGCACACGACAGCGGGGTCGTGCATCTTGCTGGTCACATACGGGGCTATGGCGCGCACGGCGATGCCGCACGCTCCCACGAAGACGATGCCGTCGCAGCCGTGCGCAAAAGCCTCGCCTGCCCATGCCCCGACACTGTCGAAGCCGGGTAGGCCCACTTCTTCGGAGATGCGGTGCGGTGCCCAGGCACGGGCGCCTTCCAGTTCGCTGACTATCTTTTGGGCCAGAACGCAGCCGCTTGTCGTGAACCCCGCGATGGCAATCTGGCTCATGCGTGCGCCTCGTCGTGCGGGTCGCGTAGGTCCTGCGTGCCCTGCATACCTTGCGTGTCATCCTGCGCCGCCGGGCCCGCATCCGCGCTGCCTGCCAGCGTTTCGTCTCCACCCGTTCCCACGCGGTAGCCGTGCGTGAAGCTCGGGTCGTAGAGCAGCGACCGCTCGGCGTGGGCGGCTTTAAGGCTGCCGGCTAGGGCGTCTCCCACGAGCACGATTGCCTGCCTGCTGAGTCCTGCCTCGCGGGCCGCTTCGGGCAGGCTCCCTACATCGCAGCGCACGATTTTCTCATCGGGCCAGCTTGCACGATACACAAGGGCCGCCGGGGTCTGGGGCGACAGGTCTCCTGTAAGCAGCTCCTCACGGGCGCGTTCGAGCAGACCGCAGGAGAGAAAGAGCGCGATGGTGCAGCCATGGGCGGCAAACGTGCGCAGCTCCTCGCCGCTCGGCACCGGCGTGCGCCCCTCCACGCGTGTGAGCACGAGCGACTGGGACACGCTGGGCAGGGTGAACTCGCAGTTGAGGGCCGCTGCCGCGGCAAACACGCTCGACACGCCGGGTATCACCCGATAGGTCACGCCTGCCTCGTCGAGCAGGTCCATCTGCTCGCGGATGGCCCCGTACATGGCCGGGTCTCCCGTGTGCAGGCGCACGGTGTGCTTGCCTGCGCGGTCGCTTGCCACGAGCACGTCGACGACTTCCTCAAGCGTCATATGTGCCGAGTCGTGCACTTTCACCTCGGGACGGCAATACGACAGCATCTCGGGATCTACCAGTGAGCCTGCGTACACCACGACGTCTGCCTGCTGCAGGGCATGCATGCCGCGCACGGTTATGAGGTCGACGGCGCCCGGGCCCGCTCCCACAAAGTCGATCATATCCGGCCTTCCTTCCTTGCCGCCGTGCCGCGCACGCGGTGCCTGTCCAAGAGTTCCTGCGCCCCACCCGATCGTCCCAACTCGCCCCATGCCTTCGAGAACACCACGACCTCGCAGCGTACGGGGTCTCCTCGCCGGCTTACGTGCCACGCAATTGCCTGCGTGAGGCCGCGCAGCGTTGTGGCGAGCAGGCACTCTCGCTCATCTGAGACGGCCGTCTCGCCTGGGCCGTGCCCCGCGAGCACCTCAAGCGCCTCGTCGGTCGTGGCGCACTCCATAAGGCGGGCGATGTCGTCGCGCCCTGCACCTGCCAGGGCTGCATGTGCCGCGAACGCCTCGGCGCGCCCGTCGGCCACGCGCGAGTGGGTGTTCATGGCGCCCGTTGCGACCTTGGCGAGCTTGCCCATATGCCCCACGAGCACAAGCGTCTCAAAGCCGAGCACACCAGCGTAATCAAGCGCCTCGCCCAGGAAGTTCGAGCAGCTCACGATATGTGTGGGGTCGACGCCTTCCCTGTCTTGCGCCCAGTCCTGGCCGTAGTTTCCCGGCACGAGCACAAGGTCGCGCAGTCCCTGCGCACGTCTCATGCGCATCTCCAGGCGGATGGACTCGACGAGGGCCTCCTCGCTCATGGGCCGCACGATGCCCGACGTTCCCAGAATCGAAATGCCCCCTTCAATGCCCAGGCGCGGGTTGAAGGTCTTGCGTGCGATTTCTTCTCCGCCGGGCACCGACACCTCCACCGCAAAGCCGCCATGCCAGCCATGCTCGCGGGCAATCCGCTCGAGCTCGGAGGCAATCATGGCGCGGGGTACCGAGTTGATGGCCGCGGCTCCCACGGGCTGGTCGAGCCCGGCGCGCGTCACGCGCCCCACGCCGGCACCACCCTCAATTGTTGTGCCCGGAGTGTCCGTGAGGCTCACGCGTACCACGACCAGCGCGTCGTCGGTGGCATCCGCGTCGTCGCCTGCGTCCTTGCGCACCCCGCAGCTTGACCAGGGGGTGCCCTGTGCATCGGTGCCCCGATGCATCTCTTCGGGTTCCACTACCACAGCAACGCCCGCCGGGGTGTCGATGCGCAGGGAGTGGGGAAAGCTCCCCGCAAGAAGCGCCTGCCCGCAGGCCTGGGCCGCCGCGGCCGCGCAGGTGCCCGTGGTGTAGCCGCAGCGCAGGCGCTTCTTGCCGACCTCGACATAGTGCTCGAGCGTCATGGCCTCACCGCCTCTGCTCGCGCCGCCGTGGCATCGCAGCAAATACATACCTCTCTGCCTGCATCTTCGTGTGCTTTTTGATTGCGCAACGCTTCCAAATACTGTACTGCGCTCCCATGGACGGGAAGCCCTGCCGCTTGTGCGCACGCGAGCATATCGCGTCGGCAGGCCTCCAGAGGCCCCGCATCCATCGAGCTCAGGCAGTCCACAAGTGCCTCGCAACCCGCAAGCATCTCACGGGCCAGCGCCATCGTCTCCTTGCCGGGCAGAGTAAAGGCCGACGTGCTCACCACGTGGGCCGTGAGCCTATGTGCAAGCACACAATCCACGTCGTTTTCAGGCAGCACGCCTGCGCAGAAGCCCACGCCCTCGCGGCGCAGCGCACGCATCGAGGCTGCCGCTGTGCCCGCGCCTCCAAGCACAAACACGCGGGCCGCGCTTTCGAGCGGCGCATCCTCCACGCATCCCAGCGCCGCGCTCCAAGCCGCGCGCCCCAAGTCGAACACATGGGCCACCGTGGGCGCGTCAAGCACGTCCTCGGGGGCACCTTGCGCATATATGCCGCCCTCGCACACGCAGGCCACCCGGTCGGCAACCTTCTGGGCCAAGGCGAGCTCGTGCAGCGACAGCAGGCAGGTCCACCCGCGCGTGCGCGCAAGGTCGCGCACACAGGCAAGCAGCTCCAGCTGATGGCGAATGTCGAGGTAGGAGGTGGGTTCGTCGAGCGCCATCACGGGTGCGTCCTGGGCGATGGCGCGGGCCAGCAGCACGCGCTGGCGTTGGCCGTCGCTTATCTGCATGAAGTCGCGCTCGCGCAGCTCCCAGGCGCCCACGGCCTGCATGGCACCCTTCACCGCTTCGCGGTCGGCCTCGCGCAGTGTGCCCAGGGCGTTCGTGTAGGGGATGCGGCCCGTCTCCACCACGTCTAGGCAGCTCAGCATCTCGCAGGCCATGCGCCCCGTGAGCATCACCGAGAGGCTGCGGGCCAGCTCGTCTGCCTTGAAGGAGCTCGCGTCGCGCCCATCGAGCAGCACGGTGCCGCCTAGGGGCGCAATCTGGCCGGCGATTGTCTTGAGCAGGGTCGACTTGCCCGAGCCGTTGGGCCCCACGAGGCAGAGCACTTCGCCGGGCACAAGGTCGAGCGTGACGCCTCCCACCACGCAGCGTCGCCCGTATCCCACATTGAGGCCGTACGTCTGCAACGCCATCTGCCTGATCATTTAACGTCCCTCCCGGGTGCGGCGCATCATGAGCGTGATGACCACCGGTGCGCCGAACACGGCTGTGACCGTGCCCAGGTTGAGCTCGGTGGGGGAGAAGAGCGTGCGCGCCACCAGGTCGCACAGAAGGCAGAAGGCAGCCCCCATCACCAGGCACGCCGGCACTGCGCGCACGGGCTTCGAGGAGGCAAGCGCCGTACGCGCCAGGTAGGGCACCGCGATGCCCACGAATCCCACGGGGCCGGCATAAGCGGTGACGCAGGCGGCCAAAAGGCTTGCCACGGCGATGAGCGCCGCGCGGAAGAGCCGCACGTTGACGCCGACGCTCTTGGCGTAGCCCTCGCCGAGCTGGAAAGCCGCCATAGGTTTTGCCAGCGCCATCGAGGCCGCGAAGCCCGCGGCGCACACGGCTGCCTCAACGCCCACCTGGCTCCAGGTAGCCCCCGAGAAGCTGCCCAGGGCCCAGTTGTGCAGGTTCACGATGTTCTGGTCGCTTGCAAAGGTCACGAGGAAGTCGGTGATCGCGTTGAAGACATAGCCTGCCATCACGCCGGCGACAATGAGCATGCTCATAGAGCGAATCTTTGTTGACAAGCCCAGTACCAGGGCGGTTGCCGCCAGCGAGCCCACAAACGCCGCGCCCACCACCTGCCAGGACGCAAGCGCCCCGCCTGCTCCGATGACGCAGATCGTCACGGCGGCCAGTGCGCACTTGGCGCCTGCCGAGATGCCCAGGATGTAGGGGCTCGCGATGGGGTTGTTGAAGAAGGTCTGCAGCAAGAAGCCCGAGCACGCAAGCGCCCCGCCGAGAATGGCGGCACTCACGGCGCGGGGCAGGCGTATCTGCCAGATGACGCTCGCTTCAAGGCCGCTTGCCCCCGGGCCTGCTGCGAGCGCTCCCAGCAGCTCGGCAGGGCTCATGCCCACCGACCCGATGCACAGGTTCGCGCACAGAAGCGCCACCAGCACCAGGCTTGCCAGCACCATGGTCACGACGAATCGCCGCTTGCTGTCTCGCCAGCTGTCTGTGTGCCTCATCGTGCGCCTTTCGTGTGTCATGTGAGCCTGAAGAAGAAGGTGAGCTCATCGCGTTCGGTGTCGGCTATCGCCTCGTGCAGGTCGGCCACCACTTCGCCCGTCGCAGTCATCTGCTGGTAGACGTTCTGCTCGCAGCACCAGGCCCGGCGGTTCTTGACGGCCTTGAAGTCAGCGAGCAAGGGGTTGAGCGCCACAAGCTCGTCGAGTCCTTTGAGCCTGCCTGCCACCGTGGAGTTGTAGATGATGACGTCAGCGTCTTTTGCCTGGGCGTAGAACGCCTCCATCTCGAGCGTGGTGGAGGAGGAACGGTTCTCGTCAGCGCCTGCGAGCTGGGCAAACGCGTAGGTGCCGCCCGCCATGGCAATCATCTTCGCCACGTAGTCGCCGGGTTTTCGCACCACGGCCGCGCCGTTGGCGTTGATGTAGAAGAAGGCGACGGTGCAGTCGAGCGGCTGGGCTGCCACACGCGCCTCAACGTCTGCGATAAGCTGGGCTTGCCTGTCGAGAACCTCTTGGGCCGCCGACACCTTGTCGAGCATGGCGCCCCACAGCATGATCCATTCGAGCCTGCCGAGCGGGGCGCTCTCCAGGCTCGATTGTTCAACGATGACGGGAACGCCGAGCTGCATGAGCTTCTCGCGCACCTCGGGGGTGTGGTAGATCATCGTGTTCTCCACGGCGAGCCTGCAGCCGCCGTTGAGAAACGCCTCGTAGTCGGGTGCGCTGTACTTGCCGCCGTAGACGATGTCCCCCGAGGCGATGGCCTGCGTAAACGCCTCTACCGTACAAGTTTCCTGCGTGACGCTCACATGGCTCACGCAATCCACGGCGTCGAGGGCCGCAAAGAGGCACAGCGTTGAGGAGCTTGCGAGGTAGATGTTCGAAAGGGGCCGCTCAAGCACCGTGATGTCGTCGGCGATTTCCTGGGACGCATCGCCTGCGGGCACAAAAAGGTAGCGCGTGCCGTCGGCGATGCAGACAAGGGCGCGGTCTCCCTCGTAGAGGTCCACGGTGAAGCCTGTGGCCCAGGCGAGGTCGAGGCTGCCCGTGTGCACAAGGTTGCCTCCCACCTCGGGGTTGCTCCACGAGGGACGCTCGGCGCTCGCAGGGTTGTCCCCATCAGAGCCGCTCGTCTGGTTCGCCGACGTCGCCGCGCCGTTTGCGACCTCGCCGTCGTCGGCGCAAGAGCATCCCGCAAGTCCCAGAGCCGCAACGCACGCCGCACCTGCGCCAGCAGCAGCGGCTAAGTCGATGAAATCCCTGCGTGTGAGGGTTTTCGCAGGCCATGTGCGTGTGCGTTCGCGGCTCTGGGTCATCCGTCTAGCCCTTCTGCGCGACGGGTGCGGAGAAGGTGAGCGTGTAGTCAATCATGTGCGGCTCGCTCATCGCGCACGTCTCGGCCTGCACGGCCAGGGGCGTGTCGAGCGCCGCCACGGGGATCTCGAACGTCGAGTTGCCGGTCTTGTTCACGGGAAGGTATTGCGTGCCGTTCACGACCATCTGGTCGTAGTTGGGGCTCGACCACACCACGGTGGCGGTCATGGCACCCTTCTCCACCTTGAGGGTGCAGGGCGTCTCTACGCTCGCGCGGCCCGTGCCGCCCTCAAGCGCCACGCTGGCCGTGTAGGTACCGTTGGCAAGCGTGGCCTCGGCAGGCTTCAGCGTGTCGGCGAGGAACACCAGGGTGCGGTCGTACCAGGACTCTTTCTTGATGCTCCACGCGGCGCAGTCGATCTCGGTGTTGAGCGCCTCCACCGGCACCGTGAAGGAGTGCGTGCCGCCCGCATTGTCCACGTAGGGGATGCAGTCCTTCTCGTCGGCCTGTGCGGCCTGCTCGCCCGTGCCCATGAAAAGCTTGCCGTAGCCTTTGCCGCTCATGGTGAGCTCGCAGGTCATTTTTCCGTCAGCAACGGTGAGCTTTGCTTCGGTGATGCGGAACATGCTCGAGCTTGAGGCGACTTCGATCGTGTAGGTGCCCTCCTCAAGGTCGGAGGCCTTCACGGCGGTGAGCTTCTTGGTGTCGGGCAGGTCTTGCTGGGCCGCTGCCGCACCCTGAGCTACTTTGTCGGAGGAACTGCCGGTATCGCCAGCCTGCTGGGTCGCGGCAGGCTGGATGCGCACGGCAGCATGGGCCTGGTCTGCGTTCCAAGCCAGGGGCGCGCAGAGGAGTGTGAGACTGAGCGCTGCGAGTGCAATGGCGTTGCGATGTGTGCTGTAGGTCATGTGCTGTCCTTGGATGATGCGCTTCATGCAGAAATGAGGAAGGGCCCCGCGCCATGCATGCCGGCCTGGGGAAACGCCGGTGCGACGCGGGGCCTGTTGCTTGAAATATGGAAGCTATGCAGGCTTAGAGCTGGTTGATGGCGTCGGCCACGTGGCGCACGTAGATGTCGTCGATGGCCACGAGCTGGCCCAGGCCCTCGACGACGCACTCGACCTCAAAGCCAGCGGCGATGAACTTGCTGGCAAAGGAGTCGGGGTCCTCGGTGTCGGCCATGTCGTTGTTGGCGTGGTCGCCGGCGACGACCATGAGCGGGCGCAGTACGGCCTTGGTGAAGCCGGCGGCCTGGGCGGCCTCGACAACGTCGTCGAACGTGGGGGTTGCCTCGACGGTGCCCACGAAGTAGCTCGTGTGGCCCGCGTCGGTCAGGACCTGCTGCAGGTGCGTGTAGTCCCCGTTGGAGTCGGCCTCGGTGCCGTGGCCCATGAAGCAGATGGCGGTCTGACCGTCGTCGTATTCTGCCGTGGCGTCGCAGATGGCCTCAACGACCTCGCTATAGTCCTCGTCGCTCGTGAGCAGCGGGTCGCCCAGCACGATGGCGTCGAACTTGTCGGCGTAATTGCTCTGCAGGGAGTTGAGGACGTCGGTGTACTCATAGCCGGCCATAAGGTGGGTGGGCTGCACGATGACCTTCTGCACGCCCTCCTCCACGAGCTTGTCCATGGCCTGCTCGAAGTTGTCGATGACGATGCCGTCGCGCTCGGCGAGCTTGTCGATGATGATCTGCGCGGTGAAGGCGCGGCGCACGTCGTAGTCGGGGTAGGCCTCGCGGATGGCGTCCTCGATGGCACCGATGGTGATGTGGCGAGAGTCGTTGTAGCTCGTGCCGAAGCTCACCACGAGGATGACGGGCTTGGGGGCCTTGGCCTCGTCGGCCTGGGCGATGCCCGCCTGGGCGACGAGGCTGGCGCCGGCGGCGGTGAGTCCTGCGGCGATGGCGGTGCGACGGGAAAGTGCGGTCTCGAACATGTGCGTGTCCAATTCTCTCGTGGAGTACGCGCACGCCAAGGCCCGCCGGACGTGTGGCTCGGCGTTGCCTTCTGGCAGGCACCTGCCTCGGGGTTCACAGGGCGGATGCGGTGCGCGGCCTCCCGTTTGCGGGATGGCCGCTCAGGCGGGCAGGGTAATCTGACTACGGGCGCGTGCCCTCACAGTTATGTCCCTAGTCCGGGAATCTCACCCGGTTCCCCCTGCAATACCCAGGCACAATCCCCGGGTGTCGCGCTTGATACGGTCAGGCGCCATGATACTCCATGCGACGCGGCAGCTCCCGCACATCTGTGAGTCGCCAGCCATTCTCCGCGTGCCGTGCCCATGCCTCGAAGCCTGCACAATAGGTCGTTTTCCAGTCCCAGTAGCTGCGCTTGGGTTCTGCCAGTTCCGACATCGCCGCCATGATGGTTCCTGCATGCACAAGAAAAGCGGCGTCTACGGCTCCCATGGCGCGAGCGTCCCTGTGCGCATCCGGGCTTGCGCGGTTTGCGTGCCGCCCGCTGCCTTGCAAGCCCTGATTCCCGCTCCCTGCTTGCACGCCTGCGAGGTCGTCGAGTGCCTGCTCAAACGCCGTGCGCACGCGTGCGATAAACTCTGCCTGCGCTTCGCCGCCGGGGCATGCCGCGGTGCATCCCGAGTCCACCCAGGCCTGGTAGCGCGCGTCTTCGCCCATCTCGGCGTACGTCTTGCCCTCAAAGGCTCCAAAGTGCATCTCGGCCAAGCCGGGCAGGTGCGCAGGAACCAGCTTTGGGAAGAGGATGACCGCCGTCTCGTCGCAGCGCTGCATGCCGCTCGTGAAGAGATGGCGGGGCGCCAGGCCGGAGAGCGCAGGGGCCGCCTCGCTGGCACGTGCGCGGCCCTGGTCGTCTAGGTCCTCGTCAGTGGCGCCCACATAGCGTCCCTCCAGGTTGCCCTGCGTGGGCGCGTGCCTGATGAGGGCGATGCGCAGGGGGCTGGGTTCATGGGCGCTGGGTGCCAATCCCGTGCGACCTGCGCCATTCATGCAAGTTCTCCCTTGAGCACGACGGGGATGCCGCAGACCATGCGCACGACGACGTCGGCTTGGTTCGCCAGCTCGCAGGACATGCGGCCCACGGCCTCTCGCCAGGCGCGCTCCTGCGCGTCGAGCGGCACGATGCCTGCACCCACCTCAGAGCAGGTGACGATTTCTTTGGCCGCGAGCCGCTCAAGCAGTTCGAGCGTTGCCGATAGGGCCTTGCTGCTGGTATGGTCGGCAGCATCGCCGTCAGCCGGGGTAATCTGGTCGGTGCCCTTGGCTTGCCCCCACAGCAGTTCTTCCACGTTGAAGGCGATGTCGTCCTCGCTCCAACCATGCTGTGCTGCGAGGTTGCGTGCAAAGGTCGCCTTGCCCGAGCTTGTCCCGCCCACAATGAGAATCATGCAAGTCCTGCCTTCTGGACCACCACGAGCAGGGCGAGGAGCGCAAGCTCGCATGTCTGGAGCAAACAACCCGCCTGGTCGCCGTTGAAGCCACCGAATTCTTTGCGGGCACGCCGGGCGGCGAGTGCCGCGCAGGCAGCGCATACGACCACGCCGACCAGGCCGAACACAGGGCGCACCGCCACCATGGCGCACGCCACAAGGGCTCCCTCGGCGCCAAGCAGTATAAGCGGTCGTGTGTCTGTCCGTCCCGCATCGCGGAAGGACTGCTGCATGCCGTGCTTGCTTGCGCTGGGCAGCACAAGTGTGGCGAGGCCGGCTGTACAGCGTGAGGCAAGGGGGATGAGGCCGAGCGCCACGAGGTCGCGCACGCCCGAGATGCCTGCTTCGCCGGCAAGAGCCACCTGCGCCATGAGGTAGCAGACAAGGGCGATGAGGGCAAAGGCGCCGGCGTGTGGGTCCTTCATGATCTCAACCTTGCGAGCGGGTTCGGCGTGGCTCGAAAGGGCGTCGGCCACATCAGCGAGGCCGTCGAGGTGGATACCGCCCGTTACGCCCACGGCGACAAGCACGTATCCCACGCCTTGCAGAAGATTTGAGAGCCCCAAGGCGCCGGCAAGCGCAAGCCAGGCGACCTGAGCCGCCCCCACAACCGCGCCCACGAGCACAAAGGCGCACATAAGATAGCGCATGTTGGCCTTTTCCCAGCATATCTGGGGCATGGGTATGCGAGAGAACGTGGAGAACGCCATGGCCACGGCGCGGCCGGCGGCACGGAGGCTCTCTATCGGGTGTCGCATGGGGCGGCCTTTCGTGGTGAGGGATGTGTGGGCAGGTTCGTGAATGTCTCTGTGGCAATTTGCTCGAGGCGGGCCGGACGCAGGGACTTCACCGTTTGCGCGATGCCCCCGCGCACCTCCACGACCTCGCCGGCGGCGTTTGCAAGCAGGCAGCAGCACGTCTCACAGCACTCGATCCACGCAAGGGTGAGCCCGCCGCCCCGCCAGCCCGCCTCGCCCACGGCGTCGGCTACCACCACGAGGTGGCGCACGCGTCCGGCGAGGTCCAGCAAACGCGCACATATGCGCCCGGCAAGTTCTTCGATGTCTGCGTTCGGGGTCTCCGCGCCGAACATCTCGTTGGCCACAAGGTTGCCCAAATCGTCGAGAAGCACGGTCGCGCTCGCATCTACCAGGGTATCTGCTAGGGCAGAAAGCACGGGCGTCTCATATGTAACGAATTCTTTTCCCGCCCGCTGTGCCAGATGCTTTTCGATGCGCGCCTGAGCCTCGCGCCCGCCGCGCTGCATGGTTGCGAAGTAGGCGAGACGCGCGGGGGCGGCCGTCTCGGTCTCATCTGGGGCGGGCCGCACGCCGTTGGCGGGCGCTGCCTCAGGCGTCGCCTGCCCGCTCGATGCGCCCTGCGCCAGCTCGCATGCCCGCGTCTCGGCCCAGGCACTCTTGCCGCTGGCCGAGGGACCCCACACCAGGCAGATCATTTACCCAGCTCCTGGTATGCGTCCATGTGGTACTCGTCAAACGTCATGCCGTCGCGGTAAAGCGCGCACGCCATGTCGAGCAGGGGAAAGAGGCACACGGCCCCCGTGCCCTCGCCCAGGCGCATGCCAGCGTCGATGATGGGGGAGAGGCCGAGCTCGCGCATCACGGCCGCCGCCGCGGGTTCGGCCGAGCGATGCGAGGCAAGCATGAAGGCGCGGCTCGCAGGGGCGATGCGGCAGGCCAAAAGCGCTGCGACCGAGCTGATGAAACCGTCGATGACGACGGGCATGCGCTGCACAGCGCACCCCAGATAGAGTCCCACAAGGCCTGCGATGTCGAAGCCTCCCAGCTTTGCGAGCATGTCGAGAGGGTCGTCTGCGTCGGGGGCGTTCACCTCAAGCGCGCGCCTCACAACGGCGGTCTTGCGCACGAGCCCCTCGTCGTCCAGGCCCGCCCCTCGGCCCACGGCTTCCTCGGGCGTCATGCCTACGAGGGCGCACGCCAGCACTGCTGAGGTTGTGGTGTTGCCGATGCCCATCTCGCCTGTTGCAACGAGGCGAAAGCCCTCGTTTGCCAGGTCATATGCGATGTCCGCGCCAGCCTCCACGGCCGTCACGGCCTCGGCGCGGCTCATGGCCGGACCCTGCGCGATAGAGCACGTCCCGCGCGTCGCGTTGCGCACGGGCACGCCGGGCACCTCGTGGAGCATGCCCATGTCGAAGGGGCGCACCTCGGTGTGCGCCACGCGCGCCATGACGCATACGCTCGAGGAGTGATGCGCAAGCTGCGCGGCTACCTTGGCGGTCACCTCGGCCCCCGTCTGCGTCACGCCTTCGGCCACCACGCCGTTGTCGGCGCACATCACGGCCACGCAGCGAGGCGCGAGCGCAATCTCGGCGCTGCCTTGGATGCCGGCGATGTGCTCCACGGCCTTCTCGAGCGCCCCCAGGCTGCTCAGCGGTTTGGCCACGCGCGCCCAGCGGCCGTGCGCCTCTTGCGTCGCGCCCTCGTCGAGCCCGGTGATGCGGTTGATGATGTGGTCGAGTTCCATGCGTCCTGCCTTAGGTGTGGCGTCGTTCTGGCGTGTCATTATAGATGCGCTCTTTGGGGCCGATTGTGTGCTGCTCGTGAGCGCGTCTCAACTTGTGCAAGAAAAGTCTTGCGTCACGCGGCGCATCTCTGCTACTATTCTTTCTCGCCCTACGGGGAGTTGCCAGCATGGCTCAGTCGGTAGAGCACCGCTCTCGTAAAGCGGGGGTCATCGGTTCGAATCCGATTGCTGGCTCCATTGCATCGCACAAGGCTGTTGCTCGAAAGAGCAGCAGCCTTTTTGCGTTTACAGGGCCTATTTCACCCACCATAGCGCAGCTGCTCCACAAACAAAATGGCCGCCCCGAAGGACGGCCTGCCCGGGATTGCTTTGGGGGAGCGCCTTACATCCTGATGATGCTGTACCCGGCATTTTCAATGGCTTTCTCAAGCGCGACAACGTCAGGTGCGGCCTTTGTGCGCACGCAAGCCGTGCGGCTGGCCAGATCCACGGTCGCCCATGTGCCGGGCAGGGCGTTGAGGGCGTTCTGGATGTTTTCGACACAGCCCTCGCACACCATGTCCCTTACGCGGACCTGCGTGGTGAAGGGGTAGTGGGCAGGGTCGGTGTCGGCGACCTCCACGTGCTTGGTCTTCTGTACGGTGCGTGCGCCCCCGCCGGCGCCCGAGCAGCACGAATCCTTTCCCTTGCCTATGCGCACGAGGTGCCGTACGGCGTAGATCGCCACGGCTGCCACTGCGGCGACGACGATGAAGCTTGCAAGGTTGAACTCCGGCATGATGCCCGCCTTTCTCAGGGGTGGTTTTCTCCTCCATACACGATGCATGCCCGGACAACACGCTGTCCTGAGCGTGCCTTTGCGCCCATGCATTGTGCGCCAGTCTCATCGATTTTTTTCCAATATGTCAACCTTAACAAACTATGCACTGAAAGCACAGTTTACGTGGAGTAATATGCACCGCTTTCCCCGCGTGTTATTCTGAGGGGCTAACCGTCTACCCAAGGAGCAAAGCATGGCAACTAACAAGCCAAAGGGCACTGAGGATCTCATCGGCAACGACGCCATCATGTGGAGCTATATGCGTGAGGCTGCCGAGGAGGCATTCACTGCATACGGCTACATCCCCGTCGAGATTCCCACCTTTGAGCAGGCCGATGTCTTCGTCCACGGTCTGGGCACCTCCACCGACGTCGTCCGCAAGGAGATGTTCACCGTCCTGTCTCCCGACGGTTACGCCAAGGTGAGCGAGGGCAGGGCCGACGAGCTCAAGGCTGACCAGCGCCTCGCCCTTCGTCCTGAGGGCACGGCCGGCACGGTGCGCGCCCTCATCGAGCACAACCTGGTGCCGCAGGGTGCCGCCCCCGCAAAGCTGTGGTATGCCGGCTCTATGTTCCGCGCCGAGCGTCCCCAGAAGGGCCGTCTGCGCGAGTTCCACCAGATCGGCGTGGAGTGCCTGGGCGCTTCCGACCCCGCCGCCGACGCCGAGCTCATCGTCATGTTCGTGCGCTTCATCGAGGCCCTGGGCATCGAGCAGAGCCAGGTGCGCATCCTCATCAACTCGATGGGCGACGACGCCTGCCGCCCGGCCTACCGCGATTCCGTGGCCGCCTACATCCGCGAGCATTCCGAGGAACTGTGCGAGGAGTGCCGTCGTCGTGCCGACACGAACCCGCTGCGTGCCTTCGACTGCAAGAACGACCACTGCCACGAGGTGATGGAGGGCGCCCCCAAGATCTCCGACGCCCTGTGCCCCGACTGCCGCGCCCACTACGAGGCCGTCAAGCGCTACCTCGACGCCCAGCACATCGCCTATGTCGAGGACCCGCGCCTGGTGCGCGGTCTGGACTACTACACGCGCACCGTCTTCGAGGTCCAGGTGACCGACGGTCTCGGCTCGCAGAACGCCATCGGTGGGGGCGGCCGTTACGACAAGCTCGTCGAGGTCACGGGCGGCAAGCCCACCCCCGGCCTGGGCTTCGCTGCCGGCTTTGAGCGCATCGTGCTCGCCATGCAGGCCGCCGACGCCCCCATGCCCCAGCTCGTTCACCCCGATGTCTTCGTAGCCCAGACCGGCCCCGAGGTGTCCCTTGAGGCCTTCTGCCTCGTGCAGGAGCTGCGCGACGCCGGCTTTATCGTTGAGGCCGACCGCCAGGGTCGCTCGCTCAAGAGCCAGTTCAAGCTCGCCGACAAGTACAACGTCGACGCCGTCGTCGTTCTCGGTCCCGATGAGCTTGCCGCTGGTCAGTGCACCGTGCGCGACATGGCAAGCCACGAGGAGCGCAAGGTCGCCCTGGCCGATGTGGCCCAGGACCTCGCGGCTGCTCTCGGCCTTACCGAAGGCCACGGCGACGGCTGCGGCTGCGGTTGCGGCTGCCACGACGGCGAGTGCGACTGCGACGGTGACTGCGACTGCGGCGACGAGTGCACCTGCGGCCATCACCAGCACTAAGCATTGATTTTCCGTGAGGATGAATGCCTTTACGTCCCTATTGGTACAAAATCTAAGCGCAAACGTTTAGATATCTTGCGCAGACTAGACGCAAAGGAGGCGCCCCATGTTTGAGAAGTTCACTGACGGCGCTCGCAAGGTCATGAACCTTGCCCAAGAAGAAGCACATAAGTACGGCCAGCTCTATGTGGGCACCGAGCATATCCTTCTCGGTCTCATCCGCGAGGAGGACGGCATTGCCGCCCAGGCCCTGCGCAAGCTCGACATCTCGTATGAAGAGGCTGCCGAGCAGATTAAGCAGATCGCCGAGAAGCCCGAGGAGCCCGCGCCTGCCGGCCACATCCCCTTCACCCCGCGCGCCAAGCGCGTGCTCGAGGCTGCCCTGCGCGAGATGATGCAGATGGGTCAGTCCTACATTGCCACCGAGCACCTGCTGTTGGGTATCCTGCGCGAGGGCAACGGTGTGGCCATGGAGGCGCTCACGCGCATGGGCGTCTCGGCCGATGCGGTGCGTTCCGCTGTGGCCGAGCTTACCCCCAAGCGCACGACGCCGCCCTTGGCAGGCGTTGCGGCCGGCATGGGCCTGCCCATGGGCTTCGGCACGCAGCAGGCTCAGAGCCAGGAGGGTTCCGCTCTTCGCGAGTACGGCCGCGACCTCACACAGCTTGCCAGCGAGGGCAAGCTCGACCCCGTCATCGGCCGCGACGACGAGACCGAGCGCGTCATGGAGATCCTGGCCCGCCGCACCAAGAACAACCCGCTGCTCATCGGTGAGCCCGGCGTCGGCAAGACAGCCGTCGTCGAGGGCCTAGCTCAGCGTATCGTCTCCGGCAACGTCCCGCAGATGCTCTGCGGCCGCCACGTCTGGACGCTCGACGTGTCCGCCCTCGTGGCCGGCGCCAAGTACCGCGGTGACTTCGAGGACCGCCTCAAGCGCGTCGTCTCCGAGGTCATGGAGGACAAGTCTATCATCCTGTTCATCGACGAGCTGCACACCCTCATCGGCGCGGGCTCTGCCGAGGGCTCGCTCGACGCCGCCGCCATCCTGAAGCCGCCGCTGTCGCGCGGCGAGATTCAGGTCATCGGCGCCACCACGACCGACGAGTATCGCAAGCATGTCGAGAAGGACTCTGCCTTCGCGCGCCGCTTCCAGACCATCCAGGTGGGGGAGCCCTCGAGCGACCAGGCCCTCGACATCATCGAAGGCCTGCGTGCCCGCTATGAGGAGCACCATCGCGTGCATTACTCTCCCGAGGCCGTCCAGGCCGCGGTGAGTCTCTCGGAGCGCTACATCCAAGACCGCTACCTGCCCGACAAGGCCATCGACCTGCTCGATGAGGCCGGCGCCACCGTGCGCATCCATGCCGTTGCCCGTCCCGCCGAGCTCGACGAGGCCGCCCAGCAGCTCTCCGACGTGCGTGCCGAGCGCGAGAAGGCCGTCTCCGAGCAGCGCTACGAGGCCGCCGCAAGCCTGCGCGACCGCGAGCGTGAGCTCGCCGAGCGCGTCTCGACCCTCGAGGACGCCTGGCGCAACGACGGCGGTGCCACCGCCGGCGAAGTCACGCCCGAGACTATCGCGCAGGTCGTTTCGCGCGCCACGGGTGTGCCCGTGACCAACCTCACCGAGGCCGAGTCCGACAAGCTGCTGCGCATGGAGGACGTGCTTCATCAGCGCATCATCGCCCAGGATGAGGCCGTCTCCAAGGTTGCCCGCGCCATTCGTCGTTCGCGCGCCGGTCTTCGCGACCCGCGCCGTCCTTCCGGCTCGTTCATCTTCCTGGGCCCCTCGGGCACCGGCAAGACCGAGCTTTCCAAGGCGCTCGCCGAATTCCTCTTCGGCACGCAGGACGCTCTCATCACGTTCGACATGAGCGAATACATGGAGAAGCATGCGGTCTCCAAGCTCGTGGGCGCGCCTCCCGGCTATGTCGGCTACGACGAGGGCGGCGAGCTTACCAAGGCCGTGCGTCAGAAGCCCTACTCGGTCATCCTGTTCGACGAGATCGAGAAGGCCCACCCCGACCTCTTCAACATCTTGTTGCAGATTCTCGAGGAGGGCCGCCTCACCGATGGTCAGGGCCGCAAGGTCGACTTCCGTAACACGGTCATCATCATGACCTCCAACGTCGGCGCCCGCCAGATCGCCCAGACCACCCCCCTGGGATTTGCGGTGCAGCGCTCCGACGGTGGAATGGACGACAAGGCCATCCACGCCAACGTCATGACCGAGGTCAAGAAGCTGTTCAAGCCCGAGTTCTTGAACCGTATCGATGACATCGTGGTGTTCAAGAGCCTGACCGACGAGCAGCTGCTCTCCATCGTCGACATCCTCGTCGAGGACCTGCGCGACCGTCTCATCGCATGCGGCATGAACATCGAGCTCACCGACGCCGCCAAGCGCCTCATCGCCAAGGAGGGCCACGACGTCGCCTACGGCGCCCGCCCGCTGCGCCGCGCCATCCAGAGCCTCGTGGAGGACCCGCTCTCCGAGAAGATTCTCGCTGGCGAGTTCACGCGTGGCCAGGTCGTCACGGTCGACGAGGAAGGCGGCAAGCTCACCTTCGATTGCCAGGCGGGCGTCATCCCCGCCCCGCGCAGGCGTGAGACGTTCGCCGACGAGCGTATCGTGCGTCCTTCGCGCGGACGCATGGGTGCGCCCTCTCAGCTGCCTTCCACCACTTGTGGGAGCGGCGCCGCTGACTAAGCGCCCCGTTTGTTTTATGATTGCCGCATTGCAGGGTCTTCGAAAGGAATCGTCAAGCCATGGCAGATATCGACTCCGCGGCGGGCATCCAGCCTGTCGTTTCCAGCAATGCGGTACACAATGAGCCGCCTGAGGTAACCTCACCTGCGCCCCACGTCCCGAGCACCTCGGGGCGTGGGGTCGTCGGTAAAAAAGCCAACGTTGCCGCCGTCATCGTCGCCGGTGGATCCGGCGAGCGTTTCGGTCGCCACGGGGGCAAGCAGCTGCTGCCCATCTGCGGCAAGCCCCTTATGTCGTGGTGCCTGCAGGCATTCGACGCCGTGCCCTGCGTGGGCAAGATCGTCATCGTGTGTCCCGAGGCCCGCTGCGAGGAGTACCGCAGCCTCGCCGTCGAGCCGTATGGCCTGGTGACGCCCGTTGAGTTCGTCCCGTCGGGCAGCATTCGCCAGGAATCTGCCCTGCACGGCGTCGAGGCAGTCGCCCAGGATTTCCCCATCGTCGCCATGCACGACGGCGCACGCCCCCTCATTCTCCCTGAGACCATCATGCATGCCATCAACGTGCTCAAGGGCACGCTTGACGCCGATGGCGTCGTGTGCGGACACCCCGCCATCGACACGCTCAAGGTCGTCGAGGGCACCTCGGTCGTGGGCACGCCCGACCGCTCGCTGTTCTGGATTGCCCAGACTCCCCAGGTCTTCCATTCCGACGTCCTGCTCGAGGCGCATCGCGCGGCTCTTCAGGAAGGCTACGTCGGCACCGACGACTCTTCTTTGGTTGAGCGTATCGGCGGCAAGATCGTCCTGGTCGATTGCCCGCGCGACAACATGAAGCTCACCGTACCGGAAGACCTCCCTGCCGTGAGCGCCCTTCTGCATGCCCGTTACGGGGAGGCCCAAGAGCAATGAGCGCAAACATGGTAGGAACCCTTCGCATCGGCCACGGCTATGACGTCCATGCCTTTGCACCCGACCGCAAGCTGATCTTGGGAGGCGTGGAGATTCCCCATACGCAGGGTCTTCTCGGTCACTCCGACGCCGACGTGCTTGCCCATGCCTTGGCAGACGCCATTCTGGGCGCGGTTCGCGGCGGCGATATCGGCAAGCTCTTCCCCGACGACGACCCGGCCTATGAGGGCGCCGATTCGCTCAAGCTTCTTGCCCGCGTCGTCGAGGTGGCGCGCGAGGCGGGCTACGAGCTCGTCGACGCCGACTGCACGGTGGCGGCGCAAACCCCCAAGCTGGCTCCCTATCGCGAGGAGATGCGCGTAAGGCTCGCCCGTGCCTGCTCGGTTGACACGAGCCAAGTCGGCGTCAAGGCCACGACCACCGAGCGCTTGGGCTTCGTGGGCCGCGAAGAGGGCATAGCCGCATGGGCGGTCGTCCTAATGCAGGCCATCTAAGAATTAGTAACGCAATCAATATCCGCGGTTTGCCCGCACGTAAGCATAAGGAGACGCACGCCCCATGAAGCTCTACGACTCTTCGCTGAGGAGCAAGGTCGACTTCGAGCCGGTCGTTCCCGGCAAGGTGACCATGTATGTCTGCGGCCCCACGGTCTACGACAACATCCACATCGGGAACGCCCGCACGTTCCTTTCTTTCGACATCATCCGCCGCTGGCTCGTCGAGCGCGGCTACGACGTCACGTTCGCCCAGAACCTCACCGACGTCGACGACAAGATCATCAAGCGCGCAAACGAGCGCGGCGTTGCGGCCGACGAAGTCTCCACGCAGTATGCCAACGCGTTCATCGAGGTCATGGAGCGCTTCGGTATCCAAGAGCCTAACATTCGCCCTCGCGCCACGCAGGAAATTCCTGCGATGATCGAGATGATTGAGACGCTCATTGCCGGCGGCCATGCCTATGAGGCGCAGGGCGACGTGTACTTCTCCGTGCGCTCCGACAAGACCTACGGCGAGGTTTCCGGCCGCAACATCGACGATTTGCTCGTGGGTGCGCGCATCGAGGCCGGCGAGCAGAAGCGTGACCCGCTCGACTTTGCCCTATGGAAGGCCGCAAAGCCCGGCGAGCCCACGTGGGACTCTCCTTGGGGCCCGGGCCGTCCCGGCTGGCACACCGAGTGCGCCGCCATGGTGCACCGCTACCTCGGCATGCCCATCGACATCCACGGCGGCGGCGCCGACCTGCAGTTCCCCCATCATGAGAACGAATGCGCCCAGGCCCAGTGCGCCTGGGGCGGCAAGTTCGCCAACTATTGGATGCACACGGGCATGCTCTTGGTCGACGGCGAGAAGATGAGCAAGTCTCTGGGCAACTTCTTCACGCTCAAGGACGTGCTCGACGAGTACCCTGCCGACGCGTTGCGCCTGCTTATGGCCCAGACCCATTACCGCAGCCCGCTGGACTTCTCCTTCGAGCGCCTGCGCGGCGCCGCCGGCTCGCTTGAGCGCATCGCAAACACCGTGCAGAACTTGGCCTGGGCGGCTGATCACGCCCCCGAGGGCGCAGATACTGCCGCCGAGCTCGCACAGACGGCCGAGAAGGCTCGCGCCGAGTTCGAGGCCTGCATGGATGACGACTTCAACACCGCCGGTGCCACAGGTGCCGTCTTCGGCCTCGTGACCGCCGCCAATACCTATCTCGACCAGGCCCAGGGCCGCGTCGACGCCCAGGCATGCCGCCTTGCCGCCGACGTCATCGACTGGGGTATGGCCGTGCTCGGCATCTCCCTCAAGGGCGATGGCGATGAGGGCCTGCCCACCGGCCTCGTTGACCTTGCGGCCAAGCACGGATGCGCCGCCGCCGACCCCGACGCCGCCGCGCAGGCCCTGCTTGAGCTGCGTGCCCAGGCCCGCCGTGAGAAGAATTGGCCGCTGGCCGACGCCATCCGCAACGACCTGACCGATTTGGGCCTTGTCATCGAGGACACCGCCCAGGGCGCACGCGTCAAGCGCGCCTAAGACCAAAGCCAGCAGGAGGCAACATGGCTGACTACATCGAGGGCCGCCGGGCGGTCGAAGAGGCGCTCAAGGCCGGCGTTCCCATCCGCAAGGTATTTGTCCAGGCACCGGCCAAGCAGGCCGAAGAGGAGGCCCAGGACTCGCGTACGGGCGGCAAGCAGGCAAAGCGCGGCCAGCAGCAGGCCAGGCGCGGCCGTGAGAAGCAGGGCGCTCCCAGCGGGGCCGACGCGGCGCTTGAGCGCGTGTGCGCAAAGCTGCGCCGTGCCAACGTGCCCATCGAGGTCGTGGAGAGGGCCAAACTCGACCGCATGTCGGCCGATGGCGGCAGCCACGGCGCACATCAGGGCATCATGTGCGAGGTCCCGCCCTACCGTTACGCCGACATCATGGACATCGCCTATGCGGGCGCCAAGAAGCGCGACTCGCTCGTGCTCGTGCTCGACCATATCACCGACGAGGGCAACCTCGGCGCCATCATCCGCACGGCCGAGGTCATGGGCGCCGACGGCGTCGTCATCCCCTCCAAACGTGCTGCCCAGGTCACCGTGGGTGTGTACAAAACGAGCGCCGGTGCTGCCTTTCACGTGCCCATCGCCCGCGTTCCCAACCTTGTGGGCGCCCTGAAGACGCTCAAGGACGGCGGTTTCTGGGTTGCCGGCGCTTCCGAGCATGCGCACGCCGACATTTGGCATGCGCCTCTGGAGGGCCGCATCGCCCTCGTGTGCGGCAACGAGGCCGAGGGCATCTCGCGTATCGTAGGGGAGCAGTGCGACTTCCTCGTCGCGCTTCCCCAGCGCGGCCAGGTCGAGTCGCTCAACGTCGCACAGGCTACCACGGCTGTGTGCTACGAGTGGCTCCGCCGCGTCATGGGCCGCGAGGAACGCGAGGCCAAGGCCGCTGTCAAGCCTGCGGGGGAGAGCCGCTAACGTGCGTAAGTCCCTCCTTCTCGTTGACGGCTACAACGTGATTCGCTCACAGGGCCCCTACAGGGGCCTTGTTGACGACGATCTGCGCGATCCGGTGCTGCATGACGTGTACGTGCGTGCCCGTGCGGCCCTCATCGCCGACGTGGCCGCCTTCGCACAGGGAAGCTACACCCGCACGACGGTCGTCTTCGACGGATTCGGCAACCCCGACCCCGAGCGTCCTCCGCGCAGAAGCGCGGGCATCGACATCGTTTTTTCGCCCTCGGGGGTCGAGGCCGATGCCGTCATCGAGCAGCTGGCGCGCACCTATCGCGTGCAAGGCTGGGAGGTCACGGTCATCACGTCCGACGCCGGAGTGCAGTCCACGGTGTTTGCCGACGGGGTTACGAGGCTCTCTTCGCGCATGTTCACCAATGAGGCGCGCGACATGAACGAGCGCATCGATCAGATGCGCTATGTTCCTAACACGGGCGCGCCTGCGCGCACAACGGTCAAGGACAGGCTTCCCAGCGACGTGCGCGCCCGCCTCATGCAGATGGCAATGACCAGACAAAGCAAAGGAGCCAGCCATGGCCGAAAGTAAGGAAAGACCCGCCGACCAGCAGTGGGCGAAGGCGCAAGACGCCCACCGCACCGATTTCGACCGCGCTAAGAGCCCCATACCCATGCGTGTGGCTGCGTTTGCCCTCTGGGTGGTTGCCATCGCGCTTGAGGTCGCCTGGATCCTTGTCGTCTCGGGGGCGCTGCATGTTCCCGTGCTGTCGGATATAACCTGGCTTTGCGTGGTCGTGGGCGTTGTGGGCTGCCTTGTGCTCACGTTGTTCGGGCAGCGCATGTGGAAGAAGGCGGGTTCCATCCGCGCCGCTAAGTCGCAGGCTGCGATCGGTGTCGTGATGGCGTCGGCGGGATGTGCCCTGTGGGCCCTGTTCTTCTGTGCCTCAAAGAACCTTCCTGCGTCAAGTAAAGTCGCAGGAATCGTTGCAGCAGCCGTAGTCATTGTTGCTGGCGTATTGGTAGGCAACGTCCTATAACGGGCGTTTTACATTGATTTGAGCTCTCGCTGTGGCGGGTGTGCGGGGATGCGGGCTGGTCTTGTCCAGACGATCCCGGTGCACCCGCCACAGTTTGTTTAGTACAGATATCTTTGTGTCAAATGGCTTGCAGACTTGCAATAGAGCAGCTACATCGTGTAAAGTCTCCCGCCGTGGGAATCCACGTGCCGGCTTAGCTCAATGGTAGAGCACCCGCCTTGTAAGCGGAAGGTTATGAGTTCGAGTCTCCTAGCCGGCACCACGTCTTCCTCCAACGGTTGTGAAGGACTTATGAACTTCAAGTTCTTCCAAATTCCCCGTTGACAGGCAGCGTGGAGGCGCGTAATATTCCCACTTGCTTGAACGCACCAACCCAACGCGAGCAAGCAGAGGTTCCTGAGAAAAGAAGAACAAAGAATGGGCGTTTGCCCGAGTGGTTAATGGGGACGGGCTGTAAACCCGTTGGCTATGCCTACCTAGGTTCGAATCCTAGAGCGCCCACCATGCCTGTCTAGCTCAGTTGGTAGAGCACCACATTGGTAATGTGGAGGTCACCGGTTCAAATCCGGTGGCAGGCTCCATTCTTCTTCTTCCTTTCGCAGCACCACATACGGCGGTGTAGCTCAGCTGGTTAGAGCGCACGGTTCATACCCGTGTTGTCACTGGTTCGAATCCAGTCACCGCTACCATTATGATGCTTAATGCGGCGCGTTTATCGCGCCGCAGGCATATATAAGGGTATTACCGGTCAGCCAGCCGGAAGAAATTTTCCTACGAGGAGGAACAATGGCCAAGGAAAAGTTTGTTCGTTCCAAGCCCCACGTGAACATTGGTACCATCGGTCACGTTGACCACGGCAAGACCACGCTGACTGCCGCCATCACCAAGGTTCTCTCTGAGACCGAGGGCTGCAAGGCCGACTTCACCGCCTTCGAGAACATCGACAAGGCTCCCGAGGAGCGCGAGCGTGGCATCACCATCTCCGTCGCTCACGTCGAGTACGAGACGGCTTCCCGTCACTACGCCCACGTTGACTGCCCGGGCCACGCCGACTACGTCAAGAACATGATTTCCGGCGCTGCTCAGATGGACGGTGCCATCCTGGTCATCGCCGCCACCGACGGCCCCATGGCCCAGACCCGCGAGCACATCCTTCTCGCCCGTCAGGTCGGCGTGCCCTACATCGTCGTCTTCCTGAACAAGTGCGACATGGTCGACGATGACGAGCTCA
>ERZ1034984.123-NODE-123-length-84415-cov-12.092591_pt1 | contig 84415 bp, 63 predicted proteins | sample MGYA00520589_ERZ1034984 | MGnify/ENA primary metagenome ERZ1034984 (study PRJEB33766, sample SAMN09781790) | gut metagenome | biome: gut microbiome | host: Homo sapiens | place: Madagascar | study: EMG produced TPA metagenomics assembly of the PRJNA485056 data... | reverse complement strand
TCCAGGACGATGGGGATTGCTATAAAAAATGAACGACAAAGCAAAGAAGGATCGGATGATATTCGCTTCATGACCTATCATAATGAGAAAATGCCCGTGCTGGTGTATGTGTATTGAGTTCTGAACCATCTGCAAGCGTCCACAGAAACAATTAAACATAGAAAACTTATACGCTAATTCCTGTCCCCACGCACTACTACCGATAGCGCTGTCCAGGACGATGGGGATTGCTATAAAAAATGAACGACAAAGCAAAGAAGGATCGGCAGATATTCGATATCAGGATGCTCTGTATGTGTCTGATGAAGTACTTAGTACATAGGTTTTTGCGTTAATACAGAAAATGACACTGTCTGAGCGTAGCGAGTTTGTCATTTTCTGTATTGCATTTAGCAAAGTTCTATGTGCTTAGTACTTCCAGATACATGCTGTCGCATCCATGTATCGAATATCTGCCGATCCTTTATATACTATTTACTTTGTTTTACTTAATTCCCTTCATGGACAAGCTGATTCTCTTCTTCTTCATATCCACTCCAAGTACTCTTACATCAACCACATCCCCGACAGACACTGCCTCAAGCGGATGTTTAATATATCTCTCACTCATCTCGGAGATATGCACCAGTCCATCCTGATGAACACCGATATCCACAAATGCCCCGAAATCAATGACATTACGGACAGTTCCCTTAAGGATCATACCTTCTTTGAGGTCTTTCATATCAAGTACATCTGTACGAAGTACCGGTTTCGGCATCTCATCACGTGGATCTCGTGCCGGTTTTTCCAGTTCTTTTACAATATCGCGAAGTGTCGGCTCACCGACTCCGAGCTCTTCTGCAAGCTTCTTATAGTTCTTGATCTGCTTTGAAATACCACTCAGTTTACCACCCGTAATATCTTCCGGTGTGTAGCCAAGCTTTTCAAGAACTTTCTTTGCTGCCTCATAGCTTTCCGGATGCACACTTGTCGTATCAAGCGGATTCTTGCCTCCGGTGATACGCGCAAAACCTGCACACTGCTCAAACGCTTTCGGTCCGAGTTTCGCTACTTTGAGAAGCTCACGACGACTTTCAAATCTGCCGTTTTCTTCACGGTATGCAACGATATTCTTAGCAATTACTTTACTGATGCCGGAAATATATTCCAGAAGGGACGCGGATGCTGTATTCAGGTCCACACCGACTTTATTTACACAGTCCTCTACAACACCACTTAAAGCTTCGCCAAGCTTCTTCTGGTTCATATCATGCTGATACTGACCGACACCGATAGACTGCGGTGTGATCTTAACCAGCTCTGCAAGCGGATCCTGCAGACGTCTTGCGATAGAAGCCGCACTTCTCTGTCCTACATCGAAATTCGGGAACTCTTCCGTTGCCAGCTTACTTGCAGAATATACAGACGCACCTGCCTCATTTGTGATCACATACTGTACCTTCTCAGGAATCTCTTTGAGAAGTTCTACAATGATCTGTTCAGATTCTCTGGATGCAGTTCCGTTTCCAAGAGAAATCAGAGATACATTATATTTTTTGATCAGTTTTTTCAGAGTTTCCTTTGCCGCGCGGATCTTTGCATCGTTTGTCGGCGCAGTCGGATAAATAACTGTTGTATCGAGAACCTTTCCGGTCTCATCTACAACTGCCAGTTTACATCCTGTACGGAATGCAGGGTCCCATCCGAGTACCACTTTGCCGACAATTGGAGGCTGCATCAGAAGCTGTTCCAGATTCTTTCCAAATACATGAATTGCTCCGTCCTCTGCCTTTTCAGTCAGGTCACTTCGGATCTCACGCTCAATTGCCGGTGCGATCAAACGTTTGTAACTGTCCTCTACAACTTCACGGAGAACCGGTTTTGTAACCGGATTATCTCTGGTGATCACCTGTTTCTGAAGCCATCCCATTGCCTCGTCTTCCGGTGCACTGATCTTGACAGTGAGCATTTTTTCTTTTTCACCACGGTTCAGCGCAAGTACACGATGTCCTGCAAGTTTTTTGATCGGTTCTTCAAATTCATAGTACATCTCATAAACAGAAGATTCCTCAGGATTTTTGGCTGCAGATACTACAGTTCCTTTCTCCATGGTAAGTTTACGGAGATAGATACGGTAATCTGCTTCATCAGAAATATGCTCTGCGATAATATCTTTTGCGCCATTTATCGCATCTTCTATCGTTTCCACACCTTTTTCATCGGACAAAAATGCCTTTGCCTCTTCTTCAAGAGATTTATTTGTCATCTGAAGCATAATAACATTTGCCAGTGGCTCCAGACCTTTTTCTTTTGCTATGATTGCACGTGTACGACGTTTCGGACGATAAGGACGATAAAGATCCTCAACGACTACAAGTGTCTGCGCATCCAGAATCTGTTTTTTCAGTTCCGGTGTCAGTTTGCCCTGTTCCTCGATGCTTCCGAGCACCTGATTTTTCTTGTCTTCCAGATTACGAAGATATGTCAGTCTTTCGTGAAGTGTACGAAGCTGTTCATCATTCAGAGAACCTGTAGCCTCTTTGCGGTAACGGGAAATAAAAGGAATTGTGCAGCCTTCATCAATAAGTTTGACAGCTGCCTCCACCTGCCATTTTTCTACTTTAAGTTCTCTGGTTATGACCTGAATAATGTCCATTGTATTCTCCTTTATGTCTCACTGTAAAATGTATTATTTTGCGGCTCTGTACCAATAAGCTCCATATAAAAAACTGTCTCACTCATATAAATATACGGAAAGAGCCAGAGAAGACCGATATACATCGAAAAAAGCGATAAAATCGCCAGCGGAATAAAACTGAGCATCATCAGCCAGTATTTCAGGATATGTCCTCTCATCAAACGTGCACTTGTTTTCAGTGCTTCTATTCCGCCCATTTCCGGACTGTCTGCAAGCAGACAGAAAGTCAGCATAAACGGGCTCGTCAGGATTACCTCCAGAACAACTCCAACCAGAAGCATCACAAGACACAGCTCGATCCATGCAATCTGCTCTGCTTCCGTGTTTCCTGCTTTCACTATAAATGACACGTAGTAAAATGGCAGCTGCGCCACAGTATTCAAAAGTGAAAGAATAAATCCTGCCACCAGCACCCGATCCGGTCCGTTGTGAAACAGATAAAGAAGGTTTCCTAAGGAAACCTCCCTGTCACGAGCCATATTCAGAAGCATGTAGCTGTACCCGGTGCGAAAGACCATGGCAATCAGTGAAAAGACAAATACAAAGACCTGTCCTGCCACCATTGGCCATAGTGTGCTTCCGGGAAATAATTGTATGGAAAGTATATTTCCGATAAAAGTTACCGCGCCAACTGCGAGTATTCCGGCAATTGCAGAACCCCAGTGTCCACTGAGGTTCATTTTTGCCTGTTTTTTCCAGTACTTTATACTGCCGTTCATAAAAACTCCTTTTGGGCAGTTTTGAAAAAAGTTCTTCCGTTTTTATTCGTGATGAGCTGTTATAGAAGCAGCTTTGTTGCTGTCCTCATCTTTGTTAAACCAGAATTCCACATAATTTCTGATCTTTGAATCTTTGTTTGGATATATTCTCAGATAATCATCATTTTCTTCGGAAATGTAACCTTTTTCATCTGCCATTTTTATAAGTTCTGCCTTGTCCGCTCCAAGTGTAATATCTCCGGAGAGTTTCATTTCAATGCTTTCCGGATCATAAGTTGCAAAAGACAGTTCTCTGACAAAACAGTTCTCAAGAGCTGTTGCATTTTCTGTCTCGTTATAAACAGAAAAATGAATGCTCTGATTGTTTTTCATCATATCAATAAAAGCAAGACCGGTGCCTTCTACATATGGGGTGTCTTCAGCATTCTGAATTTCCCATCCGTTTGCTGTAAATGCAGATACCGGTGCCGGAAGGCTGTAAAGATCTCCCATGTATTCGACTGCTGTATCCAGCATATCACTTCCCAGTGCGTCCGGTGCTTTATATGCGGTAACGATATCCGGAACCTCATCGCTGACTGCTCCCTTATCGTATCCTTCCGGTTCCTCAAGGTTTTCCATATCTACTTTTTTGAGTGTATTATCATCTTTAAATACAGACAACTCAACTTCCTGATACGTATCCTTCTCATAGGTCACCTTTGTATAAAGATCGCCCTCATACGTATCGCTCGGTTCTCCATATGCTGCCTTAATATCATCCAGAGTAGATTTTCCAAGCTCAATTCCGCCCGGAAGCTTTACGGAAACGGATGTCAGATCAATGTCATAGCTTCCATCTACTGTAATTCCACCGATCAGGCTGTCTTCCAGTCCCACTTCATTGATTCCAAGATTCATGACCTCTGCACTGACACTGTTCTTGCCTTTGTTGAAAGATACAAAGCCATAAGAATTTGTTGATATTTTCATATCTGGATCTTCTCTGGAGCTTAACTCCCATCCCATACCGACAAAATCCTGATAGGTCATAGGAAATTTCATTATCTGACCGTCAAACTCCATGCTGAAACTGTAGATGTCATCTCCCAGTTCTCCGGTACTTTCAGAATCTGCAGAATCTTCCTGCGCCGCAGTCTCCGTCACTTCTGCCTCTGTGGTTGTCTCTGTCGCATCTGCTGCATAGACAGACACCGGTGAAAGCACCATACAACCTGTCAGTACCATAATCAGTGTTTTCTTTTTCATTAGTGATTACCCCCTGTGCTTTTTATTTTATTTAATCTGCAGGATCAGTCTGCCAGATTAAAAGCATCATGTACGGCATTCATAGCTCTTACGCCGTCTTTTTCATTGATCAGAACGGTGACACGGATCTCGGAAGTAGAGATCATGTTGATGTTGACCCCTTCATTATAAAGGCTTTCAAACATCTTAGCTGCAACACCCGGATTGCTCATCATTCCGGCGCCGACAATGGAAAGTTTCGCAATATTTCTTTCGGCATGCAGTTCCTGATATCCAAGACGTGTTTTGTGTTCTTCCAATGCTGCCATCGCATCATCCAGATCTTTGCCGTCAACGGTAAAAGAAATATCCTTCGTACCGGCACGTCCGATAGACTGCAGGATCACATCTACGTTGATATGTTTTTTGGCAAGTACATCAAATAATTTAAATGCCACACCCGGCACATCTCTAAGTCCGATCACGGCAATTCGTACAGCGTCTGTGTCAAGAGCCACTCCGCTGATCAGCATTCTTTCCACTGTTACTTCCTCCTTTACGACAGTTCCTTCACTGTTATTCAGACTGGAACGTACCACAAGCGGTACGCCATATTTTTTCGCCATTTCGACAGAACGGTTATGAAGCACACCGGCTCCAAGCGTTGCCAGATCCAGCATCTCATCATAAGTGATTTCTTTCAGTTTGCGTGCATTCGGCACCTTTCGCGGATCAGCAGTATAAACACCATCCACATCTGTATAGATCTCACATGCATCTGCATGAAGGGCTGCTGCCAGTGCAACGGCTGTCGTATCGGAACCGCCTCTTCCAAGCGTGGTATAATCATCGTATTTGTTGATTCCCTGAAAACCTGTAACAACTACGATTTTACGGTTTTCCAGTTCTCTGCGGATACGCTCTGTATCAATTCGTTTCAGACGTGCATTTCCGTGTACACTTGTCGTATGCATAGATACCTGAAATGCATTCAGAGATACCGCCGGTACTCCAAGCTTGTCAAGAGCCATTGCCATCAGTGATACAGACATCTGCTCACCGATCGTAAAAAGCATATCCATTTCTCTTTTTGGCGGTTTTTCGTTGATATCTTCTGCCATGGTGATCAGCTCATCAGTGTATTTTCCCATTGCAGAAAGTACAACCACCACGTCATTGCCTTTTTTGTATTCTTCTACGCATCGGTTCGCAACATTGTAAATTCTTTCTTTATTCGCTACAGATGTGCCGCCGAATTTCTTTACTATTAACATAGCTTCCTCCCGGAATTATATTTTCAATCCTTTACACGGATCATGGTAATTACATTACCATTTAATTTATGTACCTTTTCTTCGTATGTGCCCTGCTTCATGCATTCTGTGATAAATCCAAATTCACCCGGAAGATTTTTAAGGTTTACGATCTGCACATTGTCAAACACAGCTTCCACCTGCTCTACAGTCGTACCTTTGACACGTACAAAGAATCTTCCTTCAACTTCATCCATTGTCATAAGCTTCAGAGGACGGCTGGACCAGTTTGTCATGATATTTCTGTGAAGATGTTTTGCTTCATCCACAACATCGGCAACAACGGCGCTTGCGGTAGGAAGTTTTCCGGCTCCGCTTCCGTAAAACATCGCATCACCAAGCACGTTGCCATGTACGAAAACTGCATTGAATACATCATTTACACTGTAGAGTGGACTGGTCTGACCTACAAGGAACGGCGCAACCATTGCATAAAAAGAATCGTCCCCGATCTTGCGGCTTGTACCGAGAAGTTTGATCGTCATGCCAAGTTCTTCGGCATACTCCATATCTTCCGGTGTGATCTTTGTGATTCCCTCTGTATAAATATCCTCATAATTGAGAAATCTGCCATATGCCAGTGAAGACAGGATTGCGATCTTACGGCATGCATCATATCCTTCAACATCTGCAGTCGGATCTGCCTCTGCATAGCCTTTCTGCTGTGCTTCTTTCAGAACTGCATCAAATTCTGATCCTTCTGTCGCCATTTTGTACATCATGTAGTTGGTTGTTCCATTCAGAATACCGGTGATCTCATCGATTTCATCTGCGGTCAGAGAAGAATTCAGCGCACGGATGATCGGAATTCCGCCACCACAGCTTGCTTCAAATAAGAAGTTGATGTTCTTTGCGCTTGCGATTTCCATCAGCTCCGGACCATGCTTCGCAACCAGCGCTTTGTTTGATGTGCAGACGCTCTTGCCGGATTCGAGTGCACGTTTTACAAAGGTATATGCCGGCTCGATTCCACCCATAACTTCTACTACAATATCGACTTCCGGATCGTTTGCAATGATCTCATAATCATGTACGAGAACCTTTTCGACCGGGTCACCCGGAAAATCTCTCAAATCCAGAACATATTTTACATTGATCTCCGCGCCTGCGCGCTTATTGATGCTTTTGTGGTTTGTGTTGATGACTTCCACTACACCGCTTCCAACTGTACCGTATCCTAATACCGCAATATTTACCATGTCTTCCTCCTGTGTAATATGTTACAGTTCATAAATTTTATCTATTCTCTACCGAGTATCTTCAGATAATGGATTCCTTCCTGACTCTCAATTTCTTCTATCATGGCTTCCGCGTCACCCTCGCCCGGCAGAATATCCACACTGAGCGTAAGAGTTGCGATTCCATTGATCGGAATACTCTGGTGAATCGTAAGAATATTTCCATGGAAATGCGCTATGGTCTGAAGTACTACAGACAAAATTCCCGGCTCATCATCCATCTGAATGATAAAGGTGATCGTCTTTCCTCTCGTTTCTTCATGAAACGGAAAAATATCATCCTTATATTTATAAAAGGAGCTTCGACTGATCCCGGTCTGCTCTGCTGCTTCCTGTACCGTGCTTACCTTCTCGGAATCCAGTAATTTCTTTGCCTGTACAACTTTCAGCAATACCTCCGGAACTGCCCGCTCCCTGACTACAAAATACTTTTTCTTCTGTGTTGTTTTTTCCATGTCTGATTTCCTGCTCCTGTTGAATCCACATTCTTTACAGTATATACCCTCGTGGAGATATGTCCGTTTATAAGAGACACGTGTTCTCCTACGAGGGATATATTACCATATTATGCCCGCTTCTGCAATGGCTTTTATGAATCCTGACAGGCTCCAAGGCTGAATTTATTATTGTTCAGCCGTTTTTTTTGACAGTGCGATCCATTTCAGATATGCATTGATGAACGGATCGATCTCGCCGTCCAGAACAGCATCTACATTACCTGTTTCTTCACTTGTTCTGTGATCTTTCACCATCGTGTACGGCTGCATGACATAGGATCTGATCTGATTACCCCATCCGATATCTGTCACTTCACCACGGATACCGGAAAGTTTGGCTTCTGCCTCCTGCTGTTTCAGAAGGAACAGCTTTGCTTTCAGCATCTGCATGGCTTTGTCTTTGTTCATATGCTGTGAACGTTCATTCTGACACTGTACTACAATTCCTGTCGGGAAATGTGTAATACGGATCGCAGATGAAGTCTTGTTGATGTGCTGACCACCGGCACCACTGCTTCGATAAGTATCGATACGGATGTCGTCGTCATTGATCTCTACATCCAGGTCTTTCTTGATATCCGGCATAACATCGCAGGATACGAATGATGTCTGACGCTTACCGGCTGCATTAAACGGTGAAATACGTACGAGACGATGTACACCCTTTTCGGATTTCAGATAACCATAGGCATTTTCGCCATTTACCTGGAACGTAACAGACTTAATACCAGCTTCATCACCATCCAGATAATCCAGTACTTCCATGGTAAATCCCTTACGGTCTACCCAACGGCTGTACATACGATAAAGCATGCCGCACCAGTCACAGGCCTCTGTACCGCCTGCTCCTGCATTCAGCTTGATAATTGCATTTTCACTGTCGTATTCTCCGGATAATAATGTCTTAACACGTATGCTGTCAAAGTTTTTCTCGAATTCATCCAGCATCTCCTGAATCTCCGGAATGATTTCCGGATCATTTTCCTCATAGCCCATCTCGATCATGGTTTCCATATCTTCCATCTGGCTCTCCAGACTGTGATAGATCTCCATGTCGTCTTTCATGCTTTTGAGTTCTTTCATTTTTTTCTGGGAAACTTCTGCATCATCCCAGAAATCAGGCGCTTCCATCTCGCGCTCTAATTCTTCAACCCGCTGCTCTTTGTTAGCGAGGTCAAAGTGAATCCCTCACTTCCACTAATGGTTCTGTGTATGTTGCAAGAATGCTCTTGAACTGATCTAATTCAACCACAGCTTCACCTTCTTTCTATAATAATCATAGTAACTGTGCAGTGCTTTCTGCTGAACAGTTATCAAAAATACAATAACATAAAATCCGTTATAATTCAATCTTTTCGAGGTCTTCCGGCACATACAGATTGCCGTGGAAATACTTCCGTCCTTCTTCTGTATATAATTGTTTACGACATGCAATATTTTTATCCTCGGTATGATAAAGGATCAGATTTTTTACGCCAAGCAGTTCTGCAAGTTCACTGGCATCCTTTGCTGTGGAATGATGTTTTTCATATGGGTGAAATTCATCTGCCTGATCATACAGGCAAAAAGCTTCGTGAAGCAGCCATTTGCTGTTTTCGGCATATTTTTTCTCACATTCATTGTATGGTTCATCACCGCAACAGGTAAGTTTTTCACCGTTTCCCATGTCCATGCAGAATCCATATTGTTTGGCCTTTGTGGACTGAATATCAAAAAATGTCACCTTATGTCCCATAAGAGTACGCTCTTCGCCGTCATTTACCACGACCAGGTGAAGGCGTTTGCCGATAAAATCGGTCAGTTTCTTCGGATAAAGCTGCTCTGCCATCTCTCCAAGCAGACCGATCACTTCATCGTGACCGTAGATCCACGCTTCTCCTTCATACTGTCCCTGTTTCATATGCTGGCAGATCATGCGGATCATCCAGACAATTCCCATCAGATGATCGACGTGCTTGTGTGTCACAAAAATCTCCCGCATATCCTGCCAGGCAAAACCTGCCTGTTTCAACTGACGAAGCAGAGTGTTTCCACCGCCGCCGTCGACCAGCAGATGTTTCTCTCCATCCTGCAGTACAAAGCAGGTGTTGTAGCACTCCGTCACCATTGCATTTCCCGTTCCGAGCATTGTTATGTTCATGGATGTTCCTCCTGTGTTTGTTGTGTTGTGTTTATTATGCTTTTGTATTGCCTGAAGTTGTTATTGCTTTATGTAAAAAAGCCTCCACTATGATATCATAATATAGAAAGAAAAGGAACAGCCAGCGCTGCTCCCTCTTCTGAAAATATATTAAAAATTACTATTTAAAAAAACTATACGGTTCTATTTGCAATCCGTACTCTTTCATCAATTGTCTGCGATAATCTTCATTCTCAAATGCTCTTTTCATATCGTCCAAACGATTATCATAATAGAGTTTCTTATATAAATATTCTGCTTGTTCTATACCTTTTTTCTTTTCATCTTCCAACATTTCTTCAAGACCTTTACACATATTACAGCCTCCCTCCTGTCTTAATTCTGATTTAAGTTCCTGTAGTTTTCTCATATCGGACATTACGCATATCAGATCATATGCATCTTCTTCAAGATTGATCAATGTCTCTCTGTGCTCATGTACATATTTTTCCAATTGTTGTTTGTTTCCATCATTTTGCAGGAATCCAAAAACTTCTCTGAGGTCAGTAGTAAATTTTTCAACATCAGAAAAACTTCGTACTTCTATCAGATTGATGGAATAGTTCTGTATCTGATTTTGTATATGTAACGGGCAGACTTTCAGATCTGTAATCTCTTTCAGGCTTTTGGCTCCATTCCAGTTATCTTTTCCAAAATAGATAACGATAGTAAGGATTGGTTTCAGCCTGTCAGATTCTTTAAATTTTGATAAAAACTCTCCGTGATCTGCCCATGTCTGTTTTTCTCTTTTGTGTTTTCGCTCAATGTCTTTCCATTGTAAATAATAGCCGTTTGCATCTGCATTGATCACGCGCACCGGCATCACATAACTGATATCTGACTGATTCTGAATGGATATGATAATCGGTATCTTCTGTATATCGTTATCAGCATTCTTTACATCGTTTTCTTTTCCAACTGGAATCTTAACTTCAAAAAGAACATCTGTAATATTTACATTTGTCTTCAATTCCTTATCGTTCCACCATGATTTTGTCAGTATCGGATTCAGCTCAGAAACATCCTGCGGGCTTATGATTTTATTTCCACCATACAGATACACATTCAGCAGATCGGCTATCCGTGTTTTATCTTTAAAGTAGTTGATTGAAGGAATATCCTTTTTTGCCATCACACCTCTCTTTCTGGATATGCGTTTTAAGAACGTTTTGTTCTTGTTTTAATTATACGAATTTTACCATAAAAATTCAATCTCCACATATCCTTCTTTACGTTAATTTGAGATTTTCAGCTGAAACGCCAGATCAAAAGATAAATAAATGATGTGATTATTTTAGCATTCCTGCATGTGAGCGGCAAGAAAAAACGTTCGACAAATTCTGCCCTTTTTCAAAAGGACTGTGCGCCAATTACTTAGCGCAACAGTCCTTAGCAAACTTACTTCATTTTTTTACCTTATCCAATTGTAACCGTTGATAATCCACTACAATTGAAAAAGGCACATATCCCAACCTTTTGTACGCTGCCAGGAATTTCTGTTTCAACAACATTCAAACAATTATAAAAAGCATAATCTCCTATGGATGTAATTCCTTCAGAAATTTTAATTTCTTTAATATCTGTTTGAAAAAGTGCCCATGGAACATCTTTTTCTTCGTTCCAGCATAGCATCTCTCCCTGCCCTGTTATTTCAAGAATACCATCCTCACTAAATTCCCAGCAAACATTATTTCCCTCTGCTCCACATTCTCCTTGTCTTGCTATACTTTCACTTAAGACATTTTCCCCCTCTTCATTTATATCAATCTCCTGCGATTGAAATATATCCTCGCAATCTTCCCCTTCTATCTCTTCAATTTCCACTTCGTCATCCTCAATTACATCTGTTTCAAAATCATTTTGTTCCGATTCAGGTATTTCCAGTTCTATCTGTTTCTCTTCATCATCAAATACAGTTACTTCTTCATCTACCATTTCTTCAGATGCCTGTACATTATGCCCTGTATTTCCGCAAATACCGATTACTGTTATAAGGCCCAACATGCACAATGCTATTTTTCTGTTATACTTCATGTATCTCCACCTCATTTCTTAACTTTTACACTCTTTACACTACTCCATGACGAATAGTATTTAACCTTTCCGACTTTTTTGTAAGTAGCAATTCTTATGTAATATTTTTTTCCTTTTTTTAGTTTGGAAAGTACTTTTTGTGATTTCTTTGCACCATTAACATTTACAGTTTTTACGCCTGCTTTAAATTTCTTATCCGTAGAATATTGAATTGCGTATCCACTAATAGAAGTTTTCTTCTTCCACTTAACTGTAACTTTTCCTTTTGATGTATTTGATGCTTTAGAAATTTTTGTTCCCAGCGGCTTTACAGTAACCGTGATTTTTTTTGATGTTTCATTATAATTTTGCGTACCACTCGCTTTAATTGTAATTACTGCACTGCCAACAAATTTTCGAGAAATAGTAATCTTTCCCTGCCTACTTACCTTCACTGATTTATTATTGGAGGTGTACATTAAATTTGCACTTTCATATGCCGACGCACCAATATTCGCAGACTGTTTTTTGGTTGAAGCATTTTTTGTAATTTCTTTTGCCGTTATCACATTTTGCGCTTTTTGTATTGTATATTCTGTCTCATACTTTCCGCTATATGCTCCGGCGCCCTGTATTACAATTTTTGCTGCACCAGCATTAATATTATTGTAACAGGTAATTGTATAATCTTTTTCCTCCCGCAAAATATAACTTGCATCTTTTATCATGACTGTTGGAATGTTTGGTCTTCCTGTATATATGCAAGAATCCTGTCTCACCTCAATTGAGCACATCAAAAGATTACGCTTTTGAACTTCATTAGTCTCCGGATTCCACGGCATCCATATAATGTCGCCTCCATAATTCTCCAATTTATCTAATGTCCAGCTGCTGTCATTATATGGATAATATGCAGTACCTGATACATTTTCAAAACTTCTTTCTGCCATTTCCGGCATATTTCCAAAGAAATATATATTCTTGAGATTCTTGCAGTTCGCAAATGCATGATCACCAATTTTCTTTACTTTTGCACCTATGTTAACATTAAAAAGATTTTCACAATTTGCAAATGCATTTGGCTCAATTTCTACAGTCAACCCATCTGGCATTTTCTTTATTTCGAAAGTAGTAGAAACAAAACCTTCCCATCCACTTCCATCAATTGCAGTAATACGAACTGTCGCAGTACCAGGATTAATATTATTTATATATTCAACTTCATATGCTTTATTTTCCTGCAATATTTTGGTTCCATAGCAGACGGTCACTTTGGGCATGATTTCATTTCCATTATATACAAAACTTGTTCCTTCAAGTTTTATTGTACAATCCGCCAGATTTTTTATTGTAGATTCATTCACAGTTATCTTGACATATTTTCTCGTTTCTTTATAATTTTCTGTCTCTGACGCTATGATTGTGATATTTGCGCTTCCAGCGCCATTTATAGTTACATTACCATCAGAATCTACCTCTGCAACTTTCGTATCATCCGATACATAACTCAAAATACCGTCACCAACTGTAAGGCTGGCGTTTAAATTAAATACATCATCCTCTCTATCTAATACAAAGTTCTCATCGCATTCAATAATCTGTTCTTTCTTTTCATTTCCTTCAAAAATACTGGTTATGTTTGTTACTTTGAATCCCCATTCATTCCCGGCATTATCCGACACCAGTTTTATTTTAACAGATTTTCCCGGCACCTTTATCGTTGCACCGCTTAATTGTGTGCCTGTATATTTACCTGTCTCGGTTCCATCCGAGCCATAAATATAAATATAATCAAAACCGTCTTCTACTTCAGTTCGAAAATCAAAAGTTATCTGTAATGTGTCCCCGTCACTTTCAGTTGAATAAATCCAATAATCAGAACAATTATTTTCATATTTATGTGAACTCTCCAGTTGATCAACGCTCTTCGATATATACGCAGTATTTGTTACTGTTACTGTACAAGTAGCCCCAAGATTGCTTCCATCCTTTGTTTTAACCGTAACAGTTGCAGTGCCTTTAGCTAAAGCCGTTATACAACCTGTCTGATCCACCTTTACAGTTTTTTCATCCGATGAACTCCATTCAACCTCTTTATTATTCGCATTTTCCGGATAAATACTGGTTTGCAGCTGATATGTCTCCAAAGCCTCCATTGATACAGATTCTTTGTTCAAATAAATCGAGGTTACCGGCTGTGTGACTGTTACATTACAATACACACTTTGTTCTCCAACAATAGCTTTTATCTTCGCAGTTCCTGCGTTTTTAGCGGTTACTACTCCAGTATCACTCACCGTCACAATATTACTATCTGTACTCTTCCATGAAACCTCATCTGTGAAATTTTGTGGTTCTACAACAAGCTGCAATCGTTTTGAGTCGCCTCTGTTAATTACAAGTTCTGTTTTGTCTAAGGATACTTTAGTTGCTTTATTATCTATAGCAACAAATTTTATTCCCTGCTCTCCTGCATATTTTTCTGCATATGTACCAGAAACACCATAAATCGTCATCTTAGACGGATAGCTGAATACATCGTCCGTAATAGTTGCTGTGTTTCTCGGAATAGTAATTTCAGACAGTTTTGCACAATTTGCAAATGCCTGCATTTTTATCGTTGTGATACCATAAGACAGCACTATTTTTTCCAGACTTCCACATTCATAGCACATTTTCTGCGGAATCACTGTAATGCCGGTTCCCAATTTAATTTCTTTCAAAGAATCACAGCTTTCAAAAATACTGGCATTCATACTGGTCACACTATCCGGAATGTTAATATATTCCAGTTTGTCGCAGTTTTTAAATGCACTATGTTCAATACTTTCTGTTTTCTTTCCAAGTTCCACCTGTGACAAATGCACGCAACTTTCAAATGCCCGATTTCCAATTACCACTGTAGCATCTTTTATTGTTATGGATTCTAGTTTTGAACTCTGGAATGCCTGCTGATCAATACGCTTTACATTCACTGGAATTATAATATTTTTCAGTCCACTTTTCGCAAAAGCAGAAGATTCTATTATCTCTATACTCTCTGGTAATTCTATTCTTCCCAGTTTACTACAGCTGTCAAATGTATTTGCTTTGATAATTTTATAGTTCTTTGGCAATTTTATCATCTGAAGACCTGTACAGGAGCCAAAACAATAATTTCCCATCTCAGAAACAGCAGTATCTGAAAAATCCATTTCTGTCAAGGCACTACAATTACTGAATACAAATTCTCCAATGATCTCCAATTTTTTTGGAATCACCACCTTATTTAAATTATTAGAAGTATCAAACGCTCTATCTCCAATTTTTGTTACCGTATCCGGAATGGTGATTTCATTCAGTCCCGGACAATGAGCAAACAGACCTTCCGGTATTCTGAGTATTCCTTCTTCAAACGTTACATTTTTTAATCCATCACATCCATAAAAAGGTCCGTATACATAGCCATAAGCATACTCGTTTAAATATGCTGTATTTCCTGCTTTTAATGACTTTGGTATTTCAATTGATGTCAGTTTGTCACAATTATAAAATGCATGCGCATTCATTGTCTCAAGATTTTTTGACAATTTAACTTCTGCCAACTTTGCACAGTTGGCAAAACTTCCTGCACCTATGGTCAGAACATTATCCGGTATCTCTATTTTTTCAATAGATTCACACTCTGCAAAAGATTTTGTTTCTAATAATGTTACACCTTTTCCAATCGACACATTTTTTAAGGATACGCAAGATTCAAACGCATTATTTCCTATTTTCACTACACTATCCGGCATAGATATTTCTTCCAACCCAGGACAGTTTGCAAACAGACCTTCCGGTATTCTGAGTATTTCTTCTTCAAACGTTACATTTTTTAATCCATCACATCCATAAAAAGGTCCATATACATAGCCATAAGCATACTCGTTTAAATATGCTGTATTTCCTATTTTTAATGACTTTGGTATTTTAATGGATGTCAGGCTGTCACAATTATAAAAAGCATGCGCATTCATTGTCGCTAAATTTTCTGACAATTTCACCATAGATAAGTTCTTATTTTCCGCAAAACATCCACTATCTATTGTCACAACATTATCTGGAATTTTCAGGTTCTTAATATCACATCCCGCAAAAGATGTATACCCAAGTGTTGTCACTCCACTGCCCAATACCACGCTACTTAAAGAAGCACATCGATAAAATGCGCTTTCCTCTATCTCAATAACAGACTCTGGTATTGTAACTGATTCCAGTCCAGGACAGTTAGCAAACAAACCTTTTACCACTTTCTTGGTTCCCTCTTCAAAAGACACATGCTTCAGATTATCACATCCATAGAATGGTCCCCATACATATCCATAAGCATATTCATAAATATATGTCTGTTCTGTTGTAGCCAAACTTTTCGGGATTTTGATGCTGGTTAAATTATCGCAATTATAAAATGCATGTGCATCTATCTGCTGTAAATTTGAGGACAGCTGTACTGACTGGATATTGGGGCAATTGCCAAACGCATTGCCTTCTATTTTTTTCACTGTATCAGGAACCACAACCGTATTGATATCAGATCGTTTTGCAAAAGCACTGGAGGCAATGGTTTCTACCGTATAAGTTTCTTCTATATCATTTTCTACTGTATCCGGAATAACCAGTGCATGAGTTCTTCCAGTATATCCGGTAATCTTCGCAACTGTTTCATTGCTATCATTTTTATAAGTTGTATATGTAAATACCGGTACAACCTCACCATCCTCATTCAGTTCATATCCACCGCCACAGCCACCGTAAATTCCTCGATAACAATCATTTTCCCAGAACCCGGTATCATCCAGATTACGAGTGCACTTTGTAACGCGGTGTCCATCCTCTTTATGAGAAATTGTTCGTACTGGGCTGTTGTTGATATCATATACTGTAATCTTCTTTTCAAATGACTTCTTATCGATTCCATAATCTATTTTCAACGAAGCTCCTGCATCTGCATACATCCACGCTTTAAAGGTAGCACACCAATTTGGAGACTTTCCATCATTATAAACCTGATCCTTGTAACTTGCTTTCATACCAGTTTCTGCATATACACGGCCATTGACACATATAATATCAAATCTTGCTTCTATTCCTACTCCGAGACCAAGTTCTGCTTCTGCTTCCGAACTGGTATTTGTTTTCTTAAAATGTTTAATGTATCGTGTGCCAGCACTGTCAGAATGCTGTACTCCTGCCGTATACTCTGCTTGATAAGTTACTGTCACCTGGCCAGAAGCAGTTGCTTTTCCATAAATTCCAATATAACCGATACCACCAACATTAATACCACCCAGACTAATTCTCGATGGAATACCTGATATCTCGTTTAAATCACCTATCACTGTACCACTAACTTTCACATCACCTGTTACTGATGCGTAAGCTTCATGCTTCAATGTCTTTACCTTATACGACAACTTGGTATTATAAAGAGTACAGCTGGTCTTGACCGTTACCCCTTTTCCGATGGATATATTTCCATCAAATGTAACTGCCCTGATAGTCTTACCTCCCGCTAGGCGAGCATCTTTATATGGTACACCATCTGTGAAACCTTTTGCTTCTGTACCACCAGTAAAATATGTAACATCAAATCCTTCTGCTGCCTCTGCCGTAGCAAGATCTGCATCCTGAACTCCCTCTGCATCTACATTCTGTAGAGTATCTGCATTCTCCGGTATTTCTGTGGTGACCACAAGGCCATCATCTGTTTCTTCCACAGATACCGCTTTATAAAGCTGTGGCAATCCATTGATGTATATAGAAAAAATATCATCCTTTTCTATCTTCACGTCCGAATCATAAATAGTAACCTGATTTTTTCCAAATTCAACAGAAGATGTTTCCGGTACCACAATAACTTCATCAGAAAAAGTAAATGTATTGTCATAATTTTCGTCTACGTTTGTAGAATTCCAAATGCTCTTTGCATCATTCAGCATAGTTTTTACTTCTGTCGGTGTCACATTTATATTGACTTTAAATGCTCCATTTTGTAAAGTCAGCCAGTTACGATCTACCGCGATCTGCGCATCCTCCCTAAGTTCTTCTGGAATATCTTCATAATCACTAAACGACTCTGCCAGTTTTTCCTTTTCATATTTGATTCCCAAACAATAATTGAGCGTACTCACCGCAAATTCTCTTGTCACAGGATTTTCTGGATATATAGATTCTCCAGATGGAATATCAATAATTCCAAATTCTACTGCAACCATCATATCACGATAATATTCTTTTTCTGATGTCAAATCCTGATAATAATGATCAGGAAGCTCATCATCATCTACTGTCATATCGAATACTGTCACTAAATCGTGTAGCCATTGTGCACGGGTAATGGTTCCATTTTGTCCATATACCAGTTCCGAGCTGTCTGCAGCAAACACTGATATGGATATCAAAAACACCATCATCAAAGCATTACAAAACACTACTATTCTCTTTACCCTTCTTTGTTTTCCCATCAAATACTCCTTCCTTTATTTTCAGGCTTTATACGCCTTTCTTCCATTAATTTACCACACCTTTTCCCTTATTTTTCGCCCTCGGCATAAACAGGCATACTTGTATACATAATTAACAATTAATTCCAACTTTTATGATAAAGAAAAGGAACAGCCAGCACTGCGCCACACTCTAATATGTCGCAATATGCAACAACTTGACGAACGATTTTTCTTGTTTTTCAAGTACAATATGTGCTATATTTTCATTACTTAAATTTCTATGCCTATCAGGGCATTCTTACAAGTTTCATTTCTGAAACAAAATTCTCCAACTTACACTACATGAAAGGAAAATGTCTATGCCAACTAAACTTCAGCAATACTTCCCTATGATCCGAAACAAACACGATATCTTAAAAGAGATTGATTCGAATGTAAAACTCACGGAAAAATTCTATAGTCTGAAAGAACACCAACGACAGGAGTTTCTGGATTTCTGCTCAGGAGCTCGCGGTGTAAAAATGTTATATGATTCCTTTTTTAAAGAAATTATGAATCCCGAAACTGTACCGGAACGGCTGGAAAATTTCTTAAGTGTCCTGCTGCAAAGAGAGGTAAAAATTGTAGAAGTTCTACCGGGAGATTCCAGTAGAATAGCAGATGAACAGTCACTTCTTATCATGGATATTGTAGTCCGTTTTGAAGATGGTACTTACTGCAATGTGGAAGTACAAAAAATCGGTTATGCATTTCCAGGTGAACGAAGTGCCTGTTATTCCTCTGATCTCCTGCTACGTCAGTACAAAACAGCCCGCGGTCAGAAAAAAGAAAAATTCACATATAAAGATGTGAAAGGTGTTTATACGATTATTTTAATGGACACAAGTCCCGGAATATTTGCTGAATTTCCCAATAAATATGTACATACATTCCATCAGGAATCTGACACCGGTCTCAATATAGATCTTCTGCAAAATTATATCTTTATTCCACTTGACATTTTCCGTGAGAATGTACAAAATAAAGGTATCAAGAACAAATTGGACGCCTGGCTTGCATTTCTGAGTATAGACGAACCAGAACAAATTATTGACCTTATCACAGTCTACCCAGAATTCAAAGTCATATATGAGCATGTATACAATATATGCCGGAATGTGGAGGAGCTTATGGGAATATTTTCAGAGGAATTAAAAATTCTTGACCGCAATACCGTAAAATACATGGTAGACCAAATGCAGGAAACTATTAATGAACAGAAAGCCCAGATTGCCCAGCAAAAAAATCAATTAACAGAAAAAGATCATCAGATGCAAAAATTATCTGCTGACATTACTATGCTAAAAGAGCAGCTTCAACTACTTCAGGCAAAGGACTTATAAGATATCCCAACTGTCCAATCCATATTAACACGGATAAACAAATATGCTCCATCATATACGAGATTTTTCTCTCATGCATGATGGAGCTTTTTTCTTTGTACTCGATGAAGTTTTTGCCTGAGCATTCTTCACTCCAACATCATCCAAGTCTCTTCAATTCCTGTTAGCGTCAACAGACACACCATAATTAATAATTAGCAATTACTTTCAATCCATGCTTTTCCAACAATTTCTGCAATAAGCCTTTCTCACAGCTAATCCTTTATTTCAAAGTCTTCACTCTGATAATTGCAGCCTTTCCTTTATAAACTTTTCTGCCTGATTTTATCATCGGCACTATTTTATAATAATAGGTCTTTTTTCTTTTCAGTTTTTTGTTTGTATATTTGACTGTGTTTTTATTAAGTTTCTTTATCAGTTTATATCCTGAATTTTTTTTAGTGGAACGATAAACTCTGTATCCGGTTATATTTTTCATTTTTTTCCACTGTAACGTTACAGAATTTCGAGTTCTTCTTTTTACTTTGACAGCCGGTGCCTTATTATTCTGAGATCTTGTTGTATGGTTTTTCTGTACTATTGATGAACTTACTTTTCCTGTATCAGCTGTAACCGAGCCCGTTCCTGCTGTTCCAGGCTTAACACTATCGGAAACTTTTTTCTCTTCTACATTGATAACGTTAAGCGGTGCACATGAATAATTTCCGGCTTTATCATATGCATATATGTGAGTTCTGTAAACACCATATTCTCCATTATGGTCTGAGCGTCTCACTGTAAAACTAAAAGTATTACCGGTCTGTGTACCACGACATTTTGCATTACTCCACCAGTCTTTTACAATATCATCCTGCTCATTGGCCGCAGTCCATGTTGGAAACTGTACACGATCTATCTTATAGTTATCTGTAGCCGTACATGTAACGGTATATCCTTCTGATGTGAGATTTGAAATTTTAACATTGCTGATTACAGGCTTTGTATTGTCCTGAATTGTAAAACTGGCTTTTCCACTGAAATAATACTGATTATTTGCATTTGCCCAGAGCTGATATGTATATGTTTCTCCTGATTGCAAACCACTTGGTCTTGCTTCACTTACTATATTTAATGTCTGATTAATAGTTGAATAATTCAGACCGCAGTTTTCTCTGTGATCTACCACACAGGTACCTGTGGAATCCCAGACATAAGCCCCTACCTGTGCCACTGTAGCTCTGCCCGGATTCTGAATATCTCCCGCAATTTCCGCATTCCATGTATCTGTCCAGTTAGTTCGGACATTGCTATAACTTATGTTACTTGAGGAAGCGTTAACATAAATAAATCCTAATAAGGTCTTTCCTGTATCATATGGACGTTTACCACCAACCGCATTAGTAAGTGTATATCCATACTTCACTCCATGAGAAGATGTATGATCCAAATCTGTTCGTCCACCTTCATTAACAGTAAATGTATTGCTGGAACCCCCCGTTACATACGCAACATGTCCATAATAATCGCCTGACCATACTGCAATTGACCCAGCCAACGGAACACTACCTGTCTGATACCCCGCATTTCTGGCCCCATTCCACCAGTTCACTGCATTTCCCCAACTTGGGAGTGCTACTCCGAGATTGTCATAGACCTGTTGCCATGCAAAATACGTACATGGAATTTCATAATATCCATCTCTATCTACATCCTGTGTACTTGGATATGGATTAGATGCAGCCTCAACATTCAACTCAGTAAAAAAAGACATACTTGCAACAAGCATCATACTTAATCCTATTGTCACCAACTTGCGATAAAACTTTTTCAGCTTCTTCATATGTTTTTCCCCCTTACATAGTGTTTTTCCTTTAATTTACCACATCTTCCCCCTCATTTTTCGCCCTCGGCATAAACAGACATATTTGCATACATAATTAACAATTAATCCCCATTTCCCTGTTTATTGTTTCTGTTTTTTTGAACACATCAGACAATTTTTATACAAACTTTTCTACAAAATGGGCTGAAACCGTGCTATAATACTTCTATTACTTGATCAGAGGTGCTCACATGCTAAAAATTGCCATATGCGAAGACAATTCTATTCACTGCAAACAAATCCACGACCTGACCTGTTCCTGTCTTCAGGCGGCATACGACGTTGATATTTATACTTCCTCGGATGATTTTCTTGCCCGGATTACTGATCAAAAATGTCCTTACCAGATCGTTCTGATGGATATTGAGCTTGATTCCGGAGATATGTCCGGAATTCATCTTGCCGAAAAAATCAATCTTTCCAATTCAGGAACCCAGATTATTTTTATCAGTCAGTATCTTCAGTACGCCTCGGCTGTTTATGAGACAAACCATGTTTATTTTGTCAGCAAACAGCAGATAGAAGAATATCTCCCCAGGGCGCTTTCGGCTGCCTGTCGCAAGTTGTCCGAGCTTCACCGGCAGTATTTTTGTTTCAGTTATCTTTCTCGGGATTACCGCATTCTCCGTTCCGACATTCTGTATATGGAACGCAAACTGCGAAATACCGAAATACATACAAAATCTCAGATTTACTATTGTCGCGACAAAATCCAGGATCTTATCGAACAACTACGGCCTGATTTCTGCATCTGTCACAAAAGCTTCGCGGTCAATATAAATGCCATATATACCTTAAGTCATGCCGGTATTGAGCTCTCTGACGGCACGCACCTTCCTGTAAGCCGTAACTGTTACCAGTCAACCAAAGATGCCTTTGCGCAGCTGCTGCTAAAAAGTCAAAACGAGGATCTGTGATGTTAAAGAATCTGGCATTTACAATGCTCCTTGCAGCATATTATTCCGTTATTCCTGTGTATTGTTTTATGCAGATTTTTCCTGCACGGACAAATTCAAAATTCAAAATTTATATTCACGTTTCAGCATTCTTCTTTATTCTGTGGGCGCTTCATTTTATCAAGTTGTATGAGCATGCCGCCGAGGCAACGACTCTGATACAGTTATTTATCTTTCTTAATGTATTTTTCCTGTTCAGAGGCCCGGTAAAACAAAAACTTCTGTCCTATTTTATCTTTCTTCTCACCGCCATATTGACCGAAGTTCTGTCCATAAATATTTACATGCAGATTTACAATCATTTCTTTCATCAGCCTGCATACACCGCCACAAATATATATTCACTTTGCAGTTTCCACGAAAAGCTGATGATACAAATGATGATTTTTTCTTTTGGCTATTTGTTTTATAAAAATATTTTCTCGCTCTTAAAGAAGTGTATTAATTATTTAAAATTCTCTTTGTTACTGCTCATTACTCTGCCGATTTTTCAGCCTCTGATCACAACAGAATTTACGCAGTATTACAAATTTCAGCAGAGTTTTATCCCTGTTCTTCTGTATATTATTTGTTGCTGTATCACTTTCCCGTTGTTTATGCACGGGCTTCATTTATTAAAAAAAGAGCAAATTGCTTTCAACCGGAATCTTCACAAAATGGAGTTGCTGAAACAGCAGATGGAAGTGTCGGAAGAAATGAAACAGGAATATGTCAAAATACGGAAGTGGAATCACGATATAGAAAATCATCTGCTTTCTCTGGAGTATCTCACACGCACCCGTAAAGCAGATGAAGCAGAAAGATACTGTTCTTCCGTATTACTTAACAGTTCGAAACCTGAGGAGCAGCCCTCTGCCTGCATATCTGTCAGTCAGGAGGATTCTGTATTATGAGAAGAAAAATAACTTTCATTATTTCTTTAATCCTTTTTCAGATATTTTATCTTCTGTCACACTATACCGTACAATACCTGAATCTTTTTTTCTTACTGACATGTCTGTCCGCACTTGTCGTCTGCTACAATCTGTACCGGCTCCTGATGCAGATTTTTATCGGTCAGAAAACAGAAGCGGAACTTAACCTGCTAAAGAAACAGCAGGCTTTAAACGCCGAACACTTACAGTTAGTAAGACAGCAGGAAAACAACCTGCTCCAAACACAAAAGCAGTTTACCGAAACTCTGCAGACCGTTCAAACGCTTCTGCGCACCGGTGATTGTGAAAACGCCGAAAAACTCATTCATGATACGCTTGACACGTTTCAGCGTGACCGTTTTCATCCTTATTGTGAAGACAACCTCATTCTCGCGATTCTGGAATCGAAGCGGATGCTTGCAGAACAATCCGGTATTCATGTAGATTACCAAATTTTTCTTCCTGACAAATCAGTGATTCAGCCTTCAGATCTGAGCAGTGTTCTGTTTAATATACTGGATAATGCAATTGAAGCCTGCCGCTCCACTGCAGGTTTCGATAAACATCTGTCTCTGTCACTGACAACTTCAAAGGGCTTTCTCTCTATTCTTGTCAGGAATACAAAGGACCCTCAGACAGTATTCAACCACAGTACCACCAAGAAAAATTCTGTTCATCATGGATTAGGACTTTCTATCATTGAAGATATCTGTCGCAAATACGACGGAAGCTGGCAGTGGAACGACTGCGGAAACACTTTTGAATCCGTCATTCTTTTACGTTATTGCTGATACGAAGTAATTTTCTTTGAAGCAAAAAATCTCCGGAATCCCAATCTGTTTTCGCACAGATTAAAATTCCGGAGATTCTTTTTATTTATGAATTGTTGTCATGAGAAAAAGCTCTCTGCCACGCTCATATCAGCCACATAGCCGACACTTCCGGTCATGTAGATCGTATCGTCTTCTTTGATATCGATCTGGATTATACCGCCCGGCTGATTTACATTGATGCGGCTCTCTGTCAGGCCAAGTCTGTATGCCGCCATTGCTGCTGCGCAGCTTCCTGTACCGGAGGCTTTGGTATAGCCGGATCCTCTCTCCCAGATTTCAATATCAAGATTACCGCTGTCGATCCGTCTGCAGATCTGAAGATTCATTCTTTCAGGAAATTCGTCCGCATTCTCCACATACGGTCCGAGGTCTTTTGCAATCTCAGGGCTGACTTCATCCATAAAAATAATACAGTGCGGATTTCCGACAGTCAAACAGGTTGCCTTGTAATCTTTCTTATTAAAAGTGAAAGTTTCATTAATGACTTCACGGACTTCTCCGGTAACCGGAATCTCTCTGGAAATAAAAGATGCTTTGCCCATGTTCACACGAAATTCTGTTGCACGGCTGTTCAGACATTCTACCTCAACCGGACCGGACAGCGTTTCAATGCTGAACTTCTGCTCTTTCACATATTCATGATCAATCAGATATTTTGCAAAAATGCGGACACCGTTGCCACTGATTGCAGCTTCGCTTCCATCAGAATTATAGATATGGACACCCATTTTTCCGTTGATCTCGACCGGTCCGTAAAGCACACCGTCCGCGCCAAGTCCGAATCCTCTCTGACACAGGAGAGCAATCTTTTTTCCCTGAAGCTGTACACGGTTTTTATTTGGATCGAGTACCAGATAATCATTACCAAGTCCCTGATATTTAATCATTGTAATGCTGTTTTCCATGACGAAACCCTCTCTTTCACAATATACGCACCTTTTTCTACAGTATATAGTTTTGTTTTTACAATGTATATAGAATAAAATGCTTGTTATATTGCAAAAAATGCGTTCATCTCCCCTAAAAAGCAATTGGAAAATTCACCCCCTCAACTTCAGGACCATTTTACCTTCGCCTTCTTAACTGTCATGGTATAAACTTTATCACAGCGCAGACGAAACGGATATTTCTTTCTTGTGACAAGGCAAAGATTCCTGTCAAGATGTGCACGCTGCATACTGCAGTCAAGCATTCTCCAGCTTTTTCCGTATTTCACTTCGCACCATCCATGAAGAGAAAGCGGTGCCGCCGGTCCTCGCGCAGTCACGCCTCCTACCGCTACACGGCTGTCATAACCGAGTACACGCGCAATATATGCCATCGTAGATGCATAATAATAGCAGTCTCCACGATGACGGCTAAACATATATCTCGCATAAGAAGACAGATTTTTCGCTTTCGGCGCACGATTTGTCATTCCGAAATACGGATAAGTCTGCAATGCCCTGTAGCAGACTTTGAGACGTTTCGCCCTGCTGTCTCCTGCTTTTGAATTTCTCATTACAAAATCAACTGCCTGGCGGATTTCTCTCGTGTTTACCTTTCGCCCGGTCTTATCCACATAATAATATCCTTTTGCCTTTGAACCCACGATTTTATTCGTGACCGGTTTGTTATTCTGATAAACTTTTCCATCGCGGATCGTGATCCTGGGCGCTGCCGGAACCGATACCGCCATACTCGTCACAAGCAACATAAACGTAAGCAAAACCCTTATGATTTTTTTGCTTAATTTTCTTCTCTTTTCCATTTCCATATCTCCCTGATAAAAATCAATATTTTTCTAAATCTCATGATATAATACCACTTTTCTTTTTACAAGAATTTTTCTATAATTAAAACAGATGCAAAAATTATTTTTTCCGGGAGGATTTCCATGGATTATTCACAGTACACACTAGAAAAAACAGGCTATCTCAAAGAAGAATTCCGTCTGTTCCACATTAATGACCGCACAGACCGGGAATTTTCTTATCATTATCATGACTTTCACAAGATCATCGTCTTTCTTTCCGGAAAAGTCACCTATCACATTGAGGGAAAAGCCTACCATCTCAAACCACGGGATATCCTTCTGGTCAGTCAGGGCGCGATCCACAAACCGGAAATTGATCCATCCGTTCCATATGAGCGTTACATTTTCTGGATTCGCGACGACCTTTCCATGCAGGAATTAAATACCTGTTTCCAGAAAGCAACTGACCGCAGTTTTAACCTCGTCCGCGTAGACTCTGCTGTCCAGGAACATCTCCGTGATCTTCTGCGTGAACTTGAAAATTCCATAAAAAATCAGGACTTTGGTGATGAAATACTCAGCAATGCTCTTTTTACGCAGTTTATGGTTTATGTCAACCGTATTTTTCTGCAGACCAGCGCCATCCCTGACCGCAGATCTTATTCTTCTGATTCTCAGGTTGAACAGCTTCTGAAATATATCAACCGTAATCTAACCGAAGATCTCTCGATTGACCGACTCTCTGAGAAGTTTTTTTTCAGCAAATATCATATGATGCGAAAGTTCAAAAATGAGACCGGATACACGATCCACAACTACATTACAAGTAAACGTCTGCTCCTCGCGCGTTCTCTGATAAATGAAGGGTCTCCGGTCATAAAAGCCGCGCAGATGAGCGGTTTTAATGACTATACGACCTTTGTACGCTCTTACAAAAAACAGTTCGGAAATGCCCCTTCTCATGTCTGATTCTGTCGATGTATCTCGAACGATTTACCCGTCTATATACTTGAAGTCTGCCCGTGTCCAGTATATAATAAACGCTATTCAAAAAAACATGAACATTCATGGAGAAAAATTATGATAAGAATTGCAGTTTGCGAAGACGACTATGTCTACACCGAAATAATCCGATCGATTCTGCAGTCATGTGTCACAGTACCTTACGAGGTAAAATTTTTTTCATCCGGTACTGAATTTTTGAATACGCTTACTGATCACGGCTGCCCTTATACGCTTGTAATTACAGATATCGATCTCGGAGCTCAATCCGTCAACGGAATTACCGTTGCCAAAAGAATCAATAAGATAAATGGCGATACGCAGATTATTTTTGTCAGTCAGTATCTGGAATTTGCTTCTGACGTTTACGAAACTTCACATCTCTATTTCGTGAACAAGGAAAAACTCCTCGAATACCTGCCAAAAGCTTTGACAGCCGCCCACGAAAAATATGCTCTTCGTGGAGAACAGTACCTTTATTTTCAGTCTTCCTATAAAGAATATCAGGTTCCGCAAAACGATGTTCTTTATCTGGAACATATTGCCCGACAAACCTGCATTCATACAGCAACTCATGTTTATTCCGCAAATGAAAAGCTGCAGGATCTTCTGAATCGGATGGGTTCACAGTTCTGCTCCTGTCACAAAAGTTTTGCTGTAAATCTTTATCAGGTCCGGACACTCCATCATACCTGCATCACCCTGCGAAACGGCGTTTCCGTCCCGGTCAGCCGTTCACGCTATCCTCATGTACGGGATGTTTTTGCCCGCCTGACAATGCACAACGGAAAGGAGAATTTCTATGGATGATCTTAAACAAAATATCCGCAAATGGAACCACGACATTCTGACTCATATGATTGGAATCACTTATCTCATGGACATGCAGCGATATCCGGAAGCCGAACGCTACTGCGAGAAAATTCTGAACAGTCTCTCCTCATTTTCAGAGACCTTCCGAACTCGCGCCACATTCCCTGATCCGGATAGTGTAAGTGAATCCCCTGTTTCAACCGATTATCTTCCTGATGGATTTATAGAATATCAGGAAAAACTTCCGGCAGAAATAACAGCGTTCCAGACGCTTCTTCAACAGAAAAAATACCCGGAAGCACATTACAAACTTCATCTTCTTACCACAGAATTTGACAACAGACGGCCTCAGCCCGTACCTGCAGATGATATTATTAAAAATATCGTAGATGAGGTCAGGAACTAGTATATTTCTGCTATTGAAATAAATTCACAATTTTTACCTTTCTTCCGGATTGCAGTATTGGCAAATAAATGCTATTATAAAAATCATTGTTTTTTTCTTTGAGGTAAATATAAATGCAAAATCGGAACAAAGGATTTACACTTATAGAACTTATAGTTGTTGTTTCCATTCTTGCAGTTCTTGTTGGGCTGCTCGCCCCGGCTTATTCAAAATATATTGAACGAAGCCGGGAATCTGTTGATCTTGCAAATGTTCGCTCTGCATATGACGAACTGATGATAGAAGCTGCGACAGAAAATCAGACTACAACAAAAGTTGTACCACTGAAACAGAAAATAGCTGGCTGGCAGTCTATGAACACAGTATCAATTGGCGGTATTTCTCATACTAACGGCGAGGGGGACACCAAGCACTGGATAGGTGATCCGGTCAAGGGAGGAGTATGTGAAGTTTCTCTCACTGAAAACGGTGTTTTGTTTAACTGGAAAGGTGGAAGTGGGAACAGTACAGAAAAATATTTCTTTGATATTAACGAAAATCTGGATGAGCCAATACAGAAAAGTGGGGTCCTTGACGAATTGATCAAAGCCAATAATAAATACTTCGAAATCGATTCCAACTGTCCAAATTCCTCTATGCTTTCTTCCGTGTGTCCTAATATTAAAAAAGACAGTTTATTAAACAATGGTACCTGGGCATATCTGGGAAGTGCCTCTGCTCCATCTAAGAGATATTTATTTTGGACTTCCGTAGATACAGATGCTGTTGGGCCAAATAAAGAAATCCCCGTTATAATAAGTACTGCTGATAACAGATTTTATGTTTCCAAAACAACAACAGCTGTCCGAAATAATAAGGGTGAAAGCTATGTAACTATCGCAGAGCATCTTACTGATTCCGATCATCAGCAGCTTATCAATGCCGGTACAAAATATGATACTCTGAAAGACGCATATGATGCATATGCCAAACTGGTTACTGAAGGTAAATACAAAAATTATAAGGACACGCTCCCAAAATCATAATTAATATTTGCACCTTTTTTCTCAATATGATACAATTATTCTGTCAGGTGATGGCGAAGATGGCATTGCGTTTATTTGCAATGCCTTTCTTTATACCCGGATCCTGAATACAGGGAGAGAAAGAGAGGAAATCCTAATGAAAGAAAAGAAAAAAATGTCACTGGCCATGCAGATTTTTATCGCACTGGTCCTGGCGATCATTGCCGGTCTTCTGATGCAGAATTATGCCGACTTCGCCGAATCCTACATCAAACCTTTTGGTACGATTTTCCTGAATCTGATCAAATTTATTGTCGTTCCGATCGTACTGTTTTCCATCATGTGCGGTATCATTTCCATGAGTGATATCCGTAAAGTCGGTTCCATCGGATTAAAGACTGTTGTCTTTTATCTGTGTACCACTGCTTTTGCCGTTACTATCGGCCTGATCGGTGGAAACCTGTTCAAAAGCATGTTTCCGGTCGTTGCAACTACTGACCTTACTTATGAGGCAGCCGAGGCAACTTCCTTCATGGACACACTGGTTAATATTTTCCCGTCCAACTTCATTTCACCAATGGCAGAAGCCAATATGCTTCAGGTTATTGTTATGGCTCTGATCCTTGGATTTGCCATCATTCTTGTCGGTGAAAAAAATGTCCGTGTTGTAAATGCTTTTAATGACCTCAATGACATCTTTATGAAATGTATGGAGATGATCCTGAAACTGTCCCCGATCGGTGTATTCTGCCTGCTGTGTCCTGTTATCGCAGCTAATGGCCCGGCCATCATCGGTTCTCTGGCAATGGTTCTTCTCGCAGCATACATCTGCTACATCGTACATGCCATCGTTGTTTATTCTCTGACCGTACGTACGCTCGGAGGAATGAGCCCGGTGAAATTCTTCAAGGGTATGCTTCCGGCAATCATGTTTGCTTTTTCCAGTGCATCCTCTGTCGGAACACTTCCGATCAACCTTGAATGTACCGAAAAACTTGGTGCAAAACGTGAGATTGCCTCCTTCGTACTTCCACTTGGCGCCACGATCAATATGGATGGTACCGCAATCTATCAGGGTGTATGTGCGATCTTTATCGCATCCTGCTACGGCATTCAGCTGACACTGCCACAAATGCTGACAATCGTCCTTACCGCAACACTCGCTTCTATCGGAACTGCCGGTGTACCTGGAGCAGGTATGGTTATGCTTGCCATGGTTCTTACTTCTGTAGGACTTCCGGTCGATGGTATCGCACTTGTAGCCGGTGTAGACCGTATCTTCGATATGGGACGTACCACAGTAAATATCACCGGCGATGCAGCCTGCACAATGGTTGTTTCCAACCTCGAAGCAAAAAAAGAAGCTCGCAGAGCCGCAAAATAAAAAATTTTATTTGACATATCATCTTCTTTTGCTTACTATAGTATTAGTGAAAGGGAGTAGTTATCATCCTGCATGCAGGGTGAATCAATGATCGTCATCACGCCATAAGGCCGGTTATTGTTGTAATCAACGAGACTTTTACCCATCATTTTTTGATGTGGTAAAGGTCTCTTTTTTATTCCATGCCTTTATCACAGGAAAGGAGATCATATGGAATATCTGTTACTGATTATCGGTTTTGTACTATTAATTAAAGGTGCTGACTTCTTTGTGGATGGAAGTTCTTCGCTCGCCAGATTTCTCAAAATCCCCAGTGTCATCATCGGTCTCACAATTGTTGCCATGGGAACCAGTGCCCCGGAGGCTTCTGTCAGCATCAATGCTGCACTTGCCGGAAACAATGACATTGCCGTCAGCAATGTTATCGGCTCAAACATTTTTAACGGTCTTGTTGTTGTAGGTATTTGTGCATTTATTTCCGCATTTAAAACAAACAAAGATATTTTGAAACGGGATATGCCTGTAAATATTCTGATCACACTAATTCTCTGTATTATGATTGCTGACGGAAAGCTCAGCAGAATCGAGGGATTTCTTCTTTTAGCCGGAATGATTTTTTATATTCTGAATATGATTCATGCCGCATTAAAAAGGAGAACTGAATGTTTTGAGGAACAAAACATCCCTCTTTATAAAGCTCTTATTTTTATCATCGGCGGACTTGCCGCTGTCATTCTGGGAGGTAATCTGGTAGTAAATAATGCAAGCCAAATTGCCGTGTCTTTCGGTGTAAGCCAAAATTTTATCGGCCTCACGATCGTTGCAATCGGTACATCGCTGCCAGAGCTTGTAACCTCCATCGTTGCCACACGAAAAGGCGACAGTGCACTTGCCCTGGGAAATGCAATTGGCTCAAATATATTTAATATTCTTTTTATCCTTGGTATATCAGCAGTGATTTCGCCACTCCATATTCTCTCAGAATCTATGATCGACTGTATAATTCTCCTTATCAGCGGAGTTCTGTTGATTATTTTTGCTTTTACAAAAAAATCCATGAGCCGAACAGAAGGGATAATCTGTGTACTGGCTTATGTCGGATATACAGCATATCTTTTTATCAGATAATATTTTTGTTTCAGGCTCACATACAACAAAAATTTTGCAAACTACCACCACATAATTGCAATCTTTCAGATAAAATGTCATAATTATGGCATACAGATTTTTCTCTGTATGCCATTTTTACCCTTTAAATTCTTATATATTAAGGAGGCCTGAATTTCATGGAATTTCAGAAAGTACTTGAAACAAGAAGATCGGTTCGTAAATACGATCCGAATGTCTCTGTCACCAGAGAGCAGATGGAAGAACTGATTCGCGCCGCACAGGAAGCACCCTCATGGAAAAACTCCCAGACCGGCCGTTATTACTGTGTTTTATCCGAAGAAATAGCAGATAAGATCCGCGAAACCTGTCTTCCTCAGGCAAGAAATGCAGAAAAATCCAAACACGCAGCACTGATCATCAGCACCTTCGTACATAACTGCGCCGGTTTCCAAAAGGACGGCATTACACCGGAAAATGAAATCGGAAATGGATGGGGATGCTACGACCTTGGTCTGCAGAACTCAAACCTGATCCTCAAAGCTACCGATCTCGGACTTTCCACCCTGATTATGGGCCTCCGCGAATCTGACAAACTGCGCGAAATCCTCTCCATTCCGGAGACTGAATCCGTTGTAGCTGTCATCGCAGTCGGCAAAGCCACCGAAGAACCTACCCGCAAACCACGCAAATCCCTCGACGAAATCGCGAAATTCTTCTAAAAACAAAACACCTGCGCGACCGACAGACTCAGCGTGGCTTCCGTTGTTCTGACTGCGCGACCGACAGACTCAGCGTGGCTTCCATGGTTCTGACTGCGCGTCCTACATACTGGCGCGTCGCGCGGTTCACCACCATCTGGATATAAGCAAGAACACCCTCCATATATTGAATGAACAGGTAATTTACCGGATGCTTTTAGATACTGGCAAAATCCACTGCCTACGATGACTCATTCTCGAAGGATCTCCTGAGAGAATGTATAGTCATAGTTGGCAGTTAGTTCGCCAGATCGTTATCCGGTTACCTGTAAATCAATATATGGAGGGTGTTCTGTCTTTATATCTTTATCATGCCTTCATCAGTTTACGTCCACAACACTGTTTGTACTTCTTACCGCTTCCGCACGGACACGGATCATTCGGATAAACCTTGTCCTCTTTTCTCTGAACCGGTTTCTTAACCGAGGTATCATCCTTATTCGTTCCTGTAACCTTCGCTACCTGCTCACGCTCGATCTTCTGCTCTACATGAACATGATACAGCATACGAACCGTATCCTCCTGAATAGCGTCGATCATGTCATTGAACATCTTGAATGCTCTCGTCTTGTACTCAACAACCGGATCCTTCTGGCCATATCCAACAAGACCAATACCCTGACGAAGAAGTTCCATATCATCGATATGATCCATCCACTTGCTGTCGATAGATTTCAGAAGAACTACTCGTTCCAGCTCACGAAGCTGCTCTGCTTCCGGGAACTCAGCTTCCTTCATCTCATAAAGCTTCACTGCCTCTTCCTTCAGCTGCTGTTTGACCTCATCTTTTCTCTTACCCTTAACCTTCTCAGTCGTAAGAGGCTCGATCGGAATGATTGAAGTCATCATAGAATTAAACTCATCCAGATTCCAGTCAACAGACTCCACCTCATCGGAGAAGCACATATCTACTGTGCTGTCTACAATATCTGTAATCATCTTGTAGATGGTATCACGCATGTTCTCACCATCCAGCACCTGACGACGTTCTTTATAGATGATCTCACGCTGGTCATTGTTAACCTGGTCATAATCCAGAAGATTTTTACGAATACCGAAGTTGTTGAACTCAATCTTCTCCTGTGCTTTCTGGATTGCATTGGAAAGCATCTTATGCTCAATCTGCTCATTCTCGGCAACACCCAGAGAAGTGAAGACCTTCATCAGTCTCTCAGAACCGAACAGACGCATGAGGTCGTCCTCAAGAGAGATGTAGAAACGGGATTCACCCGGGTCTCCCTGACGTCCGGAACGTCCACGGAGCTGATTGTCAATACGTCTGGACTCATGACGCTCTGTACCGATGATTTTCAGACCGCCGGCCTCTCTTGCCACATCGTCCAGCTTGATATCGGTACCACGGCCTGCCATGTTGGTTGCAATCGTAACAGCACCTGCCTGACCAGCCTGTGCAACGATCTCAGCCTCAAGCTCATGGAACTTCGCATTCAGTACATTGTGCTGGATACCTTCACGACGAAGCATTCTGCTGAGGAGCTCGGAAGTCTCGATTGTGATCGTACCGACCAGAACCGGCTGCTGTTTCGCATGTGCTTCCTTAACCGCTTCAACAACTGCATTGAATTTTTCTTTCTTTGTCATGTATACGGCATCTTCAAGGTCTTTACGCTGTACAGGTCTGTTGGTCGGAATCTCTACAACGTCCATTCCGTAGATATCACGAAACTCTTTTTCCTCGGTAAGCGCTGTACCGGTCATACCGCCCTTCTTGTCATATTTGTTAAAGAAGTTCTGGAATGTAATGGTTGCAAGAGTTTTGCTCTCTCTCTTGACCTTAACATGCTCTTTTGCTTCGATTGCCTGATGAAGTCCGTCAGAGTAACGACGTCCCGGCATGATACGTCCGGTAAATTCATCAACGATCAGGATCTCATCATCTTTTACAACGTAATCCTGGTCTTTGTGCATCAGATTGTGTGCACGAAGTGCCAATGTAATGTTGTGCTGGATCTCAAGGTTTTCCGGATCAGCAAGGTTCTCGATATTAAAGAATTTCTCAACCTTCTTGACACCCTGTTCGGTAAGGTTGACAATCTTGTCTTTCTCATTTACAACGAAATCACCGGTCTCGACAACTTCTTCACCCATGATGGCAGCCATCTTGGTCATCTCATGGCTCGCTTCACCACGCTCAAGCTGCTGTGCAAGGATATCGCATACTTCATAAAGCTTCGTGGATTTGCCGCTCTGTCCGGAAATGATCAGAGGTGTACGTGCCTCGTCGATCAGGACGGAGTCGATCTCATCGATGATACAGTAGTGCAGATCTCTCTGTACCAGCTGTTCTTTATAAATAACCATGTTATCACGAAGGTAATCAAATCCCAGTTCGTTGTTGGTTACATAAGTAATATCACATCCATATGCTTCACGGCGCTCTTCCGGTTCCATGTCGTTGAGTACAACCCCAACCGTCAGTCCAAGAAATTCATGAACCTTACCCATCCACTCAGCATCTCGTTTTGCCAGATAGTCATTGACGGTAACGATGTGAACACCCTTGCCTTCCAGTGCATTCAGATATGCTGGAAGTGTGGAAACGAGTGTCTTACCTTCACCGGTCTTCATTTCAGCGATACGTCCCTGATGCAGGATAACACCACCAATGATCTGTACACGGTAATGCTCCATGCCAAGAACTCGCTTAGCGCCTTCACGTACTACGGCAAAAGCTTCCGGAAGAAGATCATCCAGTGTCTCGCCCTCGCTCAGACGTTTCTTGAATTCTCTGGTCTTGTCTCTCAGCTGTTCATCTGTTAATTTCTGCATTTCCGGACGAAGAGATTCTGTCTTCTCTACAAGCGGCATAATACGCTTTACTTCATGCTCGCTTCGTGTTCCGAATACTTTTTGAAATAAATTCATATCAAACTCCTGTTTCTATATTTATTCTGATCACTTTTATATACGAAATCATCCGTATTTACTCTATTTAAGAAATCCCTACTATTTTACCACTTTCCACCGTATAAAACAATGAATATTTCTTAAATAAAGTGTGACCAGCTCTCAAAACCGTCATAGACAGATTTTCTGTTTTATAGTAAAATTTATAAAAGCTAATGAACTGTTTCCGGAGGTGCTTATATTGAATCCAAACACTCATGTCCGTCCCGTTTTATATCTCGTTATCCCATGTTATAATGAAGAAAAGGTTCTTCCGATCACTGCGCCTTTATTTCTTACAAAAATCAATGCTCTGATTTCCGGAGATCTCATATCTTCAGACAGCCGGATTCTTTTCGTAAATGACGGTTCCAAAGACCGGACATGGAATATTATTCAGATTCTTTCTCAGGAAAGTCCTTATTACTGTGGCATTTCTTTAAGCCGAAACCGCGGACATCAGAATGCATTGCTTGCAGGACTTATGGAAGCCAGGGATCAATGTGATATCACCGTTTCGATTGACAGTGACGGACAGGACGATATCAATGCCATAGATGAAATGATAGCCGCCTACAACGACGGCTGTGAAGTGGTATACGGTGTAAGAAATAACCGTGATACGGATAAACGCTTTAAACGCATCACTGCAGAAGGCTATTATAAGCTTCTAAATCTTATGGGCAGTGAAATCGTATTTAACCATGCGGATTATCGTCTTCTTTCAAACAGAGTTCTCCGGGAGCTCGCTGAATTTAAAGAGGTCAATCTGTTTCTGCGCGGAATGATTCCGCTTGTGGGCTTTAAAAGCACAAGTGTATACTACAGACGTGAGGAACGTATTGCCGGAGAAAGCCATTATCCACTGAAAAAAATGCTTGCACTTGCCTTTGACGGAATTACAAGCCTTTCTGTCAAACCAATCCGGATGATCACCATGTTTGGTGTCCTGATTGCCTTTCTCAGCTTTATCGGGATTATATGGGCAGTCATAGGCAATTTGCTCGGAAATACCGTATCCGGCTGGGCAAGTACTGTATGTATCATATGCTTTATGGGCGGCATTCAGCTTCTCTGCCTTGGCGTTATCGGTGAATATATCGGCAAAATATACCTCGAAACCAAACACCGTCCCAGATACATCATCAGTGAACGGACCTCTGACACAAATGACAGCCTTTGAACTGTTCCTCAGCTGCTCATTAAATCCAGCAAATGTACATTCCACATGAAAAAACTGCCAGACCATAAATTCCAGTCTTTATCCAGCCTGCCGCTTTATCATGAAACTGTATATATTTTCCAATCAGAATTGCAAAAGGAATTACAAGAAAAAGCATATATCTGAAGTCCATGCTGCATACGTGAGGATATTTCAGATAGAAATACCACATAAAAACATAATACCATACACATGAAAAGGCTATAACATTACTGTTAAAGTCTTTTTTCTTACATTTGACCATATACCAGATCCAGGCTGTTATTGATGCCAGCGCACAGACCAGACCGCATATAAGAAGTACTCCTGGCAGCCATTCCGGGACAGGATATTGAAACTCATTAAAGAATGCTGATTTGATATAATATGCCGGTGCGTTGTAATCTACCTGCAGATCTACATATGGTGACTTAAAAAAATCTGCTAATGGTACAAGGAAATAGCGCTCCGCAATCGTATGATCACCCCGATACAACCATGAATCCACACCAATCGGCAATACATAGCTTAATGACTGTCCAAACATTACATAATTACGTACACTGTAAAGCAGTCCCAGCGGAAGTGCTATCATTCCAAACACTGCATATTTCACCATCAATGACAGCCATGTCTTTTTTTTGTTTTTTATTTCTGATATAAATTTCCATATGAACAATACCGCAGTTATCAGCGCAATAACCCCACAGGAAATCTTTGTCATGATCGCAAAACCATAGGTAAACGCAAGTAAAACTGTATTTTTCCAGCTGCTGTTCTCCATCCACTGTAATGTAAGCATAAATGCCAGCAGCATAAACATTCCTGTAAGCGCATCCGGCGACACCATACCTGCCGTATGATAAAAAGCCGGCAAAAAAGCGATCACTGTCAATGCATAACGCAGACCTTTTTTATCCAGCCTGCACATCGTTCCTGTCTTTCTGCTGATCAGGAGAATTATACAGGATGCCGAACATGACACTGTTTTTACTGCATCTACAAGAAAATAATCTTCACCTGACCTTAAAATCCCATTAATGAGCTTTGAAATACCCGCACCAAGTATATAAAAAAGTGGCTGCTGATACATTTGTCCATTATTCACATCCGGAAGATGGCCTTCTTTGATAAGCGTAAGTAAATATGCCGCATGTCCGGAACCATCCTGAGCAATTACACCCATATCATGCTGCCGTTCATTACATCCGGTATACAGCATATATCCTATACGCATAATCATCCCCATTGCAATGATAAGTGTACAGATTTTCTGTTCATTCGGTTTCCTGATCACAATATAAAGACAGCAGCATGCCAGTCCTGTCAGCATAATTCCCCTGATCCGCATATGATGCTGATACAAACCGGTCGCGCGGCTGCACATATAGCACAGGCAGACTGCCAGTATTACGAGTACCCATGAAAAGCGAGAAAGAATTTTTTGCTTATTCATAACCGGTTCCTCATTTATTTTCTTCATGATATGTTTTTTCTGTATTGATGTTCCATAGAGAGCTTTTGTCTTCCGCACCTGAAAGCATAAGCTTCACTGCTTCAAAGGAAGTCAGCATTGAATGATCCATGTTGTTATAGTGGTGCTGTCCGTTTCTGCCAATGCAATACAGATTTGGGATACCATCTATCCAGTTTTCTACTTTTGAAATATCGCTGTATGTATCAAAATAAGCAGGGTATGCTTTCTGAACCTTTTCACAGTGACTATGAAGAATTTCTGTATCCTCATCCAGAATTTTCATCTTGACCAGCTCTTTTCGGGCAAATTCAGTCCACTGAGCTTCTGCCATATTCCACATCTCATCGCCCTCTGTACAGAAATACTCAAGTCCCATCCACACATTGTCCTGCGGCTCTTCAACAAGATAGGGCGACCAGTTGTTAAAAATCTGAATCCGTCCCATTTTGATACCCTTATCCTGCACATAGATCCAGCAGTCCGGTACAATATCTCCAAGTGTCGGAATATCTGTTTTGTTTTTTATTTTCAGTTTCTTAACAAGGATTCCAACTGTCACAAAATCACGATATGGAAGCCCTTCTGCAGTCTTTTTCACCTCTAAAGGAGCCTCATTCATACCTGATATCAGATCCTTCAGCGGCATACTGGAAAAAAGCTGATCCACAGCCATTGCTTTCTGTTCTCCGTTTTCTCTGTATCGGATCTCTGAAACACGATTTCTATCTGAAATAATTTCTTCCACCTTACATCCTGTAAGTAGCTTTCCGCCCTGTTTCTTAAACTGTGCTGCCACTTCTTCCCAAAGCTGCCCCGGACCATGTTTCGGATAAAAAAAAGATTCTATAAGAGAAGTCTCAACTTCCCTGTTTTTCTTATGAAAATATTTTTGAAAAATATCTTTCAGGAGCACATAGATTGACAGACCTTTAACCCTCTGTGCACCCCAGTCAGGCGAAATCTCCGAAGGATGGCGGCCCCATAATTTTTCTGTATATCCTTCAAAGAAAATAGAATACAGCTTTCTTCCAAAACGATTGATATAAAAATCTTCCAGTGAATTTTCCTGTCGCTTGTAAAATATCGTTTTGAGATAGCTGAAGCCTGCAGTTACTGCTGTGATAAGACCAAGGTTTTTCAGTGTCTGCATATTTAATTTAACCGGGTAGTCAAAAAAACTGTTCTTATAAAAAATCCGGGATATACGATGTCGTTTCAGAAAAACAAGATCCTCTTTGTCCGGATCAGGGCCTCCCTGAACACATTCTGCTTCTCTCCCAAGAATACGGTCATCTGCCGCCGGTTTTCCCTGAAGTGGAAGAAAGGATTCCCACCATTCCATAACCTTCTCGTTTTTGGAAAAGAACCGGTGTCCACCGATATCCATGCGATTTCCCTGTGTATATACTGTCCGTGAGATTCCTCCCATGCTGCCTGATTCTTCCATGATAACTACTTCGTACTTGTCTGACTGACGAAGAAGCTCATAACCTGCTGTCAGTCCTGCCGGACCAGCTCCAATTATCACAACTTTCTTTTTTGTATTTTCCATTTGCTTATCCTTTTATTTTCCTTTGTCCTTTTTGTTGTCTTTTATTATAGCATCCGATTACTTTATGTTAAAGAAAAAAATCCTGACAGGCAGTTATCTGAGACTGTATCGTAACTGTTCACGCGTCACAGGGCAAAATATATCTCGTTCGTCAACGCTAACTTTTTTCTTGTCAAACCTCTGTTTCATGTGCTATGATAATCAGCGAACTACTGACTTGATTTTGAAAAATGAAAACTCGGGGGAATTCTCTTTGAAGAAAAAAGAACTGATTTTCATCATCGGCATCGTTATTTTTGCCCTGATCCTCTGGGGCGGCATGTACTTTGTCCGTCGCGGACATTACGGAAGCGTACGTATCACCGTAAACGGAGAAGTATATGGTACTTATTCCCTTGCAAAGGATCAGGTAATCCGGATCAACGATACAAATGTATGTGAAATAAAAAATGGAGAGATCCACATGACAGATGCCAACTGTCCGGATCATCTCTGTATGAAGCAAAAAGCAGTCGACAGTACAGGCGGTACAATCGTCTGCCTGCCAAATAAGGTTGTTATAGAGGGGGAAAAGGGGGAATCCTCTGAAGATGATTCCCCTGAGTTTGATACTGTTGTCTGAATATAAATACCTGTAACCGACTACCAGATCATAATCGTGGTTCTGCCGGTCAGTTACAGCCAGTCTACTAATAAAGGATGTCACATATGAATCAGAAAAAGCTTTCATATCTCGGCCTTTTTGCCGCAGTTGCGATTATTTTCGGCTACGTGGAATCACTGATTCCGTTCTTTGCCGGAATTCCCGGAATGAAGCTCGGTCTCGCCAATCTGGCAGTCCTCTTCATTCTCGAAAAATATACCTGGAAAGAAGCTGCGCTTGTTTCCATTGTCCGCATCATCGTAATCGGATTTATGTTTGGAAACCTGTTCAGCATTCTCTACAGCCTCGCGGGCGCTGCACTCAGCCTCGCAGTTATGACTTTCATGAAGAAAAAATCCGGATTCAGCATCCTCGGCATCAGTGTTGCAGGAGGTGTTTCCCACAACATCGGTCAGCTCATCATTGCAAGTCTTATCACGATGACTTCCGGGCTGATCTACTATGCACCGGCGCTTCTGATCTCCGGTGTCATCACCGGGCTTCTCATCGGAACCCTGACAAACGAGGTGCTGAAACGAATCCGCTTCTAAACAAAAAGTAAAAATGCAGAGTACTGATATCCACAATCAATACTCTGCATTTCTTTTTGAATTACTGCAACTCCTTAACTGTATAGGTATTCTTCATCAATTCAAAGCGTTCTTTCATCCCGGAAGTCAGGTAAATATTCTTATCCTCATCCACGAACACTGCATCTGCATTATATTTTTCCAGAAGTTTCAATGCATCATCCATTCCCAGTACAAAGCATGCGGTAGAAAGTCCATCCGCAAAAAGTCCGCTGTCACAGATGACTGTGACAGAATCCAGACCGTTCCACACCGGATATCCGGTCTTCGGATCAAGGATGTGATGATAGCGTTTCCCGTCTTCTATGAAATATTTCTCATAGTCTCCAGACGTCGAAAGAAATTCCCCGTCATTCAATGTGATTGCACCGAGATAGTCCCCCTCCGGATCACGCGGATCAGTGAGCGCTACTTTCCAATCAGAACCATCCGGTTTTTCGCCATAAGCCATTACACTGCTGCCGCCGAGATTCAGAATCATTCCTGACACATCCGTCTGTGTTTTCAGAAAGTCCGAAACCACATCACACCCGATTCCCTTTCCGGCAGCGCCAAGATCAAGTGTCGCCCCTTTTTCTAATGTCACTTTATCTCCATCCAAAGAAACTTTACCATAACCGACATCTTTCAGAAGCTCGTCCAGTTCTGACTGTTCCGGCACATGCGGATTCTCTCCGGCAATATCCCACAGACGTATGATCTTGCCTATCGTCGGGTCGAATGCCCCGTCTGAATCCTGTGCAAGCTGAAAAATTTTCTCCAGATAGCCGGCAAGCTCATCCGACACTTCTACCGCCTCGCCGGACGCTGCATTCAGCTTCGCGATCTGCGAATCCTCATCCGTCCATGAAAGCAGACCCGTCTCAATCTCCCGGAGCTTGTCACCGATCGTTGTATTCAGATCCTCACCTGTTGTATACAAAGTCTCTGAAACCACGGTATCCATCGCAAAATCTGTATTTGTATATTTCTGCACCTCTGCATCTGCCATTACCGGCACTGCAGCCAGCATAAAACTGCTCATTCCACAGAGCAAACTGGTCGCAAACTTCTTTTTATTTCTCATTTTTCTCCGTTTCCCGGACCTTTACCGGTCCAATCTGTATATTTTTACGTGGACAGGTCACTTCACAGGCATGACAGCAGATACATTCTCCCGAAAGAGAGGTATCCCCGTCGATCTCCAGATGTGCCGGGCAGCGTTTTTTACAAAGTCCGCATTTCGCCGGGCATTTTTCACGATTTCTGTGAAACAGTGCCGTTGGCAGTATTGGCATCATTGCAAAAACGGCTCCCATCGGACAAAGAAACTGGCAGAAAAAACGCTCCTGCGTGCACATCCCGATCAAAATCAAAATAAGTAATGCAATTCCGATCTTATAGGAAGCATTCGGAAGTTTTCCTGCTGTCAGCATGGAAAAAACATCCCACGGACTCATGCCCTGAAGATTTGCATACCACCCGGTCAGTATGGACAGCAGCAAAAAAGCCAAAAGAATGTATTTTACTTTCTGAAGTACTCTCACTGCTTTTTCCGGATAACCATGGCGGCCTTTCTTGTGAAAAATCTTCTGCCGGATAAAAAGTGTCAGTTCATACATGGCGTCACCAAGTGAACCAAACGCGCAGGCATAACCGCAGAAGTGACGTCCAAACAAAATCGTGATCACCAGAAGAACTCCCGTCACATCAAGAAAAGAGTTCCATGTGATCGGCTGGTGTGCGGCAAGTGCCTGAAAAACAGATTTTATTCCTGCAAATGCCGTGGAAAAAAGTGCCGGATAAAAAATGAAAAACACAAGCTGTATCGCAGCCCGGATCAGCCGGACCTTTCTCTGCCTCTTTTTCATTCGTTTTCCGCCTTTCCAATGGCATCAATAACAGCGTTGATAATACCGGTTGAACTGAATGTAGCGCCTGATACAGTATCCACATCTGTACTCTGTGCAGATATGATCGAGCTTATCACACTCTGTGCCTGAGAAAGATATGCAGAATCTTCCCCTGATGCACTTGTCACCTGAATGTCAGTGATCTCATCATCTTTCAGTGTTACCTGAACCTCGATCGCACCGCCGAATCCCTGTGCAGATCCGGTATAAGTACCGTCTTTGTAAAAGTTTTCAGAATCATCCGTACTTTCTGCATCTTCACTGTCTGCCGCGTCTTCTTTTGTTGCATTATCCTTTGCATCTGTCTTCGCCTGTGCTTTTGCAGTTTCCTGATTTTTAGCTGCTTCTTCGAGAGCAGCAAGCATTTCTTTCTGCTGTTCTTCAAGTGTGTCCACACGTTTCTTTAACTGTGTGATCTCCTGAGTTTCCTGTTCCTGTGTATCTTTTTTCTGCATAGAATTATAGCCTATTACAGCCGCCAGAATCAATAGAAGACACAAAACTCTCATACAAAAACTCTGGTATTTCATTCCATTTTCTCCTTTTATAACCTGTATTTCTGCAATTACTGCCTTTTTGCCTGACCCAGGGCATTTCGAAATGCCTGTAAGATTCCGTTTGAAGAATAAGTTGCTCCGCTCACAGTATCCACCCCGTCGGCTGACTGATTATTCAGGATCTGACCGTAAATACCATTCCATGCTTCGGCAAAATAGTCTTCATCGTCTATCGTATCATAAGAAGCAGCTGTAATTTTTCCACCGGATATTGTTACATTCACAGTTACACTTCCCACACCGTAATTTCCGTCGCCACTTCCGTTGTAATTGCCATCCACATATTGTCCTTCCGGTGTCGGAGCAGGTGTTTCCGTTGGCTTTGGAGTCGGAGTTAAAGTTTCTGTCGGAGCAGGTGTTGGCGTTAATGCTTCCGGCGGATTCGGAGTTGGAGTTGCTGTTGGTGCCGGAGTTGCTGTTGGCTTCGGTGTCGGTGTTAAATTTTCTGTCGGAACAGGTGTTGGAGTCGCTGTCGGCGCTGCCGTCACCTTCGCACTCTCCAGTGCCTTTCCTGCAGCTTCCAGAATTCCATTGGAGGAAAAAGTTGCCCCACTCACCGTATCAATTCCATCAGCACTCTGTTTTTCCAGAATTGCCGGTTGCAGAATCCTCCATGCTCTTCTGAAATAAGACATGGTATCACTGTTTGTATTGTTGACTGCTGTAATTTTCCCGTCTTTCACTGTCAGTGTGATTGTCACAATACCGGAATATCCTCTTGCCTGACCTGTATAGGTTCCGTCTTTATATTTTACCGAAGAGTCTCCGGAATCCGAATTATCCGGCATCGGTGCCGTCGCTGTCGGTTTTGAAATTACAACCGGTTTTGTTGTCTTCTTTTTTGTTGTCTTCTTCACAGTTGAACTCTCTTTACCGCCAGCCTTTGAAAGTGCATTCTGAACGGCCTGTATAATTCCGTTTGATGAATATGTCGCACCACTGACCGCATCCACATTCGGAGTCTGACCTGCAAGTATCCTGCTGACAACACCTCTCGCAGAGGCAAAATAAGCCGGAGTCTCTCCCGATGCATCCAGAATGTCTACGACTGTAATCTTACCGTCTGCAATGGTAACCTGAACTGTGACCGTTCCGCCAAATCCGGTTCCGCTTCCCTGATAAGTTCCATCTTTATATCCGCTTTCCGGAACTTCTGTTGTCGGAGTCGTCGTACTGCCCTGACCTTCTGCCGAGGTTTTCTTCGACTCATCCGGCAATGCCTTCGCAGTACCTTTTTTGATGCCGCTCTTTTTTGCTTTTTTCTTTTTGGCTTTTGCGATATCTTTTGTACCGCTGTCAGCTGAAGTATCCTCATCAAAATATGCTGTTTTCAACAATCCTGACAGTTCCCCGGCATCCCGTACTTCCGTATTTTCCGGCTCTTTCTGAATCCCGTCGGTTGCCTTTCCCTGTACCGCCGTAACCGCCACTGCCGCGATCACCGCTGCTGCCGGAAGGAGTTTGAGCAGATTTTTTTTATCATGCATAATTTTTCCGTCCTTTTTATTCATGCTTCTTCCATGTCTTTTTAACATACAAAGGCAGGGGCTGTCCGGAAACAACCCCCGTCTTTGTTATTGTTAACTATCAGTTATCTTACTTTACAGTTACTTTGAATTTCTTTGTAATTCCATTGCATTTTACTGTAATTATTGCAGTACCTTTTTTCTTTGCTTTTACAACGCCCTTGCTGCTGACTGTTGCAACTTTTTTATTGCTGCTCTTAAATGTTACTTTTGAAACCGGTGCTGCTTTTACTTTAATTGTAACCTTCTTGCCTTTTTTCAGTTTTGCGGAAGATTTTGTAAGCTTCATAGTTGGTTTCTTAACTGTGATCTTAACAACCTGCTTGTAGTTTCCAACCTGAACTGTAATATTTACTTTTCCGGCTTTTTTCGCTTTTACAGTACCATTTGCACTTACAGTTGCTACCTTTGTGTTACTGGATCTGAATGTCGCATTTCCGGTTACTCCGTCTTTCACAACATTAATCTTTGTAGTAGTTTTTGATTTTGTGTAGATAACTGAGCTGTCTGCTTTTGCTGTAATCGACGGGTTCTTAACCGTTACAGTAAATGTTGCAGAAACTTTTCCAAGTGTTGCAGTGATGGTTGCAGTTCCTGCATTTACAGCTTTTACATTACCTTTTGCATCTACTGTTGCCACTTTTGCATCACTGGATTTCCATGTAATATCACCTGTCAGATTTGTTGTCGCGCTCAGAGTAACGGCTGCACCACTGTAAAGTGTTGCTGATGTCTGATTCAGTTTGAATTCTGCCTTTACAAGGCTGTCGATTGCCTCTCTTAAGTGGCCGATCTGCTCTTCAATTCCATACTGGGTCTGGTTTGCGATATTAGCCAGCATGTCTTCGCATTCTTCCAGCTCGTTTACAAGAGTATCCCAGCTGTCCGGTGTGTAGTCTGCCTCTTTAAGTGCTTTTGCTTCCGCAATAATATTTTTTAGTGGTGTGGAATCTGCATCGCCTGCCGGTTTTGCAATATTTTCGTCTGTTGCCTGAAACCTAAATGTATAATCGCTGTATCCCAGACCGTAAACGGTTACTTCCCAGTATCCTGTTCCGTCAGTATCTGCCGGAAGTTTGCAGCGTACAGAATCTGTCAGGGCAAGCTGAATACCGTGGAATTTGTGCATCCAGTTGTCTGCCGCAAATTTTGTACCATAGCTCTGAAGTGCATTGCTGTATGTATCGTCATCACCATAATATGTCCATTTTACAGCCTGCATTGCACCACCGAGACCGCCATAGTTGCCTGTAAGGTCTACACGGAGGAATTCACCGTAGCTACCGCTTCCCGGCTTCATTTTAGTCGTAATGCCATCTGCTGTTTTCAGCGCTTCTCCCTTAAGGCCGGAAGTTGTTCCGTTTGCTCTTGCGCTGAATGTAAAGGTATCTCCGTCCTTTGTTGCTGTCTTAAGTCCGTTGGTATTTGCATTGACTTCTGCTGTTTCTTCATAAGCACTAAGGCTATTTTCAGCATAACCACCAAACAGTTTTTCGCCGTTTTCTACTACTTTAAATGCCTTCTTGAATGCATCATAATCTGCTGTTTTTACTTTTACCGGAATATATTTCAGGCCGGTTACTTTATACTCAGTGACATCTATACCGTTTATTTTTCCTTTGCTGCAGGAAACAGTGCTTCCGTCTGTAAGAATCATTGTTGTTTTGTCTTTCCATCCGGCAAGTGCATAGGTCTTTCCGTTCGCATCGTAAACAGTTGCCATTGTCTGGAAACTTCCTCTGTGGAGACCATGGTTTGCAGTTGCTCTTGTGACAGCATCAAAACCGCCAAGGTCACTCTCATTTCGTCTGTCTTTTTTATCAGAAGAGGAGGTGTTTGTTGCTTCATAAACACCCTCTGCTTCCCAGTACTGTTCCCATGTAAGTCCTGCGTATACGTATTTGTATTCACCGGAATCCTGTGCAACAGTTCCTGTGACTGTGTTGAATCCGGATGATGTCAGCTCTATTTCGTAGCTTCCGCCGTCACCCTTTGCAAATACTGCCGTATTATTAACCTTTGCATCAAAGTTGACTGCACCTGTGCTTTCATTAAATACTGACTTTGCAATTTCACTGATATTGGCTTTTCTTCCGCCAAGTGCCTGACCGTCAACCTTGATAGCAGTGATGTTTTTGATATAATCTTTTACTTCATAGGTAGTGGAACCATTTGGGTCAACCTTCACCAGCTTGTTGTTCTGGATAGCAAAGGTAACCTTTGTATCATCTGCACTCAATACGATCGGTACTGTGATGTCTTCATAAGGAGCTGCGGAGCTGTCTGTAAAGGTAAGAGTATAAGTACCTACACCCGTCTTCGCAAAGACACCTCCGTATACTGATAATACTTTTGTTGAATCATCATATGTATAATCATTGTAGCTGCCTTCACTGAGCACCTGTCCGCCATACTCTACAGAGGTCAGTTTGTAACTGCTGCCTTCCGGCACATTATAAGTCAGCTGTACTTTGGTCGGTGTAAATGTATTATTTGTAAACACAACTTTTTCTTCCGGTCCGGTGATTCCCTGACCGTCTGCAAGTTTATATTTCACCAGAAGATTTGTTGGGATCACAATATCTGCACCGTCTTTTACAAGGTAAGTGATCTTTGTAATTGTTTTTCCTTCAAGGCCTGCGCTGCGTTTACTGTCGATTGTATTCTTATGTGGTTCAACGAAACCATCCTTTACAGCAAATGCAATCTCACCTGTACGAAGCCACAGATTCTGGGAATGTTCCATTCCATATTTTTCGCCGTCAGATGTTTCAAAGATAACACCCATCATATTTGCTGTTGTTGGCTGATCTGGATTGTTGTTACCAAATTCTATGCTGACCTGATAGTTTCCCCATGGAGAGGATGCTGTGATAGAAGAGGCAACATCCAGTTGTTTTGTTTTTGTGGTCATTGCTGTCAGTGTTCCGTCACCATTCAGCACCTTGTATTCGCCTGATGCAGGAGCTTTCTCACTTACATTCTCAAGGCTTCCCACAATCTTAAGGAGCTGATTAGAGCAGCTTTTTCCTTCTTCAATTGCTTTCTTTGCATCATTATAGAGGCTTGCCGGAACTGCAATATTGACGGCCTTAATTCCTTCAAGAATCACGCTTCCGTTCTCTGTGTTTTCTGTATAATAGGATGTATCATATCTTTTGGATTTGCTGTTTGTGCAGCTTGTAACTGCATCATACATACCTTCCTCGCGATAACCTGCTGCTGTCACAGGATCTGCTGCATCTAACTGCATTGTCGCATTCTGCGCTACATCATTCATTTCGCCATAAAAGAAATCGGCATATGGAACATTTGCTGTGCCATATACAAAATCACCGGAAACAGCGTCTGCCTCACCTTCTGCGCTGAAAGCGTCCACATCACCCTCTGTGCCAAAAGCATCTTCAGCCTCTGTATTTTCTTCTTCATCGACAGTCTCAGTATCTTCTTCCTCTGCATCTTCGACCGTAACGTCTGTATCGGTATTGTCTGCTGCGGCATCTTCATCTGTGATTTCCACATCACTTTCTTCGTCTTCTGCATTTTCATCCAGAATCATATCCTCATCAGAAAATTCTGCTGCAAAAACTGCAGACGGCATACCAGTCATTGCTACTGTCGCACTGAGGATAACCGGTGCAATTTTTTTTAACAAATTTTTATTAGCCATGTTCTTCCTCCTCTTTCTTTCCGTTAGTTTCTTCTAACCTATATTTTTATATCATAAAAAAAATTTCGTGTCCATATTTTCGTTAGATTTTTCTAACTCAAAACTGACTTTTTTTCTCAATAATTTTGTTATTGATAATATTTTTCATATAAAAAACAGTACGAAATATACTTGTTGTATTTATTTAACTTTTTCTTCATATACTGCTGTTTTCATATACAGACTATGCGCACGCATCCTCGCGGAGCGTTTTTGTGTAATAGGAACATTACGGAATAATTTCCTATTACACAAAAAAAGAGATCTGCCGTTCCCTCTGCCAGGGAATGAAACAGATCTCTGTATCTCATTATTTTTCAGTTTTTATTCAGCTCATAATAAAAAATATACTGCTGCATGATACCTCGCACGCCATGATACCGACGATTCGGAAAACCTCTCCTGTAATGCTCGTCAAGTACCTGGCGGATATGGGTATCAACCGGAAATGCATCCATATGATGCAGTGCAAAAAGGCAAATGCAGTCTGCTACCTTTTCCCCCACGCCGCTCAGTTTCATAAGTTCCTGCTTCGCACGGCGGTAATAACGGAAGCGGTAGATTCGCTCCAGTGAAATCTCTCCGTCCAGAATACTCCGGATCGTCTCCACAATATAGCGTGCCCGGTATCCCATTCCCAGTTTACGTAAATCTTCTTCAGATGCGCCCGCAAGCTGCTCCGGTGTCGGAAATGCGTAATATTCCTTTTCTCCGGAGGTTTTTTTCTCTCCGTAAGCCTCGCATAATCTCTCCACACAGCCTCTGATCCGGGAGATGTTATTCTGCTGCGAGATCAGAAACGTGATGATCATTTCCCACAGATCCTGCTGCAGGATACGAATGCCGCTCCCACATTCAGCGGCTTCCACCAGATAAGTATCTCTGGGATTTATTTTTGCTATATAACTGCTGTAATCCGCATCAATGTCAAAATATGGCACCCAGTAACAGATAAACTCCATGTCACTGCAGTAAAAATTTACGATACTGCCTTCCTGTGTCATTTTCAGGTACTTATCGCCAGCGATCAGTTCATAGGTATTTTCTGCTGTTTCGTACATCCGGAAGCACTGTCCGGACTGGCAGATTTCCTTCAGGCTGAAATTATCCAGCTCTACTGTAATCATTTGTTTTCTCCGTTTCCCTTACATCTGATGGCGCACTACCCGGTACTCATCTCCGTTTCGGTAATACGGACATTCCTTGTATTCTGTACTGATGAAACGATAGTATTCGTCCTCATCCAGGTTTACATCACAATAATAGCTCTCACTGTCCTCATCATACACATAATTCGCACAGTAATCGCAGCTCGTTGCCTTTCCGCTCAAAATTCTTCCTCCATGAAACCGCTTTAGTCTCTTTTGAAAATATCGCGGGTATAAACTTTATCTTTGATGTCGTCCAGACACGCATCGTATCTGTTGGCAATGACTGCCTGGCTCATCTCTTTAAACTTCGCAAGATCATTCACTACACGGCTTCCGAAAAATGTGCTGCCATCTTCCAGTGTCGGCTCATAAATAACAACCGTAGCCCCTTTTGCCTTGATACGCTTCATAACACCCTGAATAGAACTCTGACGGAAGTTGTCGGAATTGCTCTTCATGGTAAGTCTGTAAACACCGATCACGCATTCTTTTTCACAGTCTGCGCTGAAATCTCCACGATTATAATAATCATAATATCCTGCCATATGAAGTACACGGTCTGCAATAAAGTCCTTACGTGTACGGTTACTCTCTACGATTGCAGACATCATGTTCTGTGGTACATCTGCATAGTTTGCAAGAAGCTGCTTCGTATCTTTCGGAAGACAGTATCCGCCGTAGCCAAAGGACGGGTTGTTGTAATGGCTGCCGATTCGAGGATCCAGGCAGACACCATTGATGATTGCCTGTGTATCCAGTCCCTTCATCTCTGCATAAGTATCCAGCTCGTTAAAGTACGATACGCGAAGTGCCAGATAAGTGTTGGCAAAAAGCTTCACTGCCTCAGCCTCTGTAAATCCCATAAACAGTGTATCAATGTCCTCCTTAATTGCGCCCTGCCGGAGAAGGGCGGCAAATGTATGAGAAGCCTCTACAAGATGAGCATCGTCTTTGTCTGTGCTGACGATGATTCTTGACGGATAAAGGTTATCATAAAGTGCCTTGGATTCTCTCAGGAATTCCGGGCTGAAAATAATATTGGAAGACTGATATTTCTTACGTACAGACTCGGTGTATCCAACCGGAATCGTGGATTTGATAACCATGATCGCATTCGGATTGACAGACATTACCAGCTCGATCACCGCCTCAACTGCGGATGTATCGAAGAAGTTTTTGCGGCTGTCATAATTGGTCGGTGCTGCAATGATAACAAAATCTGCATCTTTGTATGCGGATGCACCGTCTGTTGTTGCTGTAAGATTCAGTTCTTTTTCTGCAAGATATTTCTCAATATAATCATCCTGTATCGGGGATTTGCGGTGGTTGATCAGATCAACCTTCTCCGGTATGATGTCTACTGCATGTACTTCATTGTGCTGTGAAAGCAGAACCGCAAGTGATAAACCTACATATCCTGTACCTGCAACTGCTATTTTGTATGATTTCATAATTTCTCCTTCATTCTCTTATATATATTTATTTCCAGATCTTCCACGGTGCCTCTCCGCTCTGCCAGAGCTCTTCCAGCATATTTTTCTCGCGCAAAGTGTCCATGCACTGCCAGAAGCCTTTGTGCTTATAGGCATTCAACTGTCCCATACGGGCCGCCTCCACAAGAGGGCCTTTTTCAAAAACAGTCTCATCACCCTCGATCAGATCAATGATCGACGGTTCCAGCACCATAAATCCGGCATTGATCCAGCCAGCGTCTTCTTTTTTCTTTTCTCTGAAATTGGTGATTGTTCCATCATTTTCGATATCAAGAATACCAAAACGTCCGCCGGGCTGTGCTGCCGTAAGCGTTGCCATCTTTCCGTGCAATCTGTGATATTCCAGAAGTTCTTTTATATTGATATCAGCTACACCATCACCGTATGTCATCATAAATGTATCTTCTTCAAGATATTCACGGACACGTCTGATACGTCCGCCGGTCATCGTATTCAGTCCGGTATCTACAATTGTCACCTTCCATGGCTCCAGCACATTGTTGTGCACGATCATTTTATTTTCCTGTGTGAAATCAAAGGTAATGTTGCTGTTGTGAAGATAATAGTCTGCAAACCATTCTTTAATGACATGCTGTTTATATCCACAGCAGATCACAAATTCATTAAATCCATAAGCAGAATACATCTTCATGATATGCCAGAGAATCGGTTTCTCCCCGATCTCAATCATAGGCTTTGGTTTCAGATGGCTTTCTTCACTGATTCTGGTACCGAAACCACCCGCTAAAATCACAACCTTCATATAGTTTCTCCAATCCGTTCGTTACATTGTACTCAATACTATTATTCTAATACAAAGCAGTCAAAAAAGAAAGACCAACGTTCGCAGAAGCCAAAAGAAAGCCCCCACAGCTTCCGCCATGAGGGTTTCCTGAATGATATTATTTATCCTCAATCCATTTCACTATCACATCTTTGTCTACCTGCAGTACCTCTGCGATCTTCTCCACCGGGAACTTCATTTTATTCATCACTACTGCTGTTTCCTTTTTTCCAACTTTTATCCCCTCTTCTTTTCCGGCTTCGTATTCTGCCTTTCGAAGCTTCCGTTCTTCTTCCTCTTTGTCGTACTCGAATATACTCATCGCGATAACCTCCGATTTGTTTTTTCGAAGAAATTCGGCAAGGATTCCACTCTGTATACAGTCATTGACTGCCTGTTCTACGGCCTCATCTAATTCTGTTCTCCCTGCGTATTCCCTTACTTTCGCTACATACTGTGCATATTCCCGCAAAATCTGGCACTGCTCCATCAGTTGACTGTTATGTCCTTCGTTGATGTTTAAGGTAATCACTTTCAATTCCAGATTTGGCTCTCCGGTTGGATTTTCGTATGCTTCTGACAAATAACTGACCCAGCTGTCTTCTTTTCTCTCGCTTCCATTATAAAATACAAGGAAGCTCGGTGCCGGGATTTTCTGCAATGTTGAGGCATACAGCGATCTGTGGTCTACAAGCTTCTGGTATTCCCCTGCTATGTAAAACAGATCTCTAAGCGGCATGTTAGGATTATATGTTGACTGATGCTCATACAGAAACAGTCCCGTATCTACAATAAAGGCCAGATCATTCTTCATCCCCATATAAATTGCATTTTCCAATGTCACAATCTCTAGCGCATCCGGATCTTCGTAGCTGCTTCCATTTACTGCATTGTAAAGTGAAAGCAGATTTTTTCTGTCAGTAAATAACATCCGGAACACCGTATCCTTATATTTCCGGTTCGCTATCGGTTTTCTTCTTTCATTGTCGTTTCTCTTTGCATCAACTTTCCGGTTTCTTCTTTTTGCCATAGGCACGCCTCCTGTTCTGCAGGAGTCGCGGAACATGTTGTTCTTTTTCTTTTACCACTTCGGACCCCTGCTTTGATTTTGGTTGAATTTTAAAAGCACGGATTTCTGAAATGATTTTAGAAAAATAAATAGACAGCAAAAATGCCCTGAACGTTTGAGAAATATGCTTTGATTTCATACTAGCATTCTTTCCCTTTTTATTCAAGGCATTTTTGACAACGATCTTCGACTTTTTCGTTTCTCGCGGGATAGCCCCCTAAACAGTTACGTAGCCTCTTAAAAGCATAAGAAAATCCCCAGAGCATCGCCATGAGGATTATCTTAAATATATGTTTATTTTACTGTGATCCTGATGTTGTATTTCTTGTTTCCGGACTTCACAGTAATGGTAGCTCTACCTTTTTTCTTCGCTTTGATCACACCGGATTTGCTGACAGTTACAATCTTCTTGTTGGAACTGGACCATGTAACCTTCTGCAAGCTTGTTACCGGTGTAAGTGCAGCTTTGAGTTTCAGGCTCTGGCCACGTTTCAGCGTTGCTTTCTTGCCCTGATTCTTTCCGGTTGCTGTGTTTGTAACCTTGATGGACTTCGTTGCAACTGCTGCCTTCTGAACTTTTACCTTGAATCTTGCTTTTTTACCGCTTGCAAGCTTTACCGTGATCGTTGCGCTCTTTCCTGCTTTGAGACCTTTAATCCTGCCATTTTTAACAGATACAACTTTCTTGTTGCTTGTCTTCCAGGAAACAACTCGGTCTCCCGCACCCATTGTAACTTTTACGGTAAAGGACTGTTTCACTTTCAACGGAATCGATCCTTTTACATTGAGGACGATCGTTGCCGGAAGTTTCGCTACGGATACTGTCTCTGTCTCACCGCATACGTTGCAGCTGCGCTGCTGAACACCTTCCGCAAGAACCGTGGCATTCTTCGTCACCTTCCATCTGCTCCAGTCATGACCGGGAGCACTCAATAACTCAGTACTTGTCTCACCATGAACATTACATTTTCTTACAACTTTTCCGTCTGTAGTACAGGTCTCTGGAATCTGTTCAATTACTTTCCACTCGCAGGGAGCATCCCCAACCTTGAGAATAATATCTTCTTTCAACGCTGCAACATAAATCTGATATGTATTACCAGCTTCCAGATATGCTTTCTTCGCACTGAGACATTCCTGTGTTTCGGAGTCTATAACATCTATATAAGCATTCGTTGCACTGAAGGAGTAATATCCGGACTTATCCGGGATGAATCTGCGAATTGTCTGATTTCCCGGTTCAGTATCCAGTTTTTCTTCTGTACCAAACTCCATCGTCTGAACATCCTTCCAGTCAGCGGCCTTAAATTCTACATCAATCTGGTATCCACCCATGCTTACCGGTACACGGCAGAGTTTTTCATTTACCCATTTATAACTGCCATTCTGTTTAAAACTCATACCCTGTGAATCTGTCTGTCCGAAAGTAATCTTTTCATCATCACCATCTGCATAAGATGCAGTGATTTCCATTCCTTTGAGGGAAACCCATGCTCTGCCGCCTGGCAATAACGTGGTCTGTTCAGGACGTTTTGTCATCGTGATGGATTTCAGTATTTTTACTTTTTTAAGATTCAATGAAACCTTCCTGCCGCTTTCACTGGAAACACCTACAATGTATTTTGCACCCCTGGAAACTTTTACCTTTCCCCTTTCCATATTCCAATGATCGAAGCACGAATCAAGTTTTCCATTTTCATATTTATACCAGATTCTTCCAACTCCTTCTGAATCACCTGATGAGTCTCCCACATTCCAGTCAAAATGATAATATCCGTCTTCTTCCGGACTAAAACTATACCATTTTTTCTGAAGTTCACCTGCTTCCAATACATGCTCACCCATCTCCAGTGGTGTAAGGCTGTCATAATTCAGCTCATTAACTGTCAGATCTGTATGCACATTTACTGAATTGTCGGAATCCTGTGCCTCTGGCTGTAACATAAAATAGATTCTGTACGTTCCGGCAGGAAGTACATTCCCTATCTCGTTCCAGTCAACCGAAGTTTCTTTTTCTCCGTCAACCGCACATGTTTCTGAATAAACTGCCTGCCCCTGCTTGTCATATACCGTATTTCCAAACTCTGCTCTGAGCGTATCTGTTGTGCCATCTTTATATGTCAGTGTAAGGAGACCCGGCATATCACTATACCGCCACAGATTATCAAGGCCTTCTATCGCAGTCGTAGACTCCGGTTTATACTCTATAGAATCAATCTCCGACTGTGTTTTGATTTTCATAATGGCATCTTCATTTGCATCACTGTTAAGACTGCCTCCATAAAAACCTATATAAGCAGTCTGCTGCTCTTCCTGATACCAGTTATTGCCATCATAAACAGAATAACTGTTTTTACCATCGTCTACATACACTCTATAGCTTGAATCACAGGTATCCATATAATAGTTTCCTGCTGCCGGAGCTTCAAAACTATAATAAGCAACACCCTGAAGAGGGCTCTCTACTTCTGTATCCTCATTCAGATTTACAGGACCTTTATACAACGGAGAGTCACTCATCTGCTTTATACTGACTGTATATGGCTCACTTACAATATCTCCGCAGGTAAATTTCATTGTGTAAGTTCCCGCCGTCAGTCTGCTTCCAAGATCATATGTATTCCCATCGGCATCCTCTAATGTAACTGTGATCTCCGTACCATCTGTTGTATAACCATCCCCTAAACTAACCTCTTCATAGTTAAACTGGCATGTTCTTACGGTATCTCTTCCGCCTGTATATGTAACCTCCAGATCAGCAGATGTATAAAATGGGATTCCCGCAACACCATCCAAAAGAACATTCGTTGCCGATACAGACTTTACTTCATCATCCGGTACAGCAATCTCATCCCCCGCACTGAATACATCTTCCGGTGAAGCTTCTTCCTGAATATCGATCCCGGTATCTTCACCCCCGGTATCCGCGGATTCCTGTGATTCATCGGTAATTTCTATGCTTTCATCTTCGGATGAATTCTCTGAAAGCACCCCACCATCTTCGGTTTCAGCGTCTGTTTCCACTGTAGCTTCGGATGGTTCGTCCGTAAGCTCAACGCTTTATTCCTGCACGTCTTCAGAAGTAAAATCTGCTGCATTGACCATCATCGCAGTGCTGTCAATACTTGTTACAGACATAGCTACTGCCAGCAGCAATGCCAGTTTTTTCTTCTTCATGCATGTGCCCTCCTTATAGAAATTTTTATGTCGTAATTATATAATTTCACCCCGTCACTGTCTATGATTTTCCGCACTTTTTTCACATTCTTTCGACGAAATCAGAAAATGCTGCATTATTCCCGGCTTCATTTATGTTCATAAACTTCAAGCTAAAGAAAGCCCCCACAGCTTTCGCCATGAGGGTTTCCTTTCATGAAAACTGATTTATTTTACTGTGATCTTAATGTTGTATTTCTTGTTTCCGGACTTCACAGTAATGGTAGCTTTACCTTTTTTCTTCGCTTTGATCACACCGGATTTGCTGACAGTTACGATCTTCTTGTTGGAAGTAGACCATTTAACCTTCTGTAAGCTTGTTATCGGTGTAAGTGCTGCTTTGAGTTTCAGACTCTGGCCACGTTTCAGCGTTGCTTTCTTGCCCTGTTTCCTGCCGGTTGCTGCATTCGTAACCTTGATGGACTTCGTTGCAACTGCAGGCTTCTGAACTTTTACTTTGAAGCTTGCTTTCTTGCCGCTTGCAAGCTGAACAGTAATTGTTGCACTCTTTCCTGCTTTGAGGCCTTTGATCTTGCCATTTTTAACAGATACGACTTTCTTGTTGCTTGTCTTCCAGGAAACAACTCTGTCTCCCTCACCCATTGTAACTTTTACGGTAAAGGACTGTTTTACTTTCAGCGGAATCGTTCCTTTGACATTCAGTGCGATCGTTGCCGGAAGTTTCGCTACGGATGCTGTCTCTGTCTTACCGCATACGCTGCAGGTACGCTCCTGAACACCTTCTGCAAGAACTGTGGCATTCTTCGTTACTTTCCATGCAGAGAAGCTGTGTGCCTTAGTTGCTTTGATGGAACGCTTTTCGACTGTTTTGCAGACGCCGCAAACGTGCTGCTGCTCACCATCAGCGCAGGACGGCTTTTTGATTGTTGCCCATGCGCCCCATTCATGTCCGCGTGCACTGTCAATCATTGTAATTGTATCACCATGAGTTTTGCATGTCTTCACAACTTTTCCATCTTTTGTACAGGTTGCTTCAACTTTTTCACTTACTTCCCACCGGCAGGCACCTGTAAGAACTTTTACAGTTGCAGTTTCCTTCGGATTTGTTACATAGATATAAACCCAGTAAGGTACACCCTTTTCCAGATAAGCGCGATCCTCAGTCAGACCTTCCTTCGCACTGGAGTCATAAAGCTGTATCCAGCAATTCTTGCCACTGAATGAATAATATCCAGATTCAGAAGGTACAAATCTACGAAATGCCATACCGTTGGCTGTTGCCACTACACTTTCTTCTTTTTCAAGCGTTAGTGCCGGAACAGCATCCCAGCTTGCGGCTTCAAGATCAAAGGATGCCTTATAACCACCCATCTCAACCATTACTCTGCAGATTTTATCATTTATCCATTTAGTGGAATAAATATCGAATGTCATTCCCTGTGAATCAGTTTTTCCATATACAATTTTCTCTACAGAGCCATCTGTATAAGTTGCATTAATTGTCATTCCATCAAGAGAAAAACGAAGAAAATCAGAATTTCCCGGAAGTACTGATGTCTGATCAGGTTTATTTTCCACTTCAATGGATTTCAGAGTTTTTATTTTTTTAATCTGAAGAGTAGATGTACTTGCATCTTCATCATAATGCCAGTTAACCTGTACTACATAGGTTTGACCTTTTTGCAGATAGCAGCTTACTTTTCCGGCCCCTAAATATGTCTTGCTCATCTCGTTTTGCTCTAACTGCCATCGATTTTCGCTGCCGTTATAAGCACCGTCTATTGTATATATATCAACATCTAATGAATGGGTTCCGATCATCTTACTGTCAAACCGGTAGGTTCCTGTTTCTGATGGAGTAAATCTGTAACATTTCCTGTCTGCTTCATCTTTAAATGGCATCACCTCTTTATTAACTGCAAGCTCGTCAAAGGAAGCCAGTGCCGGAATATTAATCGACTGCTGGCTGATATCCTTCCAGTCACTCTCTCCTGTTCCAAGATACCTGAAGGATATCTGATGCTTAATTGCCTTTGAAGTATAGCTGGTGGATTCGTCTTCCTTATCAGTCGTATCCCACTGATTTCCAAACTCATCTGTGCCCCATAACCTTTCATAGATCTTGGATGATCCATCCTGATAGGTTATCTTTATATTATAGAAGTCATACAGATCATCAAACAGCGTACAGTCAGATGCCTGATATTCATCCTTCAAAATCAGTTCGATATTTTTGATTGTTTTTATTTCAACCTTCCGGAAAGATACTTTGAAGCTTCCTCTTATATAATCATCCGTCTCCTCTTCCTGAAGTTCAAATTGATAGGTATATTTCTTTCCCTTTTCAAGCTTCCAGGTTAATTCATCGGATGAAGTTGTTGTTATATTGTCTTCATTATCATCACGGTATAAAGAAGTTGAAACATAGGCTTCATAATCACTGATATCTCTGATATCTCTGATATCTACTCGATAATATCCATCTGCCGGAGGTGTAAATGTTGCAGATACAACATCTCCCTCATTTGCAACTGTTATCTCTTTTCCAGACATTCCATCTGTAAGCTCAAAGTCCTTTGTCGTTTCTCCTGTCGGTTTGTCACCCGGATCTGGGTCCGGAATTTCTTCAGTTTTTTGGGACACTGTAATTGTGGTGTCAAAGTATGGCTGAAGCTTGATCACGCAGCTTTGTCCTGCTGCAAGATTCAATTCTTTATAAAGATTATATTCATACCAACATGCCTCTTCGGCATCATAAATATATGCTGTTCCTTCTATTCCCGCTTCGCCGGACAGCACATATGTTCCCGCCTTATCTGCTGTAAAGGTGTACAGTGCCTGATTCGTTGCTTTTACATTTGTTTCTTTATCCTTTTCTAATGGAGTAAACTCTGACATTTTGTCATTCAGTGAATTGACCGTAATGGTTATTTCTTTTCCTGTCAGATCTCCCTTTATATCACTCTCATTATCATCTGAATCTGTGTCTACGAGACATGGACGAATATTCCATGTACCCGGGTTCAGACTACTATAAAAGTAAAATCTGCTATATTCAACTTCACCAGCCAGACATCCTTCATATTCTATTTCATATCCATCGAATTTCTCGTTGTTTGAAACTTTTTTTGTAGTACCGTCACTGAAGGTTACTGTTGTTTCCAGTTTTACATCGCTGAAATCATCAATTTCTTCTATGTATTCTCTGTTCTCCAGCAGCTTTGTCTCAATCTTTACAGGCTTTGCAAGAAGCTTTGGTGTGACCTGCAGCTCCTGATAACGATCCTCTGCTGAAATTCCAAAATAATATGTAGTTTCGGCATTCAACGTTGCATATACAGAATACAGATTATCATAATAATTGCTCCAGCTATTTATCTGCGTATATGTACCGTCTTCATTTTTCGTTGCTAATTTTACGCTTCTTACTCCTGCGTTAAAATTCAGCTCATACTTGCCAGAGTTCTCCGGTGTAAAGGAAACAATCATCTGAGAACCGCTATTTTTCACAATACCGGCATTGTCTGCTTTGAGGTCCGCTGTAATTTCCGGTTCTACGACAGCAACCGGAATAGAAGCTACTTGGATTCTGTTATACAAAATCTTATAAAAATATTCTCCGGCCGGGAGATTTAATGTATCAACAGTATTATCGTCCGAATTTACAAGCATATATGACAGATCATTATCATAATCCTCATATCCCATGGAAACAGCCTTTGTTGTATCATTGTCAAAGACAACAGTTCCCTTGAATTTATCCAGACTGACATTATCAAATCCTGCTGTAAATGTCATCGGATTCGGTGAATAAACAAGATTCTTCATCTCAACAGCTACTGCTTCTTTGGTGATATTCAACGTAACAGGATTGTCCTCTGCAGACTTGATTCCTATAACATACTGTGTATCATTTTTCAGTTCAGAATTGCCATCCTCGATATCCCAATACATGTCGTATGGTACAGGTTTTCCATTCTCTATACGATACCATTTTCTGTCAAAGCCATCTGAATTTCCGTTTTCCTTTGCAAACTTCCACTGAAAATGATAATGTCCGTCTTTCCATGGTGTAAAGCGGTACCATTTATAACGTGATTCACTGGCATCGATTGCATTGGAATCTTTTTTCAGTTCAGGTAAACTCATGAAGTCCAGAGCCTTCACAGTAAAGGTAGTTTCTGCTGTTATACCAGTTTCTGAACCATTGTTGTCATATAATGTAAATCTTACTTTATAGTTGCCTACCGGAAGTGATCTGTATTCATCATTCTCCTCATCATGCCATTCAAATTTAGTTTCTGGCTTATCCGCATTAATCGTGTATACCTCATTGTGTATATTGTATCCGGATGCAAGCCATGAAGTGCTATCCCAGGTTGGTACGATCTCTTCTGTTCCGCCTTCTTTATCTGTCAATATCAATCTGCCGGGCATATTTTCCCACGCAGTCGGATTCTCCAGGCCGTCTATCGCACTGTCTGAATCTGCTACATAAACCATGGATTCCATGTCAACTATCGGTTTTACTGTAACACTTACAGTTTCTTTATCACTGTCGGAATAGTTGCCGCCATAGAAGCACAGATAAAACCTGTCGTCCTTTTTCGAGCCAATCCAGGTCTGTCCTGCATCATAAACAGTTCCGTCACTATTTACTCTATAGACAGAAAAACTTGATTTACAATTTGTCATGTAATAATCACCATCTGCCGGTGCTGTAAAGCTATAGTAAGCCATGCCCTTGATTGGTGTACTTACCTCTGTCGTTTTATTCAGAGACAGACTTCCTTTATACAGAGGTGAGTTCGCGATATCTTCAATATCCCTGATTGTCACTGTATACGGAGCACTTTCTACTGATGCTTCCTCTTCCCCAGCATTCTTATACACAAATTTCATTGTATAAATGCCCGCATCAAGCGTTTTTCCCAGAGAATATTCCTGACCATCTTTTGTCAGAGAAACGCTTATTGAGCCTATATACCCGGAATCATCATATACTCTCACTTGACTATCATTATAGGATAATTGTGTTGAAATAACCGTATCATCTGCAGATTTAACTGTCAGATCTGCATACGTATAAAAAGCAGTCCCTGCAATACCCTCCGTCAAAACATTCGTGGCTTCTACACTTAATACCTTCTTTTGCACTATCTGCACATTAAATGTGCCTGTAACGTATTCACTATACATTTTTGTACGATAATAATAGGTTTTGCCTGCTTCTAAATTCCTTTTCAGACTGAAATTAACACCCTTGTTACCGTCATCGTTCTCAGCTATTCTGGTTCCTGCTGGATTAGTACCGTAAAATTCTACATACGTATCAAACCTTCCGGTAGAATAAATTTCATATCTTCCTGATTCTGCAGGGGTGAATTTAAACCAGACTGTTTTTCCTGCTTCATCAATTTTTGCCTGATATACATTGCCCAGTGTCATCTCTGTTGCAGATACTTCAGAATTGCTGTCTCCAAGGTCGCCCTCACCTTCATCATTCAGTACAGCGATCTCATCCTCCGCACTGAATACATCTTCCGGCGAAGCTTCGTCCTCTTCCTGAATATCGATCTCAGCGTCTTCGCCCTCGGTATCCGCGGATTCCTGTGGTTCATCGGTGATTTCTATGCTTTCATCTTCGGATGAATTATCTGAAATCACCCCCCCGTCTTCGGTTTCAGCGTCTGTTTCTACTGCAGCTTCGGATGGTTCGTCCGTAAGCTCTACGCTTTGTTCCTGCACTTCTTCAGAAGTAAAATCTGCTGCATTGACCATCATCGCCGTGCTGTCAATACTTGTTACAGTCATAGCTACTGCCAGCAGCAATGCCAGTTTTTTCTTCTTCATGCATGTGCCCTCCTTATAAAATTTATGCTCTAATTATATCTCTCCTGTCTTGTCATTGTCCATATTTTTTCACATTTTCTTCACACTTTTTTGTGCATGTTGTTACTGTCTGCATAACACTGTTACACAATTTTTTCCATAAATACTGGTTCTGGCTCTTCCGGCATCGGAAACGCTCCTGTACACCACTTTCCGTTGCTTTTTCCATCTGGTTCCAGAATATTTCAGACTATAACGCAAAAAAGCTCCACCCGATGGTATTCGGAGTTTCCAGATACCAGTCACGGATGGAGCCTTATGATTCTTTATAAAATTTTATTTATTGGCTTCTTTTGCTGCTTTTTCAGCTTTTTCTTCTGCCCAGAGCTTCTCAGCTACCGGAGCCCATTCTTCTGCATAATGTAGACATTTGCCGCAAAGATGCTCTGCTGTCTCATTAGACTGAAGGTCTGTGGAATGTGCACCGGATTCTTTTACGATGCGCTGCAGAATCTCCGGATTTTCCAGCATCGGGCACGGACGAAGCATATTGTCATTGAACGGCTGGTTGTCATGATAAGCCATGAACAGCGGCTGTTTCAGAATCTCAAGGATTGTGTTTTCGTGGATGTTTCCATTAGAATAGTGGATAAATACGCATGGTTCTGCATCACCGTTTGCATTGATATGGAAGTAGTTTCTTCCACCGGCGATACATCCGCCTACGAACTCACCGTCATTCTGGAAGTCCATAGTGAAGATTCCAGGACCATGTTCCATGTTACGGATCTCTCTTACACGGTTCTTTACATAAATTCTCTGTTCCGGATTCAGGAGCAGATCAACGGATGCTGCATTTCCAACAGGCATGTAGTGGAAGTACAGTGCGTAACGGCATCCTTTTTCTACGAGCATCTGAATGAAGTCTTCGCTTGTAACGCTCTTGTAGTTGGCGCTTGTGTAGCAGATAGATGTACCGAATACAAGACCATGCTCTTTCAGGAGATCCATAGCATGCATAACTTTGTTGTATACACCTTCGCCACGACGCATATCATTGACATCCGGCTCACCCTCAACACTTAATGCAAGGAAGAGGTTGCCGACTTCCTGCATCTGTTTGCAGAGTGCTTCATCAACAAGTGTACCATTTGTGTAAGCAAAGAATACACAGTCGTTATGTTTTCTGCAGAGTTCGATGATATCTTTCTTTCTTACCATCGGTTCTCCACCGGTCATCATATAGAAATAGATACCGAGCTCTTTACCCTGTGTGACGATGGAATCCATATCATCAAAGGAAAGATTCAGCTTGTTTCCGTATTCTGCTGCCCAACATCCTGTACAATGCAGGTTACATGCACTGGTAGGATCCATCAGAATGATCCACGGGATGTTGCATTTATGTATTTCTCTCATCTCGTGAATAGTCTTTGTTCCATTATAAAAAGCTTCAAATCCAAGGTTCATCAGAGTTGTCTTCAGAACATTTGGATGAAGATCCTGAACCATAGATGTGATATAACGGTTCAATGTATATTCCGGATTACAGGCAACTTTTCTCAGGTAATCCCAGTTAACGCCCTTTCCGAAATCTTTTAAATACTTCTCAGCAGTATCGATCAGTTTCTCATATGCTGCCTCAGGATTTTTATGCACCTGAGTGACTGCATAGTCTGCGACACCTGCAAAAACTTTCTTTGCTGCTGCATGTTTAATCTTGTTCATTAGTATTTCCTCCATCTCTGGCAATCATTATTTTTATTGTCTCCATTATATTCAGATTCTGCTTCTGTTTTCAATGGACAAAAAAGGGTCAGTGGTAAATTTCCCCACTGACCTCTTCTGTAGAATGAATTTTCTTTTATTTTACATAATAGACATAAGAATCTTTTCGCGGTGCTGCTTTCGGAGCCGGTCCGTCTGCAAATCCAAGTACACAGTGGCCGATTCCCTCATAATCCCCCTCAATTCCGAGTGATTTCAGGATTTCTTTGCCTTCTTCACTCTCAAACTCTTCTTTTGCTCTGTGGATCCAACAGCTTCCGATTCCCTGTGCTTCCGCCTCCAGCATCAGATTCCCCATAACAAGACTTCCGTCATAAAGATATGTAGGTCTGCTCTTGTCCGCAAGTACGATCAGTACGACCGGCGCACCATAAAAAGGATCCGTATTTGTACCCATGATCTTTGCATTCATTGCAGAAAGCTTATCGCGGAGTTCTTTGTTTGTTACCGCAACGATAATCGGGGACTGTTTGCCCATTCCGGTTGCCGCATAAGTTCCTGCTTCGATGATTTTTTCCAGTTTATCCTGCGGAACCATGTCACTCTTGTATTTGCGGATACTTCTTCTGCTTTTGATTGTTTCCAGTACGTCACTCATGATCAATACCTCCTGATTTTTATAAATTTATTAATGTTTCAAAGGGAATCGTCCCCCCGAAAAGATCCAGTGCGCTTCCAACCGTCACATCCAGCCGGCCTTTGCCATATTTTCTGAGAAGTTCAAGGTCTCCCATGCTTCCCACACCGCCAGCATAAGTCACCGGACGGTCTGTATATCCGGAAAGAAGTTCGGCAAGCTCTGTCTCAATTCCGTTTGCTTTGCCCTCGACATCCACTGCATGAACAAGAAACTCCGCGCAATGGCTTCCCAGTTCTTTCATTGTTTCAAGCGTTACAGGCACATCTGTAAATTTCTGCCAGCGGTCAGTCACAATAAAATACTGACCGTCTTTTTGGCGGCAGCTCAAGTCAAGTACAAGATGCTCTGTTCCGACTGCATCCTCCATTTTCTGTAAGTTTTCCCAGGAAAGTCTTCCATCCTTGAATACATAAGAAGTCACGATCACATGGCTTGCTCCCGCTTCAAGATAATCTGCTGCATTGTCCGGACACACACCGCCGCCAATCTGCAGTCCTTTCGGATAGGCTTTAAGGGCTTTTAAGGCCTGTACTCTTGTAGCTTCATAATATTCAGAGCCGACACTGTTCAATAAAATCACATGACCGCCTTTCAAACCGGCTTTCTTATATAATTTGGCATAAAAAGCTGCATCCTGCTCTGCAACAAAATTTTCTTTTGCCTGATCTCCGGCATCTTTGAGACTTCCGCCGACAATCTGTTTGACCTTGCCATTATGTATATCAATGCATGGACGAAATTTCATAATTCCTATACTCCCTGTCCGACAGAAGCAGGCCCCGGATTCGCTTTAGAACCCGGGCATCCCGTTTATCTGCGTATTTCATTTCTCTGATGCTATGATAATATGAAATCCAGTTTCATGCAAGTATTTTTACTTTATCAATTTACTATAATAAATCATTTTATTCCGTCAAGTCGATGGTTGATCACTCTCTTCCATCTACCACATCACCCACTGCATCGCCGACATCTTCCACTGCATCTCCGACGCCATCTCCAACAGCACGGACTCCATCACCCAGATCCCGGGCAACTGTGCCTTCCTCTGCAGTTGTTCCGTCCACAGTTCCATTATCTGCATTTCCGGCACCTTCCGTACCTTCAGAGACGGTATCTCCATTGTCGATTCCCGCATCATCTGTCATATTCTCATTGTCCGTCGCATTGTTGTCTGCGTTATCTTTGGCATTGTTATTATTTTTATCATCTTTGTCTGCGTTCTGCTTCTCATCATCTGCAGTACTCTCCGTGTTCTCGGTATTCTCGTTTGTGGTATCGACCTCATCTGGTGCCGTACCATTATTTCCGCAGGCTGTAAACACGCTGAGTGCCATAATAAGTAATACTCCTGTCAGAATCTGCTTTATTTTTTTCATTTCCGTCTTCTCCTTTACCGTGTTTTTTACTTGTACTGATAATATGTACAAAATGGCAAAATCCTACTCTGGAAAAAACTGGTGTTTCATGGTAAACTTTAAAAAGATTTTTATATAAAAAAGGAGTATGACAAATGAAAAAGAAAAGAAACTTTTTGCTTCTGATTCTGGCTGTTTTGTTGATCGGACTCGGCGCAGGTTCGACCACCGTCTCTGCTTTTTCTCTTCCCAAGCTGCAAAACGCAGAGTCCGGACAGGTTGTACAGCGCGGACGCTACTACTATTATCGCTACACAGACAAAACCTATGCCAGAAATCAGTATTTGCGCATTAACAAAAGGCTCTGCTATTTCAATAAATCCGGCAAGCGCTGGCACGGATTCCACAAAATAAACGGTAAGAAATACTACTTCGGTACAAATGCACAGGGCTATCTTTACCGCAACCGTCTCTTCTCTTATAAGGGAAAATACTACTATGCCTCAAAAAATGGTTCCATCGTCACCGGATGGTATACTACAAAATCCGGAAAGACTTATTATTTTGATTCCACCGGAAAGGCTTATACAGGTCGCAAACGTATCAATAAAACCAACTACTATTTCGGAAAGGACGGTGCTCTGGATCACTCCGGGCTGAAATATAACCTCTCATCAGACTGTGCACTTCTCATCAATGCCGACACTGGCAAAGTGCTCTATAGCAAGAATGAAAATCTGCGTCATGCAAATGCAAGTACTACCAAGATCATGACCTGCATCCTTGCTCTCGAGAACAGCAGCCTGAATGATAAAGTAACCTTTTCCAGAAAAGCTGCTGCTGTTGAACCATCCAAGTTATATGCAAAAGCAGGCGAAACTTTCTATATGCGTGACCTTCTTTATTCATTGATGGTTCCTTCACACAATGATACCGCGATTGCGATTGCCGAACACATCAGTGGTTCCACTTCCGCTTTTGCCGAACTTATGAATGAAAAGGCCCGTGAACTCGGCTGTACGAATACACACTTCGTCACACCGAACGGTCTGGATGCCAGACTGAATCACTATACAACCGCATCAGATCTTGCAAACATCGCACGCTATGCGATCAAAAATCCGACATTCCGAAAACTTATCAACACTAAGCGTTATTCCTTCAAAAGTCTCAATACAAAGCGTAACTTCACTGTCGCAACAACGAATGCTCTCCTCGGAAAGCAGGCCGGTGTCATTGGTTTAAAAACCGGTGTAACTGACAAAGCCGGATATTGTTTCGTTGGTTTATGTCGTTCCCGTAAAGGAAACACCTACATCTCTGTCACATTGGGCGGACCTACTTCTGCCGCACGCTGGCGAGATTCCAAAATCCTGCTCACTTATGCATACAAAAAAGGCTGATACAGAGAACCTGCCACCGGCAGCTTCTCCTGCATACTCCGGCATATAAAAAGTCCCCCGAATCTATACCTGATAAAATATAGATCCGGGGGATTAATTTGTATGAAAATATATCAGCCTTCGATCACATCTGCCATATCATAGCGTCCTGCCGGTTTGCCGGCAAGGTATTTCGCCGCTTCAATCGCACCCTTGCCGAAGATAGCTTTTGAGTATGCGGTATGCTTGAACTCAATCACTTCGTCCGTACCTGCAAAGATCACTTCATGTTCTCCGACGATCGTGCCGCCACGTACTGCAGAAATACCGATTTCTTTGTCATCTCTCTGCTGACGTCTCTGGCTTCTGTCATATACATAATGATACTGGTTATCCATTGCCTCATTCAGACTGTCTGCCAGTGCCAGAGCTGTTCCGCTCGGTGCATCCAGTTTCAGACGATGATGCTTCTCAACGATTTCCATATCAAATCCTGCAGTTGCAAGAACCTTCGCAGCATCCTGGATCAGCTTCATCAGAGTATTGATACCAAGAGACATATTTGCTGATTTGAGAACCGGAATCTTCTTCGCAGTCTCTTCTACTTTTGCAAGCTGTTCTTCTGACAGACCTGTCGTACAGAGCACTACCGGAAGACTACGCTCTACACAGTAATCAAGGAGCGCATCTGCTGCTTTTGCAGAAGAAAAATCGATCAGAACATCTGCTTCTGTCTTACATTCGTGAATATCTGTAAATACCGGATAGCTGGTGTTTCCTTTGTCTGTGACATCGATTCCTGCCACGATCTCAGCATTTATGTCTTTTTCTACGAGGTCTGAGATCACCTGTCCCATATGACCACAGCATCCGTGCATGATGATTTTTACCATAATTTATTGTCCTCCTGCGTATGTCTTTATGCCAGTTTGATACCGAAATCTTTCATTGCTTTGATCAGAGTTTCTTTGTTACTTTCTTCCATCTCGCAGAGTGGCATACGAAGAGGTCCTACATTCATTCCCATAAGGTTGAGTGCAGTCTTGACCGGAATCGGATTGACTTCGCAGAACAATGCATTGATCAGCGGAATTGCATCGATCTGGATCTTAGCAGCACCTGCAACATCACCTTCCATGAATTTCATGACCATATCATGTGTTTCCTTCGGAGCAACGTTGGAAAGCACGGAAATAACACCAAGTCCGCCAAGTGAAAGGATCGGCAGTACCTGATCATCGTTTCCGGAATACAGTTCAAGGTCTGCACCTGCAAGAGATACGGTCTTGGCGATCTGAGAAAGATCTCCGCTTGCAGCCTTCAGACCAACGATATTCTTGACATTCTTAACAAGTGAAGCTACTGTTGCCGGCTGGATATTGCATCCTGTACGGCTCGGTACGTTGTACATGATGATTGGTGTCTCCGGAACTGCATTTGCGATTGCAGTATAGTGAGCGATCAGCCCCTTCTGTGTAGCTTTATTATAATAAGGAGTTACGACAAGCAGTGCATCTGCACCATAAGACGCAGCTTCTTTTGACATCATGATCGCAGTCTCTGTACAGTTGGAACCTGTTCCTGCAATGACCGGCACACGTTTGTTTACCTTATCAATTGCGAATTTGATTGTCTTTAAATGCTCCCCGTGAGTCATCGTTGAAGATTCGCCTGTAGTACCGCAGATAATGATTGCGTCTGTGCTGTTTGCAATCTGATACTCAAGCAGTTCTTCAAGTTTATCGTAGTTCACCTTTCCGTCATCATACATAGGTGTAACGATTGCAACACCTGCACCTTTAAAAATTGCCATTAGAACTCCTCCTTCATTCTTCTGTAATTTATTGTATTCATTCGCCGTCCAGCGGATGAGTTTCTTCCGTATTTAATGTAGTGATCACATCTACGTAAGGTCTTAATTCCTCCGGAAAGTTCCAGCCCGTCATTACGATGTGCATGGATTCATCCTTCTGCTTCAGCATATCAATGATCCCATCCACTGTCGCAATCCCACAGTCCAGAAGTCCAAGAATCTCATCCAGTAACAGAAAATCACATTCCTGCGTCGCAATTACCTTACGTGCAAAATTAAGACCATTTAAAATGTTTGACTTCTCTTCAGCCTTTTCTTCCTCTGTCAGGTCTTCATAACAGCAGTCTCTCTTCTCAAAGCGAAAAATCTTGAAGTCCAGATTGTCCACATCCTGCAGAAAATCAAGTGAATGTGTCTCTCTTCCTTTCAAAAACTGGATCACGATCACGCTTTTGCCCTGCGTTGCCACACGGAGGCTCTGACCGATTGCCAGTGCAGTCTTGCCCTTACCGTTTCCGCAGTACACTTCTGTTAATTCTTTTTCCATAATACTTCCTCTTAATGTTGATAAACACCGCCCATAAGGGCGGCACGCATATAATTCGCATTATTGGTTTTATCTTACCGCAGTTCAGCCAAAAAAGCAATACCTGAACTTCCCCGTCCAGTCTTATCCCTTCTTAATCAATATACTCCAGTTTACTTACAGAGACTTCATAGGCGATCCGCCTCTCTGTCTGATTTTCCCCGGTACGTTTCATGTATTCACGGCTCTGGATTCTTCCCCACAGAAGTACATGTCCTCCTACTGTGAAAGCCGAAGCATATCGCGCATTTCTGCCCCAGCAGATACATGGTATGTAATCCGACTTGCCATACGGACGGTTGACTGCAAGAAGCATATCCGCAATCTCTCTTCCGAGAGGTGTCCTTCTGTATACAGGCGGCTTGCAGATATAGCCATCCAAAAAGATCTGGTTCAGCGGAACCGTTTCCTCGTCCTCTTCCACAAATTTCAGTTCTCTTGCAAATACAGAAAGGACAAGCCGGTTATGTTTCTCTTCATGACGGTTGTACGAACGAAACTGTCCCTGAATCTCAATATACTCACCGGTGTAATCCTGCGTTACATCCAGAAGCCTCTCGGAAACCATGACCGGAATCCGGTCCTCGGAATCACTCAGTCTGCGTACAAGGATTTCCATTGTATAAAAGCCCTCGCCAAAAACCTGATGACTGAATGTAAAGCCTGTATCAATTTTCCCCATGATTGATACCTGATTGTTTTCGATGATTTTGTCTGCCATAATGTTGTTCTCCTTCCTCTTTGGGTATTTTGTCTATACTAGACTATGAACACCCATGAAGGTTTAGAACCAAAACTTTAAAATAAAAATTTTTTTCAGGATTTCCTTGTAATCTGCGAAAAATGTGGTAAACTGAAATATCGTACTATGCAAAAAACACATTAATATAGAAGTAATTAAAGAAAGGATTTCGATTTTATGAATACCAAACGCGAAGACGTACGCAACGTTGCCATCATTGCACATGTCGATCATGGTAAAACTACTCTGGTAGACCAGTTACTGAAACAGAGCGGTGTATTCCGTGAAAACCAGGAAGTTCAGGAACGTGTCATGGACTCCAATGACATCGAGCGCGAGCGTGGAATTACTATTTTATCTAAAAATACTGCTGTCCATTACAAAGGAGTCAAAATCAACATCATCGACACACCTGGACATGCTGATTTCGGTGGTGAGGTAGAGCGTGTTCTGAAAATGGTCGATGGCGTTATTCTTCTCGTAGACGCATTCGAGGGTGCTATGCCTCAGACCAAATTCGTACTTCGTAAAGCACTGGAGCTTGACCTTCACGTCATTGTCTGCATCAACAAAATCGACCGTCCGGAAGCACGTCCGGAAGAAGTTATTGATGAAGTTCTGGAACTTCTCATGGATCTGGAAGCATCTGATGAGCAGCTTGACTGCCCGTTCCTGTATGCATCTGCAAAAGCAGGCCATGCAGTTCTTGACCTTGCAGATACACCGGAAAACATGGCTCCGCTGTTTGAGACCATTCTGAAATATATCCCTGCACCGGAAGGTGATCCGGACGCTGACACACAGGTACTGATCAGCACCATCGACTACAACGAATATGTCGGACGTATCGGTGTCGGTAAAGTAGAAAACGGTAAGATTGCTGTCAACCAGGAGCTTACTCTTCTGAACCATCATGACCTTGACAAACGCAAAAAAGTCAAGATCAGCAAACTTTATGAATTTGACGGACTGAACAAAGTCGAAGTAAAAGAAGCATCCATCGGTTCCATCGTAGCTGTATCCGGTATCGAAGATATCCATATCGGTGATACCCTCTGCGGCGGTGACAATCCGGAAGCAATCCCGTTCCAGAAGATCTCCGAACCTACTCTTTCCATGAACTTCATGGTAAATGACAGTCCTCTTGCAGGACAGGAAGGTAAATACATCACTTCCCGTCATCTTCGTGACCGTCTGTATCGTGAGCTGAATACAGATGTCAGCCTTCGTGTAGAAGACACAGATACTACCGAGTGCTTCAAAGTTTCCGGTCGTGGAGAACTTCATCTTTCCGTCCTGATCGAGAACATGCGCCGTGAAGGTTATGAATTTGCAGTAAGCAAGCCGGAAGTTCTGTATCATATCGATGAACGCGGTAAGAAGCTGGAACCAATGGAAATTGCTTATGTCGATGTTCCGGAAGAATTTTCCGGTACAGTTATCCAGAAGTTAAGTGAACGTAAAGGTGAACTTCAGGGAATGAGTACTGCCAGCGATGGCTCCGTACGTCTTGAGTTCCATATCCCGTCCCGTGGTCTGATCGGTTTCCGTGGTGAGTTCCTTACTTCTACCAAGGGTACCGGTATCCTGAATACCACATTTGACGGATATGCACCATACAAGGGAGATTTCCAGTATCGTAAGCAGGGATCTCTGATTGCATTCGAATCCGGTGAGGCAGTTGCTTACGGTTTGTTCTCCGCTCAGGATCGTGGAACACTCTTTGTAGGTCCTGGTGAAAAAGTATACAGCGGTATGGTTATCGGACAGAATGGTAAGGCCGAAGACATCGAACTGAATGTCTGCAAAACCAAGCATCTGACTAATACACGTTCTTCTTCTGCTGATGAAGCTCTGAAGCTGACACCTCCGAGAGTTCTCAGTCTGGAGCAGGCAATTGAATTCATCGATCAGGATGAACTTCTTGAGGTAACACCGGAAAGTCTCCGTATCCGTAAGAGAATCCTTGATCCAAGAGAAAGAAAACGTGCTGCTTTCCGTAAACAGTAATTTCTCTGAGCAAAATCAAAAACAGTATTTTAGAGCGCATAAAACCCCATGAGCAATCTGCCCATGGGGTTTTCTTTTGTATATCTTATTTATTATTTACATTTTTATTAATGTACTCATTAATCTGTTTATTGATTTTATCACTGACAGAAGGCTTTGATTTCTTCTTCGTCTCTTCTTTTTTCTCATGAAATTCTTCATTGTATTCCTGCAGTATGTCTTCCCGCTGATTTCGTTCCAGTCCACGTGCAGTAAGCTTACGTACAATATCATAAATGACACCAAAGAGCGGAACCGCGATCACCATACCGACAATTCCCCAGAGACCTCCGAATAAAAGGATGGAAAACAATACCCAGAAACTGGATACACCCGTTGTATTTCCGAGAATCTTCGGTCCGATGATATTTCCATCAATCTGCTGCAGAATCACAATAAATATCAGGAAATACAGAGCATCCCACGGATGAGTTCCCAGAAGCAGTAATAATGCACATGGGATTGCCCCGATAAACGGCCCGAAAAATGGAATAATGTTCGTCACTCCGATCACAACACTGATAAATGCAGCGGATTCAAATCCCAGCAGAGTTGTTCCCGCAAAGCAGATCAGACCGATGATTGCAGAGTCAATGATCTTTCCGACAAAAAATCCATTAAACATCTTATCTGTATAACGAACCTCTTCTTCGATGATCTTTGCCCATTTATTCGGGAAAACACCATAAAGCAGAAGCTTCGCCTGTGCGCCAAAAAGCTTGCGGCTTGCAAGAAGATATACTGCGATCAGAAATCCAAGGAACATATTCTTGAATACGCTCAAAACCTCGATCAGCTGTACAGTAATATTGTTAATAATTCCCTGAATTGTCTGCATCATACTGGAATTGGCACTCAGAATATCATTCAGTCCACTTTCAATCTGAGATGAAAAATGATTAAAATAATTCTGCAATTCCGGCTGATCTTTCAGTAATTGATCGATCATACGGTTCGCATAGGAAACTCGTGCCGGAAGGATACGGATAAGCCTCACTGTACTGTCCCATACCTGCGGAAGGATCAGAATGATCAACAATACCACAACCGTTACAGCAAGAATAACCGCAATTGCAATAGACAGAAATTTCAGCCCCTTTTTCTTTTTCTCTGTCGCATTCGGAAACCATTTCAGAAAGCGTTCATCCATCCGGTTGCACATCGGTGCAAGGATATAGGCGATCAGTGCGCCGTACAGGAACGGTTTCAAAATGTTGAATACAACCCGGATACCTGCCGCAATATTTGCACTTTGACTCAGGATATATGCTGTTGCAAGTCCAAATGCCAGAACGGCAGCGCCTGTGATACCAAGTTTCACGTATTTTGTGTTTTCATTATGTTTCAATAATCATGCCTCCTGAAGCTGTTGCTTTTTTCTTATATATAACTCCAAAAAGTCAGTATATAAGTACTCTGTTTATATTAACATTGTCATTGGTGTTTATTGTAACACCCATATCCTGCCACTTGCAATACATAGATTCTTAATTTTGTTACAATATATCTCCTGTTATTAAAGCAACAGCCCCGGCATCACGTTCCTGTAACGCCGGGGCTGTTGCTGCTTATAATATTTTTATGGAAAAAAGGAAGGCTTATCCTGCTTATTTACCGTAGTATGCTTTCAGATAAATTTCTTTCAACTCTGCAATCAGTGGATATCTCGGGTTTGCGCCGGTGCACTGGTCGTTGAAAGCCTGTTCGCTCATCTCATCCAGAGTCTCAAGGAAGTACTTTTCATCTACGTTGTAATCTTTGATCGTAGGTTTGATCTCGATGATCTTTTTGAGTTCTTCCAGTTTCTCCAGAAGTTTTTCAAATACTTCATTATCGTCTTTTCCTGTCAGCCCCACGAAACGTCCGATTTCAGCATAACGAGCCAGTGTCTTCGGATACTGATACTGTGGGAAAGTACCCATCTTGGTCGGAACTTCTTCTGCATTGTAACGCATAACATCTGTAAGTACCAGAGCATTTGCGATTCCGTGAGGAATGTGATGGAAAGCACCCAGTTTGTGAGCCAGAGAGTGATTTACTCCGAGGAATGCATTTGCAAATGCCATACCTGCCATGCAGGACGCGTTTGCCATGTGGTCTCTTGCCTCTACATCATTACCGTCTCTGTATGCTCTCGGCAGATAATCAAATACCAGTTTGATGGCACGAAGTGCAAGTCCGTCTGTGTAGTCAGATGCCATCATGGAAACATATGCCTCGATCGCATGTGTCATAACATCGATACCGGAAGCGCTTGTCAGTCCTTTCGGTGCGCTCATCATATTATCTGTATCAACGATTGCCATATCAGGCATCAGCTCATAGTCAGCCAGTGGCCATTTGATTCCTGTTTCTTTGTCTGTGATGATAGCAAAAGGTGTTACCTCGGAACCTGTACCGGAAGATGTCGGTACGGCAATGAAGTATGCTTTTTTACCCATTTTCGGGAATGTGTAAATTCTCTTACGGATATCCATGAAATCCATTGCCATGTCATCGAAATCTGCATCCGGATTTTCATAAAGAACCCACATGATCTTACCGGCATCCATTGCAGATCCACCACCCATAGCGATGATGCAGTCCGGCTCGAATGCACGCATTGCTGCAGCACCGGCTCTTGCAGAAGCAAGGGACGGATCTGGTTCTACATCAGAGAAGCATGTATGCACGATTCCCATCTCATCAAGTTTGTCTTCTATTCTCTTTGTATAACCGTTCTTGTAAAGGAAGGAGTCTGTAACGATGAAGCAACGTTTCTTGCCCATTACATTTTTCAGCTCATCCAGAGCAACCGGCAGGCAGCCTTTTTTGAAGTAAACTTTTTCCGGGGTTCTCATCCAGAGCATGTTCTCTCTCCTCTCAGCAACAGTTTTGATATTGATCAGGTGTTTTACACCAACGTTTTCGGATACGGAGTTTCCTCCCCAGGAACCACAGCCAAGTGTCAGGGACGGAACAAGTTTGAAGTTGTAAAGGTCTCCGATGCCACCCTGAGAAGAAGGAGTGTTGATCAGGATACGACAGGTCTTCATGGCTGCTGCATGTTTTGCCATTTTTTCTTTCTCATTTACATTGATGTAAAGGGAAGATGTATGTCCGTATCCGCCGTCAGCCACAAGCTGTTCTGCTTTTGCAATTGCTTCATCAAATGTTTTTGCTTTGTACATGGCCAGTACCGGAGACAGTTTCTCATGCGCAAATTCTTCACTGATGTCTACAGATTCTACTTCACCGATCAGGATCTTGGTTTCTGCAGGAACTTTTATACCTGCCATCTCAGCGATCGTAGCTGCTTTCTGTCCAACGATCTTTGCATTCAGTGCGCCGTTGATCAGAATTGTTTTTCTTACTTTTTCGATTTCGTCTTTCTTAAGGAAATAGCATCCTCTGTACTGGAACTCTTCTTTTACTGCTTTATATACACCTTCCAGAACTGTTACAGACTGTTCGGATGCACAGATCATACCATTGTCAAATGTTTTGGAGTGGATAATGGAGTTTACTGCAAGACGGATATCGGCAGTATCATCAATGATAACCGGTGTGTTTCCGGCTCCAACACCAAGTGCCGGTTTTCCGGAGGAATATGCTGCCTTAACCATTCCAGGACCGCCTGTTGCAAGGATGATGTCTGCTTCTTTCATTACCATGTTGGTAAGTTCCAGACTCGGTACGTCGATCCATCCGATGATGCCTTCCGGTGCGCCTGCTTTGACTGCTGCTTCAAGCACAACTTTTGCAGCTTCGATGGTGCTTCCTTTTGCACGCGGATGTGGGCTGATGATGATTGCATTTCTTGTCTTCAGCGCGATCAGAGTTTTGAAGATTGCGGTGGAAGTCGGATTTGTAGTCGGGATAACTGCTGCGATCAGTCCGATCGGTTCTGCAATTTTCTTGATTCCGTAAACCGGATCTTCTTCGATCACACCACAGGTCTTTGTGTTTTTGTATGCATTGTAGATGTATTCAGATGCATAGTGATTTTTGATGACTTTATCTTCAACAATACCCATTCCTGTTTCTTCTACAGCTGCTTTTGCAAGCGGGATACGCGCTTTGTCAGCAGCAGTTGCAGCGGCTTTGAAGATCTTGTCTACCTGCTCCTGTGTGTAAGTGGCGAAAAGTTTCTGTGCTTCTTTCATCGCAGCGATCTTTGCTTCCAGTGCTTCCGGAGTGTCAATGATTGCCGGGATGTGGGTTTCTTTCTTTGCCATTTCTGAATCCTCCTGTTTTTCCTCTTATGATATGATCCTTATAATTTAGTCCGATAAACAATTCTGTTAATTGATTAACGTTAATTATTTATCAATGATTGATATGCGCTTATTATACGGGTTTGTTAATCATTTGTCAATCTGTAATTTGTTAAAATTTTAACCAAATTCTTTCATGTATCTTCTCTGTTTTTCTATAGATTCTACAAATCGGATTGTAAATCCGGGATATAAAGCATCGATTTCAGTATATATTTCATATCCGATGCCCATAGTCATTTTTGTCATATTTTTCCATCTGCTTTCATACATTAATTGATGGGAAACGAAAATAAGGAATCTGTGATTGTCCATCACTTTTCTTATTTTACGTTGATTTAACACAAAACACTTACAGATTTATTACAGAAGGAGTATTTTCATGGGAACCTGCAATACATTACGAACGACTGAAACTTACACGACTGAAAATTTTACTTTGATACAGTTAGAGGAAGAAAGACAGAAATTGAAGAAAAAAGAACTTTTAAAAAACATGCTGACTGACGGGGAATTCAGCATCAAAGGACAATGTGCCATCAACCTTATGATGACCAAACTGGAAATTATCAATACTTTTTTACTGATGAAATATAACCGGAGCTTTATCCAGATGACGACGGGAAGGCTCAAAAGCTATGACAGCGTCTGCAAAAAAATGCAGAAAAAAGAATTGGATCTGAACTTCGCTCAGGCGTTGGAAAAAATCAATGACCTGATCGGCGTGCGCGCCGTTTGTTCTTATGTAGATGATATTTATAAAGTCGCGGAACTGATCGAGAAACAACAGGATATCCGTATCATCAAGACAAAGGATTATATCAAAGAGCCAAAGAAATCCGGCTATCAGAGTCTGCATCTGATTCTTGAGGTCGCTATGCCATTCCAGAATGAAAGCCAGTGGATCAAAGTCGAACTGCAGCTTCGCACAGCTGCCATGGATTACTGGGCAAATCTCGATCATCAGCTTCGCTATAAAAGAGGTCAGAAACAGGCCGCTGTCATCAACGAGGAATTACAGAGATGTGCTTCTGTAATCTCCGAACTGGACCAGAAAATGCTGGATATCCGCAAAAAAATCGATAGAATCTAATCAGCAGACGCACCACCGGCAATTTCTCTTGCATACTTTAGTATACAAAAAACGCAGGGGCATGACATCATCGTCAGCTCCTGCGTCTTTTGTATCTCTGCCTGCTATATGGTTCGAACAGTCACTGACATGCGCGCCCATGGCAGACAGCGGATAGATCAGCTCTGTTCCTTCCTGAATCATCAGGCGCTCGATCGCGTCAGTATCATCAGAGCACCAGATCTGTGGGCTGTAATACAGCATTCTCGGGTCAAAGCAGATACCGAATTTCAGACCGATCTCATTAACCTGATCGACGAGATTCTTCACTGTTGATACCCATGACCATACGCACAGAATCAAACTGTGACAGTTCTGCCTGTGCAATAAAATTACCGGAATATACGAAATGCATCACATATACACGCCCCTGTTTCTGCGTAGTTCCCGGCGCCACAAGTGCGATAAACGGATGCTCCTGATGGCTGGATTCGCCTCTGGCAGACTCAGCGCTCTGTTTACCGTAATGGAGCGCGCACTGCTGAATATGACGCTCTCGCGCCTATCAGCCATGAGTTTCCTCCCTTAATTTAGTTCAGGTCGAATTCTGCTGCAAGTTTTTTAAATTCCGGCAGGGAATTCTGAATTGTATCATAGGATACACAATATGCCAGTCTCACATATCCCGGGCATGCAAAAGAGCTTCCCGGTACCATCAGAATGTTGTATTTCTTTCCGGCTTCACAGAACTGCTTTTCGTCTGCGACCGGAGATTTTACGAACAGATAAAAAGCTCCCTGCGGTTTGATACACTCGAAACCACATTCTTTCAATCCATTGTAAAGTGCCAGACGGTTGCGGTCATAAGCAGCCACATCCACCTCTGCGTCCACACATTTCTGGATGACTTTCTGCATCAGAGACGGTGCATTGACACTTCCGAGTACACGGTTGGCGATCGCTGCTGCCGTGATCACGGTTGCACTGTCCTCAAGCTCATCCGGGATAACCAGATAACCGATACGCTCGCCCGGAAGGGACAGAGATTTGCTGTAGGAATATCCTACAACTGTATTCTTATAGTATTTTGTCAGATACGGAACTTCCACACCATCGTATGCCAGCTCTCTGTATGGCTCATCAGAGATCAGATAGATGACGGAACCAAATTCCTGCTGTTTCTTCTCAAGGATTGCAGCAAGCTCTTTAATCGTCTCTTCGGAATAAACAACACCCGTCGGGTTATGTGGCGTGTTTACGATCACAGCCCGGGTGTTGACATTAATCTTTTCTTCCAGTTCTTTCAGATTCGGCTGGAAAGTCTCGGTATTCGGAGAGATTTCCACAAGCTTGCCGTCATAGTTACGTACATATGCACCATATTCCAGGAAATACGGTGCAAAAACGATCACTTCCTCACCCGGATTCAGGATCGTCTTGAGGATGACATTCAGACCGCTGGCAGCTCCAACGGTCATAATCAGATTATGTGCAGAAAAAGCGGTTCCGAAGCGGCGGTTCAGAGACTGCGCAATAGTCTCTCTGACATCCTCAAAACCAGCATTGTTCATATATCCGTGAAGGACTGTCGGTTCTTCGTTATTTACGAGATCAATGATTGCCTCACGTACACAGTCCGGTGCCGGAACACTCGGATTTCCAAGACTGAAATCATATACTTTGTCTGCGCCGTATTTTGCACGGAGACGATTTCCTTCCTCGAACATCATGCGGATTGCTGAGTTGTTCTGGACAAAAGGTTTCATTTTTTCTGCTATCATAATTATGCCTCCTCGTAATTCTTTTATATTATTTGCGATACCCACGGATTGTTCCGTGCTACGCACTCTCACAATCCTACCCTCTATTCGCATATCGCGGGATTTCATCCCACTTTTATGCTCATATCGGGGCGGGTTCCAAGTTCTTACATCCACTTATGAGCAAGCTCATGTGGATTTAGAACTTTTGACCCTGGTATCTTATTTCTTTTTGCTGTGCCCGAAGGAAATCCATCCGACAAGAACAAGCATTGCAACACCGATGATCATCCACGGAACCAGATAATTCATTCCTTTCGGCTGGAACATATCATAGTACCCTTTCAGGTAAATAACCGCAACAACTGCCGGAATCACCCAGAGCATGTAGTTTCTGATAAATTTCGGAAATTTCAGTCCTGATCCTGTGTTGGCTTCTTTGATAAAATTGTCCCATCCCCATCCATTCTTCGATGCACAGAAAATGACGAAAACTACAGAACCAAGCGGCAGGATATTATTGGAAATGATAAAGTCCTCAAGATCCATGATGTTGGTTCCTTCACCGAGAATCTGGATACCGGACCATGGTCCGAATCCGAGGATTGCTGGCATGGAAAGAATGATGATCAGTACAATATTAAACACAACTGCCTTGTTACGCTTCCATCCCCACAGATCCATTGCAAAGGACAGGATATTCTCAAATACAGCAATGACCGTAGACAGTGCCGCAAAAGACATAAACAGGAAGAACAAAGCTCCCCAGAGTCTTCCGCCTGCCATCTGGTTAAACACGTTTGGCAGTGTGATAAATACAAGTCCCGGACCTGCCCCCGGCTCTACACCAAATGCAAAACATGCCGGAATGATGATCAATCCAGCCATCAACGCCACAAATGTATCAAGGATCAGAATATTGACACTTTCGCCTGCAAGCGTACATTCCTTACCCATGTAGCTTCCGAAGATTTCCATCGCACCGATACCAATGCTTAATGTAAAGAATGCCTGAGAAAGTGCACCGAAGATCACATTTCCGAGACCTGCCTCACGGATGTTGTCAAGGTTTGGCACCAGATAAAATTTCACACCTTCCATTGCACCGTCAAGTGTCACAGAATGAACTGCCAGCACAACGATCAGTGCAAAAAGACAGATCATCATCACCTTCGTGATGCGCTCGATTCCGTTCTTAAGTCCAAGTGAACATACTCCAAATGCAAGAAGAACTGCTGCGATCATCCAGCCGGTCATGGTACCTGTCGATGTCATCAGATTGGAAAAGAACCCACTGACCTCATCAGAAGATGCTCCACTCAGCTTACCGGTTGCCATAACATAACAGTAATACATCATCCAGCCGGCGACCATGGTATAAAACATCATCAACATATAGTTACCGATCATTCCCATATAACTGTATTTATGGAAATTGGAACCCTCCGGCTCCAGTTTGTGAAATGCTCTCGCTGTACTTAATCTGCTGCTTCGTCCTACAGCAAACTCGCTTACAAGGATCGGCAGACCCAGCAGCACCAGAAATACCAGATAGATCAGGATAAAAGCTGCCCCGCCATATTTTCCTGTCATATATGGAAATTTCCATACGTTTCCAAGCCCTACGGCACATCCTGCGGAAACCAGAATAAAACCAAGTCTTGATCCAAATGTTTCTCTTTCTTTCAAAAAATTTCCTCCTCTGTTTTGCCATAACATACTTTGATCGAAGTTGCTTTTTATTTCAATTCGTAACTGTTCAGTACCCTCACAGTTACGAGTCAAAATGCATTCCAAATCACCTTCGGTGATGGCATTTTGCCTTATATGTCTCGGGATTTTGGCAAAAAACATGCCAAAACGCCTCGCGGGATACTACCTTCTGAATAGTTACTTCAATTCAATCTTTTTCATTATAACACAGGGACAGTCCAATGTGAACTGTCCCTGTCGGATATCAGGATTAACTTTTCTCTTACATATCATATCACGTCATCCTGCGTATATTCTCTTTTATTTGCTGTACAGATAATTGCCGTTTGACGCATCATCAATATTAGACGCGTCAATCCATTTCGGCTCAAGCAAGACATTTTTTTCTACAGAAGCCGCCTGTGCCGGATCTGTAGACATAGCCTGTGATGCAGCTATGATCGTCTGATATCCGATATCATATGGATCCTGTGATACGGTCCCAAGCTCCTGTCCGTCCGTGATTGCCTTCTGCTGTACGCTTGTCGCATCTACACCTACCATAACCGGTGTATTTTCTCCTTTATCCAGTCCGAGATACATATCCGCAACATCTTCATTGGTACAGAATACTCCGTCCAGATCCGGGTAACGTTTCAGCACATCTGCCATTGCCTCTGACATATCTTTGACCTTATCGGTATATAACTCACTTACAATTGAGATTCCCTCGTAATCTGCCAACGCTTCCTTAAATCCCTCGACACGTTTCTGTGAGCTCTCTGTTTTTTCCTGTGCAGAAAATACTGCAATCTTACCTGATTTTCCGATTGCATCTGCAAGTTTCTCCGCTACAAGCTTACCTACATATGCATTATCTGTACCACGGAACGCTGCCACCAGCTCATCGTCACTGACATTGGAATCAAAAACTACAACCGGAATGCCATTCTCACTGGCCGCCTCAAGCTGTGCCTGACAGGATTCAATATCTCCGGCTGACATGCACAAGACGGTAGGATTCTCTGCAATTACCGCATCGAGCGTATTAACCTGAGTTTCAATATCCTGCTCATCCGAAGGCCCCTCGAAAGTCATAGAAATTTCATCATCGGATGAAAACTCATAGGCTTTATTAATATCCTTCACTGCATCTTCCATTCCCTGACGGACAAGTTTCCAGTATTCTCCATCTGTAGCCTTGCTCACAACTGCAATTCTGCTGCCTGCACCAAGTGTGATTGAAGTATCAATAGCAGCGACTCTGTCCTCCTCTGTAGTATCTGACTCTTCTATAATCTCTTTCTGGTCTTTATCACTTTCAGACAGTTCATCTTCGGCCTGCACATCTGAAATCAAATTACCAAAGCCGCCCATCTTACCACTCTCGCCTGCCGCTACGACTGCACCGGCAAGAAAAAGCACCGCAATAGCTGCTTTTTTCATTGTATTTTCCTCTTTTCTACTATAAATTTTACATCAATGCGATTCTTTTCTACATTATACACATTTTCATTTTTCCGTCTATAGATTTCATAGTTTTTTCATTTTTTCGAAGAAAATACGGCAATTTCACCATATTCTGATTCAGATATTTGGGAAACCTGCAAAACATTCTCCTTTCGGAGTTACCTGAAATTCTAGCTTCTTTCCTGTGACCGGATGTCGGAACACAAGATGACAGGAACATAGTCCCAGCGGAAGTCCTGAAGAATCCTCCTGATTATATTTTCGATCTCCGAGAAGCGACATTCCGGCATGTGCCATCTGTACCCTGATCTGATGATGGCGGCCTGTTCCCAGCTGTATCCTGACCAAAATTCTTTTACCGGTCAAAGTACGCTCATCTGAAACTTCATTAAGTACTTCATAATCCAGAACTGCTTTTTTTGCTCCGTCAGTTTCTGGTGTAACTACTGCAGATGTATTTGTTTTTCCGTCTTTCTTCAGATAATCTTCCAGATGCCCCTGCACTTTCTCCACCTTCTGAGCTGTCACGGCAAGATACTCCTTCGTAACGCTTCCTGATGTAATCTGACCTGACAGCCCTGCAGCTGCCTTTTTATTTTTTGCAAAAACAAGCACCCCTTCTACCGGCTGATCCAGCCGATGAACGACTCCCAGATACGGCATTTTCCCGGGATTTTTTGCTACCAGATAATTTTTCAGAGTGCTTTCCATATCCGGCATCCCGATTCTAGCACTCTGCACAGCAATACCTGCCGCTTTGTGGCAGACAATGATTTCTTTATCCTCATATAAAATCATATTTTCTATATTATTCCACATAAAAAAACTCTCCCTTAGCGCTTACTGCACTTTCTATGGAGAGTATAACGTAAAATCTATCTTTACACAACAGTAAGACGGTCATCACTTTTTCTTATAATTTACTTCTCATAATCTAAAATGATGACCGTCTTAACAATCTTCGCTATTCAATTTTAATTAACCTCTTTGTTCTTTCAAAACTTATCGTCTTGTTTACTAATTGAAATCTTTGATACCTCTTTTAGTATACTTCATTCAATTATCTGTATTTAGTTTTTATATTTATTAATTATCTTTTTATCTGATATTGTGTCTTTTGATTTCTTGTAATTTCCTGCTCACAAACGAGATGATTTTTATCATTCGGTTCATTTAGAAAGTTGATAGAGTTTAAATTATAATTTACGGATTATAATTTAATTTAGAAATATGAAAGTATCTTTTCCTTCTGATTAGAGCAACTCCAAACTTAACTTCTTAAATTTCGAACTGTTTTCATCGGGAATAAGACCCCATTAATTTCTGATGTAATATCTTTTGTGAGAAGATATTCTTCTGATGCAAAGCTTCGATTCATATAACTCACATCATCTGGATCTCAACTTTTAAAAATGTTTCTTTACACATTTCTAAAATTCTTTGTATCAGGTTCGTGACAGTTATTCAATATGAGTGATCGATTCTATATACCTGTAATACGTTTTGTATGATTCATTACTTTCGGAAAGGCCTGTTCGCCAGGTAATATTTTAAATATTTCTTTCGAATGTTCTGTAATGATCGGTATAAATAATGGATAATTTATGTATCAGGTCTTTCTTGCAGGAAACTCAATCTCTGTCACTTCTCATATTGATATGATGTGTGGCTAGTGTCCCAACGGTATCACCTTACCCTTTCTTTTCGATTTCATTCCTTTCATGTAACATTTATTTATACTATGAATTGAATGATT
>ERZ1034984.122-NODE-122-length-85023-cov-25.983335_pt1 | contig 85023 bp, 63 predicted proteins | sample MGYA00520589_ERZ1034984 | MGnify/ENA primary metagenome ERZ1034984 (study PRJEB33766, sample SAMN09781790) | gut metagenome | biome: gut microbiome | host: Homo sapiens | place: Madagascar | study: EMG produced TPA metagenomics assembly of the PRJNA485056 data... | reverse complement strand
AAGGGGGTCCGGGGGACGTGCGCGACGTCCCCCGGAGCCATCCGCAGGCCGGAGGTGCGGTGCTCACTACCCTCCGGGCAGCCTGCCTGTTCTTGCGCTCAAAAGTTGTTACCCTCCGGGCAGCTCTGCCTGTTTCTAACGCAATGCAAAGCCAACCATAAAACCCACGCGCGACTGGAAAGCGGAGATGAATCTCCGCACTCCAAAGACGCTTCGCGTCGCGGGAGCAAGCCCAAAGGCGACGTACCCCAAAGTTGCCGCACGGCCTTCGGGCAATCAGCGCAGGCCGACGGCGCGGCGGACTTTGTCCATGGTCTTTTCGGCTTCGGCGCCGGCTTTTTCGGCACCCTTCGCCAGAACGCTCCAGACATAGTCGAGATTCTGTTCCAATTCGGCACGGCGCTGGCGCATCGGCTCGAAGTAGGCCCAGAGTTTGTCGAAAAGCGCCAGCTTGGCGTGGCCGTAACCGTAACCGCCAGCACGGTAACGCGCTTTCATCTCTTCGAGTTCTTCCGGGGTTGCGACCAGCTTGTAGAGGGCGACCACATTGCAATTGTCCGGGTCTTTCGGTTCTTCCAGAGCCTTGCAGTCGGTGACCACATTCATGATCGCCTTCTTGATCTCCTTCTCTTTGCCGAAGATCGGGATGGTGTTGTTGTAGCTTTTGGACATCTTCTGGCCGTCGGTGCCCGGCACGATCGCGACCTCCTCCGGGATCAGCTCTTCCGGAATCGTAAAGACTTCGCCGTACTGATTGTTGAATTTGATCGCGATGTCTCGGGTGATTTCGAGGTGCTGCTTCTGATCCTTGCCGACCGGCACCAGATTGCTCTGGTAGATCAGGATGTCCGAGGCCATCAGCACCGGATAGGAGAAGAGGCCGTTGTTCGGCGCGAACCCCTTTGCGATCTTGTCCTTGTAGCTGTGGGCGCGCTCCAGCAGGCCCACCGGCGTCACGTTGTTCAGGATCCAGGTCAGCTCGCAGACCTGCGGCACGTCGGACTGGCGGAACAGGATCGCCTTCTCCGGATCGACACCGCAGGAAAGATAATTCAGCGTCAGCTCCAGCACGTTTTTGCGGAGCTGCTCCGGCTCCGGAGCGGTGGTCAGCGAGTGATAGTCCGCGAGGAAAATAAAGGTTTCCCCCTTGTCCTGGATGTTGATGATCTGCCGCATCGCGCCGAAATAGTTGCCGATGTGCGGAGTACCAGAAGGCTGGATTCCGGTCAGGATTCTCATGGTAACGATTCTTTCACTCCTTAAAGTTTCCGCGAGGTCGCGCCGTCGCCGATCGCACAGATGATGTATTCCGCGTCGATGCCGGTGCGCGCCTTGAATCCGGCCTGCACCCGCTTCGCGTACTCCTCCGCGCCATCGGTGGCAACGAGGTGGATCGTGATGCCGCCGAAGCCGCCGCCGGAAAGACGCGCGCCGAGGCCGCCCGGAACCGACTTCGCCAGTTCCACCAGATAGTCCAGCTCCTCGGTGCTGTTCTCAAAGTTGACCCGGCTGGATTCGTGCGAATCGAACCAGAGCCGGCCGAAACCATTCACATCGTTGTGCTCAAGCATCCGCACCGCTTCGATCACGCGGGTGCATTCGCCGACCACGTGCAGCGCGCGGCGGTATTCACGCTCGGTCAGCGCCGACTTCGCGGCGGCGAGCTGTTCGAGCGACACGTCGCGCAGGGTCTTTACATCGGGATAGATCTGCGCGAGCTTCTCCGCCGCCGCTTCGCAATCCTGACGGCGGACGTTGTACTCGGAGTCAACCAGATTATGCTTGACCATCGAGTTGATCACCACGATCGAATACCCCGCCGGAAGCGGCACGGTGCGCAACACTTCGACCGAACGGAAATCGGTCAGGATCATCGAATCCTTTTTGCCGAAGATCGAGCTGAACTGGTCGAGCAGGCCGCTCTTGAGGCCCATGTAGTGGTTTTCGACGCCCTGCCCGACGCGGGCCCAGTCGGCGTTGGAAAGCTCGATGCCGAAAGCCTCGCGCATCGCAAAGCCGGCCGCGGTTTCGAAAGCGGCGCTGCTGGACATCCCCGCCGACAGCGGCACGCTGCTCTCCATGCCGGCGTCGAATGCGCCGACTTCGATGCCGCGCTTGCGCAGCTCGACGATCACGCCCTTCACGTAGTTGGCCCAGTCGCGCGGAATCGCCTTGTCGATATCGTCGAGATCGAATTCACGAACGCTGCCGTCGCGGAAATCTTTGACCCGGCAGTGCTTGCCTTCGACCGGACGCAGCGCGAAGCGGGTATCCTGCTCGACCGCGCACGAAAGCACGAAGCCCTGATTGTAGTCGGTGTGGTTGCCGAGGATTTCCAGACGGCCGGGGGCGCGGGCCGCCACCGTCGGGGCGGCGCCGTAGAACTTCGTGAAATCGTTGATCAGTTTTTCCATGTTTCTTTCGCTCCTTGCAATTTTGTATATGTGATAGTAAAGACTGTTACAAACCGTAAAGCGCCGACTCGCCCGCGAACCGGATCAGGCGCAATCCGAGGCGGCGGCCCGTCTCCTCGGCCCACTCGCGCGACACCTCGCCCGGACAGACGCAGACCAGCAGTTTCTCCGGCGAAGCATCCTGCCGGAACTTCTCCAGCCCTCCCGCCAGCGGTTCCGCGCCGGCCAGGTAGAAGGTCAGCAGCTGCGTCGCATCCGCCAGCCGGAACGCCCCGTCCGGGCCGACCGGATAAACGCGCTTCCCCCGGAAACTCCCCGGCTGCTCCGCCGACAGCAGCACATCGCGCTGCCGGTCCAGCTTCACGATCCGGCGGATCGATTTTCCCTCGCCGGCGACGATCCAGACCGTAGCGGCCAGCACCAGCGCCGCCTGAAGCGCAGCCACCACGGCTCCGGCCGAAACCCGGCGGAACCGCCCCGCCAGTTGCGGACGGACCGCCTCCGGCGACGCCTCCAGCCAGATTCGCACCAGCACCCCGGCCAGCACCGTCATCGGCAGGAACGCCGGGTAAATATACCACGGCAACTTCACGCGCGCAATTGAATAGACCGCAATCGGCGCCAGAAATCCGAGCCAGCCCAGCAGCGCCAGCGGCCGCAGCTCTTCGCGGATCGCCTTCCAGCGGAAGAACAGCGCGTACACGCCCCCCGCCAGCAGCACGATCACCGCCGGGACCAGCGTCAGATCGCGCCCCATCCGGCGCAGATAGTAGTACCACGGCGAAGCGCCGTGCTCTGCCGCCGACGTGTCGGTGACCCGCCCCAGCAGATCGAGCTGAACCATCGTTTCAAAGAATTTCGTGCCGTCCGCGCCGTAACGGGCCGCGCCCCACGCCAGAATCGGCAGCAATCCGGCCGCGACGGAGGCCGCCAGCACTTTCCAATTGTACCGTTTGAACCAGACGATCACCCAGACCAGCGCAATCAATCCCGGGACCGCGACGTGAAAGCTCTTGCATAAGAATGCGCAGCCGCCCGCGAACGCGGCTGCCGCCAGCAGCCACGGCCGCTTCCATGACCACCACAGCCCCCAGAAAAACAGCATGAAAAACAGCATATAGGCCGCATCCGCATCCGCATTGCGGAAGGAGTGCGAGAAAACCGCCGGATTCACCGTCAGGAATCCGAGCGTGACCAGCGCCGCCGCCCATCCGGCCGCCCGCCGCACCGCCTCAAAGGAGATTCCGGCGATCAGCACCAGCGCGAGCGCCTGAAAGAAGCGCATTCCGAAGAGGTTGAATCCGAAAAGTTTGAATCCGGCCGCCGACGGCCAGAACGCCAGCACCGGCTTCACGTTCCAGTAATCCGGCTCGAAGCGGAAGGTGTTGACCAGCAGATTGCCGCCGTTGAGCATCTCCCACGCGCTGATCGCGTGGCGCGCCTCGTCCCAGTTGCGGATTTCGGCGGCGCCCAGCCCGGCGAAGGCGTTGAAAAGCAGGGCCGCGGCCAGCAGCGCCAACGCCGCCCATGCCGCCGTCTTTCTCCACTTTTCCGGGATCACATGAAGCAGATTCGGGAAATGCACTGGTCAAAACTCTCCTGTCCGCTCAGAATGTCGATCTGGATGCGCAGATAATAGATCGGCACGTCGCACCGCTCCAGCTTAGGAATGCGCACCGCGTCCTTTTCGGTCGTCACGATGAACTCAGCTCCGGCCGCCTTCGCCTGATTCACGAAGTCGATGATCTCCTGCTGGGTGTAGCGGTGATGGTCCGCATAATGGTCGCGCAGCACCAGCTCCGCGCCGAGCTGTTCGAGAAACCCCTCGAAGCTGGCGGGGGCGGCGATCGCCGACAGCGCCGCCACCTTCGCCCCCTTGAGTTTCTCCAGCGGTTCGCGCCGCCCGCCCGAAAAAAGCTCGACCAGATACTGCGGCCGGTGGGTACACTCGATGATCTCCGCCCGCCGGGTGTGGCGGCGCAGGAAGTTCTTCAGGTGGCGCAGCTTGTGGCTGCCGTCGGACTTGGTCAGGAAGATGTAGTCCGCCCGCCGGATATTCTTGATCGGCTCGCGCAGGATGCCGCGCGGCAATACATGCCCGTTGCCGAAAGGATCGGTCGAATCGACCAGCACGATATTGATGTGCGGCTTCAGCATCAGGTACTGGAAGCCGTCGTCGAGGATGATCACATCGGTCTGGTAGCGGTCCACCGCGTAGATGCCGGACTTCACCCGGTCCTTGTCCACCAGCACCGCGACGTCGCGCAAATTGGAGGCGAGCATATAGGGTTCGTCGCCCGCATAGTCCGACTCCAGCAGCAGGTCCTTGCCGTCGGAAACCACCTTGGGCGGAATCTCGATCTTCTGCGACTGGAACATGTGCATCAGTTTGTAGCCGAGCGACCGCTTCTTGCTGCGGTAGCCGCGCGACAGGATCGCGACCCGCCGCCCCTGCGAACTGAGCGTGCGCGCGAACACCTCGACCACCGGGGTCTTGCCGGTGCCGCCGCAGGAGAGGTTGCCGATGCTGACCACCAGGCAGCCGAGGGCGTGGTTGCGGATCACGCGCTTGTCGTACATCCAGATCCGGAACTGGATCGCCATGCGGTAGAAGCGCGACGCGATGAACAGCACGTCGGTCAGCACCCGGTCGTACCAGTTGCGCCGCCGCCCGGCCATCAGGTCGAGAAAATACTGCTCGAAATCTTCCGCTTTAAATTTGAAACGAGAATGCATAAAGCTCCACCGCGTTGACGATCATCCTATAAATTAATGCCGAATCCCCACCGGTTCAAGTTGCGGCGGGGAAATATTGGCATTATATTACACACAAAGCAAGAAAAACAACCCGAACCGCCTGCCGGAATCATGAAAATTTCTCTGGAACAACACCTGCGCGACTATGCCGCCTCCTTTTATAACGGACAGCCGGAAAACGACCGGAACATCCGGCTCAAGATCGACCACACCTTCCGCGTCCGCGATGAAGCCCGGCGCATCGCGGCGGCGGAGCTTCCCGATCCGGCGGAGCGCTCCCTCGCGGAACGGGCCGCGCTGCTGCACGACCTGAGCCGCTTCGAACAGTTCGCCCGTTTCGGCACTTTCAAGGACGCGGCCAGCTTCGACCACGGCGACCGCTCCGCCGAACTCGCCGCCGAACAGCATCTGCTCGACGACCTCGACGAAGCCGCGCAAGCCGACGTGCTCGACGCGATCCGCAGCCACAACAAGCTCGCGATTCCCGGCACGCTTTCGGAGCGCGGCACGGTATTGGCACAAGTGGTGCGCGACGCCGACAAGATCGACATCATGCCGATCCTGTTCGACTACCTGAAGCACCCGACCAACAAGTCGGTGGTGCTCAACCTCGCCGCTTCGCCGGAGATCACCCCGGCGGTGTGGGACGACCTCGCCGCGCAGCGCACCCCGCCCCACGCGGAACTCCGGACCGTCGCCGATTTCGTCAGCGCCAAGCTGAACTGGGTCTACGACCTGAACTATCCGACCTCGCGCCGGATTTTCCGCGAACGCGGCTATCTGGAAATGCTGAAGGATTTCCTGCCGCATACGCAGCAGGTGGAGACTCTTTATCGGGCCGCAAGCGCCCGGCTGGCACAGTGAAAGGAAATTGCATGAACATTCTGACCGCAAAATGGCCGTTCTACGTGAGCGGGCCGCTGCTGGCGCTCCTGCTGGCGGGTTCGCTCTGCCTTTTCGGGGACCCGGTCGGCCTGACCGCCGCGATGACCGCGATGACCGAATACTGCGACAGCGCGGTGGCCGGCCAGAGCCTGCCGGACGCCCCGGCGATGGACTGGCAGCTGGCGATGCTCTTCGGACTCTTTTTCGGAGCGCTGATCGCGGCGGCCTCCGGCGGCAATTTCAAGCAGGAATTCTTCGATGAAGAGTCCGGCAGTTTCACCGTCAAAACCCTGCGCACCGTCCTCGGCGGCGTCGCGGGCGGATTTCTGGTGATGCTCGGCGTGCAGCTTGCGGGCGATACGGTCTGGGGACAGTGGGGCTCCGCGATCCAGCTCTCCAGCGGGGCGTGGATCTTTCTGGTCGGCATGGTATTGACCGGTTCAACGCTGGCGATCCTGCTGGAACGGCGCGGCGAATCCGGCGGCGGGAAAACAGCCGCCCCTGCCAAAGGCGGAAAACGGAGGAAGAAATAATGGCCCCGATCGAACTTTCCGGCAACTGGAAGCTGGCCGCAGCGGTGCTCGTCGGCCTCGCCCTCGGCTTCACCCTCGTGAAGTCCGACCTGATCTGGCAGAAAACCGTCCGGCCGGCGCTTCAGCTCCGCAACGGCCGGATCATCAAAAGCGTACTGTTGGCGCTGGCGCTCGGTGTCGTATTCGTCTTTCTCGCCTCGCGGGCGGGATTGCTGCCGAAGGCGCTGGTCCATCCCGCGTTCCTGTGGTCCGCGTTGCTCGGCGGCGCGCTGACCGGCGCGGGGCTGGTGATTTCGTCGCTGACGCCGACTACCGCGGTCGCGTCGCTGGCAGCGGGGCGGCTGCGGGCGGTCTGGGTGCTGCTCGGAATGGCGCTGGCGATCCCGGCGGTGAAATCCGTTTCCGGCTTCCTGTCGGACACGCTGTACCGCTGGGACATGGCGCTTGACCGCCCCGCCCTCCCCGACGCGTTTTTCTCCGCCGCCAATCCCGGGCTCTATCTGACGGCGGTATTGCTGGCGCTGCTGCTTTTGGTGCACTTCACCATCGGCGATCCCGAGGAGTAGCGGCGGCCGCCGGCCAATGCAATATCAAAAAAGGCACCCAAGGAGGGCGATCCCATGCAGTACACCAACCATTACGATTCTCCGCTCGGCGGCATCCTGCTCGCCTGCGACGAAACCGGCCTGACCGGGCTGTGGTTCGACGGCGAAAAGTACTTTGCGGAAAACCTCGCCCCGGAGCATGAAGAAAAAAGCCATCCCCATTTCGATCAAACCAGGCGCTGGCTGGATATCTATTTTTCGGGACGGGAACCGGATTTCAGGCCGCCGCTGCACATGATCGGCTCGCCCTTCCGGCTTGCCGTCTGGGAGATTCTGCTCCGGATTCCCTACGGTTCGGTGATCACCTACGGAGAAATCTCGCAGATGATCGCCGGACAGCGCGGCCTCGCCCGGATGTCCGCGCAGGCGGTCGGCGGCGCGGTCGGGCACAATGAGATTTCCATTATCGTACCCTGCCACCGGGTGGTCGGCACGAACGGCAGCCTGACCGGCTATGCCGGAGGGATTTCCAAGAAAGTGAAGTTGCTCACGCTGGAAAAGGCGGATATGACCAAGCTGTTCATCCCGCTCAAAGGCACCGCGCTCTAGCTCACTGCCGGGGAGTGAAGCGCAGCAACTGCGGTTTCAGCGGCGCGAGAGTGAGCTGCGGCTCGAACTCCCGTTCGCGGATCAGGTCTCGGAACGTTCCGTCCCCCTCAAGCCGGAGCCGGCGCGGTTCAAAGTTGTAGTTTACGACATTCACCAGCCACGAACCGGTTCCATCCGGCACCATGCGGAAGAACACTCCGTCGTTTCCCTTTTCATGATCGACCTTCACCGCTGCCGGAAGCGCCTTCACGCTGCGGAGAATCTGCGCGGTCAGCGCTTCGGGCGTGAATGGCGCCGCCGGTTCCGTCCGGAAGCCGGCGGAAATGTCCTGTCCGTATTCATCCTGCGTCAGGCTGTTCCCGGCGACGGCGATCCGTCCTCCAGCCTCCGTGAATTTCCGCATTCCGTCCCGCGCCGCACGGGAGACATTCGGAGCGCCGGCAACATAGAGCAGCCGCACTTTGCCGAACTCCCCGCGCGCCAGCTGCCGCTCCGACAGAAAGCGTACCCGGTAACCGGTAAAACAGAGCGCCGTGTAAAGCCGGTCGACCTCTCCCCGGTAGGAACCCGGAGAAAGGATCGTCGCCGTCGGCGAATAGAGAATCGCGACTTCCGGCTCGTAATCCATGAATTTGCGGATCTCCGGCGCCAGCCGGACTCCGTCGAGGCCGGCAAGCGCATGGGCGATCACGTTTCCAGGCCGCAGAAAGATATTGCCGCCGAAATCACTCGCCGGATTCTTCCTGATGAAATCGTAATCGATATCCGCCCAGACCCAGGTGCAGAGCGTGCTCGCTCCGGTGATGAACTGCTGGAAATTGGCCGTATAGATATGATCGTTCGGAACCGGCCGGGTCTCCCGGTCCGGGATGATGTGATTTTCGGTATTGGCCACCGAAACGGATTTCGCGGAAATCTGCATTTCATGGGTCATCGCCGTCACGTTCCAGTCGGCGGCGTAGCGGCCGCGCCGGTAGAAGTAGTTGTCGTTCCCGTTGTAGTCGGAGAAATCACTCATCAGCTCCGGGTCCACCCCCGTCACATACTCAAACGGCGAGCTGAACACCATGATCTTGGCATGGACGGGAACATCGGGCAATTCTTTTTTGACCAGCTCCGCCAGCATCCGGTGCCAGCCGGCGAAGGTCTCGCGTGAGAACGTGTAAAATTCATACAGCGAAGCCGGATCGTTGTCCCGAACCGCCTTCAGCATTTCATCGTAACTGCCGAAGTTCCGGCCGGCAGTGCGGTTAAACCCCGCCGGCGAACCGTGTCTGCGTTCGATATACTCCCGGAAACGCGCTGCCGAATAAGAATTGTCGGGATGACAGTTGGAATAGACCGGCTCATTGGAAAGGCAAATGCTGTGCAGCGCACCCAGATAAGGGCTTTGCCGGAGCTTTTCAAACAGTGTCGTGATATACCGCCGCATCATCTTCTGCGCTTCGGGATGAGTCACCTCGTACTTCAGAAAGCCGGAGGAGGCGACCATCTCCGGGCATTGATCCAGCAGCCATTGCGGACAGTAATGCGGCGAGATCAGAAGCGCGATCTTCACATCGCTCCGATACGCCTTTTCCAGCAGAGGCAGCAGCCGTTCCTCCACCGCCGCCGAGACCGTCCCCGCCGCAGGGAACAGATGCCGCGGCCCGACCTCGACCTGAACGACATTCCCGCCGATCTTCGGGAAAAGCGCGATATCCCGGTCGATGTCGTTGAAGTGCCCGTAACCGGAAAAGATCATCGGACGGCGTTCCCGGCGGCCGTTTTCGCTGACGGCATCAGCGACCGGCCAGCCTTTCTCAAGGACAACCGGGCCGCTTTTGAACTTCCACGCCACCGGCAGGCTGCCGCCTCCTTTCAGGAATGAAAGTTGCTCCGCAAGAGCGGCGAGACTCTCCTCAAGCTCCCGGTGAACCATCGCGGTCTGCCGGGCGTAGTACTCCTTTTCCCCGTCGTTCCGGGCAAGCTCAAGCCGCCTGCGCAGGCGCGGCAGCCATTGTTCCAGAACCAGCAGCGGCGCGGAAACGTATTCCGACCACGCGCTTTCCCCATAATAACCGGAAAATTCCCGCCGCAGCCGCTCCGTTTCCGCGCAGAATGCCGCCACCGCTTCACACTGCTGTTCGTAAAGATCGATCCGGGAACCAGCGTACTTCGCCACCGGGGCATCGTTGATTTTGAATTCGGCGGTATAGCTTCCGCGCGCCAGCCCGTCAAGCGGCAGGACTGCCGGGAAAAACACCAGTTCCCCCTTCCGGGCTTCCGACACCATCCCCAGCTCGCGCGAACTCTTTTTCCCATCGGCTCCGGTCAGCTCCGCAGCGATCCTCACATCCCCCGCCAGATTGGAACACAGCAGGCTTCCCCGTTGCAGCCCGGCGGAGGAATCGGCGGGAAAAGCCGCCCAGCACACCGGTTCGCCGGTATCGAGCAGCGCCTGCACATACCGGTCGGAATATTTCGCGTCATGCAGTCCGGGAGTCAGGAAATGGACCGTCCGCTCCCCCTTTCCGGCCGAATCGTTGACCGCGACGGTAAAGCCGAATTTCCCGCTCTGCCGGAGGTCGCCCAGCAGTTTCCAGTTCAGGCGGGCGGCGACGAAATACCCGGCCGGAGTGCGCACGCCATGCGCCTGCACCAGCTCCTCCGGCAATTCGCCGCCGTAAGGATCACTCCCCGCATCCCAGCACCAGTTGCGCACCCGGCCATCCGCGCCGACCGAAAAGCCGAGTTCCAGATCGGTTTCCGCCGGAGCGTGAAGGCGGCGCGCGCCGCGGTCGATGCGGAGCTGGACGCAGTCCTCCTTCCACATGGCCTCCCCGCTGCCGGGGCGGGAAGTGCGGTCAGTGACGGCAGCGAGAAAAATCAGGCCGTCGGAATCAAATGCGAGCGCGGTTTTCGCGGCAAACCCCGTCTTTTCCGCAGCCGTTCCCTGTGTATGGTCCGCATCGGCGGGAATCCTCATCGTGTGCATTCCCGCCGGAATCCCATTCAATTCCGCAAACTCCCCGGAGAAGGCTCCGGCCAGAGTGATCCCGTGCCGCTGCCAGGAAGCCTGCGGCAGGCTCCACTGTTCCAGCGGAGTGACGGAAAGATCATCCAGCCATGCGCCGTCGGTCCGGTCTTCGGAAATGATGACCAGAGGAGTGCTTCCATCCCGCCCGACCTCATCCGAAGCCAGCCGGAAACGCAGTTCGTACACCCGCCACACTCCGTCCAACGGCTGAACCGACAACCGATGGGCCCATTTGGAACCGACCGCAACCGTCACCCCCTGCCCCGAGCCTCGCGCCCGGAGCCTGAGCAAATAATCAACCTCGGGCGACAGCTTCACCGTCTGCGCAAGCGCGCCGAAGGTATGCGGCTTGCGAGGCGTTCCGTTGACGATATGAAGCGCCCCCGCACCGTCGGCGGCCATTTTGACCTTCGCACCGCCGGAGACGCGGAACGACCAGCCGGCCGGACTCTCCCCGGCTTTTCCGTTGAAGGAACCGTTCGCGACCAGAGTTTTCTCCGCCGGAACGATATCGACCTTGTCGATGTCCAGTTCCCCGCAGACTCCCTCGACGATCAGGCGGACGCCGCAGCTCTCCCGCCCCTCCATCCGATCCGCCGGAATCCGCAACTGCACGCGGAATTCGCGCCACTCCTCCGTGACGCCCGTGACCGGATGGCGGATCAACCACCCTTTGCCGAATGCCCAGCCGACATGGCCGACATTGCGGCCCCGCGCCGAAAAGACGAACACGTAATCCGTATCCGGCTTCAGCTTCACGGTCTGGGAGAGGAGGCCGAATGTATGGGGAATTTTCCGTTCCATGCGGCTGACGACCCGCAGGCACTTTTCCCCGTCGGCTCCCGGCGCCGAGGAGAAAACCGTGACCGGGGCGTCGTTGCTCCGCGTAAACGTCCAGTTCTCCGGCACTCCGTTGCCCCCGAAACTCTCAAAGGAGCCGTTCCGCACCGGCCCGGCGACGGCCGGCAATAACACGCATACCGCCGCGGCGGTCAAAAATCTCTTCATGGAAATCCGTCTCCTCCCGCAATCACATTTCATCGAGCAATTCAAGTTTTTCCTGCAAGTTATTGCCGCTCCGGTAGACATTCAGCCCGGCCCGGCCGCAGGAACCGTTGGCCCGCACCACCGTGATGCCGCCGCTGTGAGCAGGAGGCATCGGAAAACGGCCCATGTCGATTCCGGCCCGCAGAATCGTCTCGCCCGTCACGCAGTAGGAGAGCACCTCCCCTTTCAGGCGGCTGAAAGGCTTGTTGAAGCTCGGCACGCCCTGACAGCCGAGATCGGAGGAGTCGCGGATGTAAACGTAATCCGCAAAATTGGGGTTGTCCGTCCAGCCGCCGGTCGGCGAAGCAGGGCAGCGCAGGATTTTCGGGCGGTCGATGATCGTATCCCGGACACGTTTGGTATAGTCGTATGGCCCTTTTCCGCCCAGATATCCTCCGGCAGTCAGCAGCCCGAAGCCGATATTGGGATAAGCCAATCCCCCCTCCGACAGCGAACGCGGTTCCCCGCCCGACGCATCACCGCCGGTCACCGAATTGAAATGGCCCGGCAGCCTGTCGTTAAAATCATTCACATAAAGCTGAAGCCCGGTGGAAATCTGCTTCTGGTTCCCGACGCAGTTGATCTCCTGCGCCTTGCTCCTGGCCTTGTTCAGCGCCGGCAGCAGCATCGCCGCCAGAATCGCGATAATGGCTATCACTACGAGCAGTTCAATAAGAGTGAACTGCCTTACATGGCGGTATGCGGGGGGCGTGTCCGCCGCCCCCCGCGCCCCCTGCGTCCGGCAAGGTGCCGGTGCCGGGTACAGGACGGTCGACAGGCGGAGCAGCGGTCGGACGGCGGGGAAAGAAGATCCGCAATAACGTGAAGTTGTCTTCCCGCTTTTCTGCGGAAAAACAACTTCACGTTTTTGCTCCGACTTGCCGCTTGCAGAGCATTGGCAAAGGCGTGAGAGCTTGCCGAAAATAAGAGAGATGTCGGGGAAATTTGGTACGGGGAGAGACGCGGCGCGAACCGCCGCTTTCTCTCCCCCGACCCCCTCTCTTTTACGCAGAGCGGCATCCGTGGCCTGATTGTATATTTTACAAGTTATGTTCACGAGCAGCTCAATAAGGGTGAACGATCGGGCGTACCGGGCAAAACAAGCCGGACGGCAGGAGTTTTCATGCGGGGAAATTCTCATTTTTCAATCCTTTCAACTGACATGAAGTTGGAGACAACAGAGTTTTTTCGGCCAATCCGTTGGAATCCCGGCGCCGCAGCCGCCTGGTGCGGGGGGCGCCGGATTCTCCATTCATCGCCGGTTAGTTCAATTCGCCCAACACCACCTGCCACGGGGCAAGACGGAAATTTGTTTTCACTCCTTCCGGCGTCAGCGACGCGGCATCGGTCATCGCACCGGGCTTGCCGGAGGCATCCCGCCACTGAAGCTCCGCCGTCGGTTCGTCGGAGAGGTTCACGGCGGCGACGATCCGGCGCCCGTCCCGCACCGCGCTGCGGAAGAACACGTTCAGCGCCGGCTTGCCGTCGGCGGCGGTGAGAGTGACCGCCGGTTTCACCGCGAACTTCTCCAACTGCCGCGCCACTTTGCCCGCTTCAGCGTCGGCAATCGCCAGCCGTTCGACCGACACGGCGGTGTCGTCGAAAATCGCGGTGTCGCGCTTCTTGCCGTAGGGCGTCAGCTCCGGCAGACCGCCGACCGCCAGCACGCCGCGGTTATCGTGAAATCCCTGCTGCATAAAGACCTCCAACCCGGCATACGCCTCATCCGGCAGATAGCGCACATCCGGCAGGATCAGGACTTTCAACTCCGGGAACCGTTCCGCCAGTTCGCCCGACGCCAGCACCTGATCGGGAATCACCACCGGCTGAAGGCCGGCTGCGGAAACCGCCGCGAAGGTCCGGTTCAAGGTTTCGATCGACTCCTGATTCCAGAGCAGATTGGCGCGGGAGTACAGAATGCCGACCTCCGGCTCCACCCCGGAAATCGCGGCGACGTCGGGAGCGAGGCGCATCAGGTCCAGCCCGGTGCGCACGTACTCCTCAGTGGCGCGGGGACGATAGCGGAAAAGGCCGATGAAAAGCGAATTGCGGTTGCTCCCGTCCCAATCCCAGTTCCACGCGACCGAACCGTTCAGCCCGGTCAGCGCGTCGGTGAAGAACGCAGCCCGCACGAATCCCGCCGGAACCGGATCGACGTTACGGTCGCGCAGCAGGTGGTGTTCCGAATTGATCAGCGGAGCCTTGCGGGCACCGAGCAGCAGCGAACGCGCCACCATCTGGTGCAGGAAGGAGTCCGCCCCCGGCCGGGTGCCGCCGTCGAAGCCGTTCAGTTCACCATTGCGGGTGAAGTAGTACACATCGACGCCCTGCATCAGGTCATACTGCTTGAAGTTGCGCTGGATCATCTTGGTCCCCTGCGGCTTGCCGGGCAGGTACTCCCGTGTCATTTTGCCGAGGCTCCCGATCCAGCCGGCCAGCCGGGCGGCGTTGAAATCGGTCCAGTCGTAGAGCCGCGGATCGAATGCGAACGGCACCCGGGGCGGCGCGAGCACCGGCTTGACCGCCTTGAAATCTGCGTACTTCGTGCCCCACTTCCGGTTCAGGCCGTCGATGGTGCGGTATTTCTCCGTCAGGTACTCCTGCCATAGCCGGGGCGTATCGACATCCTTGTACCACAGGAACGCCACCGGTTCGTTGGTCACGCTGACCGACCAGAGCGCCGGCTGCGAAGCCAGCAATGGCAGAAACTTCCCGTAACACTTCCGCATCAGCTCTAGCGTGGCGGGACGGTTCAGCCCCACGCGCAGGAAGCCGCCGAGATGGATCTTCGCATCGGGATTCTTGTCGAAAAACCATTGGGGCAGGTAGTGCGGCGAAATCAGCAGATCCATCAGAATGCCGTACTTTTCCGCCTTGCCCGTCAGAGTGCGGAATTCCCGCTCCCGGCGGTCGTCGTAACGGTTCTCCTCCGGGTAGACGTGGCTCGGCCCGACCTCGGCCTGTATGTAGTTGATGCCGAGTTCCCCCAGGAAGTCGAGGTCGCTCCACATCCCCCGGAACGCGCCGAAACCGAACAGATAGACCGGCCTCTCCTCGGTCTTTCCATCCGGCCAGACCACGTTCTGCACCAGTTTCGCGCCGTCGATGCGCGGATATTCCCCCTTTTTCCGCACCGGAACCGGCACAGCGGACGCTTTTCCGGCGGCGATCGCCTGAAGCCGCCGGGTCTCCGCCGCGGCCATCTCCTCGACCTCCCGGCGCGCCGGTTCCCGCAGTTCCGGCACGTTGTTATAGAAACTGCCCTCAAGTTGCGACTGAAAGCGGTTGATCAGCAAATGGCGCATCTTGCCGTAGGCGTCGAGTTTCTTCTCCTCCAGAAACGGCTTCACCTCTTTGCGGTATGCGTCGAGCGCGTCCCCGGCCATCAGCGGCAGCGACGCCAGCGCGGCGGTAAGCAGCAGAATATGTTTCATCGTTTGTCTCCTGTATGTCAATCGATATTGATTCTGGTCGAATCGGTCACGGAAGTGCGCCTGCCGAATTCATAAACATTGAAGTTGGCGGGAAAATTGCCGGTCTGGACCCGGCCGTCCGCGAACAGCACATTCAGCGAACAGGCCGCGTTGTCGAACTTCAATCCGTTGTGAAGCCAGCGCCAGCCGCCCTTGTAGACCATGTGGTCGCTCATCAGGCCGGTGACCGGAGTCTTCCCCGCCTTGCGCGGCTTGTACTTCTTCGGCGGGCCGAAAGAGCCGAAATAGGCGTAGCCGATCCCGTTCGCCTGCCGCATATCCGCCGAATCCAGATGCTCCCAATCCCAGCCGCCCCGGCTCAGCAGCCCCGTTTCCAACGGGCAGTAAATGATGCCGCGCGTGATGAAGTAAGGTTTGGTGATCCGCAGGAACGGTGCCGCATTCTGGCGGCTCCAGATGTATTCGTAGCCTTTGGCCTCCTTCCAGACATCGGCGGGCAGGCCGTTGTTCGGAAAATAGTCGCTGAAATCCCCCGCATACATCGTCAGCACGTTTCCCCACGACATCAGGTTGTTCACGCACTGGATCATCTTCGCTTTTTCCCGCGCCTTATTCAGCGCCGGCAGCAGCATCGAGGCGAGAATCGCAATAATTGCGATCACTACGAGCAGCTCAATTAAAGTAAATTTTTTCATACCCCAATCCTTTCAATGTTACGGTTTCATGCCCATCAGCAGGATGCACGTTCGATCAATTCCATCGGCAGTCGCAGGTGGACGGCAGTGTTCAACTCGCCTTTCACCAGCCCGTGCAGCAGCTTCGCGGCCTGGTAGCCGATCTGTTCACGGGCGCTCCGGATCGTGGTCAGCGGCGGTTCGAGGCGCTGCGCCATCGGCAGGTCGCCGAAGCCGATCAGCACCACATCTTTGCCGATTTCGAGCTTCAACCGCGCCGCCGCCCGGTAGACCCCCTGCGCCATGTAATCGTTCATGCAGAACAAACTGACCGGAGTTTCCACCTGCTTCAGGAACGCCCGCGCCATATCCGCCGGCCGCTCCAGCTTGCTCTCCATCGGCCACGACTCCGGGTTGCTGCCGTAGGCCTCGAAATCGACCGTGTAGGCTGCGACCTCCTCATCGAACCCCGCCTCGGTCATCGCCCGGCAATACGCATTGTAGCGGTCGACCGAGCTGGAAGTTTCGCCGCGCGGGCCGAAAAAATAGACCGGGCGATTGTACTTTTCGATCAGGCGGCTGACCGCGACGAAAGCGCCGCTGTAATCGTCGCCGCAGACGCTGCTGCACTGTACGCCGGGCAATTCGCTCAGCGTCGCCACCGCCACGCCGGAATCCATCAGTTTGTTGATCACATCCACATACTCCTCCATAAAGTAAGGGAGCACGAAAATCCCCTGAATCCCGAGTGCGGCGGCATGTTCCAGAGTCCGCAGCATCGGCCCGTGCCCGGTCGGGCTGGTCAGCAATTGCAGCTTCATGTCGTGTTCGGCAACGTATTGCTTCAGTCCGGTGGTCACACTCGAAATCATCGCATCCGGGTAAGCCGCGTAGGCGAATGCCAGAGTGATCTGTTCCGGCGCAGAGTGTTCCGCCTCAACCTCGCGCAGTTTCTCCGGGTTTACCTGAAGCCGCTGGTTTCCGCACCGGGTCAGTACGCCGTCGTCCACCAGGTTGCCGATGATCCGCCGGATCGTGTGGCGGCTGGAGGAGTAATATTCGGCCAGCCGCTGTTCCGACGGCAGAAAGGTTTCGCCGCGAAAACGTCCGCCGGCCAAATCGGCCAGCACCACTTCCGCGACCCGGCTGCTTTTGCTGTGATATTTCATTCGGGCATCTCCTGAATCCTGTATTGATTTCGCTTTTATTATGGACCGGATTTCACCAAACTCCAAATCATAAAAGCGCAATTTGCGGATAAAGCAGAAAAAATCATAAATTTCGTACCAAATTTCGTACCAAACAAAATACAACATCATTCAAAAACATACCGCAAATACAACAAAAAAGCCGCGGATTTTCGCCGCGGCCATCAGGACCGGTCCGTTATTGCTTCTCTTTCAGTACGTATTTCATCTTTTCCCGGTCAAACGCCAGCTTCTCCTTGTTTGCAGTCACATAGTTCAACATTTCAGCCGGATTGTAAGCCCGCCCCAGCAATACGGAAAGCGGAGCGGCCATCTGTTCGCGCATATATCCCAACTCTCTCTCCCGTGAGGTCAACAAACTGAGCAAAGCCGTCAGAGCTTCGATATTCCCCTGCTCCGCGGCATACAAGGCATACCGGCTCCGGGAATGCACCTGATCAAACTGATGACTCTCCCACGCCTGTCTGGTGATATCAGCCTGGTCGATGTCCGGAAAATGCCGGATGGAACGGTACATTTCGCTGGTATTCGGATAGGTGATAAAAAGATCCACCACCTCCTCGCGTTCTTCCGGCGTGCGGGCGATCTGAGCAATGACGGTCTCCATCTTCTCCCGCCAGAAAATATCCCCCCTGCCCTTCTTGAACAGTTCAATGATTTTCGGCCTCGCCTCGGCGACCCAGCCGTTTTCGACCACCAGCTTGGCCAACGCGCCGTCGCCGGCATCCAGGTTCTCAATGATCAACTGCTTGTCGGAAGGCAGGATCAACTTCGGCAATGCGTAACCGAAATGATAATGGCTCCGCTGCGACAGGTAAGGCAGCAGAATCTTCAGATGCCCCGGACCGATTTTTTCGAGCATCGCCACCTGCGGATCCTCCGGCTTGAACGAATTCTGATCTTTTGTCGCCTCCAGAATCGCCCCCACATATGCCCGTATCTCGGCATCGGTCGGTTTATCCGGCAACGGTTTGATCTTCGCCAGCACTTCCGGATCGGCCACCCGCTCGACAAACCCGTCGGAACGCGCTTTCGGCTTCACCAGAAGCTTATCCAACTTCCCGTCCATCTTTTGCAGGCTCTGCTTCAAGGTTGCAATCTCCTCCGAAAGCCGTTTCAGCTCCGGTGACGGTTCCGGTTCCACGCTGGAACATCCGGCCAGCAGCAGGCTTCCGGCCGCCAACATCACCCCATACTTCATTTTTCCTCCTCCCGTTTCAATACATAGCGCCTTTCAACGGCATCGAACCTCAGTCCGGCCCGGTTTGCCATCACATATTCCAGCATCGCCGCCGAATCGAACGGCATGTGCAGCAGCCGCGTCAGTTCTTCGCGCGCAAACTCCCCGCCGACAAAATCCAGCATACAATGATACTTTTCTTCCTCCTTCAACAGATAAATCAAAGAATCGCCCCGTCCGTAACGCGCCGCATGGAACTCGAAAACCGCGCGGGAAAAGGACATCTCATCCCGATGGTTGTCGCACGCTTTCCAGATGATCTCCTTCGCGTCGCCCTCCGGAAAACCTTCCATGGCGGGAAACATCTTTCCGGTCATCGGACTCTCCAGAAAAACCGCCGTCAGTTCGGCCCGTTCCTCCAGTGTACGGCCGATCTGCCCCACCGCCTCCGGCACCCGTTCCGCCCCGTTCGCCCCGCCGTTTTTCAACAACTGCACGATTTCGGAACGCGCTTCCTCCGCCCAGCCCCGGTCCACGACAATCCCCAGAAACTCCTCCCGTTCGGGCAACAATGAAATCACCAATTCCTTTTCTTCCTCTCCCACCAACGCCGGGAGGGCCCAACACAAATAAGAACTGATCTTCCGGTCCAGATAAGGAATCAACAGTTTCAGGTGTCCCGGGCCGATCCGGCGCAATAAGTCAACCTGCGGGTCTTGGGAACCGAATACACGCTGCCCCCGGCTTGCCTCTTCAATTTCCGCCAGATATTCACTGATCTGCCGATCGGTCGGCTTCTCCGGCAGAACGCTGATCCCCGACAATTTTTTCAGGTCAAGATTCGGCAGATATGGAGATGGCCTTCTCCAATTCTCACGGCTCCCTGCCGGCCCTCCGGTACAACCTGCCAGCACACTGAGCACGGCCACGACGGCCAACTCCGCGATTTTCATCTTTCCACCCCAACTGCCAATGGTATGATCTTTGCAATACATTATACCACAAATCAACGCAGATGCCAACGGCGGAAGCGATTATTTATTCATAATTCTCCGGCAGTTCCCGGAGAATTGCGCGGATTCTTCCTGCCACCGAAACTTCAAAGCTGATCAATGACGGTCAGAATCAACCGATTATCTGCCGGCCTGAGATGCATACCCAGCATTACCCGGCATTATTTCGACAGCGAACGGTGGTAGTTCAGGATGCCCTCGGCGAGGCCGCGGGCGAGCTTTTCGATGTAGGCGGCGCTGCCGAGGTTGCGCTCTTCGGCGGCGTTCGAGATGAAACCGATTTCGACCAGTGCTCCGGGGCAGCGGATATCGCGCAGCACCTGAAAGCGCGCCCGCTTCACCCCGCGGTCCGCCGCTTTGGTCCGGGAAAGCATCGAACGCTGCAGGTTCCACGCGAGGATGATGTTATTGGAATCATACCGGTTGCCGTTATAGGTGCGCGCATCCGCCTTGGTGCTGTTGCTGGACGGAGCTCCAGCCGGAGTCATGCAGTAAGTCTCGATCCCGGAAACCGAGCGGTCCCCGGCTGAATTCACGTGCAGCGAAATAAACAGGTCCGATCTGGTCGACGCCTGAAGCGCCGCCCGCCGCTCCAGCGACAGGAACACATCGGAATTGCGGCTCATCACCACCTTGTACCCGCAGCTGCGCAGGATCGCGGCCAGCCGCCGCCCCAGCCGGAGCGTGATGTTTTTCTCCTGTGAAAACTTCCCCGCCGCCCCCTGGTCTTTGCCGCCATGCCCGCAATCGAGGAAAATCGTGCCGACCGGATGCTTATAAGCTCTTTTCGATCCGAGCAGCGGCGTGAAGGTCTTGGTGTAGTCGGTCCGGCTCACATAAGTCGCGCCGCCCTTCATGACCGGAGAAAAGCACTGGTTGACCCGCACGCCGTTCAGGAACATATAACGCTTGTCCGGGTAAAGCACCATGCGGCTGCCGTTCCCGGTCACGTCGTAACGCCCCTTGCCCACGCGCAACTGCAACCCGAACTGCCGGGTCATGTCGTACAAATTGGAATACGCCCGCCCGTATGCCCAGGCGGTACGGATGTTAGGAGCAGCGGCGGCCAGTTCCGCCCCCGCGGCCAGAACCAATAAAACCCATGTGAGAAAAATCCGGAATCGCTTCATCACTCGTCAACGCTTCTCCAGCCGCACCGTGTTGATATGGTCCTCAACCGGCGGGTACATCGCGTTAAGATCGGGCGCGATCGGCACGCTTTCACGCAGCGAACCGGTCACGAAAGCCTTGGCTTCGCACACCGCCTGCTTCCACGGCATCTCCAGTGCGAACCCGGCGGCCAGCGCGGAAGAAAGCGTGCAGCCGGTTCCGTGAGAGGCCCCGTTTTCCGGAACCCTCGGCGCGCTCAGCGTGTAAATTTTCCCCTCGCGGCACACGAAGTCGGTCACGAATTTCCCGGAGAGGGCGTGGCCGGTTTTCAGCAAAACCGCCGCTCCCCAGCGGTCGAAACACTCCTTCGCGGCATCGGCGAACTGGTCGGCGGTTTTCAGCTCGCGCCCCAGCAGCAGCTCGGCCTCCGGCAGATTCGGAGTGATCCACGCCGCCACCGGCAGCAGCAGCTCGCGCACCTTCGCAACCGCCTCCTTTTCCAGCAGCGCCGCCCCCGAAGTGGAGACCATCACCGGGTCGCAGACCAGCATCAGCCTGCGCTGCTTCACCACCTCCGCGACCGCCTCGACGATCGCCGCGTTGAACAGCATGCCGCTCTTTACCGCCCGCACCGGAATCCGGTCCAGCACGGTCTCGATCTGGCAGCGGACCCCTTCGGCGGGAATCGCGTCGATCCGCCGGACTTCCGCGGGATTCTGGCTGGTCACGGCGGTCAGCGCCGCGCAGCCGTAGACGCCATAGGCGTTGAAGGTGCGCAGGTCCGCCTCAATCCCCGCGCCGCCGCCGGAATCGCTGCCGGCGACGGTCATCGCGGCCGGGTATAATTCGGTTTTCGGATTATTTTTGCTCATGATTTGTCTTTGTCGGTTTTCCGTATTATATTCTGTTTTAAACTACATCGCAAAACAGAAAAAAACAACCCGAAAACCGATGAATATTTCCGGTATCCTGAAAAAGAGTCTCGCGTCAGCGCTGCTGGCGGCCGGGTTTTCCCTTGCCGCCGCAAGCAGTATTTTCACCGCGGACCAGGTGGAACTCATTCCCGACCGGGTCGGCAGCGACGCCAACGACACCGTCGAGGAGCTTAAGATGCTGGACCGCCAGCTCTGCGCCCTGCTGCGGGTCGGCAACCGGCGCAGCCCGATCCTGTGCCGGATCGCCTTCAGCGATAAAGTCCCGGAGGGCGAAGTCCTCCTCAAAAGCGCCAAAAACATCTGGACGATCGAATTCAACGACCGCACCCCGGAGTGGCAAAGGTCGTTCTCCATGCGCGGCCGCATTCTCGGCTGGCTGCTGGCGGCCAAACTCAACAACCGTTCGCTGGCCGCCTGGCCGGAACGCTTCCCCGCGTGGGTTGTCGCGGGCATCGATGCGCGCATCGAAGGGAGCCGCACCGCGGAGCGTTTCCTGCGCCGCAACCGCCAGCTGCCGCTGCTCCGGGCGCTGCTCGCCTGCGGTAAATTTCCTGATTTTCAGCAGACGATGCAGATGAATCCGGCCGAACTCTCCGAATCCGGGCTGGTCTGGTACCGCGAACTCTGCCGGGTGCTGGTCGATTCGGCCTCCACGTCGAGCACGCCGGTCGACAATGCTTTTCTGGACTACCTGGTGCTGACGGCCGCCGGAACCGCGGAGCCGGAACATGTGTTCCGCTCGACGCTGGGCCGTCTGTGGCTCTCCGCCGCCGAACGCTCCCCGCTGCCCGGCAAGCTGGAGACGGAGGGGTGGAAAGAACTCGGCGCCGACGCGAAAATCCAACGCTATTTGGAATACTCCGCCGAACGGCTCGCCTGGCATGAATTCTCCCCCCGTCCGGCGGAACTCACTCAGAAACAGCTCGATGAAATCCTGCAGGCCGATCTGCCGGAACTTGACGCCAACGGCGAACCGACCGGCAGACGGCTCCGGGTCGACTATGCAGAACTGCCCGAGCTGGTGATACAGCGCCCCGACGCCTACCAGCTGCTCCGCGACGAGTCGCTTCGGCTCCGCAGCATCGTCGAAGGCAACGGCCTCGACTTCAGCCGGCTGCTGCGCGATCTCGACCTCAAGCTGCTGGCACTGCCGATCACCCGGGTGGAACCGCACGATCCGGCTCCCGCCGAGGAGTTCCGGCACGCGTTGCGGACGCTGCGCGAATCGGTGGAGCGCCGCGCCGGAATCGAACGATATCTGGAAGAGTTTGAACGCAGTGCGGAGTCGCCGTTCCGCTTTTACGAAAGCCGCATCCGCGAAGCCTCCCGTCCTGACGATTTCCTGATCGAACGGGCGCGGAAGTTCCTGGAACGGACCGAAGCGCTCTATCTGCAGGAGTAGATTTGCCGGTCCGGGACTGGCAAACCATCGCAGACAATGCTATATTAACGACTTGGCGAATCTTCCGACAGGGAAAGGGAACAGGTTCGCCGGGAAACAAAGGAACAATACAGGGAAACGTATGGAAAACATCTCGATGCTGAAGCCGCTCCTGAAACGCGGCAGCGAATTTCTCGGAGTCGAATATCCGATCATCTGCGGCGCCATGACCTGGGTTTCGGAGCCTAAACTGGTCTCCGCCGTCGCCAACGCCGGAGCTTTCGCCTGCCTCGCGGGCGGCAACGCCCCGACCGATATCCTCCGCAGCCAGATCGAAGAGGTCAAACAGCGCACGAAAAACAACTTCGCGGTCAACCTGATCACGATCGCCCCGAGCTACCACGCCCACCTCGAAATGATGAAGGACGTCAAAGCGCCCTTCATCGTGTTCGCGGGCAGCTTCCCGAAAGAGAAAGAGATCGAAGCGGCCAAGGCGACCGGCGCCAAGGTGATGTGCTTTGCTTCCACCGAGTCGATCGCCGAACGGATGATCCGCTTCGGCGCCGACGCGATCATCCTCGAAGGCAGCGAAGCGGGCGGCCATATCGGGCATGTCGCGACCACCGTGCTGGTCCAGCAGGTGCTCTACAAGTTCTGCGACCAGATTCCGATCTTCGTCGCGGGCGGCATCGGCACCGGCAAAATGATGGCCCACATGCTGCTGATGGGTGCGGCGGGCGTCCAGCTCGGAACCCGTTTCGTGATGACCGAGGAATCCAACGTGCATCCGAAATTCAAGGAGGCGTTCATCCGCGCCAATGCGCGCGACGCGATTTCCACTCCGCAGTACGATTCCAAGCTGCCGGTGGTGGCGGTGCGTGCGTTGCGCAACCGCGGCACGGCGGAATTCGGCGCGCTGCAGTTGCGGCTGCTCAAAGAGCTGGAAGCCGGCAACATCCACCGTCAGGAAGCGCAGGAGGAGGTCGAAAAATTCTGGATCGGCGCCCTCCGCCGCGCCGCCGTCGACGGCGATATCGAGATGGGTTCGCTGATGGCCGGGCAGTCGGTCGGCCTCGTCGACAAGGTTCTCTCCATCGGTGAACTGCTCACTGAGCTGCTCACCGATGCGGAGAAGGAACTCGCCGCCGTCCGGCGCAAACTCGGCTGCTGACCTCGGGGAGAACTGAAATCCAGAAACCATGGCACTCAATCGCAGCAGTCTGAATCGGCGTCTTTTTATGACGGCGGCAGCCGGAGTGGCGCTTCTGATCGCCTACGCCGGTTACCGCACACTGCGTCCGGGTGCAGGCAGGTTCTTCGGTGATTTCTTTTATCCCTATCTGGCGGTCGCCCGGTTTGCGGGCGACCAGGTCTCCAACCGCAGCCTGCTGGCCTACAGCCGCCCGGAACTGGCGGCGCAGGTGGAAAAACTGATGGCGGTCAACCGCCGCCTTTCCGCCGAAGCCGCCGCCGCCAAGGAGTTCGAGGAGGAAAACCTCCAGCTCCGCCGGCTGCTCAAGCTCGATCCTCCCGCCGCCTGGCGCTATGTCGCGGCGGAAGTGATTCTGCGCGATCCGGTTCTCTGGAACGAACACTTCACCATCGACCGCGGCAGCCGCGACGGCCTCACCAAAGGTTCCGCGGTCATCAGCGTCACGCCGGACGGGAGGCCGATTCTGGTCGGCATCCTGGAAAATGTCGGAGCCCGGACCAGTGAAGTGCGCACGCTCTTCAGCCCCGGCCTCCGTCTTTCCGCCGCGCTGGGTACGACCGGAATCACCGGAATCGTCAATGCGGGCGAGCGCCAGCCGACCTCCGACCATGTGCCGATCGGCTATCTTCCAAGCCATCTCGCCTATACGCTGCAGGAGGCGCTTTTCACCACCGGCTATGAGTCCGGCATCCCGCAGGGCCTCAAAATCGGTGAACTCTCCGCAGTCGAGGAGGTCAATCCGCGCTACTCCAACGCGCTCCATCTCTCCGGACTGCTGAAGCCCGCCGCACAGCTGAACAGCATCCGTTTCCTGCTGATTGCGGAGCGGGTCAGGCCTCCCGCCGGGGCGGGAGGTGGCCGATGAAAGCGGTCTTTCTGATCACCGTGACCGCATTGGCGATGCTGGCCGAACTGCTGGCCGGCAACGTCGGGATCTATCTGCCGCTGACCGCTTATGCGGTTTTCTACTTCACTTGTTCAATTTCGGCAGCGGCGGGAGTCGCGGCGGCGATCGTCGCCGGAACCGTGCTGGACCTGATCTACGGGCGCACTTTGCTGCTGACCCCGCTCATACTGCTCGCCGCCCTCGCCGCCGGCTGGAGCTTGCGCCGCAACCAGATGGAGACGCTGCTGGAAGCCGCCCTGCCCGGCATGGCCATCGGAGCGACCGCCGCCCTCGGTGCCGCCGCGCTCCGGATGCCCGGGGGGCAGCCGCCGTCTTGGCTGCTGCTCTGGCAGGCGGTCTGGTTCGGTTCGATCGGCCTGCTGTTGCTGCCGCTGACCGTATTTGTGCTGGATTCCGCCGCACGCACGCTCGGGCTTCCCGAATTTCTGAAGGAAACCCGTTCCCGGCTGAATCGCAATCCGTTGGGCAGCCGCCCCCGCCGCGTCCGGGAACGGCTGGTCAACCCCAACCGCAGGAAGGAGGGAGAGTAAGATGAAAAAATCCTCTCCCCGCGTCAATCGGCGGTCCAATCCGATCACGGAATTTCTGCCGGAAGAAAAGCTGCGGATTCTTCTGGTCGGCCTCGTCTTTCTGGCCGGCTTCCTGATTCTGGCCGGCAGGCTGTTCGCAGTGCAGATCCAGTCCGGCGAGGAACACCGGGAAAAGATTTCGCGCCAGTCGATCCGCCGGATCAGGATTCCGGCCCGGCGCGGCAAAATCTACACTTCGGACTACAAACTCCTCGCCGGCAACAGCGCCTCCTGCAATCTGGTCTTCTACCCGGAGGAGATGCGGTTCAACCGCCGCCAGAAATCGATCGATTACATGATGGAAGCTGCCGACGCGCTCGGCAAGGCGATCGGACGCGAAAATCCGCTCTCCGCCGACTCCATCAACCGGCACCTCAACACCCGGCCCGGCCTGCCGCTGACGGTCTTCACCCGGCTCACGCCCCGGGAAACCGCACGGGCGCTGGAGGTGTCGCGCTCCTACCGGGGCGTTGATATCGAAGCGGATGAAACTAGGATCTATCCCGAAGGAAAACTCGCCGCCCATCTGGTCGGCTACACCCGCTTTGAAAGCCCCCGGCAGGCCCCGGACCGCAGCGACTTTTTCTACTACGTCCCCGACCTGGTCGGACGCGCCGGGATCGAAGCGGCCTTCGACCGCCTGCCCGGAACCGGCAAGGAAGCGCCGGAAGGGTCGCCGGAAGCGCCGCTCGGTCTGCGCGGCCTGCCCGGTTATTCGCTGGTTCAGGTGGATCACCTCGGCTTCATCCGCCAGACCCTGATCGATAAAATCGAACCGCGCCACGGCAACAATGTGATCCTGACGCTGGATTCGAAAGCACAGGAGATCGCCGAATCGGTACTCGCCGGGCGGCGCGGCGCATTCGTGCTTCTCGACGCCGACAACGGGGATGTGCTCGCCGCCGCCTCCACCCCCTCCTATGACCTGACTTTGTTCTCCCCGGTCATCCGGGCCGATTATTACCGGCAGTTGACCTCATCGCCAGACAGGCCGCTGGTCAACCGCGCGTTCAGCGGCAACTACACGCCCGGCTCCATCCTGAAACCGCTGGTCGCGCTGGCCTTCCTGAATGCAGGCGTTTCTCCGAACGCAGTCACCTTCTGCGACGGCAGCACTCCGATCGGCAATGCGCAGATCAAGTGCGCGTCATGGCGCAGCGGCGGACACGGACCGGTGGATATGGTCGGGGCGCTGGCCCGCTCCTGCAACGATTATATGATCGAACACGCCCTCAAAACCGGCCGGCAGCCGATCGCGGACGAACTCGCCAGCGCCGGGATCGGCCGTCCCACCGGCGTGGAACTGTCGGAAAATCGCGGCACCTTTCCCTCCGAAGCCAACAATCGGCGCATTCACCGCACGCCGTGGACCGCCTTCGACACCGCTCTTTTGTCGATCGGCCAGGGGATTGTCACGGTTTCTCCGCTGCAGGCGGCGGTGTATACCGCCGCCCTCGCCAAAGACGGCCGCATCTGGAAGCCGCACCTTGTGGCGCGGATCGTGGATTCCTTCGGCAATACGGTGCATGAACGTTCCCCCGAACAGGTCAGCCGGCTCGATACCAACCCCGAATCCCTGGCCATCGTCCGCCGGGGCATGTTCGAAGTGGTCAACACTTCTCACGGAGGAGGACGCAAGGCCGCCGTGGACGGCCTCGAAATTTACGGCAAAACCGGTTCCGCCGAAGTCGGCTCCGGAGCCGGCCGCAAGCTGACGACCTGGTTCATCTGTTTCGTAACCTGGCGCGGCCGCACCTATGCCGCCGCAATCATGGTGGAGGACGGCACCTTCGGCGGACTGGACTGCGCCCCGCTCGCCGCGGAGTTTTTCCGGCGCTGGCTCGATCCGCAGCAGGCCGCTTCTCCGGCCGAAACGGTTGGACAATCCGATATCACACATTTATCATCACCCCAGGCCGGAAGTTCCGGCAACGCAGAGTAAGGAGATTTACACTATGTTCAATGCCGCCATCATCGGCGTCTCCGGATTCGGAGACGTGCACTACCGGGACCTCGTCCGCGAACATGCCGCAGGCCGCGTCAACATCGTCGCCGCCACGGTGATCAATCAGGAAGAGGAGGCGAAAAAGTGCGACTTTCTCCGCTCCGTCGGCTGCCGCATCTACACCGACTACCGCGACATGCTGCGGGATTTCGCCGGGAAAATCGATGTCTGCTTCATCCCGACCGGCATTGCGCTGCACATGCCGATGACCGTCGCCGCCCTGGAAGCCGGCGCCAACGTCTATGTGGAAAAGCCGGTCGCCCCGACCTTCGCCGACGCCGAAAAAATGGTCGAAGCCTCAAAACGCACCGGCAGATTCGTCGCGGTCGGCTACCAGACCATGTACCAGCCGGAAACCCGCCGGATCAAGGAGTGCGTGCTCTCCGGGCGGCTCGGTAAAATCCGGGTGCTGAAATCCTACGGCCTCTGGCCGCGCGACGACTCCTACTATCACCGCAACAACTGGGCGGGCAAGCTGACGGTCAACGGCGCGCCGATTCTGGACAGTCCGGTCACCAACGCCTTCGCCCACTTTCTGAATCTGCTGATCTTCTATGCGGGCGACAGCTTCACCGGCACCGCCGAAGCCCGGAGCATTCAGGCAGGGCTTTTCCGGGCCAACCCGATCGAAAGTTTCGACACCGCCAGTTTGAAGATCGCCACGGCGGACGGCAAGGAGCTGCTCTTCTACGTCACCCACTGCAGCGAAGCCAACGTCAATCCGGTATCCGCGATCGAAGGCGACCTCGGCCGCATCGAGTACGATGAGAAAACCATGCGCATCATCCTGAACTCCGGCGAAACCGAGGAGTACCCGATGACCGGCTGGGAACAGATGCGGATCAATATCTTCAACCAGCTTGAAAAGAGGCTCGCCGATCCGGACGCCTTCATCTGCACCGCCGAAATCGCGATGAACCACACCCGCGTCACCAATGCGATGTTCGACTCCGCGACCATCGCGACGGTTCCGGCGGACTCCTTCCGGGTCGTCGCCGACGCCAACGGCGTCGAGCGCCGGGTGATTCCGGGTATCGACGACGCCATCCGCCGCGCCTATGCGGAAAACCGGATGCTCAACGCCGCCGACTTCCCGTGGGCCGTTCCGACGCCGGAATTCAGCCTCGACGGCTACCGCTCCTTCCGCGGCACGCTGATCCACGCCTGATCCCCCCGGACCGGCAAAATACTGTCGTCGCATACGGCAGCCATGGTGCCGGTTCCCGGGTCGGATGCCGCAGGAAAAAGTGAAAAATAAAATTATTCGACCGGGCTAATTTGCAAAAAACGGTTTTGGAATTACAGTAGGAAGGAGGAAAATCACTACAGGAGAACTCTGATGCAGCAGCCTTTGCGGGTGCGGCGGAGCGGCAATCTGCTGTTCGCCGCCGCCGTTATTCTGATATTCTGTCTCGCGCGCCATTACCGGGAAAGCGCGCAGCCGGTTTCCGAACCGGCCGCCGAGACCGATGTGCTGACCACCGGACCGGAGTACGGCCATATCGTCGGCTTCGGCGGGCCGGTGCCGGTGAAAATCACCCTCGACCCGGATTCCGGGACGATCCGGGCCGTCGATTTCCCGCCCAATGCCGAGGACGCCGATTACTGGAAGCGGGTGCTTGACTCCGGCGTTTTCCGCAAATACCTCGGCAAAACCCCGGCGGAAGCCGCCCGGCTGCCGATCGACGCGGTGACCGGCGCGACCTTCTCCAGCCGCGCCGCGCAGGAAACGATCCGGGCGCGGCTGGAAAAAGCCGCCGCCCTCCCCCGCGCCGTTCCGGCTTCCCGGTTCCAGTTCAGCTGGTTCGACGTGACCGCGCTGCTGATGCTGGCGGTGAATCTGGTGTTCTTCTTTTTTCCGGCTTCCGGCCGGACGCGGGTCATCCTGCTGTCCTGCAACGTGGCGGTATTCGGAGTGCTGACCCACTGCTATTTATCCTTGTCGCAGTTCAACGGCTGGCTCCGGGTGACGCCGCACTGGAAGTTTTCCGTCGCGTCACTCGTCTTTCTGATTTCCGTATTGCTCTCCATCTGGAAAGGGCGGAATTTCTACTGCGGCAGCGTCTGCCCGTACGGCGGTGCGCAGGAGCTGGCGGCCCGGTTCGGCAAAAAACTTGGAGTCAAGACCTATCCGGCCACCTTCCGCGGCGGCCCTTACCTGCGCCGCCTGATCCTCGGGGCAACGGTGCTGGCCGCGATCTGCGGAGTCGCAATTCCGATCGTCGAACCCTTTTCCGCTTTCCTGCCCGGAACGGCGTGGTGGATTTTCGGCATGGCGGCGGGATTTCTGCTGGCTTCGGTATTTGTGCCGCGGTTGTGGTGCCGCTGGTTCTGCGGCTGCGGGGCGCTGCTCGACTTTTTCCATAAAACCAAATGAAGATACGGAGGAACCCTATGAGCTATGAACGCATTGTGATCCTGATCCTGCTGCTGCTTCTGGCAGCGGCGCTGTTCCGGCCGCAACCGGTTGTGACCGTTACCGCCCCGAAACCGGAAACCGTGCCGGAGGCCGCTGCCTCCCCGGCGGAAACATCCGGCCTGCCGGACGTGCTGACGGTGATTCACCAGCGTAAAAGTGTACGCTCCTACACCGGTGAGCCGGTCGGTTTGCCCGAACTGCGCGAACTGGTGCGGGCCGGATTCGCCGCCCCCACCGCCGGGAACGCCCGGCCGTGGGCCTTCGTGATCGTGACCGAACGCGCCAGGCTCGACGCGCTCGCCGATGCGATGCCGTATGGAAAGATGCTGAAGAAGGCTCCCGCCGCCATCGCGGTCTGCGGAGTCGAAAGCGCGTTCCGTTCCGGCGAATCCCGTGAGATGTGGGTGCAGGACTGTTCCGCCGCCACCGAAAACATCCTGCTGGCCGCCGAAGGGACCGGACTCGGAGCGGTGTGGCTGGGCGTCTATCCCTATAAAGACCGTTCCGCCTCAATCAGCTCCATCCTGAAGCTGCCGGAAGGGATCGTGCCGTTCAGCCTGATTTCGGTCGGCCATCCCGCCGGGACGGAAAAACCCAAACAGAAGTACGACCCCTCCCGGTTCTTTCTGCAGCAGTGGGGGATGCCGTTCCGGCCGTAATGCGGTTTGCAAAACGGTAAACACCATGATATAATAAAAGTGTGACGGACCGGCCCACGGAAAGGAGCCGGCAACTTTGATTTATTCATTACGGAAAGAGATCGTCATGCATCAGGAAAATGCCGCCGAATTCGGTTTCCTCCCCGGCGCCGCCCCGGGAAAAAACGTACAGGCCTTACAGGAGGCGCTCGACCGGACCGGGACCGTGCGCGTGACCACGCCCGGCGTCTACGATCTTGACGGGACCGTGTTGATCGGCAGCGATACCGCGCTGGAGTGCGGCGCGGGCGTCTATTTCCGCCGGGCGGGTTCCTTCTGCCATCTGCTGCTGAACAAGGGCGCCCTCCGCCGGAGCTATGACCACGGGATCCGGATCTCCGGCCTGAAGGTGATCTGCAACGGCAACGATGTGCATTATACGGCGGAAATTCCCGGTTTGTGTTCGCATATTTCGTTTTTTTACGTGAAGGATCTGGTGATCCGGGATTTTGAATGCCTCGATCTGGAGAAGCGGGGATTCTGCATTCAGGTCTGCACGTTTGAAAATATCCTGCTGGAAAACCTGCATATCGAGGGGTTCAAGGATGGCGTCCACCTCGGGCCGGGCCGCAGGTTCGCGATCCGTCACGGCGTGTTCCGCACCTACGACGACCCGATTGCGCTGAATGCCTACGATTATTCCAACTCCAATCCGCAGTTCGGCTGGATCGAGGACGGCGTGATCGAGGATTGCTATGACCTCGACCAGCCGGCGACCACCGGCTTTTTCTGCCGGCTGCTCTCCGGAGCGTGGCGGGAGTGGTTCGCCGGAATGAAGGTGCGCAACTCCGATCTGGTCGCGCACGGCGGGCGGCTGTATTCGGTGAAAGGCGAGCCGGATTTCACGGAATACACCTCGCTGAACCCGCCGGAGCATGAGGACGGGATCGTCGCAGCCGACGGGATTCCGTGGCGCTTTGTGCAGCAGGACAGGGGGCGCGACGCTTCCATCCGCAATGTGCATTTCCGGGATATCTTCCTGCGGAAGCGGCGGGAGCTGGCTTTCTGCATGCTGCTCGAATTCAACCAGTACGCCCGCAGCGTCTACCCCGGCGTGAAAGCCCCGGCGGTTGAAAACATCACTTTGGAAAACATCTCCGTGGAGGCCGGAGTGGAGTGGCTGCTGGAGAGCAACACGCCGTGCGGCAATATCCGCATCCTGAACTCCCGGCTGCCCGCCAGAGCGGTCCGGCTCTCCGAACCGCGCGAGGGGGAGCCTGACGGCAAGCGGACTTCGGTGCTGATCTCCGGCTGCGATTTTCCGGCCTCCGGCGGCACGCTGCTCGCCTGTTCCCGGAACCGGCGGGCGGCCCTGCAGGTCGCCGCATCGATGCCGGAGGAGAATTCCGCGGTGTTTGAACTCTCCGAAACGGTCGACCTGAAAAGTTGCGACATCCCGGTCCGCCGCACGCCCGCCGGGATAATCGAACGCGTCTGACCGCGCCGCCCCGTTTACCGGAAACGGGGAACGGCCGGCGGTTACTTTTTCGCGTCGAGGGCGGCGGCGGCCTCAATCAGCTTCTGCCAGACAGGGTCTTTCTCGCTGCCGGATTCCTTCATCAGAGTTTTGACGACTCCGGCCACCGTGGTGGGACCGAACTTTTTCAATGCCACATGTCCGTCGCAGAACGCAATCTGCACATCACCGCCTTCCTTGAGAGAGGTCTTTTCGATGATGAGCGGAATCACGGAAGGCTTGCGGATCTTATTCAATTCACCCACCGCATTGCCCAGATAGGCGTAGCTGGTGTTGGCTTCGGTCAGCTTGTCGCCGTTGGCGGCTTTGCTGACGTAATCGTATGGGACGATCAGCAGCTTATCGCTGGCGCCGTATGGCCGCAGTTCGGCCAGCCCGGCAGCTCCCGCCGCCGCCGGAAGACGGTTATTATGATCCCCCGCATACATGATCAGCATGGTCGCGAGCTGTTTCAGGTTGTTCGCGACCGCCTGTTCCTGCCCTTTGCGCTGCACCTTGCCCAGAATGCTCATCGGGCCGGCCGCCATCAGCGGCATGCAGGCGAATCCCATCAACGCGGTAAACAGCAAAATCCGTTTCATCGTAACATCTCCTTCTCTTTTGCGATAACCGGAATGGTAAATAGTATACCGGCAGCTGCCTTGCAAAGCAAGCCTTCCGGTACAAAAAACTAAATTCTTTTCAGGACCAGCGCGGTGCGGCTCGGCAGATAGAGCGTGATGAAAGCGCCGCTCTGCCCCTGCCGCGACCAGTAACGCTGTTCCGGCGCGCGGCGGGAGAAGCCGCCGAATTCCGGCGCGTCGGAGTCCAATACCGTCTCAAATTCCCCGGGAAGCACCTCAAAGCCGTAGTCGAAGTAGGAGTTTTCCGGGTGGAAATTGAAGCAGAAATAACAGTCGTCCCGCTCGAAAATCAGCACTTTGCCGCAGTCGTCGATCCGGACCGTCTGCACCCGGCGCCGGAAAAATTCCGGGTTGCGGTTCAGCACCTCCAGCATCGCGCGGTCGAAGTCCCGCAGGAAATGATACCGCAGGCCGGGTTCGTCCGCCAGCGACCACTGCCGCCGGGCGTGCTGCAGCGACCAGCCGTTGCCCTCGCGCGGGAAATCGATCCACTCCGGGTGGCCGAATTCGTTGCCCATGAAGTTCAGATAGCCGTGCCCGGCCGCTGCTGCGGTCGCCAGCCGGATCATCTTGTGCAGCGCGATTGCCCGGTCGACCGCCAGATTCTGCGAACCGGCGTGCATCGCATCGTACATCGCCGCGTCTGCAAGCCGGAAGATCGCGGTCTTGCCGCCGACGATCGCCTGGTCGTGGGATTCGACGTAGCTGATCGAGCGCTCGTCACGGCGGCGGTTGGTCAGCTCGTGGAACAAATAGAACATGTTCCAATCCTGGTCCGGCAGGTCGAAGAGCTTGAACCACATATCCGTGACCCCCATCGCCATGCGGCAGTCAAAGCCGATGCCGCCGCCGGAAGCGGGCGCGGCCAGCCCCGGCATGCCGCTGACGTCCTCGGCCACGGTCAGCGCGTCGGGGCGCACCTCATGGATCACCCGGTTGGCCAGCGCCAGATAGGTCAGCGCGTCCTCGTCGACGTCGCCGCCGAAATAGTCGTCATAGCCGGTGAACGTCTTTCCCAATCCGTGATGCAGATACATCATGCTGGTCACACCGTCGAAGCGGAAGCCGTCGACCCGGTATTCGTCCAGATAAAAGCGGCAGTTGGAGAGCAGGAAGTGCAGCACCTCCGGCTTCGCGTAGTTGAAGCACAGCGAATCCCAGCCGGAATGCTCGCCCCGGCTCCCCTCGTGGAAATAGGCGTAGCGGGTGCCGTCGAACTTCGCCAGCCCCTCGACCTCGTTCTTCACCGCGTGGGAGTGCACCAGGTCGATGATTACCCGGAGGCCGCAGCCGTGGGCGGCGTCCACCAGCGCCTTGAACTGATCCGGCGTGCCGAAACGGCTCGCGATCGCGAAGAAATTCGCAACGTGGTAGCCGAAGCTGCCGTAGTAGGGGTGTCCCATCACCGCCATCAGTTGGATGGTGTTGTAGCCGCTCGCGGCGATCTTCGGCAGGATTTTTTCGCGGTATTCGTCGAAGGAGCCGACCTTCGGCTCCTCCTGCGCCATGCCGACGTGGGATTCGTAGATCAACGGCGCGGCAGGCGTGGGCGGTGAAGCGTGCCGGAACACATACGGCTGCTCCGGCCGCCAGACGGTCGCAGCAAAAAGCCCCGTCTCCTTGTCCTGATCCACACAGCGCGCATAGGCGGGAATCCGGTCGCCCGAACCGCCCGGCCACTCCATGAACAGCAAATAGTGCATCCCGTGCCGCACCGTTTCCGCCGGAAGCCGCAACTCCCAGACGCCGTGCTCCAGCCGGTTCAGCCGATACTCCGGCAGCTTGCGCCAATCCGAAAAATCGCCGAACAGCGTAATGCGCACGGCGTTGGGCGCCCATTCGCGGAACACCCATTCACCGTCGCGGAAATGCAGCCCGAAATACTCGTGGCCGGAGGCGAACTCAGCCAGCGTGGACTTCCCGCCGGTCAGCCGCTTCACGGTCGCGACGGCCCGGCGGCTCCGCTCCTGGAGTTTTTCCCGGAACGGGGCCAGCCAGGGATCGGAGTTCAGCGGCACGGGTTCATTGCCGAGAGGCTGAAACTTCACTGCACACCCCCTTCAGCGGTTCAATGCTGCACCAATGGGCGCGACAGCATGGTTTCGTAGATTTTGATGTAGGCCTGCGCGGTCACGTCGTGATTGAAACGCTGTTTCGCTTCGCGCATCACGCGGGAAACCTCTTTTTCCTTCACGCTTTCCGGCTGGCGGAAGAAGCGCATCGCCTCATCCATGCCCCACATCAGCCCGCCGTCGTCGTAGTTCTCGAAGCGGAAGCCGTTGCCCGTATGGTCAATCAGATTCAGGTGCTCGACGGTGTCGTGCAGCCCGCCGGTGTCGTGGACGACCGGAAGACTGCCGTAATACTGGCTGGTCATCTGAGGCAGGCCGCAGGGCTCGAACAGCGACGGCATCAGGATGAAGTCCGACGCCGCGAACGCCAGGTGCGACAGTCCCTCGTCAAAGTCGCACACCGTGACCCGTTCGTAGAAATCATGGAACGCGACGATGTCGCGGAACACCTTCTGAAAGCTGCCGTTTGCGACGATCGCGATCTGAAGCCCCGCATCCCAGTACTTATGCACGACATTGTACATGATGTCCGACAGCAGCGAGCACCCCTTCTGAACCGGGTCCAGCCGGCTCGGCCAGAAGAACAGCGGCGCATTCTGGTCGACCTTGAGCCCGGTGCGCGCCTGGAACGCGATCTTGTTGACCTGCTTGGCGTGGACATGGGTGTCGGCGCCGTATTTGACCTCCAGATACTGGTCGATCTCGGGATTGCAGTCCTCGTCGGGGGAGTTCAGGATGCCGGTCGCGCAGCCGGAATGGTACTTGTTGGCCATCTCCTGCCGGATGTTGGCGGGCACGAACGAATGCTGCCCGTCCACCACTTCACGCAGGAAGGTCGGGCTGACCGTGTTGATGAAGTGCGCGGCGAAAATACCGCTGGCGAGCTGGTCCACCGGGTTGGTCGAACGGCTCTCCTCGTAGTTGTACGGGGGCCGTTCAAAGTAAAGGTTCTGCCAGAATGGAGCAGCGTCGATGCCGCGGTCCTCGACCGCGTCGAGCGTCGCCTTCTGGGTATGGATGTTGTGCACCGTAAACAGGCACGGAATCCCCATCCGGCGCGCGGCGGCGGGGATCAGTCCGGTCATCCAGTCGTTGCAGTGGATCAGATCCGGCTCCACCACCGGAATGATGTTGTTGATCACTTCGCGCTGGAAGGCCATCGCCTGCCGGAAGCTGTCGTCGGAATAGTTGCTGTACACCGCGTCGCGGTAGTAGAAAATCCGGTCCTCGGCCAGATGAATCCGGCTGTTGTGCAGATGGTTCATGTAGACTCGCAGCTCATCGCTGATCAGCTTGCCCACGTCGATATGGAACATGCGCCGGTAGTGAGGCAGCGCGACATGCACGTCGGCTCCCTGCCGGAACAGCGCACCGACCAGACTGGCGGAAACGTCCGCCAGTCCGCCCGCCTTGGCGCGCATGATATTCCCCATATTGCCCATGCCTTCCGGCAGGTAGGTGATTTCGGGGGTCACCACCAGAATCCTGGGTTTCGATCTTCCTGTCTTTTTGCGCATTGGTACGCCTCACTGGTAAATGGCGCCGGAACTCCTCTTCCGGCAAATCGTATTGCGGGGCGCCGGACTTTGAAATCCGGCGCCCCCCCCTGTCACATCAGCGCGGCCAGCACATGAAGCCGGGGACGCTGTTGTCCCACTCGGTGCCGCCGGTCTTGATCCGGGCGGTCAGCCCGAAGCGGCCGGAGAAGGTGCATTCGATCTCGCAGCCGTACACGTAGTTGCCGTCGCCGAGGTCCTGTTTCATCGTCATCGGAACCGCGATGCTGGTCTGGATCTCATTGTGCGCGTTGACCGTGCCGTAATAGGCGTCGACCTCGACCTCCTCCGGCTTCAGCCCGGCCAGATGGACGCGGGTGGTCACCAGGAAGGTGTCGCCGACATGCACGTCCGAAAGCGGCCGGTCGACCGTCGGCTGCTCGATATGGAGCAGATTGCCGTCGAAGTTCTTGACATACTCCTCCTTCTGGCGGACCAGACTCTTCGCGTATTCCGCGTTGTCCGCGGTCAGTTTCGCATAGGCTTCGGTCGCCGGAGCGTAGAACATGCGCTGGTAGTCCTCGACCATCCGGATGCTGGAGAACAGCCCGAGGCCGGTCGTGATCGAAGCCTTCATCCGCTTGATCCAGCGGGTCGGCAGTTCGCCGCCGCTGCGCTCGTAGAAGCACGGGATGATGTCGTTTTCAAGCAGGTTGAACAGCTCCTGGCACTCGTAGTTGTCGCGGTCCTCGTCCTCGGTGTAGTAGTCGTTGCCCTCGATCGCCCAGCCGTTTTCGCCGTTGTAGGCTTCCGCCCACCAGCCGTCGAGGATGCTGCAGTTGATCACGCCGTTCACCGCAGCTTTCATGCCGGAGGTGCCGCTCGCCTCCTGCGGACGGCGCGGGGTGTTGAGCCACACATCGACGCCCTGCACCAGCGAACGGGCCATGCCGATGTCGTAGTTCTCGAGGAAGAGCAGCCGGTCCTGCACGTTTTCGCGCTGCGCGAACTGGATCAGCTCCTGGATCAGCCGCTTGCCGCCGTCGTCGGCGGGATGGGCCTTGCCGGCGAAGATGAACTGCACCGGATGATTCTTGTCCTTCAGCAGGGCGATCAGCCGCTGCGGATTGCGCAGCAGCAGCGTGCCGCGCTTATAGGTCGCGAAGCGGCGGGCGAAACCGATGGTCAGGATGCCCGGGTCGAGCACGCTCTTGCGCTTGGTGACCACCTCCGGCGCGGCGCCGTCGGTCATGTAACGGAAGTTATTCTGCATCAGGCGGCGGGCGCGGCGCACCAGCGACTGGCGGCACAGCTCGTGAGCCATCCACAGCTCTTCGTCCGGCAGCTCCCGGATGCCTTCCTTCAGCGCGTCCATTTTCGGGTTCGCGGCCCATTTCGGAGTCAGGTACTGCTCATAGAGGTCCCAGATCCGGTGCGAAACCCACGACGCGATATGCACGCCGTTGGTGATATGCCTGATCGGAATTTCCGCGACCGAGCGTTGCGGCCACAGGTGCTTCCACATTTCGCGGGCGACTTCGCCGTGCAGTTTGCTGACGCCGTTGCTGTAGTTGGCCAGCCGCAGCCCGAAGACCGTCATCGACATCTCGGAAGCGTGGTCGCGGTCGTAGATCGGAATGCCCCAGCGGATCACGCGGTCCACGTCGAGGCGGGCCTCCGCCGCGAAAGTGTTCAGATAAGGACGCACCAGATTGATGTCGAAGACCTCGTTGCCCGCCGGCACCGGCGTATGGGTGGTGAAAACATTGGAACGCCATACGATTTCGAGCGCCACATCCGGTTCGTAGCCCGCGTCGTTGACCAGATGCGCGATGCGCGCCAGCGACAGGAAGCCGGCGTGCCCCTCGTTCATGTGGCAGACCGCCGGTTCATATCCCATCGCGACCAGCGCCTTGAAGCCGCCGATTCCGAGCAGCAGCTCCTGGTGCAGCCGCATGCGCTTGTCGCCGCCGTAGAGCCGCCAGGTCACTTCGCGCAGGTCGGGCGGATTCTGGGGCAGCTCGGTGTCGAGCAGCACCAGCGGGACGTTGCCGACCCACAGCACCCAGACCGCCGCGAAAAGCTCGCGGTCGATCAGGCGGATGCTGATGGTCACCGGCTTGCCGGAGGGATCGCAGCCGCGCACCACGGGCAGATTGTGGATTTCCGAAACCGGATAGTGTTCGATCTGCCAACCGTTGCGGTCCAGCACCTGCCGGAAATATCCCTGCCGGTACAGCAACCCCACCGCCACCATCGGCAGCTTGAGGTCGGAGGCGGCTTTCAGGTGGTCGCCGGCCAACACGCCGAGGCCGCCGGAAAAGATCCGGATGCTTTCATGGATGCCGAATTCCAGCGAGAAATAGGCCACCTTGCGCGCCGCGAGGTCGTCCTTCGCCGGAATCTGGCGCTCAAACTCCGCCTGTACGGCGTGGAGCTGCCGGATGTAAGTCGGATCATGCGCCAGCTCCTCCAGGCGGGACTGCGGCACTTCGCGCAGGAAACGCTTGGCGTTGCCGGAAAGTTCGCGCCACAGGTTCGGATTGATGCGCATCAGCACCTCGATCGCCAGAGGGTGCCAGCACCACCAGATGTTGTTGGAGAGTTCTTCGAGAAATTTGAGTTCTTTCGGCACGCGCGGCGCCACATTGTACAGCTGCAGTTCCATAGTTGTTCTGATCCTTCGCCGGAGCGAAAACACAGCGGACAACGCCGGAAAGAAACCGCAGAATACGCCGATGGCGCAGCCGACGTTTCCCAACCGGGCGTCCGGAGATTTTCAAACACCGTATGTTTCCCGGGGAATCCGGTCTTTTGCGGGACGGCGGAATTGCCGCCCCGTCAAAACGTGGTTATTTACTTTCGACCACCAGTACGCTGTTCAGCGTGCCGAGATCGTTCGGAGCGAAATTGGGATTGTTCGAATCAAGCTTCCACTCGCCGTCCACCACGAACTTGTATTCGTAGGTGCCCGGCTCAAGCATCATCCGGCAGGAGTAGACGCCGTTGCCCTCCTTGTCGAGCAGCGGACGGTCGGGCGTCCAGTCATTGAAGGTGCCGGCGACGGCGACCTGTTTGCCGGGAGCGTCCTCCACGGTGAAGGTAATGCTGCGGCGCGGGGTGCGGGTAACTTTGGCCATGCTCTTTTTCAACATAATTTTCCTCCAGATTCCTTAATTCAGGTTCCTTTTTTGATCGCGCGGCCCCTCTTCCCGGGCCGTTTGTCCCAACTGCCGGAATCCTTCCGGCATTATCCCAATCCGGCTGCCGTGCCTTTATCACGAAATCCGTATTGCGCACAGCAGTCAAATTGCTGAAAATCAAGACAGAGCGATGAATAGAAACGCCTCATTCCCGCGATGCGATTCCAATCCTGTACGCTTGTCTCCTCATTCCCCTTTCAATACAATATATAATATAATCCGTAAATTTCAACTTGTCAAATTTACTGCCGTCATTAAACTGTTAGCTTTCAATGAAAAAGTTACTGTGCGTCTCACGTCGGCCCGGCTTGGGCCGCGGCCGGATTGACAAAGTCACATTGTCGAGCGCAATTCATTATGGATAAATCAGTTAATTCGTATGGGCGACACCATGTCCGATATCGGGAATGGGCAGGAGAAAATCATGGGACCGCACTCCAAATCGCGCGTGAGTTTTATATTCGGCTTTGCATTGCATCAAGAACAGGCCAGCTGCCCGGAGGGTAACAATTTTTGAGCACAATAACAGGCCAGCTGCCCGGAGGGTAGTGAGCACCGGGCCTCCGGCCTGCGGATGGCTCCGGGGGACGTCGCGCACGTCCCCCGGACCCCCTTGCCGGTGGCGGAGGCCGGTCCGGTTGCGGAGCACTTCCGCTCGCGGGCGCGGCTTCGCCGCTTACTTGTCCGCCTGCGGCGGCCAACCCCTTCACCGCCCGCGTTGCGGGCTACGCCAGGGGGGGCTTCGCTCACTACGTTCGGCTTCGTCACTACCGTTCCTCGTTACTTGCCGAAGGCAAGTAATTCCCTCACATTCGTTCGCGGCGCTGACCGCGCTTATTGTGCGCCGCGTAAGCGGTTATGGAGACCAACCAATGTTCGCATGTGCCAAGCGCCGCGCGCCCCCCGTAGGGGCATTGGCGTGCGCACCCGGCAGCGGCACCTTGCCGCCGCGGCGCTTGCCGCGCTTATTGTGCGCCGCGTAAAAGGCGGCACAGCCTTATTATATACCGCCTGAAAGGCAATGTGGCCTTACTCATAGTCTTGGCGGCCGATCGATGCTTTGCATGTGCCCGCCGCCCCGGCAGCAGTGCTCTGCCGCTGTCGGGCGGCTTGATTTTGGCGTGAATCCGATGTAAATTATACAGAACAGTTACGGAGGGAAAGAATGGTGCGTATGAATCCACAGATACTGATGATCGAGGACGATGCTTCCATCCGCGACATGACGAAGATGAACCTGAACATGAATGGGTTCCAGCAGGTATACTGTGCTTCGGACGGCGAGGAGGGGCTGGCGATGGCCGCGCAGCTGGCGCCGGATCTGATTCTGCTTGACGTGATGCTGCCGGGGATCGATGGCCTGACGGTCTGCCGGAATCTGAAGAACAATCCGGCTCTGGCGGATATTCCGGTGATCATGCTGACGGCGAAAGGCGAAGAGAACGATGTGGTGCTCGGGCTGGAAATCGGCGCCGACGACTACATCACCAAGCCGTACAGCAGCAAGGTGCTGGCGGCGCGGATCGCGGTCCAGCTGCGGAAAAAGCGCAACGGGACGAAGGGAGGCCGGACGATTGTGCTCGGGGCTCTTTCCATCGACCTGGTCACGCACAGCGTGTCGCTGGACGGCAGGCCGCTGACGCTGACGGCGGATGAGTTCAAGACGCTGGCGCTGCTGGCGGCCAATCCGGGGCGGGTGTTCACCCGGAACCAGATCATCCGGGAGGTCAAGGGGGACAATTACCCGGTGACCGCGCGCGCGATTGACATGCACATGGTCAATCTGCGCCGGAAACTCGGAGAGTGGGCGGATCACATCGAAACGGTGCGGGGCGTCGGTTACCGGGCGGCCGGAGAATGAAGCTGATGGCGCGCAAGGATACGGTGCTGCTGTTCGTTCCCGCCATCATCGGGGTGATCATCATTTTTTCGATTTTCCTGCTGGATATCCAGCTTGCGAATTTCAAGAAAGCCTACTTTCAGGAGATCGCGGAGGAGACGCGGCACAACAACGCCTTTCTGGTGCGCGCGTTCCGGGAGCTGCTGGAGACGAAGCAGCTCGACAAGATGCGCCGGATGCTCAGCGGCAACCACGGCCCGAATCCGATGATCGTGAAGATCATCGCCCGCGGCAAGGGGGCGATCATGGAGAGCGAGGGAGTGCCGGGTTACCTTTCCGAGCACATCCGCGAACCGGAAATCAAGAACATCTTCAAGGGAAACCGCGACGAGGACGTGGTGGTCAAATTCGACCGCACGCTGAATTCCTTCATGGTCTACCATTCGGTCCGGTTCCGGATCGGGGAGCAGGACTATGTGCTGGTGATGGCCTCGAAATGCAACAGCATGACGCTGCTGATGCGGCAGACGCGGCGGGGAATCCTGATCCTGACCGCATTGGGAGTGCTGTCGACGCTGGCGCTGGTGACCTATTTCTGCTACTGGATCCGTTCGCCCCTGAACCGTCTGTTCGCAAGCATGTCGAAAATCGCGGCGGGTGAACTGGAATACCCCGTGTATGTCCCCCGGAGCGGCCTGATCCGGGAGATCGCGCTCTGTTTGCAGACCTTGACCGAACAGTTGAAAAAGCAGATCGTGTCGCTGCGGGACGACGCCAACGAACGCAAGGCGATCCTGAACTCCCTGACTGAAGCGGTGCTGCTGGTCGATGCCGCGGGAAAGATCGGACAGTGGAACCGGACCGCGTGCGAACTGTTCTTTCCCGGAACGAACCCGGAATGCGCCGCCCTTCCCGACTGTCCGGAGGAGTTGCGCGAGTGCATCCGTAAAACCGGCGAACACGGCGCATATTCCGGGGAACTGATCCTCCGGCGCGGCGACCGGGAGTACCAACTGCTGGTCAACGCGGTTTCGTTTGTGCGGGATGAACAGCGTTTTTTCCTGATTTCGGCGACCGACCTCTCCGAGATCCGCAAGCTGGAGGCGTACCGCCGCGAGTTCATCGCGGCGATCTCCCACGAAATGAAAACGCCGCTGACCGGAATCGTCGGCGCGGTCGATGCGATCAACAGCGGGGCGCTCGACCACGAAGAGTACAAAGTGCGTTGCATTGACACCCTGACGAAGCAGTCGGAGCGGCTGCATACGCTGCTTGTGAACTTCCTGACCCTGACTTCGCTGGAAAACACGCGCGGCAGGGCCGAAGATGATTTCCTGCCGGTCCGGCCGCTCGCGGTGGTGCGCAGCGCGATTGAAGTCTGCCGCCCGGTGGCGGAGGCGGCGGGGATTACGGTCGAAGCGGGGCCGTGCGTCTCCGCGGAGTTTCCGGGGGATGCGCTGCTGCTCCAGCAGGCGTTGAACAACCTGATCGCCAATGCGGTGCTGCACAGCGGCACGGAGCGGATCGAGGTTTCCGCCTCCGCCACGGAGGATGGCAGGATCGATTTCTGCGTGCGGGATTACGGCTGCGGCATTCCGGCGGAACATCAGGATCGGATCTTCAAGCGTTTCTACCGCGTTCCCTCCGGCAGCAGGAAGCAGCCGGGAAGCGGAATCGGGCTGGCAATCGTGAAACATGTCGCGCTGTACCATCATGGTACGGTTTTCGTGCGCTCCGTACCGGGACAGGGTGCCGAGTTCCATATCGTGCTTCCGGCCGGAAATCCCGGTTTGCCGGGCTGAAATCATGTAGCGGGCAGGTTTCCCGGAATGGGATTCCATGTCGGAACCATGAAAATCAGGCTGCCGGCACGCTGGAACCCTAGCGCTTTTCCCGCAAACCTGCTGTTTTCTTTTCGCCTCCCGATATTTTTTGATAATTATTATCAATTTTAACTTGACATTCTCCTTCCTGAGGTTATTTTAAACGATGTCAACCCGAGATGCCGTATCAAACGGTAAACAACCAAAATCACAGGAGAATTGAAAATGGCAGACCTCAAGAACAGCAAGACTGCAGCCAACCTCGCTTATGCGTTCGCCGGAGAATCTCAGGCCCGCAACAAATACACCTACTTTGCCTCCGTCGCCCGCAAGGAAGGGTATGAGCAGATCGCCGCGATCTTCGAGCAGACCGCGAACAACGAGAAGGAGCACGCGAAACTGTGGTTCAAGGAACTCGGCCTGCTCGGCGACACCGCCGCCAACCTCGTCGCGGCGGCCGCCGGCGAACATGAGGAGTGGACCGATATGTACAAGCGTTTCTCGGAAGAAGCTGCCGCCGAAGGTTTCGAGGCCCTCTCCCGCAACTTCGCCCGCGTCGCCGAGATCGAAAAGCGCCACGAAGAGCGCTACAAGAAGCTGCTCGCGAACATCCAGAGCGGCGAAGTCTTCGTCCGCAAGGATGAAAAGCGCTGGGAATGCCGCAACTGCGGTCACATCTTCGTCGGCGAAAAAGCTCCGGAAATCTGCCCGGTCTGCAAGCATCCGAAGGCCTACTTCGAAATCACCGCTGAAAACTTCTGAGTTTCAGCAAACACGCGCTCGCAAACTCCTGTCCGAACCGGGCAGGAGTTTTTTATTGGAGAATTATTCCGGGCGGGCGGTGAGCCCGAGGACGGCGGCCAGTTTGCGGTGCAGCTCTTCGGCGTTGTACTCTCCGGCGAAGGCTTCGGAACCGGTCCCGATCGCCAGCACCGGCGTCAGGGAGATCGTCGCAGCGCGGGTCAGCCACTCCACACCGGCGTGGCGGTCGCGCAGGTTCAGCACCCGGTCCAGCCACGAACGGAAATCGCGCGGGGCCGGTTTGGCCAGGATCACATCGTAGGCCCGCTCCAGCTCGCGCAGCTCCTCCGCGCCGGGAGCGAAAAGGTCGCCGGCTCCGGCCAGTTCCAACGCCTGCCGGAAAGTCATCGCGGAAGTGTTCAGCTTCGCCAGCATCGACGCCCGGGTCGTTCCGACCGGAAAGTCCGTGCCGATCTCCCGGCCGAGCTGGAGATCACCGACATCGTAGAGCGAAACGGCCACCACCAGCGTATCCTCCGGGTGCTCCTTATAGAAAGCGACCGCCTCTCCCAGCACCCGGTCGAACATCCACAGCTCCCGGATCAGCGCGGCGGTATCGTTCGTCGCCGCCGCCAGCCGGATTTTCGAACAATCCACGACCAGAAACATTCCCCGCGCATCCTGCGGCCAGGACAAAGCCCGCGCCATGTAGTCCAGCAGGCCGGATTCATTGGAGTCCTTCGGCCGGTCCGCGGCAAACAGACGGCTCTCCAGCAGAGAATGGGTTGCAAACAGCCGACGGTCCGGCGCGGCCTCCCGCACCTGCTTTCGGTTCTTGGCCAACGCGTAGCCGAGCTTCGCCATCGGCGCGTCCAACGGGTCCAGCGCCGGAGCCTGCGGCCGGTTCAGCGTACCGGCCAGCAGGTCGAAGTCGCAAAGCGGCAGCCAGTCGGCCAGTTTGTCCGGCTCCGGCAATTGGGATTCGTGGGCGAAAAACACGCCGCCGGTCCAGTCGTTCAGGGCGCCGTCGGTCACGAAACCGGTCCGGCGTCCCTGCAGCTTCGCCTGCGTCAGCAAAGAATCAAGCACTTCGTCCGAAACGGTCATGCCGAGCATCCGGTCCTGTCCGGTTCCGGTGGCCAGCGCATTCTTCGCGGCAAGGACCGGACGTTCAAAATCGCCGGGCAGCGGAAGCAGCGTGCCGGAAACCGGCATCGCCGCCGAATTGGACATGCCGGCATTCCGGAATCCCGCCTGGCGCGCCAGCTCCAGCTGCGCCTGATTCACCCCGTCGGTCAGGATCAGGATCACATTGCGCACGGAAGCATGGAGCGCCCCCGCCGGCAACAGCAGAAAAACCAGTACGAGTCCCGCGATGATCCGCCGCATGTTCCCGTTCTCCCGGCAGTGAATTACTGTTCTTCCAGCTCGGAGGCGAGGCGGCCGCGCTGACGGCGGCGCTCCAACTCCGTCAGGAAGAATTTGCGCAGGCGGATGTTCAGCGGCGTCACTTCCACGAGTTCATCGTCCTCGATGTATTCGAGCGCCTGCTCCAGCGACATCTTGCGCGCCGGCGCGATCTTCATATTGCGGTCGCTGCCCGCCGCGCGCATATTGGTCAGCTGCTTCGCGCGCTGCACGTTGACGACCAGGTCGCCCTCCTTGCAGTGCTCGCCGACGATCATGCCCTCGTAGCAGTCCACGCCCGGCTCAATGAAAAACTCGCCGCGCTGCTGCAGGCCGTCAATCGCAAACGGAATCGACTTGCCGTTGCCCATGCTGACCATCGTGCCGTTGGTGCGCGACGGAATCGCCCCCTTGAAGGGTTCGTAGTGGTCGAACAAATGCGACACGATCGCCTCGCCCTGGCTGGCGGTCAGCGCCTTGCTGCGCAGACCGATCAGGCCGCGAGTGGGAATGTAAAACTCCAGAAGCTGCCGCTGGCCGCGCGACTCCATCTGGATCAGTTCGCCGCGGCGCATGCCGACCATCTCGATGATCCGCCCCGCGAAATCGGCGGGCACGTCGACGCTGAGCCGTTCAATCGGCTCGTTCTTCACGCCGTCGATCTCCTTGCAGATCACCTGCGGCTTGGCGACCGCGAATTCGTAACCTTCGCGGCGCATCGTCTCAATCAGGATCGCGAGATGCAGCACGCCGCGGCCGGAGACCTTGAAGGCTTCGCCGTTCACGTCTTCGACCCGCAGCGCCACGTCGCGCTCGACCTCCTTGAAAAGGCGCTCGCGGAGCTGGCGGCTGCCGACGTACTTGCCTTCCCGCCCGAAAAACGGCGAGTCGTTGATCCGGAACAGCATCGAAATGGTCGGCTCGTCGATCGCGATCACAGGCATAGCCTCCGGCTGCTCCGCGTCGCAGATGGTGTCGGAGATGTCGATGTCGGAGATGCCGACGATCGCGCAGAGGTCGCCGCACTCGACCACGCTGGTCTCCTTGCGGCCGATCCCCTCGAAGGTGAAAAGCTGCTTGACCTGCGCCGGTTCGGTCCGTCCGTCGCGCTTCACGATCACCAGCGGCTTGCGGGTGTCGAGCGTGCCGCGGTAGACGCGGCCGATGCCGATCCGACCCACGAAGTTGGAATAGTCGAGCGTCGCGACCTGACACTGCACCGGGCCGTCGACTTTCGGCGGAGCCGGAACAAATTCGATGATCGCATCCAGCAGCGGATAGATCGATTCGCGCGGATCGTCCAATTCCCGCACCGCCCAGCCGTCGCGGCCGGAGGCATAGAGCACCGGGAAGTCGAGCTGCTCGTCGGAGGCGTTCAATTCACAGAAGAGGTCGAACACCTTGTCGTGCACCGCGTCGGGCCGCGCGTCGGGCTTGTCGATCTTGTTGATCACCACCACCGGACGCAAATTGAGCTGCAGCGCCTTGTCCAGCACGAAGCGGGTCTGCGGCATCGGCCCTTCCGCCGAATCGACCAGCAGGATCACGCCGTCGGCCAGCTTCAGCACCCGTTCGACCTGCCCGCCGAAGTCGCTGTGTCCGGGGGTGTCGATCACGTTGATCTTGGTATTTTTATAGTTGATGCTGATATTCTTCGACAGAATGGTGATGCCGCGTTCGCGTTCGAGGTCGTTGTTGTCGAGAAAGCACTCCTGCACCACCTCGTTGTCGCGGAAGACCTTGGCCTGATGCAGGATCTGGTCCACAAGGGTGGTTTTGCCGTGGTCGACGTGCGCGATGATCGCGATGTTTCTGATTTCACTCATGATGTTCTTGCTTGTTCCGATGGGTTATAATGACAAATCTTATTAATATAGCACCGCGCACGGCTCATTGCAACAGGCCGAATCATGATTTCCGCACTTGCCAAACACCGGACGGGGGTGTATAGTAAGCAATGGAATCAGGTGTAACCTATATCATCAATTTTCTACAGGGAACAGCTATGACGAAAAACAAGTTCATCCATCCCAGCGACCAGATCGTCGCGTTCATGAAGCGCATCTACGATTACGGGATGACCACCACCAGCGGCGGCAACCTCTCGATCATGGACAGCGACGGGAATATGTGGATCAGCCCCAGCGGCGTCGACAAAGGCACGCTGCGCCGCGAGGATATCATGTGCGTGAAGCCCGACGGCGCTATCGTCGGCCCCCACCGCCCGTCGGTCGAATACCCGTTCCACCGCGCCGTCTACAAGCTCCGTCCGGACGTGAAGGCGGTGCTGCACGCCCATCCCCCGGCGCTGGTCAGCTTCAGCGTCGCCGGCGTGACGCCGGACACCAGCGCGACCAGCACCTCCGCCGGAGTCTGCGGCAGCGTCGGTTTCGCGGGCTATGACGTTCCCGGCAGCGACGGCCTCGGCGAACTGGTCAGCGCCGAATTCGCCAAGGGTCACAACACCACGCTGCTGCGCAACCACGGCGCATGCGTGGTGGGCAAGACGATGGACGAGGCGTTCCGCCGCATCGAAACGCTCGACTTCTGCGCCCGGATGCTCGCCCACGCGGTGACCCTCGGCAAGCCGCAGTCGATTCCGGCGAATCAGCTGGCCGACCTCTTCACCGACCGCAACAAGGAGTTTTCGGAGTTCACCCCGGAGTGCCCGAGCAGCGATGAACTCGAACAGCGCCGCAAAATGGCGCAAATGGCGCGCCGCTCCTACGACCAGTTCCTGTTCACCAGCGCCGACGGCACCATCGCGGTCCGGCTCGGCCCGGATTCCTTCCTGGTCACCCCGGCGGGCGCCGACCGCGCCACCCTCGAACCGGCCGACATGGTGCTGGTCAAGGGCACGCGATATGAAGCCGGCAAGGCGCTGACCCCGACCGCGTGGTTCATCAAGGCGCTCTTCGACGCGCAGCCGGAGCTGAATGCGATGATCATTGCGAATCCGCCCTGCCTCGCGGCCTACGGCATCGCGAATGCCAAGTTCGATCCCCGGGTGATTCCCGAGAGCTACATCATGCTGCGCGAAATGCCGGAATTTCCGTTCACGGCGACCACGCAGGACACCGCGAACCTGCTCAAGACCCTGTCGCCGCGCTATCCGATCGTGCGCATCCGCCAGCAGGCGGTGATTTCGACCGGCAAGAGCGTGCTCGAAGCTTTCGACCGCCTCGAAGTGGCCGAATACAGCGCCAAGGCGACGCTGATGGCCGGTCCGCTCGGCGGCATGACGCCGATGAACGAGCAGGAAGTGGCCGACGTGGTCAAGGCGTTCAAGCTCCTGCCGTAATGATCCGTTTTCCGATTCGGCAACTCTCCGGAACACGTTCCAGGAGAGTTGCCGTTTTTTACAGAGGGAAGAATATTGCACGGATAAACCACCGGAGCAATTTGATTTTCAATTAAAAATATTATATATTATCCCGGTATGCGACCGGGTTTATTTTTTCGGAACACACAATTCATTAAAACGGGGGAAAATCATGTCCGGAATCCTGCTTCTGCTGCTCGCGTTTTCCATCGGGGGTTCGCTCTGCGCCGGCACACCGCCGGAAAACGGCGGCGATTCGCTGTTCAGCCAGCTCACCCGCGGCGAAACGAACCCCGGCCGGCACGCGGCCAGGCGAAACGGCAATATGCTGATTATCCGCACGGATAAGGGCGCCGGCTCCGGCTTTATCGTCAACAAATGGAACCGCCCGGTCATCGTATCCAACGCTCACGTCTATCTGACCGGACGCAATCCGAGGGTTTTTGACGTCAACGACCGCGAATACGAAATCAAAGAGGTGATCGCCTCCAAAAGCCGCGATCTGGTTTTTCTGGTATTCGAGCCGTTCCCCGGCGAGACGGCGAAGCCGCTGGAAGTGGAGGAAGATGTCAGCGCCCTTGAGCCGGACACCCGGCTTACCGCTTACGGCAACAGCCTTGCCGGCAACGTCATCCGCCGCAGCGACGGGGTACTGCAGGCAGTCGGACCGCAGACCATTGAAACCACAGTGCCCTTCGTGACCGGCAACAGCGGCGGACCGCTGGTCACCACCGACGGCGGCAAGGTCGTGGGAGTCGCCACTTATATGATCCGGATCAGGGACGACTGGACCAAACAGGGATCAGGCTTCGAACAGAAAAAATGGTGGAAGCCGGTAGTCCGCCGTTTCGCGACCCGGATCGACAATATCGACGTCTCCGATCTTGAACAGATCGACATGCGGAAAATCGCAGAATGCGACCTGACCATGTGCGAACGGGCGCAGGAAGTGACGCGGCAACTGAAGGAAGCGAACAATTCTCAGGACTTCGCGGCAATCCTGTTCGGCAATCTTTCCCTGATCGCGGAAGGCAGGAGTTTTGCCTGGAACAGCTCTTATCTGAAAAAACAGTTCGCCGAAGACACGGAACTGTTCACCGCAATTACCGAACGGCTGGAACTTGGCGACCTGCTGGAACTGCTTGACCCGCTGGCCCTGCTCTACCAGAATGCGTCGGAAGTCACCTACGCCCGGATTCAGCCGGCCAAAACAAAATGTTTCTTCTGTTCCGGCTACGGTCAGATCACCAAACACGTTCCCCGTCCCGGCTACGATCCGAACAGCGGCGAATCCAGCCTCATCACGAAAAAAATCCCCTGCGTCGTCTGCCGGCAGACCGGCAAGCGCGCCATTTCGCACCCCGGAACCATGATGCAGGCCCCGGAGGCAGTGATCCAGTCACTCGCGGACCGGGTTCAGCCTGTGCCGATCACGTTTCAGGGTTTCACGCTCGGCACAACCAACAAGGAGTTCTTTCAGTCCTATCCGTTCTACCGGAACACCCGGGCAATCCTGCTGCGCCGTCCCGTTCCGTTCGGCGAGGAGATCATTTACAGAGGCAACCACAAGGATCGCGACATAAAAGCGACCAGCCTGACTTTCATGTGCGGAAAACTTGTGGAAATACGCCTTTTCCTGAACCACGAAGGCGATGCCCCGGAAGAGCTGCTCAAGCAGTATATCTCCCTGCCGCTGCCGGACGGATATCCTCTGCAGGCCGGCGCCCGGTTACTGAAAGACCCTCTCGACATTCCCTGCGACCGTTCCGGCAAGGCCGTGCTGGATATCAAACGCGTTTCGGAAGATTCGCGGCAGTCGTTTTTCCGTAATGAAAGTCCCGCCCCGAGACATGGCGCCTTCCTCCCTTCCCAGCCGCAACCCGACAGCTTTATGACCAATACCGTCATCCTGAGCTGCCGGCACAACCTGCCCCGGGCGATGCAGTACCTCGACTACTCCCGGTTCCGGAGCGTTCCGCAGCCCGGACGCTGACCGGGACCGCTTTTCCCGATGCCCGCCGCCCGGCAGTTCGTTTTTTCCGAATTGCCGGGCGGAGACGTTTGCAAAACACCGGCGGCAACGTTATATTACGTTGCATATTGTTGTAAAAGAGGAACTGTTTTCTTTCCATGATCATAAAAACCGTAGCTTATCCGCGCGCCGCGCTGATCGGAAATCCTTCCGACGGCTACAACGGCAAGACCATCGCATTCGTCTTTCGCAACTACTCCGCGGAGGTCCGGCTTTATGAAACGCCGGAGCTGGAACTGCTCCCGGCCAAACGCGACAACAACGTGTTCGCGGACCTCGACGCGCTGACCAGCGACGTCGAACTCTACGGTTATTACGGCGGCATCCGGCTGCTCAAGGCCGCCGTGAAGAAATTCAACGAGTATTGTCACCGCCACGGGCTCAAGCTCGAAAAAAAGAATTTCACGATGCGCTACAGCAGCACGATTCCGAACCGGCTCGGACTGGCGGGATCGTCGGCGATCATCACCGCCGCGATGCGCGCGATGTGCGAATTTTACCACATCCGCCTTGCTCCGGCGATCCTCGCGAATATCGTGCTGTCGACCGAACGCGACGAGCTGGGGATTCCGGCGGGGCTTCAGGACCGGGTGGCGCAGGCCTACAACATCCCGGTCTACATGGATTTCGACGCCTCCTACATGAATGAGCACGGCATCGGCCGTTACGAGGCGATCGAGATTCCCGACGGGCTGAACCTCTATGTGGCCTACCGGACCGACCTTGCCGAAGGCTCCGAGGTGCTGCACAGCCGCCTCCGCGAGGAGTACGAAGCGCGCGTGCCGCACGTGGTCGCCGCGATGCGGGAGTGGGCGGAGCTGACCGAACAGGTCCGCGCCTGCCTCGGTTCGCGGGAGTTCGACCGGATCCCGGCGCTGCTTGACCGCAATTTCGACCTGCGCTGCGAAGTCTGCGCCAATGCGGTCAGCGAAAAGAACCGCCGCATGGTCGAACTTGCCCGTTCGGTCGGTGCGTCCGCCAAATTCACCGGTTCCGGCGGCGCGATCATCGGCACCTATGAAGACGAGAAGATGTTCCGCCGTCTCGCCGACGTGCTGCGCAACGAGCGGATCGACGTGATCAAGCCGGAAATCGTCACTTCGGGAGAGATCCGATGAAGCCCGTGCGCAAAGCCGTATTGCCCGCCGCCGGATTCGGCACCCGGTTCCTGCCTTTCACCCGCGCGGTCCCCAAGGAGATGATCCCGCTGGTGGACAAGCCGGTGATCCAGTACGTGGTCGAAGAGGCCGCCGCCGCCGGAATCGAGGAGATCCTGATCATCACCAGCTCCGGTAAAAACGCGATTCAGGACCATTTCAACCCGGTTCCGGACCTGGAAGCGCGTCTCGCCGCCAACGGCAAACAGCAGTTGCTCGACGAACTGCGTGCGATCGATTCGCTGGCCGACATCCACTACATCTACCAGCAGCAGCTCAACGGGCTTGGCGACGCGGTACTGCGTGCAAAGTCCTTCGTCGGCGACGAGCCTTTTGCGGTGCTGCTGGCCGACACGGTGCTGTCGAGCACGACCGACCGGACCGTCACCGGGCAGCTGATCGACGCCTACGAGCGTTTCGGAGCACCGGTCACCGCGGTCGAACCGGTACCGATGGAACTGGTCGGCCGCTACGGAGTCATCCGGGCGGACGAGTTCGAACCGGGATTGTTCAAAGTGGAGGACTTCATCGAAAAGCCCTCCGTCGAAGAGGCGCCGAGCAATTACGCGGTCGCCTCCCGCTACCTCTTCACGCCGGATATTTTCGAGGCGCTGAAGGAGACTCCCCGCGGCAAGGGGAACGAAATCCAGCTGACCGATGCGATGCGCCGGCTGGTCGCAACGCGCGAGATGTACGCGCGCCGGATCGAAGGAAACCGTTACGATCTGGGCAACAAACTCGGTTTTCTGGAGGGCACGGTTGAATTCGGGCTGCGCCGTCCGGAGTTCCGCGAACGCTTCGCCGCCTTCCTGCGCGACAAGCTCAACCAACTGGAGGCGCAAAACCAATGCGGCGCCCCGCAAAACCACAGAAAAGAGTAGTTACCGTGTTCAGTTCATTGAAAAAAACATTGAAGGGCCTGCTCGGGCTCAAGGATCACACCGTCATCGTCACAATCGAGCCGAAGGAGAAATCCGCCGGCTCCTCCAGACGCTCCGAAAAGAGCGAGAAAAAAAGCAAAGCCAAGGAGCGCGAACGCGCCCCGCGCCGCGACAAGGCTCCCGCCGAGGGCAGGCCGGAACGCGAAGCCCGGCCAAAGCAGGAGCGCCCCCGCAAAAGCGAGCGCCGCGAACGCCCGCAGGAGTCTGCCCCCGCCGTCCCGGCCCCGAAGCCGGAACGCCCCGCCGCGCTGAAGGAGGTTCCGCCCGCCGAAGGCAAGACCCGTTTCCTCGACCTGCCGCTGCATGAAGACGTGCAGTTCGGCATCCAGCACGCCGGTTTCGAGTACTGCACCCCGATCCAGGCGCTGACGCTGCCCGCGCTGCTGGAAGGGCGCGACCTCGCCGGCAAGGCGCAGACCGGAACCGGCAAGACCGCCGCCTTTCTGCTGGCGGTGTTCACCCGGCTGCTGAATCATCCGCTCGAAGAGCGCAAGCCCGGCTGCCCGCGCGCGCTGGTCCTGGCCCCCACCCGCGAGCTCGCGATGCAGATTCAGAAGGATGCCGAAGTGCTGGAAATCTTCACCGGCCTCACCAGCGTCGTGGTGTTCGGCGGCATGGACCATGAGAAGCAGCGCCGCAGCCTCGAACAGCCGGTCGATCTGGTGATCGGCACTCCGGGGCGGATCATCGACTATTCGCGCGGCGGCAGCCTGAAGCTCTCCAAAGTCGAGGTGCTGGTGATCGACGAGGCGGACCGGATGCTCGACATGGGCTTCATCCCGGATGTGAAGCGGATCGTGTCGCAACTGCCCAGAAAGGGCGAACGCCAGACGCTGCTCTTCTCCGCGACGCTCGAGGACCACATCCTGCGGCTCGCCTCCGGCTGGCTGGCGGAACCGGTGATCGTCGAAAGCGAACCGGAAAAGATGGTCAGCGAAAACATCGAGCAGACCTTCTACTCCGTGCTGCGCGACGAAAAGCTCGCGCTGCTGCTGTATATCCTGCGCACCGAACCCTACGACCGGGTGCTGATCTTCGGCAACCGCAAGGATGTGAACCTGCGGCTGCAGTACGATCTGGCGCGCTTCGGCTACGAAGTGCCGGTGCTCTCCGGCGACATTCCGCAGGAGAAGCGGATCAAGGTTCTGGAACGGTTCCGGGCGGGCACCGAGAAGATCGTGATCGCCACCGACGTCGCCGCGCGCGGCATCCACGTCGACGACGTGTCGCTGGTGATCAACTACGACCTGCCGGAGCGCGCCGAAGATTACGTGCACCGGATCGGCCGTACCGGCCGCGCCGGGCACAACGGCAAATCGATCAGCTTCCTGTGCGAATACGGCGCCTACTATCTGCCGGACATCGAAAAGCTGCTCGACGTGCAGTTCCACAGCACCCAGCCGACCGAAGATATGCTGAAAATGCCGGAGCCGGTTCCGGGCGCGAAACTGCCGAAGCGGGAAGCCGACCGGCATTCTTCGGGAAGCCGCGGCCGCGGCGACTCCCGCCGCCGTCCCCCCATGCGCCGCCGCTGATTTTCCATAAAGAAAAACCGGTTCTGCAAAGAACCGGTCAAGATCGGGATCATCGAAGATGAGTTTCGGAAAAAAGATAAAAAAAATGGAGCGGGTGACCGGAGTCGAACCGGCGTCGCCAGCTTGGGAAGCTGGAGCATAACCGTTTTGCTACACCCGCATCCAGAGGATGATACAGAATATAGCGCAAACCGGCCGGATTTCAAGCAGAAAAATCACAAACGGGAGTATAAATCATGAAAAATTCGATGTTTTGCGCCGCAATCGCGGCGGGAAGTCTGGTTCTGTCCGCCTGCACCGACACCAAATCCGTCCGCCGCGACTTTGAAAAACCGGACGCCAGCATCCGCGCCGTCGACCAGACTGAAGCCGTCGAATATCCGGAAGTCACCGGTTTCTACGTCCCGGAGCGGCTTCCGGCGGAAGACCTTGAAGTCCCCCAGCTTTACGCCGACCTGATCCTGACCATGAAAAATCCCAGGCTGCCCAGCAACAGCCGCGAGAAGTATGAAACCATCAAAAAACTGCTGAAAAAGGTGGATTATACCTTCACACGCGAAACCAAGACGCTGAACGAGCTTTTCTACTACGGCGACGCGATCATCGACTCGCCGGCGGCGGTCGACCGGACCATCACTTTCAATTACCAGTACAACAATCACTACGTGCGGCTGATCTTCTACACCTACGGAATTTTCGTGACCGGCGTGGAAATCATCGAAAAATAATGAACGACTCCGATCCTGCCTTCATGCGCCTCGCCCTCGACGAGGCGCGCAATGCCGCCGCAGCCGGAGAAGTTCCGGTCGGAGCGGTAGCCGTCCGGGACGGCCGGGTACTGGCGACCGCCCGGAACCGGGTGGAAGAACGCCATTCCGCCGTCAGCCATGCCGAAATCGAACTGCTGCACGCCGTCGAAGCCGTCACCGGCGACTGGCGCATGGATGAAATCACTTTCTACATCACCAAGGAGCCCTGCCCGATGTGCGCGGGCGCGCTGGTCAACGCCCGCGCCGGGCGGATCGTTTTCGGACTGGCCGATCCCCGCATGGGCGGCTGCGGCTCCGCTCTCGACATCACCGGGCATCCCGGCGTACTCTGGCATCCGGAGGTGGAGGGAGGCGTGCTGGCCGAAGAGGCGCAGCGGATCATCCGGGAGTTCTTCCGCAACTCCCGCGAAGCCAAGAAGGTCCGCCCCGGCGATATCCGCAGGCAGAACTTCCAGAGCGCCGCCTATATCGAAAAATTCAACCCGCTGATGCTTGAAACCTTCGGCATGACTTTCGACCACTGGTTCAAACTGCATGTATGGGACCGGCGCTATGAGAGCTTCGCGATCTTCGACGGCGCCCGGATGCTCGCCCATGCCGGACTTTTCGCGCTCACGCTGTCGGTCGAAGGCCGCCCGCTCCCGGCGATCCAGCTCAACGGGGTGGCGACCACCGCTTCCCACCGGGGCCGGGGCCTCTCCCGGCGGATCATCGGGCGAATCCTCGAAGAACACGCCGGCACGCCCGCTTTCCTGTTCGCCAACGATTCCGTGCTGGAGTTTTATCCCCGGTTCGGCTTCCGCCGGGCGGAGGATTTCCTGCCGGTCGCGGAGGAGCGGCTTCTCCCCTGCCCCGCCGCCCGCCGGATCACGCCGGACGAAGCGCGTCCGCTGCTGGAAAAACGCTGCCAGTTCTCCCGCGTCTTCGACGCTGCGGACGGGCTGCCGATCCACCTCTTCCATCTCTACGGCGAATGCCGCGACCACATCTGGCAGCTCTCCGGCGAAACCGCCGCCGTCGCGATTCAGGAAGGGAGCACGCTCCGGCTCCTCGATGTATTCGGCTCCCGTCCCACCGAATGGAGCGAAGTGCGCACCCGGCTCCCCTTCAGCGGAATCGAGCGCATCGAATTCGGATTCACGCCCGACTTCCTCAAAGTCGATTTCCACTGGGAGAGACGTCCTGAAAGCCGCAACCTTTTCCTGCGCGGTGATTTCGGGCTGCCGGAACAATTCTGTTTCCCGGCACTGCTGGAAACCTGATACGATTTTCGTTTCAGAAGCAGGGGCCCGTCACCTATCCCGGATTTCAGGAGTCGGAACAGAACCGGTCGAATTCCGACCGGCTTCCGGTCTCACGGCCGTGAGAGGTGGTAGATCATCGTCGCACCTTCGGGACGATGGGTCTCCACCGGGAAGCTGATTCCCGCCCTCCCCGGTTCGCATTTCACCGGAGCGAGTACGGAACCGTCCGCCGCAAGCGCCTCGACGCGCCACCCGTCGTTCGGGGCGACCGCCAGCGTCACATCGGCCCGGCCGCGGGCGACCAGCATCGGGATTTTGCCGTCCTTGAGCAGCAGCTTCCGGGCCGGAGTCTGATACTGTTCTTCCGAGGCGAGAGCGTCCGTCAGGTGGAACAGCAGCAGATCGCGGCTTTCCGCCAGCGGTTTCCCGTCAAGCGAGTGAACCGATACCGTGGCGAAGTCATTGGCATTCTTCACATCCAGGAAGCACCCCCGCGCATTGCCGTTGTGAAAGGTCAGCACTTCCGATTTCGGCGTCACGACCCGCAAACTCACCTTGGCCGGATCCAATTCGATCTCGCCGGTCAAGCTCGTGACGGAAGCCTTCTTCCGGAAACGCTCCGCTGCTTTCCGGAACTCCGGCGGCAGCCCGTCGATCCAGTCCGGCCGGGAGGTATCCACTTTGTGAACCTGCTCCGACTTGCTGTCGGCGGCGACCGACCCGATCCGGCCGATCAACCCGAGCTGAGAAAACTCCGACGGAAAATCCGTGCCGTACCGTTCCGAATTCCAGGTATAGGCCAGCGGCACATTCGACGCCGCCGCGACGTCGCCGCGCACGAAGAGGAACCAGATGATCCGTTCTGTCAGCAGCGAAATCGGTTCGCGCAGGGTGGAGAACGCACCGGGAGCCTTCGGAGAGAAAATGTTCTCCCGCCGGAATTCATAGCAGAAGCGGTAGAGTCCGTCCCAGTCCTGAAGCGCGGAGTAGGCGCCGGCCACCGCCCCCATCTCGCTGCGGTAGCGGTTCGGGTAGCAGTAGTTGATCTCCGTGACGATCAGCGGTTTCCCGGGAATCCGGAGCGGCATCGATTCGCGCATCGCCGCCGCGTATTTCGCAATGTCGGCGTTCTGATGAAAGGCGACCGGCGCCTGCCAGTTGTTCATCGGAAAAGTCGGGTGATCGTGGTAGATGTGGGCGTCCAGCAGCGGCAGCATATCCCGGAAGGGCTGCAGCGAGGGCGAAGCGTTGTTGTTCAGGTTCGTGAGGATCGCCTTGACGCCAAGTTCTTCACGCAGGAAGCGGCTCTCTTCCTCCATAACCGCGCGCTGGCGTTCCGCGAGAAAGCGGTAGAAGGTTTCTCCGCGCTCCGCCGCGAGCTTTTCGGAGTAGATTCCATTTTCCCGCAGCCACGCCGCATACCGCTCCGCAACCAGCGACAGGAGTTCCGGAAACATATTCCAGACCGCGTAAAGCGGAGCCTCGTTGTCAAGATTGAGCGCAAAGAACGCCGGATCTTCCGCCATGCTCATGCCGGTATAAGGATTCTTGAGCGTGAACACCCGGCGGGCGTATTCCTTCCAGTTTTCCAAAGCGGAATCTGAGAAGAAATGAAGCACCTTGCGGTAATGGTTCTTATTCGAACTCCGGCATTCCGCGATGTTGTCGCCGGGGCGGATCGGGCGGGACGCACAGACATCGGTGGTGATGTACATGCCCTTCTCGCGCAGCTTGGCGTAGAAATACTGGAAGCGATTGAGCGTCTCCGGATTGAAATGAAGCGAATCATCCTTCGACCAGTCCATGATGAACATCTCGAACTGATGGAAACGAACCGAGTTGTATCCCTCCATGGCAAGACGCTCCACCAAGATGTCCGCCTCCTCGTGCGTCGGCGCCACCAGCCGCTGGCAGATATTGGTGCCGAAAAAGCGAATCCGCTGTTCCGGCGCGTTCTCGAAAGCGAAGTGCCCGTCAGGCCGGATCACGACATGCCCGAATTTTCCGGCCGGCACACGATTCCGGCCGGAAAAGTCCATGGGCGATCCCTGCAGGTAACGAAGCGGCATATCATATTTCTTCCACTCCTTCCCCTCCGAAATCACGATCGGCTTTCCAGCCGTTCTGCCGGGGCGCAGGTTGGCGAACGAAGCGGCGGCAACCATCCAGACCCCCTTTCCCGGTAAAAACTCCAGCCGTGCGACCGGCTTCTCGTCCAGCCGGAAAGCGGAGGCGAAAAGACCGACTTTGCCGCTGCCGTTCTCGCCCGTCCAGGCGATCGGGCCGTTGGGAAGGTCAAGCATCGGCCGCCACCAGTTTCCGCAGTCGACTCCGGCGCGTACCGGAATTTCCTGCCGGGCGCCGTCCTTATAAGTAACGGCGATCACGCCGACCGGCTCGCCGCCCTGCGGCACCCACGCCGCCGCGTGAAGCAGATACAAATACCGGTGCGGTTCCGCGCCCTCCAGCTCGACTGCGCCCGCTGCCGGGAAGGTGCGGTGATTCGAGCGAACCACACAGCTTCTGCCGCCGTTCTGCTCCGGATCAGCCACCTTGAAACGGATTCCGGAAAAGGCCACATCGCCGGGCTGCATGCAGCTGAGATCCTGTTTCGGCCCCTGGTCAGTCCAGCCGCCGCGACCGTCATCGGCGGTATCGTCGCAAAGTCCCATGTTCGCAGCCGCTCCGAGCGGAATCGGCATACTGCGGAGCGGTTCGGTTTCGATTTCAAACTCCAGTTCAGCCCTGCGGCCGTCTTCCGAGAGTTCCGCAAGCAGATGGACGGAGTAGTACGGTTCCTTGCTCCAAACCCGCTGATCGTTGACTCTCACCCGGAAGCTGCCGCGGAATGTGAAGAGCAGATCACCGGCCACGATCGAGAGCGATTTCTCCCTGAGGTGACGCAATGTCCCGAAGATGCGGCCGTTTGATTTCTCCCCGGTCAGGGCGACCGGTTTTCCGCTGATCTCCAGTTCCGCGGGGATCGAGACCGGCAGTTTGATCTCCATGCTGGCGGAGTCGTTTTTCTCGTCAAAAGCAGCCTCTCCCCGGTAACGCCAGCGGTTGCCGGAGAGTTTTTTGAGCGAAGCATTCAGCGAGACATTCTGCTTCGGCGACAGAGAAACCTTCCCGGCGATTGAGATGGTGTCGCCGTTCCACTTCGGCTGCGGCTGCTTCAGGTCGATCCCCTTCCAGGAGGAGGAATCACGCCATTCCATCTGCAAGGCGTCGTTGAGGACGAGACGTCCCTTTCCGGAAAGCGTTGCCGGTTCTCCGGCGGCGGCGCCAAGAATGGAAAAGGAAAGAACAGAGAGGAGAAATCTTTTCATAAACATTTCCGTTCGTTACAGATCAATGAAGTTCAATGAATTGGCCGGAGGCGTCGTCGATGTATCTGGGAACACCGGATTTCTCATGGAGTTCCTGCGGGGAGCGCGCATCCACATGCCCATCCAGCAAGAGAACGTTGGCTCGACCGCTGTGGGCGGGAGTGATACCGCTGGACTTGGAAATCCGAAAACAGGGGAGGGTGCTGCCCTGCTCGCGGGAATCGGCGATGATTATGATGTCGGAGGTCCGGCCGGTCGTATCCGGCAGATAGCCGTTGGCGGTCTGTTTCACCGAGGAAATCCGCCCGACTTTCGGACAGGCGGCTTCATTCCAGTAACCGGTAACGAGGTGCGGATTGAAAGCATAGGTATAGGAGAAATAGAACCAGCTGTTGGAGTCGCTATAGCCGGAGTGGAGAGGGCAGCGGAGGATCGCCGTCCCTTTCTGGGACTGGGCGATCGTGGAATAAGTGGCAAGCGCCTTTCCCCAACGCAAGGCCGCCGTGTCGTTGGTAGCCCCCGGTGCCGGATAATAGCCGTCATAGGTATCGGCGTACATCGCCAGATAAAGCCCGACCTGCTTGAGATTGCCCGTACAGGCAATTGCCCGCGCCTTGGCCCGCGCCTGATTCAGGGCCGGCAGCAGCATTCCTGCCAGAATGGCAATAATCGCGATAACGACCAGAAGCTCAATCAGCGTGAACCGACGAATCCATTTCATTTCCGTCCCTCCTTGCATTTGTAAAACAGATTTTTCAAGGTATTATATATCAACTCCGAACCTTGTTGTTATAAATATAATAAAAAAAAGACGGAAAGTCAATTACCGTCAAAAGAGAAAACATGAGGAAAACCGACAAAAAACATGAGGATTTCTGCCAGGCGGCATCAGGAAAACACGAGATGCAGTGGTCAAAAAAGGCCGAGTATCAGACTCGGCGGCGGGAAACCTGGATGATCCCTGTCAGCGGAGCGTTTCCGTTCTATCCCTACTGCATGGAAGAGGAGGTCAGGCTCCGGGACTACTGGTTCATGGAAAATTTCACCCGGTTCTGGCTGGCGATCATCGCGTTGGAGGGGGATATTCTGTTTCACTTCGGCAACAAGGATATCCGGCTTTCGGCGGGGGAGATTCTGTTCATTCCGAAAAATACCGGCTACTCTTTTGAAAACGGCGAATCTGAATCCTCGCATAAAGCGGTCCTTGAAGTGATCGGGCAGAATCTGAATTCAGATCTGGAAACCCTCGGCCTGAACCGCCTGATCTCGGTTCGAAGCGATCGGTGCGAAGTGCTGGCAGATCAGATTCGCGCAATCGGCGACCTGATTCATCTGCAACAGCCCTCCGCAGTTCCGGAACTGCTCGGCCGAACCTACCGCATACTGGTGGAGTTCTCTGATCTCCTGCCGGAGAAAAAACGTACCAACAACCTTCTGCTGCGAGCGCAGATGCTTCTGGAGAGCAACTTCGAAACCCGGCTGACATTGCCCCAGCTCGCCAGAAAGCTGAACAGCCGTGAAGAGAAGATCAACCGGTTGTTCAAGGAAAAACTCGGCATCACGCCGATGCGGTATCGGATCGAAAAGAAGATGGAACGGGCCCGCCATTTGCTTGTCGTCACTTCACTGACCATTAAAGAGATATCTTTCCAGCTCGGATACTGCGATCCTTTCTATTTTTCAAGCGAATTCCGGCGCATCACGGGATTTTCCCCGTCGCAGGTGCGCAACTGCAAGGAATTGCTGTAGAATCGGTTGTCAACTCCGGCGCCGGAGCCATGCAGCGTCAGGAGATCAGCAGCCTTTCCTCCTGGGAAACTTCAAGGAGAGTATCGAACAATCCGGATCGGGTGCAACTGTACCGCCTCCAGAGCGGGCCAAAGAAAATTCAGGACGATTCAACGAACAGCAGAAGACGGCGGTGTCCGCCTTCCCGGAGTTATTCGACCGGAAATCGGAAACGCAAGAGCAGGTCGCCGCTTTCATCGCCTTCTCCAGCTCCGGCGTGTCGCCGGGGCGTCGGCGCAATGCTTTGACACCTTTGAAAATCGAACGGCAGACCGGATCGAGCGCATCGAATTCGGTTTCATCCCCGACTTCCTCATGGTCGATTTCCACTGGGAGAAACGTCCTGAAAGCCGCAACCTTTTCCTGCCGGCGATTTCGGGCTGCCGGAAAAATTCTGCTTTCCGGCGCTGCTGGAAACCTGACGCGATTTTCCGGAAAAATTCCGGCCGGAGGGATTGACATTCTTCCATCCGTATGCCATACTATAAAAAAAGATGAAACGTTAGGTTTGCAATCGCGGGAGCAATTGACCGATGAGTACGGAAACCGGCCGGCGGCCGATCACGCTGAAAATGATTTCAGAGAAAGCGGGCTGTTCGATCTCTTCAGTTTCAACGGTCCTGAACAACTCCCGAGGCAATTCCGTGGTCGGCGACAAAACCCGCAGACATATCCTTGCGATCGCCAACGAGCTCGGTTACCGGCCGAATTTCGCGAGCCGCAGCCTCAAAACCCGCCGTTCGCGCACCGTCGGAGTCTACGTGCAGCCGCAGTTGTGGCGCAGCCTCGGCAACAACTATGAACGGCAGATTTTCAAAGGGATCGAGGAGGCCGCTTTCGAGCGTAACTACGATATTCTGGTGCTGAACCTGAGCAGCCGGGCCCTGCCGCAGGTCTGCGAGGCCCGGCTGGGCGAAGGGCGGATCGACGGGCTGCTGCTGCTGCACGCCGACCGGGAGGCGGAGTGGATCGACCGTCTCTGCGACGCCAGCGACTGCGTGGTCGCGGTGGACTGCTGCTTCGACAGCAACCGGTTGAGCCGGATTCTGTTCGACAACGACGCCGCCATCCGGCTGGCGGTCTCCCATCTGGCGCAGCTCGGGCATCGGCGGATCGGTTTCGCCGGGGTCTGCACCCGCGACGCGCTCGAAGAGGCGCCCGACCGGGAGGCACCGTTCCGCGCCGCAACCGCCGAATTCGGGCTGGACCGCGCCCCCGAACTGATCTTCAACATCGACAACTGCCATCCGCCCATCCCGCCGGAGGGGCAGCGCTGCCAGCTTGAAGGCATTCAGGCGCTGCACTATTTCCGTTCGCTCCCCGAACCGCCCACTGCGGTCGTCGCCTACAATTCGCTCGCGGGGCTTTCACTGATGCGGGAAGCCATCGCCACCGGCCTGCGCGTCCCGCAGGACCTCAGCATCATCGGCGTAGACGACCATGAATTGATCCATTTCTTCCAGCCGATGCTGACCGTGATCGACCACCCGCTGCAGGAGATGGGCCGGGCCGGCACCCAACTGCTGATCGACCTGATCGAAGACCGCGAAACCTCACCGGCCGTTCGCGTCTTCGCCCCGGCCCTGCTGCCCGGCTCCAGCTGCCGTTCCCTCCCGTAAGCCGCTTCCCTCCCCCGCATCTGTCAAAAAAACGGAAAAAAATTGGTTCCGCTATTGCATTATACTGTATCATACGGTATAATATAAACAAAAGGAAACCAATCATCAAGGATACCGGTATGATCCAGCCCCGTTTGAAATCCGACGAACTGTACCCGCGTCTCTGGAATGAATTGCAGCATTACGCACCCGGCGAACAATTCATGTCGATCCGGCAGATCATGCGGAAATTCGAGGTCAGCCAACTGGTCGTGGACCGCACGCTGTCGCGCCTGCGCGAGGAGGAGTTCCTGACTGCGGAAGGTGGACGCGGCCTGTTCGTTTCGGAGAAGATCAGCCGCTTCACCGCCGATACCCCTGAAACCGTGCTCTGCGCCGTGCCGCGCTGGCACTCCCACGACGTCATGGAGATGCTGAATGCGTTCCGGGAGCTCCAGCCGGAATTTCCCCGGCAGCGGCTGCTCGGGTACGAGTTCGACTTCGCCCGTCCTCTGCCCGACGTGCTTCCACTGCTCGAAGAGAACGTCAAAGGCATCCTGCTGCACCCGGCGGGAGACGAGTTCGACGCAGCCGAAGCCGAAGCGTTCAACCGGCTCCGCGGCGGCATCCCGGCGGTGATGTTCGGCCGCAACTGCCTGAGCAGCCGCCTCCCTTCGGCCAGTTTGGACGACACCTTCGCCGGCAGCCTGGCCGCGCGCCAGTTGCACCGGAACGGCCACCGCAAACTGGCCGTGCTGCTTTCGGAACCGCACAACTGCGCCACACTCGACCGTGTCAAGGGGGTCGAAGACTATGCGGAACTGAACGAACTGGAACTGGAAGTGATCGACTGCGGCGTCCGCAGCGGCGAATTCGCGCCCGGCAAAACCTACGACCACATGTTTGAACGCCTGCAGAGGAAGTTCGACTTCACCGGCATCGTCGGCGTGGCCAGCAATTCGCTTTCCGGCCTGCTGAATGCGTGCCACAACCGCAATATCGGAATTCCCGGCGAATTGAGCGTGGTCACCATCGGCAGCATCGGCCTGACCCGGACCTTCGCGCCGCCGGTCGATACCGTGGAAACCGACCTGCCGGGGCAGATCAAAGCGGCACTCGAACTGCTCGCCTCCGGCAATCCCGGAAACATCTCCCTGAAAACCAACCTGATCGAACAAGGCTCCGTACGCAAACTCAACACCAAATAACAATGGAGGAAATGATGCGGAAACATCAAACGGCACCTGAACTTCCCACCGGCTTCAGCCGGCAGTCACGCAGTCAATTCACATTGATTGAATTGCTGATTGTAATTGCTGTTATCGCGATCATCGCAAGCATGCTGCTGCCGGCGCTGAACAAGGCCCGCGGCAAGGCGCAGACCGCCTCCTGTTCCAACAACCTCAAGCAATTCGGAATCGCCCACAGCCTGTACGCTGACTCCTACGACGGCGTGCTCTGCCCGGAAATCCTGCAGCCGGGGGACATCATCTGGGTCACCCAGTTCACCAACCTGATCGGCCGCGAGAAAAGCGCCCGGCTATTCCACTGTCCGGCATCCGATGAAACCAACGCAACGCTGTTGAGCACTTACTATTCCAAACCGCCGTTCGATCCGGACGCCCGCCTCAGCTATGCACAGAACTACCGGCTTTCCACCTGGCGCACCTACTCCCCGGCGCGCAAAATCACCCAGTACAAATATCCGTCCAGAACCGCCGCCAATTTCGACGCCCCCACTCCCAAATGCAAGGAGAAACTCGTCGCATTGCACTATGGAATCCTCTACACACCCGCCGAAATTTCAGGAGAAGGCTATTACGGCACGGTGCAGTACGGCCATGACGGCGGCATGAACATGCTGCTGCTCGACGGCCATGTCAATTTCTATCCGCGCAGCACCATGCTCCGCGCCCGCGCCGAGCGCTCCAAAAAGCTGTGGCTCTGCTGGACGATCAATGACAGATAACCGGGACTTTGCCTCCGGCGGCCGGGGGCGCTTCGCCCCCCGGTCCCCCAGACCGGCAAGGTGCCGGCGCCGTGTACGGTTTCGAGATTTTTGCTGCGCAAAAATCTCGAAACCGGGGATATCAATAATGGGGCGGAGCAGCTCTATCGGCCTTGCCCACCGGAAGTAACTTGTGCGCGCAGCGCACAAGGTCTGCCGCACGGTAGGACTTCCACGGGGCTTTTAAAAATCGCCCCGAAGAATGGGGGAATCCACTCCAATCGGGAAAAATATGAAATGCAACCATTAAGGAATATGAAATGAGAAAAACATGCACTCTCCTCCTGGCCGCCTTGCTGAACCTCGCCGCCGCGACGGCGGCCGAAATCTGGCAGGAGGCGGAAGATTTCACCGCCTCCAACTGGCCGCACCGCTCCATCTACCTGCAGAAAAACGGCGGCGGCGCTTCCGGCGGGCTGATCCTCGAACTGTTCACCGCCAAAAAACCGGCCGGAGCCGATCACTATTACGCCTCATACGAAATTGAAATCCCCGCCGACGGCAGATACGCCCTCTGGGCGGCGGTCTCCAATCCCGCTTCCGGCTGGGCTTCCCCGATCGCGATCGCGGTGGACGGCCAAGTGGTCTGGGACGATCCGGCGGCGATGAAATGGAAAAGCGGCGCATTCGGCGCTCCGGCTCCCAAAGCGGTGCTCGGCTGGATCAATCCCGGCTCGGTCGAACTGAAGTCCGGCAAACACCGGATCGACTTCCGGGTCACGCGGCCCCGCCGCGATTCCAACTCCTACAGTTGTTTCTTCGACGGCTTCCTGCTGACCACCAGCCGGACAGTCAGGCCGCGGGCGAATTACCGCATCTCCAACCTGCAACCGGAATGGAAGAAACTTCTTGCGCAATCCGGGGACTTCCGTTCGCTGCAATTCGCCACGGAGCAGAAGCTGGTGCGCGCCCTGATGAAGGAGAAGGCCCCGGTCGAGGGCGTTTCCGATGAAAACGCGGCGATGGCCCTGAAGAAACTGCTGGCCCGCCCCCTGCCTGCGCCGATGCCGAAAGGAAGCATCCACCGGATCGGAGTCCACGGCATGGAAATCCCGCTGGTCCGCAAGGGATTCCAGGATGATAAAACCGGCAGAGCCTTCGAACTGCTCGCCCGCGCCGGAGTCGATACGCTGCGCACCGCCGAACTCTGCTGGCACCGCCTCGGCAAGGATGCCCCCGCGAGCTTCGACTTCGAGAACATCGACTATCAGGTGGAACAGGCGGGCAAATACGGGATGAATTTCATGTTCACCATCGGCTACCCCGCCGCAAAATTCAACAAGCACCCGTTCCATCTCTCCACCTTCAAGCCGGAACATGAGGCGCTGTTCCGCGAATACCTGCGCCTGATCCTGCCCCGCTACGACCGCTTCGCCCAGTATTGGGAGTACGCCAACGAAGTGGATGCGCCGAAAGTCTGGTGGCGCGACGCCACGCCGCAGGACTACGTCCGCGACTGCCGCATCCTGCGCGAGGAGATGGATAGACTCGGCATCAGAACTCCCGTGCTCGGCATCTCCGCGACCTATTCGCGCAGCGCCGCGCGCGACAAAAACGGCGAGGGGCAGGAGTTCACCCGCCGCTGCCTGGCCGCCGGGCTGGAGCGGTACATCGACGGCTATTCGCTGCACTACACCTGGCAGATGAAAGAACAGGATTTCGTGAAGTTTTTCCGCGAACTCTCGCCCGGCACGATCAGCAACAAACTCGTGAACAGCGAAGAGAGCGCCTTCAGCCATCCGTCGGACGTCATCAAGCTGATGGCGCGCGACCTCTATCTGCACGGATTTGAAAGCGTCTACTGCTACCTCGCCCGCGACCGGATGGAGGGGGCCAGCCTGAACCGTTCCGGCTTCTTCGACATCGACTGGCGCCCGAAGCTGCGGCTGCTGAGCCTCGCGGTGGCGGCAGACGCAATGAAAACCCGCGACTTCGTCCGCATGGCCGAACCCGCCGAAGACGTGGAAGCCTATCTGCTGCAGAACAACCCGGCCGCTCCCGCCGGCACTCCGAAATACGCTGTCGTCCTCTGGAAAAACGGCGCGGCCGAGGCGATGAATCCCGACTTCACCCCCGGCCCGACTCTCGAACCCGCCACGGTACATTTCCGCGACGGCAAGGTAGTCAAAGCCGTGGACTGGCTGCTCGATGAAGTTCCCTTCACCACAGCTTCACCGCAATTCGAAATCACCGAACGCCCCCTCGTCGTCTACTGCGACGAGCTGCCCTCATGGCCTGAAGTCACGCGCGGCGAATGGCTCAAAAAGCACCGCGCCTATACCGTGGCCGCTTCCGAAGCCGTCGTCCCCGCCAACTAGCCCCCTGCGGGAGGCTACTTTTTCAGTTTGAAGGTTTTGATTTCAAACGGCCTGAATGTGACGACGATCCTGCCGTCCACAGGAGTCAGTTCGGCGCCGTCTTCCCATTCGGTCAGGCCGGTTTCGACCAGACGGCAGGCGGTGTGAAGAACAGCGGAGGAGTGGCGGCCGCCGCGTTCGACCAGACGGACCACCGCGCAATCCTCTTTTTCCGCTTTTTTCAGCGCGGCCAGCTCCACTTGCTCCGCTTCCACCCGCACTGGCAGTTCGGCGGAACCGGCCAGGCCGTCGAAACGCTGCGGCGGACGGTTCAGCCGCAGCGCCTCGGCGCGGACTTCGGAGTCGACCGCACCGTTCGCGTGGGGCAGGAAGCTGTAGGTGAAAGTGTGATCGCCCCGGTCGGCATCCCAGTCGGGATATTTCGGAGCGCGCAGCAGCGCGAGGTCGATCACGTTGCCGAGCAGCCGGCAGCCGTATTTGCAGTCGTTCAGCAACGCCGCGCCGTACTCGTATTCGGAGAGGTCGGCGTATTTGTGGATCGGCACTTCGAAGCGGGCCGTGTCCCAGCTGGTATTGGTGTGGGTCGGGCGGCGCACGAAGCCGAACTGGATGTCGGAGGTCGATTCCGGGGTGCGGACGGTCAGCGGGAAAGCGACCCGCAGCATCTTCCGGGCCTCGTCCCAGTGAACGGCGGTTTCAAAGTCAAGGCGGCGCGAGTGTTTCCCAAGCGTAACGCGCTGGCGGATCGTGGAGCTGCCGATCCGCAGCACGAACTCCAGCCCGTCCTGAACCGCCCCCGAAAAAGCGCGCGCCGGCTCCGTACTGCGGGCCTCGCCGCACTTGTTGCTGATGTAAAACTCCTCGATGTCCCACGCTTCGTGGGCATTGGAACGGTCCACATAGAGGGAAAAGAGATTCGCCGGGGTTCCCGCCGGGATGAACTCCCGGCCGAGCTGCTTGTCGAAGGCCGAAATCAATCGCCCGTCCGCGTCGAAGCGGTAACGGATCAATCCGTTTTCCAGCAGCAGTTCCCCGGAACCGGCGGAGACGGCGTTCCGCGCGGTGCCGTTCCGGCGCAATGTCAGGAAGCCGGAAGCCGGAACCTTCACCTCCGCCGTAACCCGGCTGCCGTCGGCCTGCACCGGAACCGGGCAGGTTCCGGCCACGACCGCCGCTTCCGCCCAGTTCTCCGGCAGTTCGACCGGACCGGTGTAGTCGATATTCAGCGAATTGAAGAAGGTGACCGCCTCACCGTCCCGTTTCAGCAGCCTTGAAGCCGCTTCGTCAAGCAGTTTGCGGGTCGCGGCGAGCGCCTCGGCGTGTTCGCGCTCAGTGACCTCATAGACCTTGCGGATCGAAGAACCGGGAATGATGTCATGGAACTGATTCAGCAGCAGTACCTTCCAGATCCGGTCGAATTCGGCGGCGGGATATTCCGGCAGCGGCAGCGCACACCACAGCGCTTCGGCGGCGGCCAGCAGCTCTTCGAGTTTGCGGTTGTTTTTCTTGGTGCGGGCCTGCACGGTCATGGTGCCGCGATGATATTCGAGGTAGAGCTCCCCCTCCCACCTCGGCAATTCAGCGGAGTGCTCCGCCAGCCGCCGGAAGAAGCGGTCGGCACGATCGAATTTGAACTTCGGCGCGCCTTCGAGATCCGCCAGCCGGGCGGCCCGTTCCAGATACTCCTCCTTCGGCCCGCCGCCGCCGTCGCCGATGCCGAACAGACTCACGAATTCATCGGTCACGGTGTTCTCGTTGAAGCGTTTTTCGGCCGGAACGAGTTCGGAGGGCGTCACCACCGCGTTATAGGTGTTCTCCGGCGGGAAATGAGCCAGAAGCTCGCTGCCGTCGAGGCCGCGCCAGAAAAACGCGTGGTACGGGAAACGGTTGGACCAGCTCCACGACATCTTCTGCGTCAGGAAGTTCGGACAGCCGGCCAGCTTCGCGATCTGCGGCAGCGACGCCGGGTAGCCGAACACATCCGGAATCCACAGATTATCCACCTCCACGCCGAATTCATCGCGGAAGAAGTTCTTGCCGTGCAGGAACTGCCGGACCAGCGATTCGCCGCCCGGCATATTGCAGTCCGCCTCGACCCACATGCCGCCGAGCAGCTCCCAGCGGCCCGACTTCACCGCCGCTTTGACCTTTTCGTACAGCGCGGGGTAGTGTTCCTTCACATAGAGATAGTGCTGCGGCGAGGAGGCGCCGAACACATATCCCGGATACTTTTCGATCAGGTCGATCTGGCTGGCAAAGGTACGGGCACACTTGCGGACCGTTTCGCGGACCGGCCACATCCAGCCGGTGTCGATATGGGCGTGGCCAAGCCCGACGGCGGTCATCGCGGAGGCGTTGGCGCGTTTTTCCAGCACCGGAACAAGCTCGGCCCGGGCTTTTGCGGCGTTGGCCGGGGATTCGGCGAACGCATCGGCGGCGCGGCTGACCGCGCTTACGATCAGGTCGGCGCGGCGGCAGCGCGGCGGCAGCACGTTGAGCAGGTCGAGCAGCACTTCAAGGTCGAGGGTCAGCAACCAGAGTTCGCGGTTGAACCATCCGATCCGCATCACTTCGGCGGTGGCGTCGCACTTTCCGTAGGGATGCGGCTCGTCCAGCTCCGGATCGGCGTTCATCGCGACGCCGAACAGTGCGTTGGCGGCGGCTTCCACCCAGAATTCCACGGTTTCCCCGGCCCGGTTTTCCGGCAATTGATACAACTCCTTCCGGTAATGGGGGCCGAAAACCGAGCCGGCGCTGAAGCCGAACTTCGGCACGCCCGCCTCATCGAACAGCATCGCCTCGCCGCCGAGTCCGATCCGCAGCGCCAGCGGCCGGCCGGCCCACTCCTGCGGCAACTCCGCGGTGAGCCGGAACCAACCCGAATCCCAGGAATCCCCCCACTTCTCCCCTTCGCGGATCGGCCTGAACTCCCCGTTCAGCCGCTCGGCGAACGGGATGGGCTCGACGGAATGCCGCACCTCCGCCGTCAGCGGAATGGTTTCAAAAAAGAGGTGGCGGCTCAGGCGCTCCTGGAATTTCCGGGCGCGCTGAAGATAAAGGTCGAACTCTCGCTGCTGCATATGCTGGCTCCTGATTATTTATAAATACAACCGGTTGCATTATTGATGCTTTAAAGATAGCCGTTTCCCGGACGAATGCAAGGGCGGCTGTCAATTTTTTCAGAGAAAAGCCGAATCGGAAGGCCGGAAAAGTGATCCGGGCGCCGCCAGCAGCTCCGCCGCCCGGTTGGTCAGCACCGTATCGATTCCATGGGCAACAGCTTCGGCCGCAGCCGGATAGTCGTCGGCGAAGAACAGATTGCATCGGATGCCCGCCCGGTGGGCGCGCGCGACATCCTCCGGTTGGAAACTGGCGTAGAACTGCAGATAGCGGCAGCCATACCGGATCGCATTGTCGACCAGACGGGCGGAATCATGCTGTTCGGCCATACAGGAACGCGGCACCTCCGGAACATGCCGGATCGCCGCTTCCAGCACATCCGCCTCCCCGCCTACATAAGCGCGGCCCAACAGATTGCGGCGGGAAAGCTCCCGGCCGACCATCCGGAGCAAAACTCCATCTGGACCGGGCGTTTTCAGGTGAATATTCAGGCCGACACGGCCGCCGGATATATCCAGCACCTCCTCCAGCCGGGGAATCCGGATTCCCTTCCAACGTTCCCCATAGACGGCCCCAAGGTCAATCCGCCGTATTTCCTCCCAGGTCAGCTCCTCCACCCGGTGCGGCACTCCGGCCACGCGGGCAAGGTCGGGATCATGCGAAACCACCGGCACCAGATCCGCACTCAAAAACAGGTCGAACTCGATTTCGTGCGCTCCGACCGCAATCGCTGCGGCGAATGCCGGCAAAGTATTCTCCGGCATTGCCGCGCTGAGTCCCCGATGGGCGCAGAGGCGCGCGCCCTCCTCAAGAACATTCTCCGGCCGGTAGAATGCCCAACGCCGATGGGCTTCGATCAACTGCCGGTGTTCGACTTCGGGGCGGCCGAAGGAAGCCGGTTTCCGGAACTTCCGGGCCGGATTGAATTCCGTGATCAATACGGCGGGCATCCCTCCGGCGACCGCCGCCAGCTCCCCCGACGGAGAGACCAGCAACGAGTTCCCGGCCCGCCCCGGCGAATTTTCAACCGAATAAGAACTGCGGATCAGCCATGCTCCCGAATCCAGGGCGCGGGCTGCCGCCAGAAGACGGATTCTGCCCGCACTTTCGGCGCGCTGATAACTCGGGCACAGGATCAGATCCGCCCCACGCCGGGCCAGCGCCGTGAAATACTCCGGGAAGTACTGGTCGAAACAGATCGCGGCGGCAATTTTCAAGCCGTTGAATTCCAGCAGCTCAATCTTTTCCCCCGGCACCAATCCCAATTCCGTTTCGGCGTCAGTGAGGTGCATCTTATCAATGCCGCCGACGGTCTGCCCGTCGGAGCCGATCAGGATCAGGCGGTTCCGAAGCCGTCCGGCTCCGTCGGCGACAACCACTCCGGCGGCAACCGCGCAACCGGAATTCCGGGCAAATTCCGTAAGCCGCCCGATAAATGCCCCCCCTTCTCCGGCGGCGAACTCCCGCAACGCCGCCGCTTCTTCAATGCCGGTGACATTTGAATACTCCGGGAGCACGACCAGATCGCATCCGGAATCTTCAAGCAGACAAAGCTGTTCGGTTTCCCATGCAATCGTTTCGGCGGCGGCAAGATAAGGCGGCTGCAAAATTGCGACTTTCATATCAACTCCCAGACAGGTTGTAAAAAACGGCTTATTAAGGACAGGAAACAATGCGGAATCCAAGCGTCGGAAAGACCGGCATTTCTTGCTCCCTCCGGCATTACAGCCGCGCCGAGGTTTTCCAATTGCGCTGGCGGGCGGCTTCGTAGAGCAGGATCGTGGTCGCGGTCGCGACGTTCAGCGAGTCGATTTTGCCCAGCATCGGAATGCGCACCGGCAGGTCGGAGTGCTCCATCCACAGCTCGGTCAGCCCGGTCTGTTCGGTTCCGACCACGATCGCCACCGCCTGCGTCATGTCCGCGTCGGTGTAAATCCGGTCGGTGTGCGGCGTCGCGGCCAGCGTTTTGATGTTGTTCCTTTTCAGCCAGTCGTAGGCCTCCTGGTTTTCCGCTTCGGCCAGCGGAACCGAAAACAGCGCGCCGGTGCTCGCCCGGATCACGTTGGGATTGTAGATGTCGGTGCATTTGTTGCAGATGATGAAACCGTCCACTCCGGCGGCGTCCGCGCTGCGCAGCATCGAACCGAGGTTGCCCGGCTTCTCCACCGCCTCCGCCACCAGATAAAGGCCGTTCGGGCGAACCGGCATTTCGGCCAGCGTGTGACGCTTCATTTTCGCAATCGCGATCAGCCCCTCCGGGCGTTCGCGATAGGCCATCTTCTCCAGCAGGAACGGCGCGACCTGACACACCTTCACCCCTTCGGAAGCAAATGTTTCCAGCAGCGGGAACTCATTCTGCCCCAGGAAATGTTCCGGGGCGAAAAAAACTTCGACGATCTCCATGCCGTATTCACGGGCGCGGGTCAATTCCCGATACCCCTCCAGCACGGTCAGCTGCTCCTTTTCACGCGGCCGCCGGTCGCGGAGCTTGATCACATGTTTGACCGAATCATTCTGCGTACTGGTGATTTTCACGAATTCCATAGGTTCCGCCTGCTGTTTTACTGTTATTTGTCACCCTATAAAATAGCACGCCGCAACCGGAAAATCCAACCTTATCCGAACGAATACAGCAGGATCGCCCCGACCATCATCAACGTGGCGATTCCGCGCCGGAGCCAGACATCGCCCCCTTTGGGCGTTTCCAGATTCCGCACCCCCATTCGCAGCAGCAGCAAGGTCAGCAGGATCGACAGCGGCCCCCGCGCCGCCATGATCACGTTGCCGAACACCGGCCCGACCATCGCATAACAGCCGTACAGAAACAGCTGTTTGAAAAACCATGCCCCGGCATACGGCGCCGCCGGTTTCAGTTCGGCCGGCTTCATGCGCCGCAGGAAAAAAGCGGGCAGCAGCACGATTCCGATTACAAAATTGATCATGCAGACCGCCAGCAATGCCCGGTGCCACAGCGTCGGGGCCGCAATCCCGTCGATCATGAATTTGATCGAAAGGTCGGAAAGGCAGTAGAATCCGAGCGCACCGAATACGAAGCCCATCCCCCGGAAATTGAACCTGCCGTTCTGATAGTTCATCACCATCGCCGACGCGGCCGCCAGCACAATGCCGTCGACCTGAAGCCAGTTGTAGCGTTCCAGCCCGATCGAGGCCGACACAATCGCCAGCACCACCACCCGCAGCCCGAGCAGCGATGAAAGCCGTGACGGCGCAATGCTTTTTTCCGCCTGAAAGAACATCACCTCGCCGCCGGTCGTGCCGAGCGCCGTTCCGGCAAGCGGCAGCAGCCAGTGCCAGCTTCCCCAGAAACCCGGATGCCACGCCAGCGCCAGCAGCGGAATACTGAACAACGCAATCAGCAATTGCGCCAGAATCATCAGCCCGACCGCGTTCCCGCCCCTTTTCATGTAGATCCGCGAACAGATATATCCGCCCGACTGAAACAGCGCCGCCGTCAAACCGGTACATACCCCAAGCAGTATCATTCGTACCTCCTCCTCATTCCTGTCAAATTCTTCCTCTGTTCCCTATAATATAACGGGAAAAGAGCAGTTTGCCAGCCGGAACTTATAACTAACGGTACTGCAAGGCGATGCAAAAATGCCGGATGCCGGATCCTCAATCGATTTCGAGGAAGGTTTCCACTTCGGTCAGGCAGCGGCCCGCTCCGCCGGGTTCGACGAACATCAGGTCTTCGAGCCGGATGCCGCCCCATTCCGGATAATACAGCCCCGGCTCGACCGTCACGATTTCGCCGCCGCGCAACGGAACGCGGTTGCGCGGACTCAGCCGGGGCGCTTCGTGAATATCCAGCCCGACCCCGTGACCGAGACCGTGGAAAAAGCCGAAATCCGCTTCTCCGCTTCGACCGGTATGGAATCCGGCCCGCTCCATCGAACGCGCCGCCGCATTGTGGATTTCCGCCGGATCGGCTCCAACCTTGACCAGCGACTTGCCCAGTTCGCGCGCCGCCAGCACCGCGTCGAACGCCTTCTTCACCAGATCGGACGCCTTCCCCTTGACCACGGTACGGGTCAGGTCGCCCCAGTAGCCGGTCGCCGCCGAACGCGGGAAAATATCCATCACGATCGGCCAGTTCGCCGGCAACGGCCCCGAACCGGTGTTGTGGGGCTGCGCCCCCTGCGCGCCGCCGGCGCAGATGGTGCCGGTCGGCTCCATGCCGAGCCGGACCATCGCGATATCGATTTCACTGCGCAGCATCTCGCTGGTCAGGATTCCGCCCCGCCATTCGATCAGGCCTTCGGAGGTGATCCGGCTCTCGCGAAGCACATCGAAAGCGCGGCGGACTCCGGCTTCCGCCGCCCGCTGGCTTTCGACCACCTTCTCCACCTCCTGCGCCGACTTGAATTCGCGCTCCGGGAAATAGGTGCCGTCCGCCGCCCTGACCGCCAGCCCCGCCTCGCGCAGCCGGTCCGCCCACAGAAGCGGGAACTCCGGCGGCACCAGAAAGCCCTGCACCCGCAGCCGGGCGGCGAGATTCTTCAGCATATCGATCCGGCCCGGCCCGCCGAACTCCGCTTCGGTGTGGACGGTCACGCCGGGGCGCGCCTGTTTCACCGCGCGGCTGAACTCCAGGGGCGAACAGATCACTCCGGCGTCGCCGTTCGCTTCGAACCAGATGAATTCGTCCGGCGTGGAAAATCCCGCCGCATAGCGCATATCCGGCGAACTCTCGCCGGAAGCGATGATCAAACGTGCGATTTTGCTCATTTCAGTATCCCTTTTATTTGAAAAAAAGCCGTTGAAGGGTAATATTGTAAATCGGCATACGCTTTAAAATAATGCATCCGGCTTTCGGATTCAATCATACAACCAAGGTTTTTTATGAGAGCAGAGTTCATTCTTCTTCCGGTCGCCGCCTATCTGATCGGTGCGATTCCATTCGGCTTCCTGATCGGCAAACTCAACGGAGTGGACATCCGCAAGGTCGGCTCCGGCAACATCGGCGCGACCAATGTGACCCGTTCCGTCGGCAAAACCGCCGGAAAAATCTGCTTCGGCTGCGATTTTCTGAAAGGGCTGCTCCCGGTATTGCTGACCGGACTCTTTCTGCCGCAATACCCCTGGCTGACGCTGGCGGTCGGCCTCGCGACACTGCTCGGACACATCTTCCCGGTCTACCTGAAATTCAAGGGGGGCAAAGGCGTGGCCACCGCGGCGGGCGTCGCAATGGCGATGGCGCCCTGGCCGCTGCTGATCGGGCTGGCCGTCTGGGCGGGCACGTTTCTGGCCACCCGCTACGTGTCTCTCGCCAGCATCGTCGCGGCGGCGGTGGTGCCGGTGCTGGCGGTGATCTTCCGTCTCTGCGGCGTCGGCAATCCGGTTTCGACCAGCTGGATCACCATCGGTTTCCTGACTCTGATCGCATTGCTGGCGATCCTGCGCCACATCGGCAACATCGCCCGGCTGCTGAACGGCACCGAAAACCGCTTTGAAAAGAAAAAAGCCCAATCCGAGGAGAAATAATTCCATGCGCATCACCGTACTCAGCGACGGCGGCTGGGGGACCGCCCTGGCGATGAACCAGGTGTCCAACGGCCACGACGTGACGATCTGGGGACCGTTTCCGGACTACCTTGACGAAATGCGCCGCACCCGCCGCAATCCCCGTTTTCTCGCGGGTGTCGAGCTTCCGGCCGGACTGCGCTTCGAAGCGGATATGGGCAAAGCGGTCGAGGGGCGCGACATGCTGATTCTCGCCACGCCGACCCAGTATCTGCGCGGTGTGCTCGCGAAGCTCGCTCCGGTATTCGACCGGGAGCGCCATGTGCTGGTCGACGTCGCCAAGGGAATCGAAATTGATTCCTGGCTCCGGATCAGTGAAATGGTCGAATCCGTGCTCGGTGAAACCCGCTATGTGGTCCTTTCCGGTCCCAGCCATGCCGAGGAAGTCTCCCGCCGGGTTCCGACCGCGGTGGTGGCCGCGTCGGCCGATCTCGCGCTGGCCGAACTGGTCCAGCAGAGCTTCATCAACGACAATTTCCGGGTCTACACCGGCACCGACGTGGTCGGGGTGGAACTCGGCGGCGCACTGAAAAACGTGATGGCGATCGCGGCGGGCATCATCGACGGCATGAAGCTCGGCGACAACCCCAAGGCGGCACTGATGACGCGCGGCATCTCCGAAATGGGCCGTCTCGGCGAATTGCTCGGCGGCAAGGCACAGACCTTTTCCGGGTTGAGCGGCATCGGAGACCTGATCGTAACCTGCACCAGCGGGCACAGCCGCAACCGCCATGTCGGCGAAGAGCTTGGGCGCGGCAAAAAACTGCCGGAAATCCTCGCCTCGATGGGGATGGTCGTCGCCGAGGGGGTCACCACCGCCAAGGGAGCGCATGCGCTTGCGCGGCGGGTCGGGGCCGAAACTCCGATCATCGACGAGATTTACGCAGTTCTCCACGAAGGGCGCAACGTCCCGGATGCGATCCGCAACCTGATGAGCCGCAGCGCCAAACCGGAGTAAGCAATGCCGAAAATCCTGCTGTCCCTGCTGACTTTCCTGACATTTGCGGCGGCCTGTCCGGCTGCGGCGCAACTTGAACTTCCGGGGCGCACTCCGATTTTCACCGAACCGAACCATCGTTCCAAACTGGTCGGCGTGACCGGACAACCGCTGCGGGTGGAAGAAATCGGCACGCGAACCACCCTGGTCTCCATTCATCCGCTGGCCCGCTATCACCGTTTCACCGAAGTGAGATTGCCGGACGGCAAGACCGGCTTCGTCGATCCCAAGATCACCCTGACCGAACGCGGCACCCTCCATTCCGGAAACGCCGTCGAATGGTGGCGTTACTGTCTGCTGCCGCTTTTCATGGCGGCGCTGGGCGCGACCGCATTCTCCCTCTGGAAAAAACGGGACGTGGAAGATCGCCTCCGCTGGCTGAAGCTCGCCCTGATCCCGGTCTTCCTGCGCCAGTTATTGCTGTTGCTGCTGGTCAATCAAGCCCAGAACCTGATCACTTCGCCTGCCGACGAAGGCGGTTATTATTCCAACCTGACCAGTTTTCTCGCGTGGGATTTTTCCGTGCCGTGGCACTTCACGGTCGGCACCAGCATCTTTTATTTGCCTTTCGAGCTGTTCTCCGGGACGCGAGAACTGATCGACATCTTCATTCCGGTCTCATGGGTGGAGGGATTCATCATCTCGCCCTGTTCGCTCTTCCTCGGCTTTCTGATCGCCTGGAAACTGACCGGAAGCGTGAAGATCGCTTTTGGCGCTATGCTCACGTGGGCGGTGCTGCCCTTCATCTACCACCATCTGCCGGAATTCGAGCCGCGTTATTTCTCCTCCTTTTTCGCGGAACCGAGCTGGGCGTTCACCTACCGCCACTACATCAACCTGATCGCCTGCGGCTTCTCCGCGATGAGCGACACGCCGTCCACCATGCTGATGCTGCTGGTGATGGTGCTGCTGCTCTACCGCCGGGCGACGTGGCATAATGTGGCGCTGGCGGCTTTCCTGTACGCGTTCGGCTGCATGTTCCGAATCAACAACATCATCTTCGCCCCTGCACTTGCGGTGATGCTGTGGTGTTACCGGCCGGAGTATCTGGATACGCCGCGCCGCCTTTTGCGGAACGGGCTTGTCGGCCAGGCCGCGTTCCTGATCGGTTTTATGCCCCAGTTTCTGGTGAACTGGCACTTCTTCGACAGTCCGCTGCGCTTCTCCTACACCAACTACGCCCACGGCGCGCATACCTATATCCACTGGATGTTCGTGGAGCTGACCAGCGCGTTTTACGGCACCACCAATCAGGTGATCTGGATTCCCGCGCTGCTTTCACTCTTTTTCATGCGGGACCGGAAATTGCGGATCACCCTGACCTGGTGGGCGGTGCCGATCATTCTGTTCTTCTTCGGTTACAGCCACGGCACCGATGACCCGATCCGCTTCATCCTGACCAGCTATCCGGCGTTCTTCATCGCGATTGCGGCATGCGGCATCTGGAAAAACGTGGAACGCCGCGACCTGCCTTTCCTGCTGCTGATCGCGTTGGGTTGGCTGTGTACTATTCCCAACCCCACCACTGCGAATTACAGCTTTTATCTGGAACAGCCGCTGCATCTGGTCATGCGCAACTGCGATTTCGTATGGTTCGACATCGGCGGATTTCTCTGCATCGTCACCGGAGTAGCCGTGCTCACGTGGCGGAACCGGCAGACCGGAGTTTTCCTCGCGCTGGTCAATCTGCTCTATTTGCTGGGCAACGCCTACATTCTGGCGCTGATGCTGGTCGCCGCGCTGCTCCGGGCGATATTCGACACAGCGGTGATGCTGACCCCGGGACTCCGCCGACAAGCCCCGCTTCCTCCAGGCAACGATGGGACTCCCCCCGCGCCCCCAAGCCGGCCCCTGCACGCGGAACGATAAGCACCGCAGGAACAGAATTGCGAAACACATTCATTCCCCGCATCAGCGGCCGACGTGGAGCGCCAGCAGGATGCCGACCAGCAGAAGCACGCTTTCGGTGATCGCTCCGGCCAGCGTGATCCAATTGGCGGTGACGCCGCCGAATTCATGCAGGAAGTAGCGGCGGAAACCGGTGGCGATGAAATAGACCGCCGCTCCCGCAGCGATGATTCCGACCGGAAACGCCAGCATCAAAAGCACGTAGATCACCGCGGCCGCGATGCCGATCTTCTTATGGTTCTCCTCGGAAATCGCCAGAAACGGCTTCCCGGACTCGGAATCCGGCAGCATCGCCAGCGTCCCCTGCACCGTGAAGGCGCCGACCAGAATCACCACCAGCCAGAGCTTCGCGCCGTAAAAACACAGCAGGAAGAAAAACAGCGCCTTCAGCAGCTCAAACACCGCCAGCAGCACCGTCAGCTGAGGCGAATCGGTCTGCACAAGCTCCGGATTCAACGCGCCCAGCGACTCGCGGAACGGCACCCGGCGGAATTTCAGCAGCAGCAGCGAAAGCAGCAGTCCGACGCCCCGCCCCGAATCCTTCAGATCGAGGAACGCGGTCGCCAGCAGCGCGAAAATGATCCCGCCCGCAATCCGGTTGAACACCGCCGAGCAGAATGCCGCGACCAGCACCAGCACCACCCCGATCGCCAATCCGAGCAGCGGGAAACCGATCAAGCGCGAAAACTGGTCGCAGCCCCGCCTGCGGTACTCCTCAAGGCCGGACGGCAGCGGAAAATCGATCAGCATCTCCCAGGCCGCCAAAGTGCCCCGTACCCATTTATCGACTCTAACCACGGTTCATGATCCTCCAATATTCCTCTTCCATGAAATCGTGCACCCGGTTCGCCAGATGCTTGCGGTCCTCGCCCGGCTCCGGCCGGATCACCGGCAGTACATGCACATCCGCCCGGATCTCCTTCAACCCCAGAATCCGCCAGATATGCGGCAGCAGCGTGTAGTCGCCATGCCACGACAGCGGCCCGCCGTTGCCGTCGGCGGGAGTCGACTCAAAAAAAAGCAGTGTCGGCTGGATCGGCAGCCCCTGCTCCGCCGCCGCTTCGAACGGTGTGGATTTGAAAGGCAGCAGCCCATGCTTGCCGTCTGTGCTGGTTCCCTCGGCATAGACCAGCATCGGGATGCCGTGGCGCATGGTTTCGACCATCTCCTCGGCGGTCGCTCTGGACTTCTGCCGGGAACGCCGGTCGATCCAGACCGGGCGGCTCAGGCCGACCATCCAGCCGAGGAACGGCCAGCGCCTGATTTCGATCTTCGGCGCAAACCGGATCTTGAACACCGAACCGTGCGTCACCACATCCAGATATCCCTGGTGGTTGCCGATGATCAGCCCTCCGCCGAACAGATCGGGATCGCCGTGAACGGTGACTTTGAGATTGATGATCCGATTGGCCATTCTGGCCCACACCCGAGTCCAATACGAAGCACGCCTGACCGCCTTCCAGCTGTTTCCCCAGATAATCAGACGCACCCAGACCGACAAGCCTGTAAAACAGATCGCCAGCAGCAAAAGCCGCCATACAGCACGGATCCTGCTCATTCCCGCTCACTCTCCCGCTCTCTACACTCTACACATTGAAATGTCTCGCATAACGCTCCGGCACCGATTCGAAATCGAACCACACCGGGAAATCGATGGAACCGAACTCCCGGTCGAGAGCCGGAACTCCGCAAAATTTCGCACCGATTCTCAAATATCCCTTGAACAGCGGCGGAAGCGCCTTCACCGGTTCCGCCAGCTCCGGTACGCCCCCTTCCGGCAACGGCAACTCGAATCCGGGGCGCGGCACCGCCGAAATCTCCCGGCAGATCCGCCCTTCCCGCTCCAGCCAATGATAAAGCCCCCAGCCGATTGCCGCATCCGTATGCTCCAAACTGACGCAGCCGAGCATGTACCGGAATCCGCAGCGGCGGCGGTATTCGGCAATCCCCGCCCAGAGCAGCGCAACCGCCGCCCCCGAACGGTACTCCGGGGCCACGCAGGAGCGCCCCACCTCAAACACCTGCCGCATCAGCTCGTGCAGACCTCCGAACCGATATTCACGCTCGGAATAGAATCCGATCCCTGCCGCCGCCACCGTCCCGGCCTGCATCCGGTAAGTGCCGATCACCCGATCCGCCGCACGGTCGACCACCAGCAGATGCCGGCAATATTCATCATATTCATCGCGATCCAGTCCGATGCCGGGAAGTCCGGGCATCCTGCCCTGTTCGATTTTGAAGACCTGATACCGCAGCCGCATCGCCGCTTCGATTTCGCGACGGTTTTCCGCGATCTTGATCAGGAACCGCCTGTTTTCAACCAATGCCGGAGAGCAGTTCTCCGCTTCTTCCAACTGAATCTGCATCGTTCCGCCTCCTCCTGCCGGAAATCACAATTCACACTCCCGAAACCGGCAGCGGACTCCACTCCGCATTCCGATTCCGCCTCCGCTTCATCAAACGCAACGCAATTTCGTTCCTATGTTTAATGATAGCACAAGCTCCGCGTTTTACAAGATTTTATCCGCTCAAAGTTGCTCAAAACCCTTGAGTTTATCCCATTCCGGCAGTATATTCAGCAAATGGCAGAGCGGAAATCCGGAAACGCATCCGGCTTTCCCCGCAATACAAACCGAAAAACAGGAAGAAATCTATGCGCTTACTCGCCCCGGCCCGCACCATCGGGCTGTCGTTGCTGCTGACGCTCACCGTGCTGTTTCTCTTCGGCTGTTCCGACGAACAGAGCCGTACCGTCGACCGGATCAAAATCATCTCCGGGAATGAACAATGCGCCCTGCCCGGACACGATTTCAAACAGGAACTCAAGATCGAACTCCTCGGCCCCAAAGTTCCCGGCCTGCTCGGCGGACAAGGCAGCCGCGCCCCGGTCGCGGACGTGCCGGTTCATTTCGTGCCGGTGGACGGTTCCGACCTGACCGTGACCCCGGCCACGGCGGTCAGTGACGCGGGCGGCGCCGTCACGGTAAAAGTCGCCGCCGGCAAACAGACCGGCGACCAGTATCTCGACATCATCCCCGGAGGTTTTGAAAAGAAGGCGATCCGGCTGCGTTTCATCACCGGCATGGAATTGAAAGGCGAGGGACGCGAGTACAAAGCCTCCGGCATCAGTACCGAACCGGTCGGCGTGAAGCTGGTCGGAGCGGACGGGAAACCGGCCGCGGATATTCCGGTTCGGTTCCAGCTCCTTTCCACCGCGGAAGGGACCAGAACCACCGCCGCCGTCGGCAGCCCGGTCGTGCTGACCGACGCCGACGGCGTCGCCGAAACCAGAATCAAGCTCGGCGACAAGACCGGCAGCTACCAGGTCGGCATCGAAATCATGGCCCCGGACAAGGGTTTCCTCGTCAGCAGCAAACCTGTGAAAATCTTCGGTTTCAACCTGGTCGGCGTGGTGGTCAGCGTACTCGGCGGGCTCAGCCTTTTCGTCTTCGGCATGAAGCTGATGGGCGACGGCATCCAGAAGATCGCCGGGGAAAACATGAAAAAACTGCTGCAGTTCTTCGCCCGGAACGGCATCGTCGCGGTGCTGGCCGGCACCCTGGTCACGGCGGTGATCCAGTCCTCCAGCGCGACCACCGTGATGGTGATCGGCTTCATCAACGCCGGATTGCTGTCGCTGGTCCAGTCGATCGGCATCATCTTCGGCGCGAACATCGGCACGACGGTGACCGCGCAGATCATCTCCTTCAATCTTTCCGGGCTGGCGCTGCCGGCGATCACGATCGGCTTTCTGATCACCCTTTCGAGCCGGCGGGTCATTTCCGGCTGGGGCGAAACCATCCTCGGCTTCGGTCTGCTCTTCTTCGGCATGACCATGATGAGCGACGAACTCAAGGTGCTGGGCGAATTCGGCAGTTTCCGCGAGGCTTTCAACTATTTCGACTGCTCGCCGGTGAATGGTTGGATGCCGTTTCTCGCGGTGCTCGGAGCGATGGGCATCGGCGTCGTCGCAACGGTGCTGATCCAGTCAAGTTCGGCGGCGATGGGCATCGTGCTTGCGCTGGCAGGCTCCGGTCTGATCAATTTCTACACGGCGGTTCCCCTGCTGGTCGGCACCAACATCGGCACGACCATCACCGCGATGCTGGCCGCAATCGCCGCGAACCGCGTCGCGAAGCAGGCGGCGCTGGCGCACACGCTTTTCAACGTATTCGGAGCGCTGCTGATGCTGCTTTTGTTCTACGTGCCGTACGGCCCCGAACGGATTCCGGTCTTCCTTTATTTCATCAACGAAATCACCCCCGGCAACGCGTTCGCGGCGGTGCCGCAGAATCTCGAACGGCATATCGCGATGGCGCACACCTTCTTCAACATCGCGGTGGTCGTGGTGCTGCTGCCGTTCATCAGGCAGTTCGCGATGCTCTGCAACTGGATTCTGCCGATTCCGAACAACGCCCCGGTGAAGATCACCATGCTCGAACCGAACCTGCTCTCCGCCCCGTCGATCGCGCTCAAGCAGACCATCCGGGCAATCAAGGTCATGGTCGAGGATTCCTGGCAAATGGTCGACACGGCGGTCAACAAGCACTTCCTCGCCTCCAGCGTGGATGAAAAGAAGTTCGAAGCGCTGGCCAAGGCCGAGGAACGCATCGACAAGATGCAGGCCGAAGTCACCGCCTATCTGGTGCAGCTGACCCGCCACCAGCTGACCGAACCGCAGTCGGAACTGGTTCCCTTGCTGATGCACTGCACCAACGACGCCGAACGGATCGCCGACCATACCGAAATCATCCTCCAGTTGACCGAACGGCTGACCAAAACCGACAAGAAGATTTCCGAAGCGGGGCGCAAAGACCTCAAAAAGATGTGGGAAGTCCTGAACGACCAGCAGAAAAACGTGATCGCCGCCCTCGGCAGCGACAACCCGGAAACCCTGAAATTCGCGCTGAAGGACCAGCGCAAGATCAGCAAAATGGCCGATAAATTCGAGTCCAACCACATCGACCGCCTGCGCAAGGGCAACTGCCTGATGGCCAACGGCATCATCTTCATCGAAATGCTCGGAGAACTTGAGAAAATCGGCGCCCACCTCGAAAATATCGCGGAACGCACGCCGGAAATTCAGAAACATTATATCGAGCTGTAAACGGGGAAAACACCATGAAAGCAATACGCGTGATCGAATTCGAGCGGATCGCCTCCGCTGTCGCGGACCTCTGCGGCAAGGCGGCATGCGACCTGCCTCCCGACGTACTGGCCGGACTGCGAAACTCCGGCGAAACGGAGCAGAGTGAACTGGGCCGGGATTTTTTCCGCCAGTATCTTGAAAACGCCCGCATTGCCGCCTCCGACCGGATGCCGCTCTGCCAGGACACCGGGTTCGCGGTCTACTTCGTCGAACTCGGCGACCAGGTGCGGCTCGACCGCGGCACGATCTACGAAGCAATCGAGGAAGGGACCCGCCGCGGCTACAAGGACCATTACCTGCGTAAATCGATCGTTTCGGATCCGCTTTTCGACCGCAGGAACACCTTCGACAACACCCCGGCGGTGATCCACCTGACCCTCGTGGAGGGCGAAAGCGTGAAAATCCTGCTGGCTCCCAAGGGTGGCGGCTCGGAGAATATGAGCGCGGTCAAAATGCTCAAGCCCTCCGACGGCCGCAGGGGAGTGGTGGATTTCGTGGTCGAAACCGTCCGCAACGCCGGCGGCAACCCCTGTCCGCCCACCGTGGTCGGCGTCGGTATCGGCGGCACTTTTGAAAAGGCCGCCTATCTCGCCAAGCATGCGCTGCTGCGTCCCCTCGGCTCCCCGAATCCCGATCCGCGCTACGCGGAGCTTGAAGCGGAAATCCTGCAGAAGATCAATGCCACCGGCGTCGGTCCCCAGGGCCTCGGCGGCGATATCACCAGTCTTGCGGTGCACATCGAATTCCATCCCTGCCACCTCGCCAGCATGCCGGTGGCGCTGAATTTGAACTGTCATGCGGCGCGCCATGCGGAGGTGACACTATGAAAGAAGCGTTGAAGCTCACTTCGCCGTTTTCCGAAGCCGCCGCCCGTTCGCTGAAGGCGGGCGACCGCGTGTTGTTCACCGGCGTGATCTGGACCGGCCGGGACGCCGCCCACAAGCGGCTCGTGGCCCTGCTCGACGAAGGCAAGCCGCTGCCGGTGGAGTTGCGCGACCAGCTGATCTATTTCGTCGGCCCCTGCCC